>OGGW01000065.1_pt1 | contig 97076 bp, 82 predicted proteins | sample 1571291 | NCBI WGS metagenome assembly OGGW01 (sample SAMEA2582028, study PRJEB24529) | metagenome | biome: Human gut stool | place: China | collected 2011 | reverse complement strand
GTGATTATTGGGCTTTCAGCCCGCATTAATTGAGTTTTGACACACCCTCCTCCTATATTAATACTCGCTCCAAGACTTGATGCCGATGTCCTCAAGCTTAGTTGTGCAGAACGCATAGATGAATGCGCTTGCGAGGCGTGCGTTCGTGATAAGAGGCACGTTGAGGTCGATGGCAGCACGGCGAATCTTGTAGCCGTTGGTAAGCTCAGAGCTTGTGAGATTCTTCGGAATGTTCACAACCATGTCGATAGTGTGGTTGTGCAGCAAGTCGAGAGCCTTAGGCTCGTCGCCCTCCTCAGACGGCCAGAGCACGTGTGTGTTCTCGATGCCGTTCTCGTTGAGGAACTTGCTTGTGCCGCCCGTAGCATAGAGCTTGTAGCCGTGGTCGATGAGCATCTTAGCAGCGTCGAGCATAGCCACCTTCTGCTTAGCGCCACCGGTAGAGAGAAGGATGTTCTTCTTCGGGATGCGATGGCCTACAGAGAGCATACTCTTGAGAAGAGCGGTGTTGGTGTCGTCGCCCAAGCAGCCTACCTCACCGGTAGAGCTCATGTCTACGCCGAGCACCGGGTCTGCCTTCTGCAGACGATTGAACGAGAACTGCGAAGCCTTGATACCAACATAGTCGAGGTCGAAGAGGTTCTTGCTCGGCTTCTCAACCGGCAAGCCAAGCATAACGCGTGTGGCAAGCTCGATGAGGTTGATCTTGAGCACCTTGCTCACGAACGGGAACGAACGCGAAGCGCGGAGGTTACACTCGATAACGAGGATATCGTTGTCGCGAGCCATGAACTGGATGTTGAACGGACCGTTGATATGCAGTTCCTTAGCAATCTGACGGCCTACACGCTTACAGCGGCGCACGGTCTCTACATATAGCTTCTGCGGCGGGAACTGGATGGTAGCGTCGCCAGAGTGAACGCCGGCGAACTCGATGTGCTCAGAGATAGCGTAAGCGATAACCTCGCCGTTCTTTGCCACAGCATCCATCTCGATCTCCTTAGCATGCTCGATGAACTTGCTCACAACAACCGGGTGGTCCTCGCTCACGTTAGCCGCAAGCTGCAGGAATCGCTTCAGCTCGTCCTCGTTAGAGCATACGTTCATGGCAGCGCCAGAAAGCACGTACGACGGACGAACGAGTACCGGGAAGCCCACACGCTCGATGAAGCGGTCGATGTCATCCATGCTTGTGAGGGCGCTCCACTCAGGCTGGTTGATGCCGTTGTTGGTGAGCATCTGCGAGAACTTCGCACGGTCCTCAGCGTTGTCGATGTCCTGAGCCTTTGTACCGAGGATAGGCACGTGCTGCTCGTCGAGGAGCACAGCGAGGTTGTTAGGAATCTGACCGCCGGTAGATACAATCACGCCGTTAGGCTGCTCGAGGTCGATGATATCCATAACACGCTCGAAGGTGAGCTCGTCGAAGTAGAGACGGTCGCACATATCGTAGTCGGTAGACACGGTCTCGGGGTTATAGTTGATCATAACCGAGCGGTAGCCCTCCTTGCGGATAGTGTTCAGAGCCTGAACGCCACACCAGTCGAACTCTACAGAAGAACCGATGCGGTAAGCACCCGAACCGAGTACGATGATAGAGCGATGGTCGTTCTCGAAGGTGATGTCGCTCTTTACGCCAGCGTATGTTACGTACAGATAGTTGGTCTGTGCAGGATACTCGGCAGCCAGGGTGTCAATCTGCTTAACAACCGGCAGGATGCCGTAGTTCTTACGACGGTTGCGCACGACGAGCGACGCCTTGCGCATCGACTTGAGCTCGTCCTCAAGACCTACGGCGCGTGCAATCTGGAAGTCGGTGAAGCCGTATACCTTAGCCGTGCGCAGGAGTTCCTTGTCGAGAGTGTTGATATTGCACTTCTTCATAGCCTCATCGATGTCGATGATGTGCTGGAGCTTCTCGAGGAACCACTTGTCGATCTTTGTAAGTTCGTGAATCTGGTCGACGGTGTAGCCCTTGTGCATAGCCTTAGAGATGACAAACACGCGCTTGTCGGTCGGCTCGCGCAGAGCAGCGTCGATATCTTCAATCTCAAGTTCCCTGTTCTCAACGAAGCCGTGCATACCCTGACCGATCATGCGCAGACCCTTCTGGATAGCCTCCTCGAAGTTGCGACCGATAGCCATAACCTCGCCTACCGACTTCATTGAAGAGCCAAGCTCCTTGTCTACGCCGCGGAACTTAGAGAGGTCCCAACGCGGAATCTTGCAGACAACATAGTCGAGTGCAGGCTCGAAGAATGCAGATGTGGTCTTTGTCACAGAGTTCTTCAACTCGAACAAGCCGTAGCCCATGCCGAGCTTAGCCGCAACAAAGGCGAGCGGATAGCCCGTAGCCTTAGAAGCGAGAGCAGAAGAACGGCTCAGACGAGCGTTCACCTCGATTACGCGGTAGTCTTCCGACTGCGGGTCGAAGGCGTACTGCACGTTACACTCGCCGACGATGCCGATGTGGCGGATAATCTTGATAGCGAGAGCGCGCAGCTTGTGATATTCAGAGTTGGTGAGTGTCTGCGACGGAGCGATAACGATCGACTCGCCGGTGTGGATGCCGAGCGGGTCGAAGTTCTCCATGTTGCAGACTGTGATACAGTTGTCGTAGCGGTCGCGCACTACCTCGTACTCTATCTCCTTCCAGCCCTTGAGACTCTTCTCGACGAGCACCTGCGGAGAGAACGAGAATGCCTTCTCAGCGATTTTCACGAGTTCTTCCTCGTTGTCTGCGAAACCTGAGCCGAGTCCGCCGAGAGCGTAAGCAGCACGGATGATGACCGGGTAGCCGAGTTCGGCAGCCGCCTTGCGTGCCTGCTCCATGTTCTCGCAAGCCTCGCTCTTGATAGTCTTAACGCCTATCTCGTCGAGCTTCTCAACGAAGAGTTCGCGGTCCTCGGTGTCGATGATAGCCTGCACCGGTGTACCGAGCACCTTCACGTTGTACTTGTCGAGGATGCCGTTGCGGTAGAGTTCAACGCCGCAGTTGAGCGCTGTCTGTCCGCCGAACGATAGGAGGATGCCGTCAGGACGCTCCTTCTTTATCACTTCCTCTACGAAGTAAGGCTGAACGGGAAGGAAATATATCTGGTCGGCAACGCCTTCAGATGTCTGCACTGTTGCGATGTTCGGGTTGATGAGCACTGTCTCTATGCCCTCTTCGCGCAGAGCCTTAAGCGCCTGCGAACCAGAGTAGTCGAACTCGCCCGCTTCGCCAATCTTCAAGGCACCCGAACCGAGCAATAACACTTTCTTTATATTTTCGTCTTTCATTTATTCTGATGTTTAATGATTAATGTTTGATGTTTTATCGGGCTACAGCCCTAAAACACGAAACTTAAACATTCTGATTATTTCACTTTTCGTTCTACAACTCTTCAGTTAGTTCATAGCCTCTACGAACTTGTCGAACATAAACTCTGTGTCTACCGGACCAGAGCAAGCCTCCGGGTGGAACTGGCTTGAGAACCAAGGCTTCGACTTGTGGCGAATGCCCTCGTTCGATCCGTCGTTCATGTTTACGAAGAGCTCCTCCCAATCGGCGCCGAGCGTCTTTGCGTCTACAGCGTAGCCGTGGTTCTGCGATGTTACGAAGCACTTCTCTGTGCCAACCATGCGCACCGGCTGGTTGTGTGAGCGGTGACCGTACTTGAGTTTGTATATATGAGCGCCTGCTGCCTTAGCGAGGAGCTGGTTGCCCATGCAGATGCCGCAGATAGGCTTGTCAGAGAGGCTCATCTGCTTCTGGATGATCTTCACGGCATCCTCGCACATGTCTGGGTCGCCAGGACCGTTAGCGAGGAACAGACCGTCGAACTCCATGTCGGTATAGTCGTAGTTCCAAGGCACGCGTATAACCTCGCAGCCGCGGTTGATGAGGCAGCGGATGATGTTAGCCTTCACGCCGCAGTCGACGAGCACCACCTTCTTCTCGGCGCCCTCGTTGTAGCGGATGATCTCCTTGCAGCTCACCTTGTCGACGAAATTAACTCCAGCATACTCGGCTGTAGGTATGTTCTCCGGCTCGTCGTCGAAGAGAATCTTACCCATCATTACGCCGTGCTCGCGCAGCACCTTAGTAAGCTCGCGTGTGTCGATGCCGGTGATGCCGGGCACGTGCTCACGTTTGAGCCACTCTGCAAGACTCTCTACGGCATTCCAGTGGCAGTACTGCTCGCTGTAGTCAGCCACGATGATAGCCGAAGCGTAGATTTTGTCACTCTCCATGAATGTAGGCAGACCGTTCTCTTCTACTGTGAACGGCGGTACACCATAGTTGCCAACCAACGGATAGGTCAGTGTCATAAGCTGTCCAGCGTACGACGGGTCGGTGAGCGACTCTGGGTAGCCCATCATAGCAGTGTTGAAAACTACCTCGCCAGCCACCGGTGCTTCATAACCGAACGACTTTCCGTGGAACTTGGTTCCGTCTTCCAATACTAAAGTTACATTTCTCATACTTATATCTTCTCGAATTTTTATATTTCGTTGTTTGTTTTATCGCGCACATACGCCCTGAAAGCGCAAAAGTCAATTTTCTAATTATCCTTTTGCCCTTTCAGGGCGTGTTTGTTCATGGTTGTTGCAGCGTTCGCCGGCTGCCTTATAACCACAAAACGTGTTTCCTACTTAGTTTCCCCATGCTACTAATGCTAAGCTGCTGCGTATGTAGCCGGGCACGGCGTCCTACTTCTGTCGGTCGATGTAGTTGACGAACGCCTGGTTGCAGAGCTTTGTTCCGCCGGGCGTGGGGTACTTGCCTGTGAAGTACCAGTCGCCGTGGTGGTTGGGTATAGCCTCGTGGAGTCCGTCTATCGACTGGAACACGAGTTCGACCGGTGTCTTCAGACCTTCCGGTCGGAGCATCTCAGCCACTTTCTGGTTTATCTCCTCGGTAGAGAATGGTTTGTATATGTCGCGTACACAGTTGCGCATCATGTCCTTGGGTTTGAGCAGTTCGAGCTTGCACGCCTCGTAGACACGCTGCAGCAGGTCGTTCATGCCGCGCTCGCGGATAAGCTCGATAGTGGCGCGGAAGACGCAGAACTCCTCCAGACGCGGCATGTCGATGCCGTAGTAGTCGGGGTAGCGTATCTGCGGAGCCGACGACACGACGACAATCTTCTTCGGGTGGAGGCGGTCGAGGATGCGCAGGATGCTCTCCTTGAGTGTCGTACCGCGCACGATTGAGTCGTCGATAACCACGAGGTTGTCCACGCCCGGCTCAATACATCCGTATGTTATGTCGTAGACGTGCGAGGCGAGGTCGTTGCGCGAGTTGCCTTCGGTGATGAAGGTGCGCAGCTTTATGTCCTTTATAGCCACCTTTTCGGAGCGCACGTACGTATCGAGAATGGCGTGCAGCTCTGCGTCTGTCGGCTCGTGGTCGAGCTGCTGTATCTGCTGCACCTTCTGTCGGTTGAGACACTTCTTGAAGCCCGAGAGCAGTCCGTAGTAAGCCACTTCGGCTGTGTTCGGTATGAACGAGAACACGGTGTGGCTGATGTCGCCGCCAACGGCTTCGAGCACCTGCGGCACGAGCAGTGCGCCGAGCTGTTTGCGCTCGCGGTAGATGTCGCGGTCTGAACCACGGCTGAAGTATATGCGTTCGAACGAGCAAGCCGAGTCGCCGCGCTGTTCGAGTATGCGCTCCATGCGCACCTCTCCGCTACGGCTCACGAGCAGCGCGTTGCCGGGCTGCAGCTCCTTTATGTCTTCACATTCGAGGTCGAACGTAGTCTGCAGCACGGGGCGCTCGGACGCCACGGCTACGAACTCGTCGTTCTTATAGTAGAACGCCGGACGTATGCCCCACGGGTCGCGCATAGAGAACATCTCGCCCGAGCCGGTGAGTCCGCACATCACGTAGCCGCCGTCGAAGTTGGGCATTGTGGTGCGCAGCACGTTCGCCATGTCCATGTGGTTGTCTATATATCTGGTGATGTCCATGCCTTCGAGTCCGAGCTTCTTGGCGTCAACGAAGTTGCGTTCGGCTTCGCGGTCGAGGCGGTGGCCCATCAGTTCGAGCAGAGTATATCCGTCGCTGTAGATGCGCGGGAACATGCCCTGCGTGAGCATCTGCTGGAATATCTCGTCGATATTAGTCATATTGAAGTTGCCGCAGATGCAGAGGTTCTTAGCCTGCCAGTTGTTGCGGCGCAGGAAAGGATGGACGTATGCGAGTCCTTTTTTTCCGGTCGTGGAGTAGCGCAGGTGTCCCATGTAGAGTTGTCCGGCGAAGGGCAGATGGTTCTTTGCGAACTCGGCGTCGGCGAGCAGTTCGGGCGAGAGTCGGGCGTACTCTTTCTGTACGCGTCCGAATATCTCGGTGATGGCGTCCTTGCCTTCGGCGCGCTCGCGGAACATGTATTCCGTTCCGGGCATTCCATCGAACTTCACGCATGCCATTCCGGCACCTTCCTGTCCGCGGTTGTGCTGTTTCTCCATCATCAGATAGAGCTTGTTGAGTGCGAACATCCACGTGCCGTACTTCTCCTGATAGTATTCGAGCGGCTTGAGCAAGCGTATCATTGCCACGCCGCATTCATGTTTCAACGGTTCCACGATGCTTCTATTTTTGTTGTGTTTCTATTGAAGATTACTGTTGTAAGGGTAAAAATTAAGCGCCAAGACAAATAGTCCGACGCTTATATATATACATTATTTCAAAATACCGATAAGTAGACCTGTCAGCGACAAGCCAATGCCAAGGAACGACATCCACAAAGAGGTAGTAGCACCAACATAAGCATTGTTGGCTTCAACCTTGTTAGGCTCTACGTAGATGTAGTCGTTCTGCTGAACGTAATAGTAAGGAGAGTTGATGAGATTGGCATCGTTCAGATTGAGACGATGAACCTCTTTCTGTCCGTCGACGCCCTCACGGATGAGGAGCACGTTGTCGCGCTTGCCGAAGATGGTGAGGTCGCCAGCCTGAGCGATAGCCTCCATGATGCTCATCTTCTCGTTGGTGACAGGAACCACGCCCGGCGACTTGACAGCGCCGGCAATAACCACTCTGTAGCTCGAAAGACGCACTGTGACTACGGGGTTTTCGTTCTCAGAGAAATATGGCTTCACCTTATCAAAGATAAGCTTCTCACACTCGGAGTTGGTGAGTCCTACGACATGCAGCTTGCCGACAACGGGGAAGTTGATCTCGCCGTCGTTGTTGACGAGATACTGCTGCACGGTGCTGTTCATAGCACCCGAGTTACCACCGCTGCCGGTAGGCATATTGGCGAAGAGGTTGAACGGACGAGACGTCTCCTGGTCGGACGTTACGACGGCGATGGAGAGCAAGTCCTTAGGCATGATACGAGCATCGTACAAACCTCTTGAAGCGGCAAGGTTGATGGAGTCGATATTCTTGAAATAAGGAACCTTCCTCGCTGCGGCACAACCGCTGAGGAGAACAACTACTGTCGCTATAATTATCGGAAACAATAATTTCTTCATAACAATTATTCAGTCTTTTGTTTAAATATCGACTGCAAAAATACTACATATTTCTGACACTGACAAGTTTTTTGCTTATACATTTCACAGAATAATGCAACAAAGTACAATAGACCGCCCTACGCTACCTCGCCGTCACCCGAACGGAATCCGATCGGACGGCGGACGAAACCCGATCGGACGGCGGACGCAACCCGATCGGACACCGAACGCGACACGATGACACAAACAGAGGCTGGATACACCCCACTAATTGCAACAAACGCCATCACTTTGTAAAAAAACATGTGAGAAGCAGGTGTATTGTCGCAAATTTTATTTAATTTTGTCGGATAATAACATGGCATGTGCTGAAACGAAGCGTGTTCCATCTTTCATTGCTCTTTTCTGCGGATGTCATTAGCCTTAGAACATTATGAATAACAAACAAGCAAGCCCACGACTTAACAAGGTGTTATTGATATACACCGGTGGCACTATCGGCATGGGATGCAACCGCGAGACGGGGGCTCTTGAGCCGCTCAACTTCGACCACCTACTGTCGAACTTTCCCGAATTTGCACTTCTGCAGACGGACGTAGACACTTATCAGTTCACTTCTCCTATCGACTCATCGGACATGAGCCTTCGTCGATGGGCTCAGCTTGTACGCATCATAGCCGACAACTACGACAAATACGACGGATTCGTGGTGCTGCACGGCACCGACACTATGTCGTACACGGCATCGGCGCTCTCGTTCATGCTCGAGAACCTCACTAAACCGGTGATTCTGACCGGTTCGCAGCTGCCTATCGGACAGCTCCGCACCGACGGCAAGGAGAACCTGCTGACGAGTATCGAACTGGCGTCGGCGTTCGGCGAGGACGGACGCCCGATGGTGCCGGAGGTGTGCATCTACTTCAGCGGCCGACTGCTGCGCGGCAACCGCAGTACGAAGGAGAGCGCTGACGGATTCAACGCCTTCAACTCGTTCAACTATCCGCACCTGTGCGAGGCGGGCGTAGAGTTCCACTTCAATCCCCACTACATCTTGAAGCCCGACTACACGAAGCCGATGATTCCGCACATGGCGATGGACCCGAACGTGGTGGTGTTCTCGCTCTTCCCCGGCATTCAGGAGAACATAGCGCGCCACATGTTCGACGCACCCGAGCTGCGCGGCATCGTGATGAGAAGTTTCGGCAGCGGCAACGCTCCGCAGAAGCCGTGGCTAACGCGTCTGCTGAAGGACGCTACGCAGCGCGGCGTGACGATAGTGAACATCAGCCAGTGTGTGGCTGGATTCGTGAAGATGGGTCGCTACGACACGGGCTTCCAGTTGCAGGACGCAGGCGTGGTGAGCGGCGGCGACAGCACCGTGGAGAGCGCCATCACGAAGCTCATGTTCCTGCAGGCTCACTACAAGGACCCGCGCGTGATACGCAACCTCATGGGCAGAAGCATCTGCGGCGAGATTACGAAATAGGAACGTAATGCGGGGGGTTAAGCATTTTTACACATTATATATATAGCGGTTTCAGCCAAATGTGCTAACTTTGCTGCGCAGAAACGTTTTAAAAAACAGAAATATTTTTGAAGGAGACACAAATGAAGAGAACAGAATTGAAGGCTTTGGTGATGATGGTCGTCGCTACGGTGTACGCTCTGGCTGCTTCGGCACAGATTCCACAGGGCTACTACGACGCGCTGAAGGGAAAGAAGGGCGCCGAACTGAAGACCGCTGTCCACAACATAATCAAAGAGGCTACCGTGCTCAGCTACGGCAAGGGCAAGGCTGCCACATGGTGGGGCTTCTACCTCACCGATAACGACAACGGATACGTAATAGACCGCTACTCGCCGGAGAAGGTGGAGTTCGGAGCATGGGGCGAATCGTGCAGCTCGATGAATATCGAACACTCGTTCCCGAAGAGTTGGTGGGGAGGCGAACAGCGCCAGGCCTACAAAGACCTCTACAACCTCATGCCGAGCGACGCCAAGGCTAACTCTACGAAGAGCAACTACGGCATGGGCGTGGTGACAAAGGCGACGTACGACAACGGCGTGATAAAGGTGGGCACGGGCGACAGCGGCAAGAAGCTGTGGCAGCCTTACCCCGAGTGGCAGGGCGACTTCGCTCGTGCATATCTCTACATGGCTACATGCTATCAGGACTATGCGTGGGTGAAGGAGGGCTTGAACTCGCTTGAGACAGGCGACTATCCTACGCTGCAGAAGTGGGCGTCTGACCTCTACATCAAGTGGGCGAAGCAAGACCCCGTGAGCGACCTGGAGGCTAAGCGCAACAACATCGTGTACAGCATTCAGGGCAACCGCAACCCGTTCATCGACTTCCCTAACCTCATGGAGTACATCTGGGGCGACAGCATCAGCTACGAGTTCGACCCGGCTACAACGGTTGTGACGAAGCAGGTGGTGCCGGAGAATAGCATGATGTGTATCTACCTGGCAAGCTACAAGGATACGGACGGCGGATGCACCATCGAGACCACACTCCATCCGAAGGAGGGCGCACAGGTTTGGGAGCGCACAAGCTCGTACGGATGGAAGGGCACGGGCGCTATCAAGGAGGATTCTAACAAGTATGCTACGAAGTATGCGGCAGAAAGCTCGGTGGTGACGCCGGAGATTGACCTCGGCGGATACAAGGAGGCTACGGTTTCGTTCAGTCATGCGGTGAACTACGCGCAGAACCCGAGCGAGAAGCTCAGCGTGGAGGTGCGCTGCGAGGGCAAGACGACGAAGCTCGAGGGCTTCACATGGCCTACGGGTGACAGCTGGAGTTTCGTAGACTCGGGCGACATCGACCTCAGCGCTTGGGCTGGCAAGAAGATTAACATCGTGTTCCACTATACAAGCACCACAAGCGAGGCTCCGACATGGGAGGTGCGCGACATTGCGCTCACCGGCGTGAAGGGCAACGCAGCTACGGCTATAGGCAGCGTGGCTGAGGGCACGCAGGGCACATTCGACCCCACTCAGCCGTACACCGTGTACGACCTCAGCGGCAGAGTGGTAACGGGCGATGCGCAGCACGGCGTATACGTAGTGAAGCAGGGTAAGAACATATTTAAGGTGATGCGCTAATGATAAACATCAATCATCTTGTACAACTGAAGGCGTTCGCACGCCAAGATGCCTTGCTGCTCGCACTGTTGTGGGCAGCAAGCTTCGCGTGTATAATGCTGCTCAACGCGGGTTTCATCGGCAATATATTAGCTCTGGCTACGCCGTTCCTCGTAGGCTACCGACTGAAGGCGTTCCGAACGGAGGCGCTCTTCGGCGTGATATCGTTCCGCCGCGCCTACGCCTACTCGCTCTATGTGTTCATCTATGCTTCGCTGGTGTTCGCACTGGTGCAGTACGCCTACTTCCAGTTCTTGGATAACGGTGCGTTCGCCAATCTCATCACCACAACGATGAAGCAGCTGGCGCCTATCTATGAGCAGCAGGGCATATCGAAGGCGGAGATAAAGAACAGCATGGACGTAGTGACGATGATCACCCCGGTGCATTGGGCGTTCATGTTCATGATGCAGAACCTCGCCATCGGCGCTATTGTAAGTCTGCCGATTGCGCTTATCGGAAAAAGAAACAGATATTAGATAGAAGGATGGTTAGTTAGATTGTTGGATAGTTAAATAGTTGAATAGTTGGATAGTTGGTTGATTAAATAGTTAGTTGGTTAGATAAAATATCTCACCACAACAACATCACAACATCATATCTCAACACAACAACACAACAACACCTCAACATCATATCTCACCATCTCAACACCTCAACACAACACCATAAAATCATGGATATAACAGTAGTAGTTCCTTTGTTCAACGAGGAGGAATCGCTCCCCGAACTCTACGCGTGGATAGAACGCGTGATGAAGGCAAATAACTTCACATACGAGGTGATCTTCGTAAACGACGGCTCCACCGACAACTCGTGGAACGTAATAGAGGGTCTCTCGCAAAAGTCGACGACAGTAAAAGGCATCAAGTTCCGCCGCAACTACGGCAAGAGTCCGGCGCTCTTCTGCGGTTTCAAAGAGGCGCAGGGCGACGTCGTAATCACTATGGACGCCGACCTGCAGGACTCGCCTGACGAGATACCGGCTCTCTACCACATGATTAAGGATGATGGCTACGACCTCGTGAGCGGATACAAGCAGAACCGCAAGCAGGGCGACCCGCTCTCGAAGACTATACCTACGAAACTCTTCAACGCTACGGCACGTAAGGTGAGCGGCATTCATAATCTGCACGACTTCAACTGCGGACTGAAGGCTTACCGCAAGGATGTGGTGAAGAATATCGAGGTGTACGGCGAGATGCACCGATACATACCTTATCTGGCTAAGAACGCAGGCTTCGACAAGATAGGCGAAAAGCCTGTGCATCATCAGGCACGCAAGTTCGGCAAGTCGAAGTTCATGGGCTGGAACCGCTTCTTCAACGGCTATCTCGACCTTATCACGCTGTGGTTTCTCTCAAGTTTCGGCAGAAAGCCTATGCACGTGTTCGGCTTCCTCGGCACGCTGATGTTCTTCCTCGGCTTCCTCTCGGTGGTAGCACTGGGCGCAGACAAGCTCTGGTGCCTGGCTCACGGCATTCCGCAGCGACTCATCACCGACTCGCCTTACTTCTTCATCGCACTCACCGTGATGATGATTGGCACACAGTTCTTCCTCGCCGGATTCATCGGCGACCTTGTGAGCCGCTCGTCGCAGAACCGCAACGACTATCAGATTGAGAAGACGCTGCGCTGCGAGTCATAAACAAACTTTCAGACAAAATGCGAACAACAACAATAACGACAGCCATCGCTATGGTGGCGCTGTTCGTGCTGGCTGCGTGCTCGTCTATCGACTGTCCGCTGAACAACCGCGTGTATGCCACGTTCAGACTCGACGCCGGCATGAAGACGATGGAGGACACGCTGACAGTGGCTGTGCCGCGCGCTGCCGACTACAAGGACGACGACACCGTGATAATCAACCGACTCGCTGGCTTCGACAGCATCGCGCTGCCGATGAGCTATCAGCGTGCGGTGGATGTGTATGTCTTCGGCATAAAGCAGAAGGACAGCGACGTGAGCACGACGGACACGGTGTGGGTGACGAAGGAGAATAACCCGCACTTCGAGTCGGTCGACTGCAACCCGCAGTTCTTCCACACCATCACGGACGTGAAGTTCACCACGAAGGCGATTGAAAACATAACGATAAACTATAATAAGGTAACATACAATGACGGTAAAGCGCACTTCCTCATTCGTTTCAAGGGTCATAACAATTAGCCTGTTGCTGATTGCGGTGACGACGGCGACGGCGCAGAGCAGAAAGGATGCTACGGCGGATAAAAAGCTGACGGCACAGAAGGACACGGTGGCATTCTTCCGCGGCGTGGCGGTGTCGGCTGACGTGGTGGGACTGGCGCAACTGGCGTTCAGCGACTACGGACAGTACGAGGCAGCGCTGCGCATCAACCTCAAGGACCGCTACTTTCCGGTGTTCGAGCTGGGATACGGCACGGCAGACTCTGACAACCCGACGACAAATCTTAAGTACAAAACGTCGGCGCCATACTGGCGTGTGGGTATGGACTTCAACATAGCGAAGAACAAACACGACGCTTACCGCGTGTATGCCGGCGCACGCTATGCCATGACTTACTATAAGTTCGACGTCGTGGGCAACGGACTGAAAGACCCGGTATGGGGCGACGACGTAGACTACAACGTGAAGGGCATGAAGGCCAACTACCATTGGATGGAGGCTGTGTTCGGCGTGGACGCGAAGATAGCTGGTCCGCTTCGGCTGGGCTGGTCGGTGCGCTATCGCAGACGTATCGCTCACGACGACGGCAACATCGGAAAGACTTGGTATGTGCCGGGCTACGGCAAGCAAGGTGGCAGTCGACTGGGCGGAACTTTCAACATAATCTTTGAGATTTAGTATATGACAAACAAAAAACTTTTGTGGCGATTGCCATTACTCGTGTTCCTCATTATCGGAACAATATATATTGTAAGACAACAGCGTAGCATGCCTTATCAGCACGATGAGGGACAGATATTCGGCACGTTCTATCACATCACTTATCAGAACGACTCTTCTATTCAGACAGACATTCTCGCAGAACTGCAGAAGGTGGACAACGCTTTGTCGATGTTCAACAAGGAGTCGATCATCTCGCACATCAATCGCTGCGAGAACGTGGAAACGAACGAGATGTTCGAGAGTGTGTTTAATCTGGCTGAGAAAATCTCCGACAACACCGACGGAGCGTTCGACATAACGGTGGCACCGCTCGTGAACGCATGGGGATTCGGCTTCAAGACGGGCAATCCGCCAACAAAGCAGACGGTAGACTCGCTGCGTGCTATCGTGGGTTACAAGAAGGTGAAGCTCGTGAACCATCGCATCACGAAGACTGATGCACGCGTAATGCTCGACTGCAGCGCTATTGCTAAGGGCTACGGCTGCGATGTGGTGGCGCGTCTGCTCGAAAAGCGCGGCATAAAGAACTATATGGTGGAGATTGGCGGCGAGGTGGTTACGCACGGCATCAGCGAAAAGCGTCTGCCGTGGAAGATTGGCGTGACGAAGCCGTCGGACGACTCGCTGAACGTGAACAACGAGTTGCAGACCGTGCTCAACGTAAAGGATCGCGCGATGGCGACAAGCGGCAACTACCGCAACTTCTACTATCGTGGCGGCAAGAAGTATGCGCACACTATCGACCCTGCTACGGGCTATCCAGTGCAGCACAGCATTCTCTCGGCAACGGTGCTCGCAAAGCGCTGCGCGGAAGCCGACGCTTATGCTACGGCGTTCATGGTGATGGGCATGGAGAAAGCAAAGAAGGTGCTCGAAAAGCATCCAGAACTGATGGCTTATCTTATCTATAGCGACGACAGGGGCAACCTGCAGGTATGGTATTCGCCGTCTATGGAGGACAAGATTCAGAAATAGGAGGCTACGGCTTTCTTGCCGTAGCCATTGAATTCTGATAATTCAAAATTCAATAATTCCTAATTGCAGCGCATTGCGCTGCAATAATTCAAAACTCAAAATTCAAAACTCAAAATTCCCCATGCTGAATCTCTACGACAAGCTTCGCGAGATACCATTGTTCCAGGGTCTCACAAGCGACAACCTCATGCAGATTATAGGTCAGACGAAGTTCAGCTTTAAGAAATTCGGCAAGAACGATATAATAAAAAAGGAGGGAGAGAAATGTGATAACGTCGCCATTCTATTGAGTGGCGACGTAAAGACTATCGCTTACGCCGACGACCACGGCTACTCGATAGAGGAATATATAAAGGCTCCGTACATCATTCAGTTGGAGCATTTCATGGGCCTTTCGCCGCATTATACACGCACGTTTACGTCCATTGGCGAAAGCAACACGGTGGAGATCGGACAGAGCGACCTTATGCACATCTCCGACGAATTTATCATTTTCCGTATCAATCTTCTTAACATCGTCTCCGCAATAGCACAGAAAGCGGAGAGCAAACTATGGCGTCCGATGCCGGCTGACACAAGGAGTCGCATCGTGTTCTTCCTGAAGTCGCACTGCCTCTACCCTACCGGCGCAAAGGTGTTGCGCATAAAGATGACGCGACTTGCACAAGAACTCGGCATTAGCCGCCTCAACGTATCGGAAGCGCTCAACGCCATGCAAGCCAACGGACTGCTGCACTTCAGCAGAGGAATAATTAGTGTGCCGCTAATTGAAAAGTTGAAATAAAAAAAATGCCCAACGGCATCTCGCAGTAGGACATTTAAACCTTTATAACCAATATTTAATTGTACAAGAACCTTAATTCTTCTTATTAATTCAATAGGTTCAACTGTTGCTGTTGCAAACACATTCTGCTTTGCTTGAACATTGCAATATGAACGACTCAGCGTTATAATCAGAACGATTAAGCTTCACAACTTGCATTTGCAACCGCAAACATTATTCAGCCTTCGGCTCAGCTTCAGCCTTTTGCTCAGCAGCCTTAGCCTTCTTTGCAGCAGGCTTCTTTGCTGTCTTTGCAGCCTTCGGAGCAGCCTCAGCCTTCGGAGCCTTTGTCTTCTCGAGCTTAGCACGGAGTTTTTCTTCAGCAGCCTCAATCTTCTCTATCTTGGTCTGCAGACGGATAATCTCCTTGTTCTTCATCTCGATTTCCTCGTCCTGATTCTTGATAGTGGTGAGGAGCGAAGCAAGCTCGTCGTTATCAACAGACTCAGGATAGAGCGAGTTAACGCGAGCGATGAAGTCGCCGAGGATGTTCATATAGTTGGTGAATGCGTCGAACGGCGAAGCATAGATGCCACGGTCTATGCCTACCTGCGACGGCTTTGTAGTCATCTGACGGAAGTTGTTAGAAGCCTGAAGATAGTCCCAGTCCTGGTTGATGCGCGGATCGTCGGCGATGCGCACACGGTCGGCTACGCTATAGAGCTTGTTGAAAGCCTCGCGCTGCATCGGGTTGCCGAGCCAAGAGCTAACATCGCGCTCCTCGTCGGTCCAAGAGAGTGTGTCGGGCACATCGAGAGCGCCTACGCTTGCCATTGTCTCGCAGATCTCGCTCGGTGTAGAGAATGAGATGCCGCGCTGCTTAGCACATTCGGGCAGAGCCTTGAGGAAGTCGAGAATGTTGCTCGACAACGGCTGAGCCACGCCAAGAGCAGAAAGCTCCATGAAGATGTTCACTACATGCTCCTCGCCAGGGAAGTTGGCGATGCGGTCTACGTAGTTGTCAGCGAAGAGCGGATAGCCCTCCCAGTAGACATTGCTGAAACGAAGTGAGATATCGTCGCTGAGATTAACGTCGCGAAGCAATAGCTTGAGGTTGGGAGCGAGCGCGCAGTTGTAAACATAGTGCGGCGACTTCCAGCCGAGGACGTGGCGTGCGCCTTCGGTAAGCATACCCTTGAAACCCATCTGAGCAGCCTGAGCACCGATCTCGTCGCTGTAGATAAGCGAAGAGTTGCGCAGAACCTGAGGCTCCTTGCCGAAGTATTCCTTCATCTTCTGGCACTGGCGCTTCACTTCCTTAGCGAAGCTCTCCTCGTTAGCGAGTGATGCAAGACCGTGGGAGTAAGGCTCAGCGAGGAACTCTACGCAACCGGTCTGGTTGAGTTCCTGCAACTTATCGAGCACCTGCGGAGCGTGAATCTCCAACTGCTCCATGCCTACGCCAGAGAGAGAGAAAGCCACCTTGAAGAAGCCCGGATGCTCCTTCAACATTTCGCCCAAAGCCTCGAGAGCCGGCATATACGAGCGGTTAGCCACATCAGTGATGAGACGCTCGTCCTCGTAGTCGTCATAGTAATAGTGGTCTGTGCCGATATCAAAGAAACGATAGCGCTTCAGCTGTATGTTCTGATGTATCTCGAAATATAAACAAATCGTTTTCATTATTGTTTGTTTTAAGATTATTGAATAGTAAGTTACTCGGTTTGGCTTTTTGCTTTGAGTTTAAATGTCGCCAGCGAGAACGCGCTCGTACAGATTCTTGATACGTGCGCCAACCTTCTCCCATGTGATCTGGTCGACCTCGCGCTTTCCTTCCTCCTTGAGGTAGTTGAAGAGCGACTCGTTGCTACATATAGAGTAGATAGCGTCGGCAAGTGCGTGTATATCCCAGTAGTCAACCTTGATACAGTTGTCGAGGATTTCGGCGCAACCCGACTGTTTAGAGATAATCGTCGGCGTGCCGCATTGCATTGCCTCAAGCGGCGAGATACCGAACGGTTCAGAAACTGACGGCATGACGTAAACGTCCGAGTCTTTCAGGCACTCGTACACTTGCTTTCCGCGCATGAAGCCTGGGAAGTGGAAGCGGTCGGCGATGCCGCGCTCAGCTGCAAGATAAATCATTGCGTCCATCATATCGCCGCTGCCTGCCATGCAGAAACGCACGTTGCGTGTGCGCTGCAGCACCATGTTGGCAGCTTCTACGAAGTACTCCGGACCCTTCTGCATTGTGATACGTCCGAGGAAGGTTACGACCTTCTCCTTACCCGTGTGGTCGGGACGCGGGATGTCCTGCAGTTCCTGGCGCAGCGGATAAACGGCGTTGTGCATTGTGAAGCACTTGCGCGGATCCTGATGATACTGATGGATAACGGTCTGACGTGTAAGCTCCGACACGCACATGATGCAGTCGGCGTTGTCCATACCATCCTTCTCGATGGCGTAAACCGTAGGGTTCACCTTGCCGCGCGAGCGGTCGAAGTCGGTAGCGTGAACGTGTATGCAGAGCGGCTTGCCACTTACGTGCTTGGCGTTGATGCCGGCTGGATAGGTGAGCCAGTCGTGAGCATGAATGATGTCGAAGTCCTCTGTGCGAGCCACTACGCCAGCGATGATTGAGTAGTTGTTTATCTCCTCGTGCAGGTTAGACGGGTAGCCGCCGGCGAACTCCATGCAGCCAAGGTCGTTGACGTGCATATAGTTGAAGTCAGCATAGATATGGTCGCGCAGACGATAGTAATACTCTGGGTCCATGATGTTGCCCACGCGTTCCTTTACGTAGTCGAAGTTGACGTCGCGCCAAGCGATAGGCACGCAGTTCATAGCCACGATGCGGCAGGCGCTGCGGTCCTCGTCGCCGAACGGATGCGGCAGACAGAGCACGGTCTCGACATCGCCCTGTGCGTGCAGACCCTGAGAAATTCCGAAGTTAGCGGTAGCGAGTCCACCAAATACGTGAGGAGGATACTCCCATCCGAACATTAATACTTTCATATATACTTATCCTCCTATTTTAATATTTATATTTTTCCAAGAGTTCGAGAGTGCGCAGGATCTCGGCTACGTTCATAGCGAACGAGATGGCGCCACGTCCGTGGAATGGCGGGTTGCCGTCGAAGAGTTCGGGGATTGTGCCGATGCAGTGGCTCACCATCTCGTCCTCGTAGCCCACCATCTGACGCTCGATGAACGACAGGCGTGTGCGCTTGTAAATCTTGAGGCATGCCTCCATGTAGAAGCCGCCGAGCCAAGGCCAAGCTGTGCCCTGATGGTAAGCGTAGTCGCGCTGTGTCTGCGGACCGACGTACATCGGGTTGTAGCCGCCGCTCTTCGGCGAGAGCGAGCGCAGACCCTTCGGTGTGAGGAGTTCGCGTGTGCAGACGTCGAGCACAGCCTTCTGCTGGGCTGGTGTGAGCGGTGAGTAGTCGAGCGCAACGGCGAATATCATGTTCGGACGTACGCTCCAGTCGGGGTTGTCCTTAGGCTCTACGTAGTCGAAGAGGTAGCCGTACTCGTTGACGAAGGTCTCTACGAACGACTTGCCGCAGAGTGTAGCCATCTGCTCGAAGTCGGAAGCCTCTGTGGCGTCGCCGAAGTCGACAGCCATAGATGCGCAGAACTTGAGGGCGTTGTACCAGAGGGCGTTGAACTCGACGATGTAGCCTGTGCGCGGTACGACGGGGCGTCCGCCGGCTGTAGAGTTCATCCATGTTACGGCCTTTTCCTTGCCTTCCGAGTAGAGAAGTCCGTTCTCGCAGAGCTTCAGGTTCGGGTGGCGGTTGTCCTTGATATAATGCAATACGTCGTAGAGCAGCTTGCCGTACTTGCGGTTGCACTTTTCGCGACCTGCATGTTTTGCATACTGCTGCACAGCCCATACGCACCAGAGCAGAACATCGGGTTGGTCTATCTCATAGATCTTCGCTGTGAGCGGCTTGCCTGCCATGAACTCGTAGAGTGCGCGCATGGCTGTCTCCATTACGAGCTCGAAGTAGTCTTCCTCCTCGATAGAGAGCGTGAGACCCGGCAGAGAGATGAATGTGTCGCGTGCGCGGCACTTGAACCACGGATAGCCGGCGAGGATGTATCGCTCGTCTTTCTTTGTGCGGTTGTGGAACTGGTGCGCTGCGTTGACGAGGCAGTGGAAGAAGTTGTCGCGCGGTGAGCGCTCGTCCACTTCCTCCTGGAAGAGCTTCTTCAGTCCGGTTGTCTTGCAGGCTGTTGTTGAAGCCGAGAACACGATGCTCTCGCCCTTCTTGATGTCCATCTCGAAGTAGCCGGGTACGTAGAGGTCTTCGTTAGAAGCGTAGCCGCGCTCCTGCTCCTTCGGGTATTCCACGCCGCGGTACCAGTCGGGCTGGAACACGAACTCCACTTTCTTGCTGAACTGCATGTAAAGGTCGGGGTAGCCGGCGTACATGCAGGTCTTGATGCCGTTTGTAACTTCTGCATACTCGCGTGAAGCTACGGTGTTCTCGTGCGTAAACTGGCGCACGCTGCGGAAAGCAAGGAACGGACGGAAGCGCAAAGTCGTTGCAGAATGTGCATCAACAAGGGTATAACGGATAAGGATGCGGTCTTCATAGTGCTGGAACACTACCTCTTTTTTCAGTAGCACACCGCCTACGCGGTAGAGTGTTGTGGGCACTGTGTCACAATCGAACTCTCGGATATATTTGTGACCTTTCGGACTGTAATTATTGCCCTGATATTTGTGCAAACCAAGATTGAACTCGGCGCCGTGCTGAATAACGGTGGGGTCGAGCGAAGAGAGGAGCACATGGTTCTCGTCGTCGAGTTCCGGTACGGGCACGACGAGCAAGCCATGATACTTGCGCGTATTACAATCTACAATCGTAGAGCAGGAATATGCTCCCGAACGATTAGTACGCAACAACTCGCGTGGCAACGACTCTTCGAGGTTAGTCATCAGAGCTTTTTCGAATCTCAAATAACTCATAGATTTATGATTAAGGTTCATTATTAGTTAGCTGTAAGAAGTGTAGTAGTCTTTATATAGGCAATGCTACATTACGAAATCAAAGGTAGTAAAAATATATTTATACGCAAAATAAAATATTAACTTTTTTAAAAAAATCCTCATATTTCGCACAAAATATTGCAAAATATGAGGATTTATCATGTAAAACATTTGCCTTATTCGGGTATGAGGAAGTTGATGACTTCCTGCTCCACGCTCACGGTGAAGGGTCCGACGGGGGTCTTCATGAGGCGTCCGTCGATGCCCACGAGCGCCTTGTTCGCCTCTATCACTTCCACCTTGCGTGTGCGGAACGGGTGGACGCTGCGGTGGTTGAGGAACTTGCCGCGCACGAAGAGATAGAAGCCTTCGATGAGCTGCGTCATGCCGGGATGGTAGACCACGCTCACGTCGAGCAGTCCGTTGTAGGGCACGGCGTTGGGTGTCTGTCCGTAGCCTGTAGCGTTGCCGATGCATACGGTCATCACGTTGCGCTCCACGGTGTCGGAGTTTATCTTCAGGTGCATGCGGTACTCGAGTCGCTGGAAAATCATGAGCACGAACGAGCAGAGGAACGAGAGCGTGCGCGAACCGAAGAAGTGGCGTGTCTGTCGGCGCAGGTTCATGATGGCAGCGATGAGTCCGATGTTGATGCAGTTGAGGAAGTAGCGGCGGCACGCCTCGCCGTGCTTGTTGGTGTAACGTATGCAGCCGAGGTCAATCTTGCGCACGCGACGCTGCTTGAGCCACTTGATGGTCTGCTCGTAGTCGCTCTCGCGGAATCCCCAGAAATGGGCGAAGTCGTTCATGAGTCCGTTGGGTATCACGCCGAGCGCAATGGTCTCGCGCACGCTTCGCTCGGTGAGCATGAGGCAGTTGACGGCGTCGTTAAGCGCCGAGTCGCCGCCGACGATGACAATAGTCTTGTATCCGCTATTGATCATCATCTTCACCAAGCGCTCCACGCTTGCCGAGTTCTCGCTCTGCAAGTAGTCGTACTCGATGCCGTTCGCCTTCAGGCATCGCTCAATCTTCTCCCAGCGCATGCCGGAGTTGAACGTCTCGTGTTTCGGGCAGTAGAGTATGCCCCAACGGTTGTCGTTAATCATATAGTAAGCCTTTTTTAGCGGCGGTATGTCCGCCACGATGTCACATTCTTTTATATCTCTCTCGCTATGCGTCCTGCATCAGCTTGCATATCCCATCCACTTTCTCCTCCATGGGCAGCTTGGCGTCAACCCAGTGGATGGTATATCCGCGTCGCTCCATGCCGCGGAACCACGTCATCTGTCGCTTGGCGAACTGGTGGATGGCTATCTCCAGCTGTCGGAACATCTCGTCGAAGCTGAGACGACCTACGACGTACTCGGTAATAAACTTGTACTCAAGACCGTAGTATATAAGGTCTTCGGGGTCGATGCCCTCGCCTATCAACGCGCGTATCTCGTCAGCCATGCCCTCGTCGAGGCGCGCCTTGAGTCGGCGCGTTATCTTCTCGCGGCGCAGGTCGCGGTCGATGTTTATGCCCACGATGAGCGAGTCGACTGGCGGCAACTGCCGTTCGGGTGTAGGGTTTTCCAGGTTGTATGTCTCTATCTCGATGGCGCGTATGGCACGCTGGGCAGTGTCCACGTCGGTCTGATTGTGCATGTTCGACCCATTGCGGCGCTTCAGTTCTACGAGCATTTCGGTGAGTTCGGCAAGCGACTTTCCGGCGAGAGCGTCGCGCAACAGCTGATTCTGCGGCACGGGCGAGAGCTGGTAGCCGCCCAGCACGGCTTCGATATACAGACCGGTGCCGCCACAGAGTATGGGCAGCTTGCCTCGGCTACAGATGTCGTCGTATGCCACGTGGAAGTCCTGCTGATACTGGAACAGATTGTACTTTGTGCCTGGCTCGGCTATGTCGATAAGATGATACGGAATCGGCTGGCCGTCAACTACATAGTCTGCCAAGTCCTTGCCCGTTCCGATGTCCATGCGGCGGTACACCTGGCGCGAGTCGGCACTGATTATCTCGCCGTCGGTGCGCAATGCGAGTGCTGCCGCCACAGCGGTCTTTCCGCTTGCGGTGGGTCCGAGTATGGTTATCATTCTTTTGTTCTGCATGTCGTCAATAGCTTTGCTGCACGTGTATTTAATAATGTTGTTTCGGGTTCTGAAAGCAATTTGTTCGGTTTATAAAACCGATTGCTTTGCCTCTGATAGCACATAGCTACGGTTTCAAAATACAAACTTACAAAAAAATTCTCACATGCCACACAATTGTGCAGAAAATTGTTTGTTATGCTACACGATTACCGCGGAGTGGTAACACGATTACACCTATTCTGTAACACTGTTACCGCGTATAGGTTACATCGTTACCGCGCAACGGTAACGCCGTCAGCACACAACGGTAGCGTTGTTAGAAACCCATAAATGAGGTTTCAGGAGGGGTATTGATACAAAAAAGCCTGGCATTTTACAATGCCAGGCTTATATATGTTGTCGTAAACCGAGTCAACGAATTACTTCAACTCAGCGAGGTACTTGATAGTACGAACCATCTGAGAAGTATAAGAGTTCTCATTGTCGTACCAAGAAACTACCTGTACCTGATATGTATCCTCGTCGATCTTGCTAACCATTGTCTGAGTAGCATCGAAGAGTGAACCGAAACGCATACCGATGATATCAGAAGAAACGATCTGCTCATCGTTGTAACCGAAGCTCTCGTTAGAAGCAGCCTTCATAGCAGCGTTGATACCCTCTACAGTTACGTCCTTACCCTTAACAACAGCAACGAGGATAGTTGTAGAACCTGTTGGAGTCGGAACACGCTGTGCAGAACCAATCAACTTACCATTCAACTCAGGGATAACCAAACCGATAGCCTTAGCAGCACCAGTAGAGTTAGGAACGATGTTCTGAGCACCTGCACGTGAACGACGGAGGTCGCCCTTGCGCTGAGGACCGTCGAGAATCATCTGGTCACCTGTGTAAGCGTGGATAGTAGACATGATACCTGACTGGATAGCTGCATACTTGTTCAAAGCGTAAGCCATAGGAGCCAAGCAGTTAGTTGTACAAGAAGCTGCAGAAATAACTGTGTCGGCTGGAGTCAAAGTCTTGTGGTTTGTGTTGTAAACGATAGTTGGGAGATCGTTACCAGCAGGAGCAGAGATAACAACCTTCTTAGCACCTGCTGCGATGTGAGCAGAAGCCTTCTCCTTTGATGTGTAGAAACCTGTGCACTCGAGTACTACGTCAACACCAAGCTCGCCCCAAGGAAGCTCAGCAGCGTTTGGCTTAGCATAGATAGTGATTTCCTTACCATCAACGATGATAGAGTTGTCTGTTGCCTCTACAGTGTGCTTGCCCTCACCGTACTTGCCAGCGAAGCCACCCTGAGCTGTATCATACTTAAGAAGGTGAGCCAACATTTTTGGAGATGTAAGGTCGTTGATAGCAACTACCTCATAACCCTCTGCCTCAAACATCTGACGGAAAGCCAGACGACCGATACGGCCGAAGCCGTTAATAGCAACTTTTGTCATTTTTTTAATATTTTAATTAATGGTTGAAAATAAATCTTACTTTCAAGCTCCACAGTACTTGCCAATGAGCTGAAACATTCAAAAAGCAATACTTTTGAGCATTTTTTTTCTTTATCGAGCGCAAAGTTAATAATTATTTTCTAATTTTGCAGCCAATAGAGGTATTAAAATATTTAAAAAATCGCTATATAATTTCACTGGGCTATATACATTATATATAATAAGCGCAGTTTGCTATATACACTTTGCAAAATAAGATAGTTAGAAACAAGAAACATACAATCGGACATTAGGAATTAAACAATTAACAAACAGAAACTATGGGAAAAATGCTAAATGAGTTCAAGGCGTTCGCCGTAAAGGGCAACGCTGTCGACATGGCTGTCGGTGTGATCATCGGCGGCGCGTTCGGGAAAATCGTAAGTTCTATCGTCAACGATATCATCATGCCGCCTATCGGATGGCTCATCGGCGGCGTCAACTTCAGCGACCTGAAGTTCGAGTTGCCTGCCGTAGACCTCGGCATGGAGACAATGAAGCCGGCTACCATCAACTATGGTGCGTTCATTCAGACTATCATCGATTTCACTATCATCGCTTTCTGCGTGTTCCTCCTTGTGAAGGGCATCAACAAGCTGGCTAACCTCAAGAAGAAGGAGGAGGAGACCAAGCCTGCACCTGCGCCCGAGGAGCCGAAGCCGACAAAGGAGGAGTTGCTGCTCACAGAGATTCGCGACTTGCTGAAGAAGAATTGATTAATTATTAATTATTAATTATTAATTTTTAATTATTAATTCGTAATTATTAATTATTAATTCGTGATTTAAAATTACACCCTAACAATTAATAATTAATAATTACGAATTACTAATTAAAAAAAGCGCTGGCGAAACAATCTTCGTCAGCGTTTTTTGCTTTTATATGATGCGTTTTGTGTTGGTCAAATCTGGTTTACGTTTCTGTTCACGTTGCAAATTTACCCATATTTTTTGCAACACGCAACCCTCATTTTACCGATTATGGAACAAAACGCAATATTCTTGGCTTAAGTGCAGTAAATTTGTGCTTAACCTGCTAAAACTTTTACTTCGTTATCATTATCTTGCGTGTGACGGTTTCGCCGGCTACTACGGCTTTCACTACATATACGCCAGCGGTCAAGCCGTTGAGCGATACGGTGTTGCCTTCTGCCTTTGCTACAACAGCGCCTGCTGCCGACACAAGTTCCACCGACGTCACGCCCTCGTCAGTTACGGTGAGCTCGTTCTCGCCCTGGCGCATCTCGATGAGTCCTACGGTGTTCTCGTCGATACCTGCAACGGCGATAGCCGGTTCCTTCGGCGTAACATCATAGCAGTCGATGGCAAGACGGTATGTAGATCCGTTCTCGATGATGATAGGCTTCGTGAGTTCCACCTCGTTCCACTTACCTATGGTGTAGTCGTCTACCTCGGTCTCGCTTATCAGCTCGTCGTTCTTGTAGACATACACTGTGTATGTAGCGTCTGTGAGCGGATAGAAGCGTGCCTTCTTGATGGCGTATCCGGTGCGACCGCGGAATGTCTTCGACGGATAGAGCGCGCCTACCATGATGTTATAGTTGTTGTCAGCGGGAGCTGTCACGCCCTGCGTTGATGCAGAACCCGTGCAATACTGCACCTGAACCACGTCGCGGTCAACCGGTGCTGTCCAATCGGCCTTCACAGCCGAAGCGCTTACCGGCGCTACTGCCACGCCCTTCACAGCCTGAAGCTGGCTGTCGTCAGGAACAACCGCAAGCTGAGCTACGGTCGGCTCCGACTCCGATCCGTTGGCATACACGGCGCTCACGCCAAGTGCATGGTCGCCCTTGTCGAGAGAGGGTACGGTGAAGTTCTTTGTAGCAGACGAGCCTACCTTCTTACCGTCTACATATATATTATAGCCCGTCACGTTGTCCTTTGCAAGGTCGGCACCATCCGGCGCCACGATAGCGTCGATAGCCCACGAAGCGGCATAGAGATAATTGCTCTCCTCCATAAGGTTGCCCATCGAGTAGAAGTCGGGCTCGGTTGTAAGGCGGAGCAGGTCGGAAGAGCCCTTCACGGCACGACCGAAGTCGAGCTCTGTGATGCGCTGCGAAGCCTCTGTAACCTTCACCTCAACCGACACGAGCAGTTCGCCTGAAGGCAGATTCTGCGGAGTGTCGAGCTTAACGACGTTGCGCTCGCCGTAGTTCAGCTTCTGCGTAACGGGCTGTGTGTAGAACTTCTGCAACTTGCCGTCTGCGCTGCGTGTGTAGAGGTTGATAGTCCAACCACCCTGAGCCTCCATCGGGTAGAAACCTACGGATGTGAGCTTCTGTCCCTTGTATGCGCTGAGCGTAACAGCGTCGAAAGCGATGGCTGTCTCGTAGCTCTCGCCGTCGAACGACAGACCGAATGTCTCGAGGTTGGCGTTGTCGGGGTTGAAGTTACCGCTGATGTCGAAGAAGTCGAGGTCGTCGTTGTCGCCAGCCGGAAGAATAGCGCTCTTCTTGTCGGTTTCCATATCGTAGAGTGCCCAAGCTCCGCGCACCTTACCAGCTCCGCCTGCCTCTTCTTCGGTCTGCCAGCCGCCGAAATAAAGCAGCTTCTTGCCGTCGGGCGAGAACTTCTTGCTTACACAGAACGGCGACTGCTGGTCAGAGAGTGTGGTAAAATTGCCATCAGGTCCCCAGAAACATGCCTGGCGGTTCTTGCTCATAACCCAACCCGTAGTATACTCTCCGTCGGGCGATATTGCATAAGGTATCGCGATACCATTGTTCTCCTTCAGTTGGCGATAAATCTTGCCGTCCTTCCATACGTATCCCAAATACTTTCCGCCTACATACACGTTGCCCGTGATGTAGTGTCCGTCGAGCGATATTCCAGAAGCGCCGCTACTGCTCACAGCGTCAGAAGGCATTTCGAGACGGTTACAGCGGTTGTTCTGCCAATAGCCAGCGAGCTGCGTAGAAGCACCGTTCTTCTTGTAGCCGTTGTCGGTGTACAAGCCCACAACAACGCCGTCGTTAGACACGCTGTAAGCCTACGAAGGCGACGACGGATTGAGCAAATCAATCTCTCCGCTCTCCAGATTCCAGCGGAATCCGTAAGCCTCGTTGCCACTGTCGAAGTACATACCACACGCCCACTTGCCGTTTGGCGAAGCAGCCATGATGTTGTAGTCGCTTGGGGTGACCATCACGAGGGGTGATGTCTGTGCGAAAGCTGCGCCACTTAAGAGTAGCGACGCAAGTAACATTTTTGTCTTCATCTATTGATATTACGGTTTTTAAGAATTTTATTTATTAATAATTTAGGCTATGTTCTGCAGTTTGAATGTTTTGCCTAAGGTATTGTTTTATCCTCACTTAACGTGATACTTGTAGACGCTCTGCTTGCCGTCGCGCTCTATACATATTATATAAGCTGCAGTCGGGAGCTGAGCAAGCGATACGCTTCTTGTGCGTTTGCGTAGATATATACGTTCGCCCGAAATATTGTAGACAGATACGTTTGCAGCGTCGCTGAGCTGAACCGTGTTGCCAGCAAAGACAGCCTTCACCACACCGTCCACGCCAATGCGCTGCATGGCTGTATAGTTGCCGTTTTCTATGTCTGTCATCTTCACGGTGATAGTGTCGGAGAACGCCTTGCCGTACTTGTAGGTCGTAACGACATACGCCTTTACAACATCGTCGAGAAGCATTACGTGAAGCGTGTCCTTCGAAGCCTCTCTTGTTTCGTTCTCTGGCATATTGCTTCCAACGAAGTAGAGCGTATGCTTGATAAAGCCGTAGTCGTTCATGTCGGCAGGATTCTCCCAACCAAAGACAGCGTTATACTCCTTTTCAGGATTCAAAGCCGTACCTACATTCTCTCATAGACTTGGGATTTAGGTAAAACATTGGGATTAAGAGCCCGTTTATTAACTCATTGGAGGAAACTCCGCTCTAAAGTTACTGAAAAAAAATGCGTAGAGCATGAATAGTCTGAAGGCTATGTATGGCTGTGGTTTCAACTTTTTTATAAAACTGGCGTATAATTCGCTTTTTTATATGAGTTTGCAAAAAGCCGTACATTTGCAAGCAAATTGTTAGCGAATAGTTATTACACGTTATTAAATAAAGAGAATGTGAATAAATTTGATACTAACAAGCAAAAGAACAATTAATTTATATATACTATGAGAAAAACCTTACTTAGCATCGCTTCCCTTCTCCTTGTAGCAGGGAACATCAACGCCACCAACATCGGCTACTCGAAAGATGAGATTTCGCGCAACAACGTATTCCGCCTCGGCAGCACAGAGAAGCAGGGACAGGCTATGCGCCTGAGCCACGCCAAGCTGTAGGCTCTGAAGGGCAAGACCATCGACTTCGCCGAGTTCGTGTTGGGCAGCAAGAATGTCACCGACAAGAAGATGCACGTTTTCCTCACCAAGCAGCTCGACGGCACACCTATCGCCGAGATGAGCGAAGACCCTACATACATATTCTTCTACCCTAACACGTCGAGCACATTCGCACCGGCGGCTATGGTCAACCGCAACACTTACGCCGACGTAAGCACTACGCCGATAGTGAGCGCCACCGACGTCAACAGCCTGCTTTCCACCATCTACTACGCCGACACCAAGGAGCCGTACGTTTCGCTCTACCTCAAGACCAAACTGGACGAGAGCACACGCGAACTGAACGTGAAGCTCTACGTGCTGCCTCACAAGACCGTGCCTCACAACAGCTCTATCTTCAACGTATACCTCGTGCAGGACGGCATCGAAGCGCGTCAGGCGAGCGGCGGAGACAACTACATACACAACCGCACCTTCCGCGGAACGGTGACGGGCAACGCATGGGGACTCCTGGTGAAGGACATAAAAGCGGGTCAGCTGCTTTCGTGGGAGAAAACCATCACCATACCCGAGAGCATCCACTCGAGCTATTATGCCGACGAGACTAAGAACAACGTCGAGGCTGTGCTGAAGGACATGAGCGTCGTGGCTAACATAGGCGAGTTCGACCAGAACAACAACAAGCACACTATCTACAACTGCTGCGAGGCGCGTCTGGGCGAGTCGTACAAGCAGACGGGCTTCGTCAAGCCTACCGACGTGAACAGCGCCGAGGCTGAGCAGAGTGTTAGCATCTTCGTAAGCAACGGAAAGGTGCACGTTGGCGGCGAGTACGACCGCTTGCAGGTGTACAACCTCGCTGGTGCGCAGGTGGAGAACGCCGATCTTGCCAAGGGCGTGTACATCGTGAAGGTGACTGCCGACGGCAAGCAGACCACAAAGAAGGTGCTCGTGAAGTAATAAAGGCAGCCGAAAACAGATACATATAATATAATAAGGTATATCATGCGCAAGTCATACATATATATAATAGGTGCAACGATGTTGCTCGCGCCAGCCTAAGCGTTGGCGCAGGCATCGCTTTCGCCTCGCACGGCTATCGCCGTCGCTTCCCCCACCCTGCTTAAGTCGCCAGCTGCGCAAGCCGCTGCAGTGGGCGTCGCAAGCAGTCAGCTTTCAGCTTACGTAACAATCGACCCTGCGCTCACATCGTGGCAGCAGTTGGGTGTGACACCTATCGCCGAGAACGCCAATACGGCTACCGTACGCCTCACGCTCGACGCCTTGCAGCGTCTGGCTAAGCAGCAGGGTGTAGAGTACATCCAGATTACTTCGGGCGCAACGCAGATGCTCAACCTTGCGCGCCAGGAGGCTGGCACCGACCAGATACACAAAGGCATCGACCTGCCGCAGGCTTACACCGGCAAGGGCGTGGTTGTGGGCGTGGTCGACGCCGGATTCGACTATATGCACGCCGCTTTCCGCCGCCCTGCCGACGGAACGGTGCGCATCGCAGACGGAAACATCTTATTGGGCTTCGCTCGCGACACGCAGGCTACGCTCGGCATCACAAGCATGACGGGCAGCACGCTGTTCAGCAAGCAGCTCGGCAAACGCTCGGCAGGCGAAACGCTGTCTGTTGCCGTGCCGCAACTGCCAAAGGGCGTGTATCTGCTCAGCGTAAAGACGCCGACAGCTACAAAGACCTTCAAGTTTGTTTGGCAATAAACTATGACTTTTTCATCGTCACCCGAACGCCGTCCGATTGGATTCCGTTCGCAGTCCGATCGGATTCCGTTCGCAGTCCGATCAGATTCCGTCCGCCGTCCGATCAAATTCCGTCCGCCGTCCGATCGGATTCCGTGAGGGTGTGAGTCAAAACTAAAATATTTGGCAAATTGAATAGCGAACGGTTCTAATCGTAGGAGGCTACGGCTGTGGGCAAGGCTATCAGTTCGCGACGTGCCATGATCGTGAGAATTGCGGTGCTGGGACTGTTGGCGATTCTCTCGGCGGCGATTGCCGGTTTCATCGACCTGCTCAGCGAGTATGTAGACCGTCCGAAGGCTGTGGGCTACCTGCAGAGCATATCGGGCTCGGCTAATCATCTGCTGCAACTGGTGTCGGCACTGCTCGACTATCATAAGCTGGAGAGCGGAAAGGCGGAGCGACACGGGCTGCGGCATGACACCCGAAGAACTGCAGAGCGTGTTCAACGCCTTCACGCGTCTGCCCGGCGCTCAAGGCAAGGAGGGCGTGGGCCTCGGACTCACTATCACTCGCGAGATTGTGACGCTGCTCGGCGGCAGAATAAAGGTTGCGTCGACAAAGGGCAAGGGCACGACGTTCAGAGTGTGTCTGCCGGTAAAGGTGGTAGCTAATCAGGGGATACACTCAGGGGGTGCACTTGTCTCAAGTGCACCCCCTGAGGAAACAACAGCACCCCCTAACGAACAAGAACGCGAAAGATTGACAAAACAACTGATAGAGAAACTTAAGGAAATACTATGCGACATATACTGATTGTAGAAGACGACATCGCTTTCGGCACAATGCCACAAACATGGCTGCGCCGAAAGGGATTTGAGGTGGACAAGGCGACATCGGTGGGTGCTGCCGTGAAGCTGCTCGTGGACATGAAGAGCGTAGACCTCGTGCTCTCCGACCTCCGACTGCCCGATCACGACGGCCTCCGACTGCTGGCTTGGATACACGAGCACAGCATCAATGCGCCGTTCATCGTGATGACTAACTATGCGGAGGTGCAGAACGCGGTGCTCGCCATGAAGTCGGGCGCTGCCGACTATATAGCAAAGCCTGTGCAGCCCGACATTCTGCTGCAGAAGATTAACGATGCGATGGAGCAGAACACGCAACAAAGCAATGCAACAATTCAAAACTCTACAACTCAAAATGCGCCAACGGCGCACAATTCAAAACTCAAAACTCAAAACTCAAAACTCACTACTCCCCGCTACATCGAGGGCAAGAGCGAAGCCTCTCGACAGCTATACAGCTACGTAGAGCTGGTGGCTCCGACGCCAATGTCCGTTCTCATACTCGGAGCGTCGGGCACCGGCAAGGAGTACGTAGCTCACCGCATTCACGACCTCAGTCAGCGCCGCGACCGTCCGTTCTTCGCACTCGACTGCGGAGCGATTCCGCGCGACGTTGCAGCATCCGAGTTCTTCGTTCATAAGAAGGGAGCGTTCACGGGCGCCGACGCCGACAAGCGCGGCGCGTTCGAGATAGCCAACGGCGGCACGCTGTTCCTCGACGAGGTGGGCAACCTGAGCTATGAAGTGCAGGTGCAACTGCTGCGTGCGCTGCAGGAGCGTCGCATCCGACCAGTAGGCGGAACGAAGGAGATAGACATCGACATCCGACTTGTCTGCGCTACGAACGAAAACCTTGAGGAGGCTGTCAGCGAGGGCCGTTTCCGCGAGGATCTTTACCATCGCATCAACGAGTTCACCATCTACATGCCCAAGCTCTCGGAGCGTGGCAGCGACCTTTTCCTCTTCGCCGACCTCTTCAGCCGTCACGCCAACGAGGAGCTGAACCGCAACGTTGAGGGCTTCTACTCTGGCGCTGCGGAGATGCTCGCCTCACACTCATGGCCCGGCAACCTCCGCGAACTGAACAACGTGGTGAAGCGTGCGGTGCTGCTCACGCGCGGCTCGCAGATCACCACCGCCGAACTGACGCTGGCGATGGGACAGATACGCACCGACAACGTCCTGCAACTGCACGACGAGGACACCGAGCGCCAACGCATCATCACCGCTCTGCAACAGACCAACGGCAACAAAGCCAAAGCCGCCCGTCTGCTCGGCGTAGACCGCAAAACAATATACAACAAGATTGAGAAACTGGGGATATAAATAGGGTGCTTTTGGAAGCACCCTATTTTTCTACATAGAAAAAACATACATTCATTTCTTTAGATTTTTCAGGTCGTGCGGAGTGTATCAACGCTTCGCACTTTAAGTGTTTGTCATTAAAACAGAGCAAACATATAGTAACGTTATACGTATAAGCAAATCGTATACGTTGAAAGTTTGTCATACCTTTGCTGGCGAAATAGATAATCAAGCAAAATTTTAACGCATAAAAGCAGATTTTATGAAGACGCACAGACCACATAGAAAGAAACAAAAAACGGACATCTTTAGCGAGTTTAATCTCGACAAATACGAGCCGGTGTATGTAGAACCAAAGGAGTACACTATCATCACCGCACTCGACAGAGTGTTAGACCAAGTAAGACTCAGCGAACTGTCCGACGATTTCTGGACTACCGTCGAACGCCCTATGGCGTATCTTAGAGAACATCTTGAACTCACAAACATCCAAATCGTATTGCTCGCTATAATGGTAGAAGAGGGCGAGCCCGTTTCCTGGGGAGGCTTCGGAGAGTTTCTCGGTACAAGCCGCCTCAACACGATGTGCTACAGCGAAGATATAGAAGAACTCGTAACAAAACGCTGGCTGATAAAAGGTGCAGCCTATGAACGAGACTCTTACTGGGAAGGTTTCAAACTGGAGCATGGCGTAGTAACGGCTCTACGCCACAACAAGCCTTTCGTGCCGGAAAAGCTGGAAGTTAGCAACGAGCAGGAGTTTATGGACAAACTCGAAAGACACATGAGCAATAAAGGCAGGCAAGACTTCAACCGTGAGAACGACGAGACCTGGATGATGCAGCTCGTTGAGGCGAATCAGCATCTTGCATTATGCCAAGAACTACAGCGGTACAAGGACATTCATGAAAAGACACTGTTTCTCCAGATTGCCTTGGACTATGCGCAGTATGCCGACTCCGAAAACGAAGGACTTGCCTTGCTGACCATCGAAGAAATCTATCCTGACGATTGGGAGTGCAACTGTATGCGACGCGCGCTCAAGAACGGAACGCATACGCTGATGAAAGCTGGTCTGATAGAGCAGAAGTGCGAGGACGGCATAGCCAACACAGAGCTATACGTTCTTACGCAGAAAACCAAGTCGGAGCTTCTGTCTGAATACATACCCAGCAGATCTCAGTGTCTGTCTACTCTGCGTAACAACAAGTCGTTGAAGGCTTTCACGGAGATAAAGGAGAAGTCGCTTTTCTACAACTCTACGGAAGGAGACCAGATTGCGAATCTCACTGGAAAGTTGTGCAAGAACTCGGACGTGATGCCCATTCTGTTCTTCAACGAGGCTGACGCCATCTTCAACAAGCGCACAAACATCGGCGGATTAAACCCTACTGTTGAGAACGGTGGAGAACTCTACGCAGAACATCATCCTGCAAGAAATGGATAATCTGGACGGCATACTTATAGCCACCACCAACCTGACATGCAACCTCGACAGCGCTTTCGATAGACGATTCCTTTTCAAGGTGCAGTTCAAGAATCCAGAAACTGATGTCAAGGCGAAGATATGGCGGACCATGCTCAAGCGTATAAGCGAGAACGACGCTCTGACACTGGCAAAGCGCTACGACTTCTCAGGAGGACAGATAGAAAACATAGCCCGAAAGCAGTCTATCGACTACGTGCTGTACGGCAAAGAGTCCACTCTCAAAGATCTCAACAGATACTGCAAGGCGGAATTGCTGGACAAGGGAGATGCAAGGACAACGATAGGGTTCAAGCTATAATCCTGTTCGATATGAAACCGGCAATGGAAATACGATTGCTGCTCGCACGAATCTTATAGCGCGTATCTTTCGTCCTTGGCGATTCGGTAACAAGACACACGTAATAGTAAGCGTTGCGATGCTTGCGCGGAAGACAGTTCCAGATATCCTTGTTCATCTTCGACTTCGCATCGTTGATTCTTGCAGCATCCCCATGCAGATTCACCATAGACACCCATTCAGTGAAAGTAGTTTCCAAAGACAGACCTCTAAAGACACGCTTTAAGAAGTCTGACTTTAAAGCTACATCTGTTATGAAGTCGCTGCGTTTCAAGCGTTTTCCTTCCAAAGCAGCCACGAGAACAGCCGTGTAAAGCATCTTCTGGTCTATCTTGGTGATCGGCACGTTGACGATGTCGCCATCAATTATCAGTTCCAACCCGATTGACATCTTGAGCTTGCCGCTCTTGTAGCAACTACCTGTCGGCACATTCTTGAGATTGATAGAGATATTAGGGCGCCGGTCTGGAAGCTCACGCTCGCAACGCTCTCTCTCGATTTTGTCTGAAAGCGGACCTGCAAACGCATCTTCTGCAATAGATCGCGATCGAGCCAAGTCGGTGGTTTCTGAAACTCTCTGCATACGAACATCAGGAAAATCGTTCTTAGAGATAACACCTCCCTCAAGTGCTCTTTCGAAAACAGATTTTACAATGTTGCAGTTACGATACATCTGCAGTGCCGATATGGCTGTGCCCGTATTTCTATACTCCAAGATATCCAACTGAAAGATATTCTTACGACAGATTTCATCCACAATCAAATTCAACTCATTATGAATAGAATCAGAATCGAGAGACATATCGACAAAATCAAGTCCATAGCAGTAAATCTTGTGTATGGAATTGACAAGACGTACAAGCAAGTTGCAGGCTCTTGCCGCGCCACGCGTCATCTCCTTTGGCAACTGCTCGTAAGGCGTGCTACCTTTCTCCACAATCTCAAAGCGGAAAATGCCACGCGTAACGCGTCTGTAGTTATTCAGTCTCTTAAGCTTATCGCCATACATAGCCATTTCTTCCGCCGTCAGCATCAGATATATAGCCATGTGGTTGAGATTAAGAATACGTCTCTCGTCGTCAATTATTATCATATCGGTAATATTAATTGTGATTACAAGTTAGCAGGAACAATTAATACAGACTATAAATTTACAGACTCTTTTCCAAGTCTGTGGAGAATTACAAGTAAATAATGTTAAATGAGCGACAATATTTAGAACACAAAGGGCTGCGATTAACAAACATTAAGCAAAAATATTCGTCTTTCTCAGAAAGTCGTATTAACTTTGCTGCTGAAATGTCAAGAGTAGCCTTTAGTAAAAGGTGAAGCCAACCGAGCAGAACAGCCACGGTGGAGCATCGACATGAAAAGTATTAACTTTTAAACAAAATCATTTATGAAAACAAGAAATCACATTCAGTTAAGTAGCATTCGTCTCTGTTCGTCATCAATATGATGAACCAGATTGGTGTATTGGCTTTATCGGTCGATATGCCTCTTTTGTCGTGTCCGTACATAACCAAACAATCCTTTTTATTACATGCATTACGAGTCTGACTTTAATGTCGGCACCAACCGGTTCAGAATAGCGGTGGGTCTATCAATGCGATTAGTTCAATTCTAATAAAATTCTGATTATGAACACATTTTCATCCACATCATGCGGTTCAGACCGCTCAACAGTAAACAACCTTATCAACTCTCTCGGACGTGTGGAGCATTACGACGCCACGCAGATTCGCTGCTGCTCATTCGCCAAAGCGAGCGACATCGCAGACGGTGTGGACGTCCGTCTCACCAACATGGCAGGTGGCTATCCTTTCGAATTCGGAGGGGCTACATGGCGTGACAGCGAAACGCTGTATCTCTGCGGCGAGTTCTCCGATTCGTCGGAGAAACACCTGACTATCCAGGAGGAGATGCACCGACAGACAAGCGGCTATGCCGCCAAGCGATTCATCAAGACAAAACACAAGAGCCACATACGCCAGGACTTCGCCGACTTCCGCATTCAGTGGATGCTCTACGTGGTTTGGCAGAAGTGCAAGGGCAATACTGAGTTCGCCAACAAGCTCACGCTGATTCCGCAGGACGCTGTCATCATAGAGAACACCACCAAGGAACGCTGCGACACAAAGGAGGTTTGGGGCTGCAGCAACAAAGCGCTGACCGACCGCAGAGACGAGTTGGAGAAGGAGGTTGTCGCACGGGCTAAGGCTGAGAACCCGAATATAAAGAAGGCGGCGCTGGAGCGTCTGGTTATCAAGGAGACTTGCAAGGTGAACGACATCGGCGTATTCGTCGGCGAAAACAATCTCGGCAAGATTCTGATGATCTGCCGCGAGTGCCTCGTGCAGGGCACCGAACCTTCTATCGACTACGCCTTACTCGACTCGAAGAACATTCACCTCTTAGGCAAGCGTCTGACGTTTGCCTAAAGACTCCCTATTCACTTGATTATTAGAGCCTAACAAAGAAAAAACGACATGTTGGAAATTATAGATAACATCGGCTACATGAAGCTGATGGACGGAACGTCTTTGCTTGCTCACAAGAAGAGCACTGAGCAGAAGATAGAAGATAACAAGAAAGCTGGACACGTTTTCAGCAACGAGGAATCGGAAATGTTCTTCAAGAACGCTTACTTTCTATGGAAACACAGGGCAGAGATACGCAAAGACAGCAAGATGCTCTTGGCAAGCGTAAGAGTGAGTAGCGGAACGGCAAATTGCTGTAGTCTGAAGGATGCTACGTTGGGAGCGTTTCTCGACTTTTGGGATACCACCGAGGGGGCGCCGATAAAGAATAGCGAAGGCAACAACGCCGTACTTTGCAGGATTGGCTTAGGACGGTCAGAAGCGGACACATGCAAACTGGCAGACGAATTGGGCAATGTCGCCGACACGAGCATCGACTTGGCGTGCCATAGACTCAGCAAGTTTGCTGCCATCAACAGACACTATCACAAGTATGCCGAGCAGTATGAGGCTTGTTCGCTCGAGAGCGTACTCGTCAGCTTGCAAATGGGCAAGAGGAAAAGCAAATGGCCTTTGTACAGAGAGAATATAAAGCTCTTTTATGAGCATCGTGAGGAGATCTGCAAGCGCAAAGAATGGTTCTATGCTACCATACCGCTTAGCGTGTTCGGTACGCGGAACCCGATTTTCGTCGGTGTGATGCTTACACTATGGCAACGCGGAAACGAGCGTTTCATGCACAAGTGCGAGAAGTGCGGACACACAGCCTACGTCTATTCGTTCGCAGGCAGTCCGATGTCGGGCATCGGAAGCATCAGCTATCAATGCTTTCATTGCGGCGAATACGGACATATCACTAAAGACGGTTTCGGTTCTCGTATGAAAGCCCTGAAAGACATAAGAGAGGAGTTGCTGAAAGACAAGGAAGGCGTAGACGAAGTGCCGTTAGAGACGCTTATCGCCAATCTGATGATGAACTTCAAGTTACCGAACAAGCCTGAAGTCAAGGATGCGATAACCGAGAAGATCAGAGCGTATAACCAAAAGGCGTCACACTACAAGGATGCTACGCCACTGACTTTTGACGAGGATACGTTCATCGTAAGCGGTAAGAACACGTCTCACATTAGCGGATGGCTCATCAAAAGCGACGCGCTAAGAAAGAAGTTCATAAGCGTTTGCAGACTGTGCAGTGACCTAAGCGAAGAATTGTAAGACTTGCGCTCAAGAGCTGACCCTATGAACGCTATCGATCGTATTGAAGAGTCGCGTAAATGTTATGAGGAGTAAAAAGAGTCGTTAAATTTCTCTCATAAAAAGGAGTTTAGCATAATGAACGTAAACTTCCCATTGTCATTCTATTTATAATATATAACATAAATTATCAAGGATTATGATTAAAAATCTTACAGAAGAAGAAATGATGGCTGTGAACTGTTCTTTTGAAACTGCTCGCAAAGCCATGATTAGAGCAGCAAAAGAAAATAGATCTAACATTGAGAAGGCAGGAAAGAGCCTTTTCATACTTAAACGTATCTGTACGGACAACATGATGCATCGTTTAATTTCTACCACCATCGCTGTATCAGACCAGAAAGAAAAGCTGATCGACTTCTTTCATGAACACTATTTCGCCGATGTAGAGTTCAATGAACGTGATAAAACTCCGGATTTTGAAACAGGTATGGGTAAGGGCTGCTTCGATATCAGAGAGGTTGCATTGGTATAGGAGACAGTTATATTGTTCTACAGAAGCGTCCAATTCGTTGGGCGCTTTTTTTGTCTCTCAATCAAAAAATGTGCATGATGGGTTTTAAGAGCCGACTGGCGATAATATCTTTTATCCCAAATCGGTCATTAGAAAAAGTTTCTTGTCATTTTCTAATGACCGATTTGGGTTAAATTGCTATAAATTACCTCTATGGTTTCAATAAGATATTATAGAGTGCTCTTATTTCTTGTTGTAGTTTGTAAAAACCTTCTGTCTTTTCTAGGGTAAACTCGTTCATATAGAGCCTTTTGTTGACTTCTATCATGACTGAATGATACTTCATTGGCACAGAAAAAGTTTTGCTGTTGGAGAAAGGTTTGTTAATACCTACCTTGTAGCCAAGAGATTCGAAATGATGGACAATATTACCGATGACCACATTGTCTGGGCACGTAGCATCATCATTATATCCGATGCAGATGTCAATGTCCGGTGGGTTTGAGTTCAAGAGGTTAGGGATATTAGAGAAGCTATGGCAGTCAATTAATAGAGTATTTTTTCCCATGGCAAAGAGTTTTTTGGTGACTGCTGAATGATAATCCACATACTGAATAAATGCTTCTTCCTTTGAACTGAAGGAGCGAAAAGTAGAGGAATATCTCCCTGTGGGAACCTCTCTGACATAGCTAATGCCAAGGCCATCCTTTTCTAATGGGTCATTTATCAGTCGTTCTACATCACAAAACAGGCGGCAATACGGGAATACAATAGTACCTATGTGCTCTGTTTCTTTTTGAGGCACAAACAATTCGTCTGTATAATAATCGATAAGGAGCTTCTCCTCATTATCCAAATCGTTAAAGGAATGATTCGAACCCGATGGGAATGAAAATGATGAATGAGGGATATGAAGAAGTATGTTCTTGTAGCACCTTGAATTGTCAACACGAACTCTAAACGTTTTATGAATTGCTCCAGGTGCTGGTACAATTCCTTCCCATCTTGATTTTCCTAATTGTTCCATTTTTGTTGTTATTTAATTGTTAGACAATATAGTGGCAATTACCATGTGGGCCTAACGACAAGTAACAACACTTGCTGGAGGAACATAAAAAAATCCCTATATGCCTATAATAGGACACATAAGGAAATCTACAGTCTCTGAGCTATAATGAGTTTTTTTGGCGTATGCCCACATCTGCTTTCGCTCGCCACCGTGGCTCTTTGGAATGCTCTATTCCTAAAGCTCGGTTGGCACGCATTGCTGCGTTCTTGATGTAAATTTCCGAATGCTCAAATCATTGAGTTCTTCAATTCAAGTACAAAGATACTACTTTTCTATCATATTCTTCAATATTTATCTTAAAAGATTGCCCTTGTTTTTTTTTGTGTTAGTGAAAAAATCTGCCGTATCTTCCAGCAGCGCTGCAGCTCTCACATTTAGAGCACAATAAAGGCTGGAAGATTTGCTTTAAAAAGCGAAATCTTCCAGCCTATCTTCCAGTTATAATTTTACTCCCACTCGATTGTTGATGGCGGCTTAGACGAGATGTCGTAGCATACGCGGTTGACGCCGCGCACCTTGTTGATGATCTCGTTAGACACCTTAGCCATGAAGTCGTAAGGCAGGTGAGCCCAGTCGGCTGTCATAGCGTCGGTAGAGGTAACGGCACGGAGAGCAACGGGGTGCTCGTATGTGCGCTCGTCGCCCATTACACCTACTGAGCGTACGGTAGAGAGGAGCACTGTGCCTGCCTGCCAAATCTGGTCGTAGAGCGAAACCTCTATCTCGCCGTCGTGCATGTCGGCAGGAACGCCGGCAGCAAGTACGCGGCGTGCGTCCTCGCCAGAGAGTTTTGTCTTGTACTCACGCAGACCGCGGATATAGATGTCGTCGGCATCCTGGAGGATGCGTACCTTCTCGGGAGTGATGTCGCCAAGGATGCGCACAGCCAAGCCCGGTCCTGGGAACGGATGGCGTGTGATGAGGTGCTCGGGCATGCCCATTGAGCGACCTACGCGGCGAACCTCGTCCTTAAAGAGCCACTTGAGCGGCTCGCAGAGCTTGAGGTTCATCTCCTTAGGCAGACCACCTACGTTGTGGTGGCTCTTGATTACCTTGCCTGTGATGTTGAGCGACTCGATGCGGTCGGGGTAGATTGTGCCCTGAGCGAGCCACTTTGCACCGGTCTGTTTCTTAGCCTCAGCGTTGAACACCTCAACGAAGTCGCGACCGATAATCTTGCGCTTCTGCTCGGGGTCGGTAACGCCTGCGAGGTCTGAGAAGAACTTCTCGCTTGCATCTACGCCGATAACATTAAGACCGAGACACTTGTAGTCTTCCATTACGTCGCGGAACTCGTTCTTGCGGAGCATGCCGTGGTCGACAAAGATACATGTGAGGTTGCTGCCGATAGCCTTGTTGAGGAGTACGGCTGCTACGCTTGAGTCGACACCGCCCGAGAGTCCGAGAATCACCTTGTCGTCGCCGAGCTGCGCCTTGAGCTCAGCTACGGTTGTCTCTACGAACGAGTCGGCGCTCCAGTCCTGACGGCTTCCGCAGATGTCTACCACGAAGTTCTTCAGGAGCTGTGTGCCCTGCAGCGAGTGGAACACCTCGGGGTGGAACTGCACTGCCCATACCGGCTGCTTTGTAGAAGCGTAAGCTGCATACTTCACGTTGGCTGTAGAAGCGATGCACTTAAAGTCTTCCGGGATAGCGGTGATGGTGTCGCCGTGGCTCATCCATACCTGCGAGTTCTGCACAAAGCCTTTGAACAAGGGGTTCTCGGCGTCGAAGTGCTCGAGGTTGGCACGTCCGTACTCGCGAGAGTCGGCAGCCTCCACCTTTCCGCCGCCGGCGTAAGAGATGTACTGTGCGCCGTAGCAGATGCCAAGCACCGGGATGCGTCCTACGAACTGGCTAAGGTCTACCTTGAACGCCTCCTTGTCGTGAACCGAGAAGGGGCTTCCGCTGAGGATGACGCCGATGACAGAAGGGTCGTCCTTCGGGAACTTGTTGTAGGGCATAATCTCGCAGAAGGTATCAAGCTCGCGCACACGGCGGCCAATGAGCTGCGTGGTCTGCGAACCAAAATCAAGAATTATTATCTTCTGTTGCATTACTTTGGTTGGTTTTATTGTTTGTATTCGATGTTTCTTTTTTCTTCTTTAGGCGGCGTTTAAGCCGATGGTAGGCGGCGTTTAAGCCGAACTAAGCCTCTTTAGGCCTTCCTAAGCCAAGGATTGGACGGGCTTTTTTACCCTTTTACTTTTTTACCCTTTTACTTTTTTACTTTTACCAGGAACTCCTCTGCGTGTGCCAGCGTGTCGAGCTTGCCGATGTCCATCAGCAGGAAGTTGTCTTTGGCGAAGCCTTCGATGCGGTGGGTGGCGCATGTCTGCAGGTAGAAGTCGATGATGCTGAAGCGGTCGGGGAACTGCTGCATCAAAGGCAGCATACGGGGCGAGAGGGCGTGTATGCCGGCGAAAGCGTACATACGACAAGCCTTAGGGTCGAGGTCGGGGTACGGACTCTTCACTTCGCCCGTGGTGATATTGGTCCAACCGACGAGGCGCATCGTGTCGTCGAAGAGCAGATAGCGCTGCGTCTTGCGCTCACTCACGAGGAGCAACGCGTCGGGAGCGTCAGCTGAAGTCGGAGCCGAAACGTCCGTTGAAGCGTCGGCCTTGAGCAGTCCGCCGGCGCGCTCGTAGAAGCGTCGCAGGTCTACGTTGCTCAGGATGTCCACGTTATGTATGAGTATCGGGGCGTCGGGGGCGAAGAGCTGCGCGGCATGCTTTATGCCGCCGCCCGTCTCGAGCAGTCCGGCAGATTCGTCGGAGATGCGTATATCGAGCCCGAAGTTGTCGTTTTCTGTAAGATAGTCGATTATCTGCTGCGCAAAGTGGTGCACGTTGACAACAATGCGGTCAACGCCAGCCTCAGAGAGATTTTGAATTACGTGCTTTATGAGCGGCTCACCACCTACCCTCACCAACGCCTTTGGCATAGTGTCGGTGAGCGGTTTAAGGCGAGTGCCCATTCCTGCCGCGAAAATCATTGCTTGCATCATAGATGTCGTTATAAATATGTTGCCTACAAAATTACTCAAAATCCGCCAAACAGCAAAATGAATGCACTATAAATTCTACAGAAGTGTCTGCTCTATGCCTTGCTCTCTGTGGCAGACGTGCACTTCTATTCCGAACTTCTCGTGCAGATGTTCTGCGAGATGCTGCGCCGAGTAGACGCTGCGATGCTGTCCGCCGGTGCAACCGAAGGAGAACATCAGGTCGGTGAAGCCGCGGTCGATGTATCGCTGCACGTGTGCGTCGGCGAGCTTGTATACGCTGTCGAGGAAGGTGAGTATCTCGCCGTCGTCCTCAAGGAATCGTATCACGGGCTCGTCGAGTCCGGTGAGTTTCTTGTACGGCTCATAGCGTCCGGGGTTGTGCGTAGAGCGACAGTCGAACACGTATCCGCCGCCATTGCCCGACTCATCGGCTGGTATGCCCTTGCGGTAGGAGAAGCTGAAGACGCGCACGCGCAGCGGACCCTTGCCGTCGTACTTGGAGAACGTAGCGGGTCCGTCCTGCGGATGAGCCGCGTAGACGTTCTTGTCGGTGGTCTTGTAGCCGTCGGCGCGCGACACAGCCGGCTCCTCGATATGAGCATAGCGCGGCATCTCGGTGAGTCGGCGCAGCATATCCATCATGTAGGGATATGGGAACACCTGCTCGCCCAGCTTCAGCAGCGCGCGGAGGTTGTCCATAGCCGGCGGAATGGAATCGATGAAGTGCTTCTTGCGCTCAAAGTAGCCGCGGAAACCGTATGCGCCGAGCACCTGCAACGTGCGGAAGAGCACGAAGAGGCTCAGACGGTGGACGAAGTGGCGCAGCGACGGCACCTCGGTGTACTGCTTCAGCGCGTCGTAGTATTCGGCTACGAGTTCGCGGCGCAGCTTGTCGCTGTAGCGTGCCGACGCCTGCCATAGAAACGAGGCGAGGTCGTAGTAGAACGGACCGCGTCTGCCGCCCTGGAAGTCGATGAAATGCGGATTGCCCTCGGCGTCGAGCATCACGTTGCGCGCCTGGAAGTCGCGGTAGAGGAACGAGTCGATGTTCTCGGCGGTGAGGTCCTTGGCGAAGAGACGAAAGTTAGCCTCGAGCTTCAGTTCGTGGAAGTCGAGACCCGAAGGCTTCAGGAAGCAATACTTGAAGTAGTTGAGGTCGAAGAGCACGCTGTCCTCGTCGAACTCGGGCTGCGGATAGCAGTTCTGCCAGTCGAGTCCGCGCGCTCCGCGTATCTGTATGTTCGGCAACTGACGTATGGTAGCTTTCAGCAGTTGCTTCTCGTGCTGGTTGTATCTGCCGCCAGCCTCGCGTCCGCCGCGTATGGCGTCGAAGAGCGAGGTTGAGCCGAGGTCGGTCTGCAGATAGCGCAGTCCGTCGGCGCTCTGTGCGAGTATGTGCGGCACGGGCAACTGGCGCTGCTCGAAGTGCTCGGCGAGATAGACGAAGGCGTGGTTCTCGTCGCGACTGGTGCCTACGACGCCGATGACGGTAGAGCCGTCCTCAGAGGTAAAGCGGTAATACTGGCGGTTGCTGCCCGCACCGGCGAGCTGCTCGGTGCTGACGGGTTCAGCCCCACTCCATTCTGTATATAGCTTAATGAGTTTCTCCATCTTCTTCCTTTTTCTTTTTTCCGTAATACTGCTCGTCCTTCTTCTTCACCCAATCCGTGAGGTAGGCGTCGAGGGCGTAGAGCAGCAGAGCCACGCCGATGGTCATCGACCACGAGCGCGAGAGTATGTATGTTCCTGCTACGATAATGGCGCAGCAGACTATTATCTTCTTTTCCATTGTTGTTCGGTTGATGTTCTGGTTTTAGCGACGTAGCAGGTTTTTATAGTTCCAAACGATAGGCTACACTGAACGTGAACACACGGTTCTTCGACGACTCGAAACCGTCAATGTCCTGGAACTGTGTGAGTCCGATGTTATAGCGCGCGTCGAGGATGACGTTAGAGAACTCGTAGCTCACTCCGATGGGAATAGCAAATGTCAATTTGGTGAGCGTTGAGTTCAGATCATATTTCACGTGTACGGGTTTCTCGTACTTCACGTCGTCTTTCGTCATCGTGTACTGCTGCTCGGTGTACTTCATCTTGCCCGAGAGCGGGAAGCCTATCTGCACACCGGCTTTAACGGCAAAGCCCGTGCCGAGGTAGGCGTTGAGCATCAAAGGCACGTTGATGTAATGGAGCTGCGTGCTCCAGTCGCTGTAGCCCGTGCCTTTGTACACGCCTTCCGTAACCTGCACCTTGTAGCCGTCGTTGCCGTATTTGGCGCCTTGCTGCACATACTGCGCACCGATAGTGGCAGAGAGGTTGGGCATGAACTGCCAGTCGATGTCGACACCTGCCATCAGGCCAGCCTTGTAGCGTGCCGAGTAAGTCATGTTGTCGCCGACTCCACCGGCTATATACATTTTGTCGCCGGGCAGATTGGCGAGCGCCACGCCCACACGGGGCAGTACGGATACGGTGCCGACCTTCGGTTGCGCCATCGCTGGCAGCACGCCTGCGGCGAGTCCCAATATTATTGTTCTTTTCTTCATCTGTTCTTGTTCGTTTACGTTTTCTTTTTCTGAATAATAAACGCCGAACAGCCGTTATTATTGTGTTCGGGCGCGTGGTTTAACCAACTTGTTGTCAGCCCACCCGCACATTAATTTGCCGTCAGTCTACCACGAGCGAGAAACGCAGTCCTAACGCAGAGGCTATCTGCAGGAACGTAGACATCTGCATGTCGCTGTTGCCACGCTCTATGGTAGATATATACTCGCGCTTCTTGCCAATCTTGTCGGCAAGCTGCTGCTGCGTAAGCTTCTGGCGCTTGCGCTCTTCTTTCAGCAACTCGGCGTAATACCATGCCTTGGCTCGCGCCTCGAAAGCATCGCGCGAAGGGGTGCCGGGTACGCCGTATTCCTTTTCCAATATTTCATCTGCGGTGTGAAGTCGTGCCAACTTCTCTTCATTAAGTCTTATCATAAACTATATATGACTTTTCGTATCTTTTCTATTCCAATGCCGCAAATGTAATAAATTAATTCCATAAAAGCAAGCATTTGATACGAAAAAAGGTGTCCCATGACTTCACAGTCTTGGAACACCCGTCGTTGTATATATTTCGATACAAGAAATTAGTCTTTGTTGCTGCGCTTGCGGCTGAGATGGTCGAGGATAATCTTGCGCATACGCATGCTCTTCGGAGTAACCTCCACGAGCTCGTCGCCCTTGATGTACTCGAGGCACTCCTCAAGACTCATCACCACCTTCGGTATCACGCGCGCCTTCTCGTCAGAACCGCTGGCACGAACGTTGGTGAGCTGCTTTGCCTTCGTAACGTTGATGACGAGGTCGTTGTCATGAACGTGCTCACCTACCACCTGACCTGCGTACACTTCCTCACCCGGATCGATGAAGAACTTGCCGCGATCCTGCAGCTTGTCGATAGAGTAAGCATAGGCTGTGCCAGTCTCGAGCGCAATCATCGAACCGTTCATACGGCGTGTAATCTCGCCCTTGTACGGCTGGTACTCCTTGAAGCGGTGGGCCATGATAGCCTCGCCCTGGCTCGCTGTGAGCACGTTGGTGCGCAGACCGATGATGCCGCGCGACGGTATGTCGAACTCGATGTCGACGCGGTCGCCAAGGGTCTGCATAGATGTCATCTCGCCCTTGCGGCGTGTCACCATATCAATCATCTTGCTCGAGAACTCCTCGGGCACGTTGATAGTAAGTTCCTCGATAGGCTCGCACTTCACACCGTCGATCTCCTTGTAGATTACCTGCGGCTGACCAACCTGAAGCTCGTAGCCCTCGCGACGCATTGTCTCGATGAGCACAGAGAGGTGGAGCACACCGCGTCCGCTTACGATCCACTTATCCGTGGTGTCCTCGAACGGACGAACGCGCAGCGCAAGGTTCTTCTCAAGCTCCTTCTGCAGGCGGTCGTTGATGTGGCGTGATGTAACGAACTTGCCTTCCTTACCGAAGAACGGCGAGTCGTTGATGGTGAAGAGCATACTCATGGTAGGCTCGTCGATAGCGATAGGAGGCAGCGGCTCGGGGTTCTCGAAGTCGCAGATGGTGTCACCAATCTCAAAACGCTCCAAGCCCACGATGGCGCAGATGTCGCCAGAGTGAACCTCGTCTACCTTCTTCTGTCCCATTCCCTCGAACACGTGTATTTCCTTGATGCGTGTCTTCTCCTGAGTGCCGTCGCGGTGAGAGATGGTTATGTTCATGCCTTCCTTGAGCGTACCGCGGTGAACGCGACCTACGGCGATACGACCGGTGTAGCTTGAGTAGTCGAGCGATGTGATGAGCATCTGCGGCGTGCCCTCAAGCACCTTCGGTGCAGGTATCACTTCTACGATCTTGTCGAGCAGATAGTCGATATTGTCTGTCGGAGCGTTGTAGTCCTCAGCCATCCAGCCGTTCTTTGCCGAACCGTAAACAACGGGGAAGTCGAGCTGGTCTTCAGTAGCGTTGAGTGAGAACATGAGGTCGAACACCATTTCGTACACTTCCTCTGGGCGGCAGTTGGGCTTGTCAACCTTGTTCACAACAACGATCGGCTTCAGACCGATCTGAAGCGCCTTCTGCAGCACGAAGCGTGTCTGCGGCATCGGTCCCTCGAATGCGTCAACAAGCAGAATACAACCGTCTGCCATATTGAGCACGCGCTCTACCTCACCACCGAAATCGGAGTGACCCGGGGTGTCAATAATATTGATTTTTGTGCCTTTCCAGTTGATTGAAACGTTCTTGGAAAGGATAGTGATTCCTCGTTCGCGTTCCAGGTCGTTGGAGTCCAATACCTGGCCACTGTTATCCTGGCCGTCACGGAACAGCTTGCCCGCCAACATCATCTTGTCGACAAGCGTGGTCTTTCCATGGTCGACATGGGCGATAATCGCAATGTTTCTAATATCTTGCATTTTATATACCTTAAAAAACTTCTGCAAAGTTACTACTTTTTTTTCAGACAAGTAGTATAAATACAAAAAAAATCCCGCGTTCTCTTTGAGTACGCGGGACCTTGTTTCCTTTGTGCGGATTACTTACGGAGGCCGAGGGCCTTGATGATTGCACGGTAGCGATTGATGTCGCGGTCGTACAGATAGTTAAGCAATGCGCGGCGCTTTCCTACCAGCTGTGTCAAAGAACGTGCGGTAGTATAATCTTTACGGTTCTTCTTAAGATGTTCCGTCAAATGGGAAATACGGTATGAGAACAATGCTATCTGGCTCTCAGCTGAACCAGTATCAGTGTTAGACTTTCCGTACTGTCCAAAGATCTCTTGTTTTTTTGCCTGATCTAAATACATAGAACTTTAAAAATTAAATTGTTATTTGTGCAAAATGCGGGTGCAAAGGTACGACTTTTTATTGAAAGTCAGACCATTTGCACCCGCATTTAATCTATATCTTAACTATTTTTTGCAAATTACTTCACTACAACCTTCTTGCCGTTCTGGATGTAGAGACCCTTGTTGAGGTTCTGGAGGCTCTTGCCTACGTACTGTCCGTCTACGGTGTATACGCGGTTGTCTGCCTTTGCGCCTTCTACTGTTACGAGACCGATGCCTGCAGCAGGGTCGCCTACGTTGTTGATAGACCACGGTGTGTATGCCTCGAAGTCGTCCTTAACCACAGCGCCGTCAACATTCATCGACGACCATGTGAGCACGCCCTTGGCTGAAGCAGCAAGGTCGCTGACTGCCGGAAGCGGCGACTTAACGATGCCTACTGTTGCCTCATCAGTCTTGTTGTTGTCCTGGAATGCGTCTGCAGCCCACTCTACTTCGCCGCTCACCTTGAAGTTCTTTGCGCCGAGCTTCGGTGTAAATGCGAACTCGTATGTAGCTTGTGCGTTCGGTTCGAGGTATTCGCCCTCTTCTGTCTCATACTTCTTGCCGTCTACATAGAGGTGTACCTTGTAGCCGCTTGCCTTTGCTGTGCCGAGGTTAGTAACCTTTACGTTCACTACAGTCACCTTGCCGTTCTGCACGTGTGCAGGAGCATCGAGCTCAGCAGAGAGGTTGTTGTCAACAGCATCGTAAATCTTGATATTGTCGATGAAGAGACTTGTAGAAAGTCCTTCTGCGTAGAAGTAAGGACGGATGTAGCCGTTCTCTACGCCTGCGTTGCTAACGCCAGCGAGGTCGAACGATACAGAACGCCAGCCCATTGAACCGCTGAGCTTGTTGTAATCGACGGTTCCTACTTCCTTCATCTCCTGACCGTTGCGATTAACCTTTACGGTTATCTTGCCGTCGGTGCCAGGATATGCGTAGTACCAGAATACGAATTGCGGGTTGCCAGCCTTAGAGATGTCTACCTTCGGACCCTGGATGCAAGCCAATGTGCTGCCTGTTGACGGGTTGAACACAAGTGCGCCTGCGTCGTCGTCCTGGCAGTTTCCTGAGAGACCGAACTTGCCTGAACAGTTGGCGTCAATAATCCACGGACCCCTCTGGTGGTTGCCGTTACCAATTCTCCAAAACAAGACTTTAATCGCTGTAAATCAACCACTTTCAAATTCTTGTCTCGTGATACAAAATCAGCGAGGGACAAAAACGGGACAAAACCACGGAAAAATAAAGCATTCTATGTGATTGTTGGGCTTTCAGCCCGCATAGTATATAGGCAAGCCCCTTAGTAAATATTGAAATAAAACACTGAATAACGAAGCAATATAAAGACGACTAATTGTTTACCGGACAGCAATATAAAAAAACAGAGAGTTTCAAAACTACACCCTCCTACTGGCGGACGCAATCCGATCGGACGGCGAACGCAATCTGATCGGGCGGCGAACGCAATCTGATCGGACGGCGGACGCAATCCGATCGGGCGGCGTTCGGTATACGATGACAAAACGCAACAAACGGAGCAAAAAAAAGAGGGCGTGTCAAAACTACAGTATTGTGATAAAAAGCTAACTGTAGTTTTGACACGCCCTCTATATTATAAGATTTCTCTCAACGGCACCATAACGAAGTCGCGCTCATGCATGTGCGGATGAGGCAGCGTAAGGTCGGGCGTAGAGAGTTGCAGGTCGTCGTACATGAGGATGTCGATGTCGATGGGGCGGTCGTGATATTGTCCGTCTACCGACTTCTGCGTTCTACCCAGTTCGCGCTCTATCTGCTTTGTCGCTTCGAGCAGTTCTGCGGGCTGCAAGGCGGTGAGCAGTCGCACGCACATGTTCATGAATCGGTTTGCCGACTCAAATCCCCACGGCTCTGTCTCGATGAACGACGACTGGCGGTCTACCGTTCCAGCGCGTTCGTTGAGCATCTCAATGGCACTGCGCATCGTAGCCTCGCGGTCGCCGAGATTGGAGCCGAGCGAAAGATACACCTTGTGCATAAGTGCGGCTTAGTCGTTAACGATGAGCAGGGCGTCGCCGTACGAACCGAACTTGAATCCGTGCTTAACGGCGAGGTTGTAAGCCTCCATTACGAGGTCGTAACCGCCGAAAGCGCAAGTCTCCATGAGGAGTGTTGAGTACGGATGGTAGAAGTTAGAGATCATCGAGTCGGCGAGTCCGAAGTCGTACGGCGGGAAGATGAACTTGTTTGTCCAGCCGTCGTATTCCTTCAGCATACCGTCGGTGCCGACAGCGGTTTCTGTAGCCTTAACGACACTTGTGCCAACGGCGCAAACACGGTGTCCGGCACGCTTCGTTTCGTTGACGAGCTTGCAGCAGTCGGCGTCTACACGCATCTGCTCCGAGTCCATCTTATGCTTTGTAAGGTCCTCCACTTCGATGTCGTGGAAGTTGCCCAAACCGCAGTGGAGCGTGATATAGGCGAAGTTGATGCCACGAATCTCCATGCGCTTCATCAGCTCGCGCGAGAAGTGCAAGCCGGTAGCCGGAGCCGTAACGGCGCCCTCGTGCTTGGCGAAGATGCACTGGAAGTCGTCGAAGTCGTCCTCTGTGCTGCGCTTGTCTGGGCGGCGGTCGAGGATGTAGCGTGGCAGCGGAGCCTCGCCGAGAGCGTAAAGCTCGCGCTTGAACTCGTCGTGCGGACAGTCGTAGAGGAAGCGGAGCGTGCGTCCGCGGCTGGTTGTATTGTCGATAACCTCAGCCACCATAGTGCCCGAGTCGTCGAAGAACAGCTTGTTGCCGATACGTATCTTGCGTGCTGGCTCTACGAGCACGTCCCATAGGCGCATCTCCTCGTTGAGTTCGCGTAGCAGGAACACCTCAATCTTCGCGTCGGTCTTCTCCTTTGTGCCGTAGAGGCGTGCGGGGAACACCTTTGTGTCGTTGAAGATGAACGTGTCGTGCTCGTCGAAGTAGTCGAGCACGTTGCGGAAGTCGAGATACTCGCCCTCGATGGGGTTGCCGTCTGCGTCTTTCTTGTACATTTCGATGGTCTGCGACTTCTTGTGCAGCACCATCAGGCGACATTCGTCGCGACGTGTGATGCGGAAGGTCTCCTTCTCGCCTTTGTCGTTTTCGAACTCGCGGTAAATGCTATGCGGATAAAGAGCGATAAGCTCTTCTGGTAACTTAAACTTGAACTGTGATAACTTCATAGTAGTTTTTATTTATTCATCTTCACTGGTTTCTATTGTCTGATTGGCGAGCCACTCCTCGAACTTATCGAGCTCGATGCAGTTCTCCACGCGCTGATCGCCAGAGCGAGTGCGGCAGAGAGCCGTGAGATAGCCACCGGAGTTGAGCGCACGACCGATGTCGCGTGCCAAGGCGCGGATGTATGTACCCTTTCCGCACGCCACACGTATCGACATCTGCATCGTTTCGGGGTCGAACGCCGTGAGCTCTATCTCGTCGATGTGTATCTGCTTCGGCTTCAGCTCCACGTCCTGACCCTTTCGGCGCAGGTCGTAGGAGCGCTGTCCGCCCACCTTGCACGCCGAGAATGTCGGCGGAACCTGCTCTATGTCGCCCACGAACTGCTTCAGAACCTCTTCTATACGTTCGCGTGTGATGCCGTCTGTAGGATATGTGGCGTTCACGGGATGCTCCATGTCGTAACTGGGCGTTGTTGCGCCGAGCTGGATGGTGGCTGTGTACTCCTTGCCGTGCATCTGAAACTCCTCAATGCGCTTCGTGAACTTGCCGGTGCAGAGCACAAGCACGCCCGAAGCAAGCGGGTCGAGGGTTCCGGCATGGCCTATCTTTATCTTCTTCACCCCGAGGCGTACGCAGATGCGCTTTCGCACTATTGCCAAGGCACAGAAGCTGGTCATGCCAAGGGGTTTGTTTATGGCGATGACTTCGCCTTTGGTGAAATTCATTATTTGTTGTTGATTTTTATACTAAAGAGCAAACGATGGTCACGGCACCTGCAATGGCGCAATATACGCCGAACCAAACGAGCTTGCCGCGCTTCACGATGTTGATCATCCACTTGCAGGCGATGCATCCGCTGACGAATGCTGCCACGAAGCCAACAACGAGGGACAGTGTGTCGATGCCAGCGAACGCGTCTTCGCCCTTAGCTGCTTTCAAAACGTCGAGCAACGCCTCGCCGAGTATGGGCGGAATGACCATAAGGAATGAGAACTGGGCGAGATTCTCCTTCTTGTTGCCAAGCAGCAAGCCGGTAGCAATGGTAGAACCTGAGCGCGAGAGTCCGGGCAGCACGGCTGCAGCCTGGGCAAGACCGATGATGAAGGCGTCCTTCATAGAGATATGCTCGCGCTGACGCGGCTTGGCGAAATAGGAGAATGTGAGCAGCAAGGCTGTGAGAAGCAGACAGCAGCCCACGATGAGCAGACCCGAACCGAAGATTTCCTCGACATAGTCCTTGAAGAACACACCGACGATGCCTACCGGAATCATCGAAACGACGATATTGAGGAAGTATTTTGTCTCGGCGTTCATCTCGAACTTGAAGAGTCCTTTCAGAATCCAGTCGATTTCTTTCCACAGTATGACGAGGGTGCTGAGCACTGTTGCTACGTGCACCATTACAGTGAACGCAAGGTTGTCCTCGCCCTGCACACCGAAGAGTGCCGAGCCGATTGCGAGGTGGCCGCTGCTACTAACGGGCAAGTATTCTGTGAGTCCCTGGATAACGCCAAGGACCAATGCTTGTAACCAATCCATTTGTTTAATTATTAATTATTAATTATTAATTCGAGGGTGATTCCAGGGGTGCAGTTGTCTCTCAGGGGGTGCAGTTGTCTCAACTGCACCCCCTGAAGGGATTATTCGTCCTTCGGTTTCTTGATTATCGCATATATAATCGAGATGAAGCCGAGGAAGCACACTACGGGTGCCACCTTAATGCGGCGCACGCTGAAGATATCGTTGTCGAAAACGGTCTCGTCGCTTCCGCCACCGCTCATAAGTATAAAACCAAGGATTACAACCAACATTCCGACAGCCATCAGAATGAAGTTGATCTTACCGAATGCGTAATTTCTTTTATCCACTTTGTTTATATTTTAAATTGAATGAATATATTCTATCAAATAATGACTATATGTATAAGTAGTGTCTATATATAATATGTATATATAAGTAATGTCAACATCTCACCACCTCACCACCTCAACATTATATCTTATACAAATCGCCTGCCTTCATGCGCAGGAACTTGTTAACCGATATTATCGAGCAGATAGCCGTGATGAAGATACCGAATACAACTACCGTACCGGCAGTTATGGCGAGTACCTGCCACGTGATGAGGTCGAGAACGTCGGGCTCGTACATGAACAGAGCGTAGACAGCACCGCCAAGCACGCAGCACGCTATGAGCGCAGCGAGCAGACCGAGCAACACGTAGTGGCGCACAAACGGCGCACGGATGAAGCCCCACGACGCACCCACGAGTTTCATAGTGTGAATGGAGAAGCGGCGGGCGTAGATGCTCAGACGCACGGTGTTGTTGATAAGCGAGAACGACACGATGGTGAGCAGCACGGCGAGCGCCAGCAGCACCAGGCTTATCTTCGCAATGTTCTCGTTCACGCTGTCGATGAGGTCCTTCTGATACTTCACCTCGCTCACCTTAGGGTAGGCTTTCAGCTCCTTAGAGATGAACTGCAGCGAGTCGCTGTTGGCGTAGTCAGACTTCAGAGTTATCTCGATAGACGAGAGGAACGGGTTCACTTCGGCGAACTCGCGAGGGTCGGTGCCCAGCGCCTTGATGCCTTCGCGCAGTGCCTGCTCCTTGCTGATGTACTGCAACGAACAGATGTACGGGCGCGCCTGCAGCTTGTTGCAGAACTGGTGAGCCTCGCCTGTCGTCATATCGTCCTGCAGCATCATCGTCACCACGATGTTCTGCTTCACATAGGCAGAAAGATTGCGGGCGGTGCACACTGAGAACACCACCAAACCTAACAGGATAAGCACCATTGCGGTGCTAATGCACAACGTTACGGCCTGCAATCCGTGACGACTGCGGGTCTTCTTGTTTTTCTTTCTCATTCCGAAAAGGCTATATTATACCAAATTTCCTGCAAAATAACAAAAAAATATCGGTTAAAAAGAGGGATTAACGTCAATTAACACCATACGTATGCCTTTAATAAAACAAACTATCTACCTTTGGATAACTATAAAAGCACACATAATGGCAACAATTCTCTATCCTTCGCCGATAGTCGGACCGATACACAGTCGGCGACTTGGCATTTCGCTCGGCGTGAACGTCAACCCGAGCGACGGAAAGATATGTACGTTCGACTGCATCTACTGCGAGGTGGGCTACAACCGCTTGCGCCGCCCTACTCTGCCGCAACCTTCGCGCGAACTTATCGCAGAGCGGCTTGAGCAAAAGCTGAAGGAGATGCACGCGGCGCACTCGAAGCTCGACGTCATCACCTTCTCTGGCAACGGCGAACCGACAGCGCATCCCGACTTCCTGCCTATAATCGAGGACACAATACGTCTGCGCGACGCCTACTATCCCGAGGCGCGCGTGTCGGTGCTCACCAATTCTACGCTGGCGCACCGCCCCGATGTGCATCGCGCGCTGATGCTCGTCGACAACAACATCATGAAGCTCGACACGGTCTGCGCTGAATATATTAATAAGGTGGACCGCCCCGTGCAACCGTCGTACAACGTCGGGAACATCATCAAGGAGATGGAATCGTTCGGCGGACACTGCATCGTGCAGACCATGTTCATGCACGGCACGGACGACGCCGGAGCGAGTGTTGACAACGTTTCGGAGGCGTTCGTGGAGCCTTGGCTCGCCGCCGTTCGACGCATCAAGCCCAGCAGCGTAATGATATACACTATCGACCGCGAGACGCCTTGCCCCACTCTTCGCAAGGCTACGCACGCAGAGCTTGATGCAATTCGCGACAGAGTGATTGCCGCAGGCTTCGCTTGCACCGTCGGTTACTGATGTGCGGCGGTCGGCGCGGATGAAATCTCACCACCACAAGATCTCAACATCACAACATCAAATCACAACATCTCAACACCTCAACACCTCAACATCTCAACACCTCAACACCTCAACACCTCAACACCTCAACACCTCAACACCTCACCACAAAAAATAGCGGCAAGGTTGACGTCACGTCGACCTTGCCGCTTTCATTGAAATAACAACACTAATATATAAAAGGTATGAAATATATGTGTTTTGATGTTTCAGTTGTTCAGAACCAGCCGAAGCCACATAGGGCTTACAGCTTGCTGATGATGCCGAGCTTAGTGCTCTCAAGGAACTTCACGATAGCCGTAATCTCCTTGCCTGCCGGTACCTGCTCCTTAATCTGATTGATTGCGTCGAACACGCTTGTCTGTCCGTGGAACACGAGGCGATAAGCGTTTGCGATATGACTAATCACCTTCTCGGTTGTGCCCGACGACTTCAGCAGCGTCTCGTTAACGCCAGCGTAGCGCACGGGGTTGTTCGTAGCTACGATGAACGGAGGCACATCCTTCGAGATACGCACACCGCCAGTCACCATCGACGCACCACCGATGCGCACGTTCGAGTTGACGATGACGCCAGAAGAGAAGATTGCAGCGCTGTGAACCTCGCAGTCGCCTGCCACCTTCGTACCATAACCGAACGTTATGTAGTCGTCAACCTTCGTATCGTGCGAGATATGCACGCCTTCCATGAAGAAGTTGCGGTTGCCGATGCGTGTCTCGCCGTCGGTAAATGTAGCACGGTTAACAACCACATTCTCACGGAAGATGTTCTCGTCGCCGATGACGAGGCGTGTAGCCTCACCCTTATGGTTGAAGTCCTGCGGCTCAGCGCCGAGCACCGTGTTCTGATAAACCTTGTTGCCACGGCCCATTGTTGTGCCGCGCATGATGCTCACGTAAGGATAGATTACGCAGTCGTCGCCGATAACCACGTCGTCCTCGATGTATGCGAACGGATAGATCGTAACGTTCTTGCCTATCTTCGCACCCGGAGCTATATATGCTTTTTCACTAATCATAATTTTGAGTTTTGAGTTTTAATATCTTCCTCCGCCGAGTGCATAGTAGAGGTTAACCACAGCCTGCATCTTGTAGAAGTCGTCCTGCACCTTCGAGAGCTCTGCGTTGAGCAGACTCTGCTGTGCGGTGATTATCTCAAGATATGTAGCCGATCCGTCGTTGAAGAGCATCTTGTTGTACTCTACGTTCTTCTTCAGACTCTCCACCTGCTTAGCCTCCAGCGCGCTCTTCTCTGCAGAAGAGTTGTAGAGCACGAGGGCGTTGCTCACCTCAGAGCCTGCTGAGAGCACAGCGTTCTGCCATGTGTTGAAAGCCTGCTCCTGCTTTGACTTAGCCACCCTCAAGCCAGCCACGAGCTGACCGTGAGCGAAGATAGGCTGAACGAGCGAGCCGACAGCCGAGAGCAACCACTTGCCCGGGTTGGTGATGCCCATACCGCCAGAGTTGGTGAAGGCGCCAGTGCCCGAAATGGTGATGTTCGGATAGAACTTAGAGCGTGCTGTGTTCACGTCGTAGAAGCACTGTGCGAGCGACATCTCTGCATAGTGAACGTCTGGACGGTTGGCGAGCAACTGCAAGCCTACGCCGGTAGAGAACTCCGACGGCAACTGCTGTCCTTCGAACGTGCCGCGTGCGATGGTCTGCGCCTGCTGACCGAGCAGCAGCGAGAGCGAGTTCTCCGTCTCGCGAATCTGACGCTTCAGTTCCGTTGCCTGAGCCTTAACCGAATACATATTAGCCTCAGCACTCTGCACGCTTGTCTCCTTCACGCGGCCGAGCTCCTTCTGAATCTTCATGATGTTCCATGTCTCCTCAGTGAGCTTCGACATATTGTCTACCACCTGCAGCTGCTTGTCGAGCATGAGCAGAGTGTAGTACAAGTTGGCGATGTTAGAGATAACCTTTGTCTGCACTACGAGCTGATAGTCTTTCGTAGCGAGCAGCGCCATCTGTGCCGAACGCTTCTGGTTGAGAAGGTTGCCGAAGAGGTCTACGCTCCACGATGCGGTGATAGGCAGCGTGTAGGTCTTCGTAGCGGGGTTGCCATCCCAAGAAGCTATGGTGCCTTGCGGCGAGAAGGTGAAGCCCGGCACGAAAGCGAGCTTAGCCACCATGAGCTGGTCCTCAACCATCTTCACGTTGAGAGCGGCGTTGAGCAGGTTGGTGTTGCTCTTCAAGCCCTGCTCAATGAGCGCCTGCAGCTGCGGGTCGGTGAACACCGTGCGCCAGGCGAGGTTGCCGAAGCTTGTGGTGTCGGTGACAGCGAGTGTGTCGGTGCTGCTCTGCACGTCGCGTACGAGTCCCGTGGTGTTCACCTCGGGACGCTCGTACTTATTGTATATTCCGCAGCTGGTCATCAGCAATGCGCCAGCGGCGAGAAGCATTATTTTTTTCATGTTCATCTGTCTTATTTTGAAGTCTTTTCAATCTGCTCATGCAGCGCACCTGCCACGTACGGGTTGGTGTACTGGCGAATCTCGGTGTCTACATCAGCTCTGTCGTTCTCGAACTCGATAGGCTTGATCTTCTCCTGCAAGGTCTGGAAGATGTAGAACAGCGCCGGCACTACCATAATCTGGCAGAGCATACCGATAAGCATACCGCCTACGGCTGCAGCGCCGAGTGTCATGTTGCCGTTGTAGCCTACACCCCAAGGCATGAGCAGCGGGAGCAAACCGATAATCATAGCCAGAGAGGTCATAAGGATAGGACGCAGACGGGCTGCAGCGCCGAGCACTGCCGACCAAGACACAGCCATACCGGTCTGACGGCGTTCGAGGGCGAACTGCACGATAAGGATGGCGTTCTTAGCGAGAAGACCCATAAGCATGATGAGCGCAATCTGCATGTAGATGTCGTTGTTCTTGCCAAACATGTTGGTGAAGAGGAAGGCTCCTGCCAGACCGAACGGGATGGAAAGGATTACGGACAGCGGCAGAATGTACGACTCGTACTGTGCCGAGAGGATGAGGTACACGAAGGTCAAGCAGAGCACGAACACGATAGCAGTAGAGTTTGACGACTCCTGCTCGGTACGTGTCAAGCCCGAGAACTCGTATGTGTAGCCTGCCGGCAGCGAAGTCTTGGCTACCTCAGCCATAGCGTTGATAGCGTCGCCCGTTGAGTAGCCCTCAGCAGCCGAGGCGTTCACGTTGATAGAAGTGAAGAGGTTGAAGCGGTCGATCTCCTGCGGACCGTATACACGGGTCAGGTTCACGTACTCCTTGATAGGAGCCATCTCGCCAGCAGAAGTGCGCACGTAGATGTTGTCCAGACTCTTCAGGTCTGCACGATCCTGCGGTGCCGACTGGATGTATACACGGTAGAGCTTACCGTAAGCGTTGAAGTTAGACGCATACATACCGCCGTAGTAGCCCTGCATTGTGGTGAGCACTGTAGACGGGTCGATGCCGCTCTGTTTACACTTAGCCACGTCAACATCAATCTTGTACTGCGGATACTTGGTGTTGTACGATGTCATGGCGTTCGATATCTCCGGACGCTTGTTAAGCTCTGCGATGTAGTTCTTCGTGATGTCGTAGAACTTGTTAACGTCGCCACCCGTGCGGTCCTGCATTGAGAAGGTCATACCGTTGGTTGCAGAGAAGCCCTGCACCATAGGCGGCTGGAAGGCAAGAATCTGCGCACCCTTGATGGCTGCAGTCTGCTTGTATATCATGCCGAGCACCATAGTAGAACCGAGGTTGTGTACGCCGATGTACTTCAGCGGACCTTCTTCCTTCTGGCGCTCCTCGAAGCTCTTCAGCTTGATAATGAATGTACCCTGGTTAGAGCCCTGACCAGAGATGAAGTTGTAGCCCGTGAAACGCATACGGCTGGCGATAGCCGGGTTGGTAGCGAGCATGCGGTCTACCTGGTCCATCACCTCGTTGGTCTTCTTCATAGAGGTTCCCGGAGGTGTTGACACTGTACAGAACACTGTGCCGGTATCCTCGTCAGGAACGAGGCCTGTCTTTGTTGTACCCATGAGCACTACCATTGCAGCGATAGCCACTACAACTGTAGCGATAGCGATAACGGGGCGCTCAACGAGACGGCGCACACCCTTTGTATACTTCTCCTGCACCTTGCCGTATGCGGCGTTGAACGATGCGTGGAAGCGGTCTACCATCGACATCTTGCGCTCCTTGCCTTCTTCGTCCTTCGGCTTCAGCAAGATGGCGCAGAGAGCCGGCGAAAGGGTCAAGGCGTTGAGTGCAGAGATGATGATAGAGATAGCCATAGTGATACCGAACTCGCGGTAGAACGCACCTGACGTACCACCCATGAACGACACGGGGATGAACACCGACGCCATAACGAGGGTGATTGAGATGATGGCGCCAGAGATTTCGTTCATGGCGTCGATAGACGCGAGCTTAGCCGACTTGTAGCCGAGGTCGAGCTTGGCATGCACAGCCTCGACGACCACGATGGCGTCGTCGACCACGATGGCGATGGCAAGCACGAGTGCGGCAAGCGTAAGCAGGTTGAGCGAGAAGCCGAACGCGTAGAGGAAGAAGAATGTACCGATGAGCGATACGGGCACCGCAATCAACGGGATGAGCGTAGAGCGTGTGTCCTGAAGGAAGATGTACACCACGATGAACACGAGGATGAACGCCTCGCAGAGGGTCTTGATAAGGTCCTCGATTGAGGCGAAGAGGAACTCCGTAACGTCCTGCATGATGTCGAAGTGAATGCCCGGCGGCATTGATGCCTCCTGATCCTTGAGGAGCTTCTTGATTTTTGTGGCAATCTCTGTAGCGTTAGAGCCTGCGGTCTGCGTAACCATCATTGTTACTGACGGCTTGCCGTTGTTCTTCGGCTCTACTACGGAGTATGACAGCGCGCCCATCTCTACGCGGGCTACGTCCTTTACGCGGATGGTCTGTCCGTCCTGTGTCGACTTGATGATCATTTCGCCGAACTCCTCCGGTGTCTGCAGACGTCCTCTGTAGCGGAAGGTGTACTGGTACTGGTTGTCCGACTGCTCGCCTACCGAACCCGGCGCAGCCTCGATGTTCTGCTGTGCGAGAACGCCGGTGAGGTCGGTCGGAATCAAGCCGTAGCTCTTCATCTTCACCGGGTCGATCCAGAGGCGCATGGTGTAGTCTTTCTGCGAGAAGCACTGGCACTCGCCCACACCGTTCACACGCTTGATGGCAGGAATGACGTTGATATTGGCATAGTTGGTGAGGAACTCGTCGTCGTAGCGGTCGTCGTCGGCTGTAAGACCGAAGAGGATAACGGTAGACGACTGGCGTTTCATGACCGTCACACCTGCCTTTGTTACCTCGGCAGGCAGCAACGCAGAAGCCTGCGATACGCGGTTCTGCACGTTCACCTGACACATGTCAGGGTCCATGCCCTGCTTGAAGAATACGGTGATAGAAGCCGAACCGTCGTTGGTGGCAGAAGATGTCATGTATGTCATGCCCTCCACACCGTTGATCGACTCCTCAAGCGGCGCAATCACAGAGTTGAGCACGGTCTGTGAGTTGGCACCGGTATAGTCTGCATCCACCATGATGGTAGGTGGCGCCATGTTCGGGTACTGCTCGATAGGCAGCGACACCAAACCTAACACACCCAGGATGACAACCACGATTGAAATCACGGTCGAGAGTACCGGGCGCAGGATAAATCTATCTAATTTCATAATACTTTCTTATCTACAAAAAATTATTTTCCGAATGCCTTCTTCAGCTTGCCAAGGTCGCCCTGAGCCTCGCCGAGCTGCTCTGTCTTCTTCAGCTTTTCAGCGTACTGAGCCTCCGTGAGCGGCTTGATGTCCATGCCGTCCTGGAGCGAAGAAACGCCGTTGACAACGAAGCGGTCGCCTACTCTAAGACCAGAAGTGATGATGTAGTTCTTGCCGTCGTTCTGCGGATTGACAGTAACCGGTGTGTACTTCACCTTGTTGTCCTTGCCTACAACATATACGAAGTACTTGTCCTGCACCTGAACCACAGCGTCCTGCGGGATGATAACAGCCGAAGAAGCTACGTGAGGCACTACGATAGAGCCTGAAGCGCCGCTCTTGAGCACATGCTCGGGGTTGGGGAAGTCGGCACGCATAGACACTGTACCGGTTGTCGGGTCGATGACGCCGCTCACGGCAGCCACCTTGCCCGGATGCTCGTAGATAGAGCCGTCAGCGAGCTGCAGCTTCACAGCCGGATAGCTCTCTACGGCAGCGTGTACGCCGCCCTGTGTCTTGCTCATCTCCAGAAGGTCTTTCTCTGTCATAGAGAAGTAAACCTGCATTGTAGAGTTGTTAGACACGGTTGTGAGGGGCTGCTGCAACGAAGCGCTTACGAGAGCACCTACGCGGTAAGGCAGGTCGCCTACAACGCCGTTAGCCGGAGAGGTAACGAAGCAGAAGTTGAGGTTCTGCTTAGCCGATACGTATGCTGCCTCTGCCTGGGCGAGCTGGGCGGCAGCGCTCTCCATTGCGTTCTTTGTCGACTGCAATTCGTAAGAACCGATTACGTTGTTCTTGAAGAGTTTCTGCGAGTTGTTGTATGTGAGGGTTGCAGTGTTGAGCTGTGCCTTTGCAGCGTTTACAGATGCCTTTGCCTGACGAACGGCAGCGGCGTATGTAACGTTGTCGATGACAAACAGCAACTGACCTGCCTTAACCGACTGACCTTCCTTCACGCAAAGCTTTGTGATGAAGCCAGACACTTTCGGGCGAATCTCCACGTCCTGAACACCCTTGATAGATGCCGGATAGGTAGTCTGCAAGTTTGCGTCCTGACCCTGAACTGTGCGTACAGCGTATTCGTTGTCGCCGAAGTTAGGCTTTCCGCCACTCTTTCCGCCGCCACATGAGGCGAGCACTGCAGCCAAGGCTGCAACCAATAAAATCTTTGTTTTCTTCATACCTATTTTTAATAAATATTTTTACCTTTCTATATTTCTACCTTATTTATAATATATACTTTACTATTTGCTTAGTGACTGTAGGAGTGCAGCAACCTGATGCTGCGCATACAGAAAACTAAACCGCTTGTTTAAGTTTTCTACATGCAAAGTTACTAAATATGTAAATAAGTTGTAACCATTGCATACATACATTTAACAACTTTTATTTCTCATTACGCGTTATTCAATATATTAGTATCTATTTTGACCAATGTAGAAGTTGCATTTACCTAAATTATGGTGACATTTTATCAACACAAAAGTGGCACTTTGCCAATGCGAAAGTGCCACTTTATCAATGTGTAGGTTGCGTATCAGTCACCGACCGCGGACGCGAACGGTGCGGATTGCGGACGCGAACGGTGCGGATTGCGGACGCGAACGATGCGGATCGCGAACGCGAACGATGCGGATCGCGAACGCGAACGGTGCGGACCGCGGACGCGAACGGTGAGAAAACTACTGAGTGAGTCCCATTTCTGCGGCTTTCTTCATCAGCAGTTCCATAAGAGGCTCGCGTTCGTTAGCCACACGGTTGTCGAGCACGGCGTCCTTCAGATACTGTTTCAGCACGCCCACCTCTCTACTCGGCTGCAGATTGAATATCTGCATTATCTCGTTGCCGTCGATGACGGGCTGCAGCAAGCGCTTGTAGTCGCGCTCCTTAAGGTCGGTAAGTTTCTCGCGCACCATGCGGAAGTTTTCGAGGAAACGCTTCTTGCGCACCTCGTTCTTGCTCGTGATGTCAGCCTCGCAGAGCATCATGAGGTCGTCGATGTCGTCGCCCGCGTCGTTGAGCAGTCGACGAACGGCTGAGTCGGTCACCTCCTCGTCGGCAATCACGATGGGTCGCATGTGCAGGTCTACCATCTTCTCCACGTACTTCATCTTGGCGTCCATCGGCAGCTTCATGCGTCTGAAGATGGCGGGAATCATCTTGGCGCCCACGTAGTTGTGGTTGTGGAACGTCCATCCGATAGCAGGCTCCCAGCGCTTTGAGCGCGTCTTGCCCACGTCGTGGAATAGAGCCGCCCAGCGCAGCCATAGGTTGTCGCTGCGCTTCGCCACGTTGTCCACCACCTCAAGCGTGTGGTAGAAGTTGTTCTTGTGCGCCTTGCCGTTGCGCGTCTCAACGATGTCGAGCGCAGCCAGCTCGGGTATGATGAGCTGCAGCAGTCCGCAGCGGTGCAGCTCGACGAAGCCGCGCGAGGGCTGGTCGGTCTTCATTATCTTGTTCAGCTCGTCGGCGATGCGCTCGCCGCTCACTATCTTGATGCGCTCGGCGTTGCGTCCGAGGGCGTCGAACGTCTCCTCGTCGATGAAGAACTTTAGCTGAGCCGAGAAGCGCACGCAGCGCATCATGCGCAGCGGGTCGTCTGAGAAAGTGATGTCGGGGTCGAGCGGTGTGCGTATAATGCCGTCCTCGAGGTCGTAGATGCCGTCGAACGGGTCTACGAGTTCGCCGAAGCGCGTCTTGTTAAGGCATACCGCCATGGCGTTGATGGTGAAGTCGCGGCGGTTCTGGTCGTCCTCGAGCGTGCCGTCCTCAACCACGGGTTTGCGCGAACCGCGGTCGTAGCTCTCGCGGCGGGCGCCCACGAACTCCACCTCCGTGTCGTAGAACTTAACCTGCGCCGTACCGAAGTTGCGGTATACGGCGAGATGAGCGCGCCAGCGTCCGGTCTTCTCGTTCTTGCCCAGCGCCTTCTGCAGCGCCTGCGCCACCTCTATGCCGCTGCCCACGACGACGACGTCGATGTCGTTCGTGGGGCGCTCGAGGAATATGTCGCGCACATAGCCGCCCACGAGATAGCATTCTACGCCCATCTCGTCGGCCACTTCGCCTATCTTATGGAATATCTTTTTGTCGAGAATTTGTGCCAATTCGGCATCTGTGTATAGTTTCATTCGTATAAAATCCTGATTATTACATGCAAATCGAGTGCAAAGTTACATATTTTTACAGAATTTAATGTGTATTGACGGAAAATTTGTACCTTTGCGCTCACATTAATAAATAGCACCCGGTATAGCAGACTATTTTTTATACCTGAGTACGTCGAACGGAAAGAAGAGTTCACACAAATAATTAACAAATAAAACAAAAAGACAATGAAAATCAAAAAGACAGCCTCTACACTGTTCCTTATCGCTATGCTCTGCCTCGGCGCAACAAAGGCAAAGGCGCAGGTTAACGCACAGTTGTTCTACGATTTCGGCAGCGACCGCGAGTTCGTTACGCTGACGCTCGAAATGTTCAAGCAGGACAAGTGGGGTAACACCTACTTCTTCATCGACCACGACTTCAACTACGACCAGCACGTTAAGGGTCCGAACCTCGCTCCTGGCGGAACTTACTTCGAGATCGCTCGCTGCCTCAACTTCTGGCAGAACTCTGCCATCAAGAACCTCTCGCTCCAAGTAGAGTACAACGGCGGTATCACAGCATCCTACCCTATCAACAACGCTTGGCTCGTGGGTCTCGACTACTTCATCCACTCGAAGGACTTCAAGAACACGCTCAACCTCAAGGCGCTCTACAAGAACATCCAGAAGAAGGACTCTGATGTGCCTATGCAGTTCACCGTGGTTTGGGCTATGAACGACCTCTTCGGCGTGAAGGGCTTGAAGTTCGACGGCTTCGCCGACTTCTGGTGGGAGGACCATGCTGTCGACTTCGACGCAAACGGCTCTTGCGACACGAAGAGCACCGTGTTCATCACCGAGCCGCAGCTCTGGTATAACGTGGGTCAGCACTTCGGTTGCGATAACCTCAGCCTCGGTACAGAGATCGAGCTTTCTAATAACTTCGGATCTACCGGCGGTTTCAAGTGTCGCCCGTGCCTCGGCGTGAAGTGGGACTTCTAAAAGTAAAAGAGTAAAAAAGTAAAAGAGTAAAAAGGTTATACTATAGTCTGCAAAGGCTTAAAGAGGCCTAAAGAGGCTTAGAACGGCCTAAACTCAAAACCCCAAAGGCTTAAAGAGGCTTAAAGAAGCCTATAAAAATCAAAACATGCTTTCAAAACTTTTCGGTTTCGACCCTTCGAAGCACAACATTAAGACAGAGGTGATGGCGGGCATCACGACCTTCCTCACCATGGCGTACATCCTCGCCGTCAACCCGAGCATCTTCAGCAACCTCGCCGACAAGGGCATGGACACCAACGCTGTGTTCACAGCAACGGCGCTCGCTGCTATCATCGGCACACTCGCTATGGCTATCTACGCCAAGAAGCCGTTCGGACTGGCGCCGGGCATGGGTCTGAACGCGTTCTTCGTGTTCACCGTCTGCCTCGGCATGGGCTACTCATGGCAGTTCGCGCTCACCGCTATCCTCATCGAGGGCTTCATCTTCGTGGTGCTCACGCTCACAAGCATCCGCACGCTCATCGTCGACGCTATTCCGGCGTCTATCAAGCGCGCTATCGGCGCCGGCATCGGAATCTTCATCGCCTTCATCGGACTGAAGAACGCCGGCATCATCGTTGAGAACACTGCCACATTCGTAACCATCGGCCACATGACCCAAGGCACAGCGCTGCTCGGCGTGATTGGTATCATTATCACATCGGTGCTCGTCATAAAGAACGTACCAGGCTCGCTGCTCATCGGCATCCTCGCTACAGCGCTTATCGGCATTCCGATGGGCGTCACCAACTTCTCGGGCGTTGTAGACACTCCGCCGTCAGTGGCTCCGCTGTTCTGCCAGTTCGAGTTCCATAACATCTTCACCATCGACATGGTGGTGATAGTGTTCACATTCCTCTTCATCGACATGTTCGACACAATGGGCACGCTCGTTGGCGTATGCACAAAGGCGGGCATGATGCAGAAGGACGGACGCATTCCGGGGCTTAACAAGGCGTTCATGGCTGACGCTATCGCTACAATGACAGGCGCTTGCCTCGGCGCAAGTACTACTACCACTTACGTTGAGAGTGCTGCGGGCGTAGCTCAGGGCGGACGCACTGGTCTCACGGCGTTCTCTACCGCAATGTGCTTCGTGGTGGCTATGTTCTTCGCACCGCTGTTCCTCTCTATCCCGGCAGCAGCCACTACTCCGGTGCTCGTCATCGTGGGTCTGTTCATGCTCACACCGGTGAAGGACATCGACCTCGACAACTATGCCGAGTCTATCCCTGCGTTCATCACCATCGTGATGATGCCGCTCACATACAGCATCTCTGACGGCATCCTCTGCGGTGTCATCTCATACGTGCTTATAAACATGCTCTGCCTGAACTGGAAGAAGCTCAACCCGACGCTCTACGTTCTCGCCGTGTTGTTCATCATGAAGTATATCTTCATCTAAAGTAGCATAAAAACTCAGTATAAGTCGCCGCTCACATACGTGGTTGACGACTATACATGGCATTCTATAGGAGTGTGTGGCGACTGCCACGCACTCTTTTTTTGTGCTCTTTCAACAGAAAAGTGCAACGCCTTCAAGCTATAATCAACAGAAAAGTGTGTCTTTAATAATGTTCGCATGTCTAAATATTAATTAAATAAGGTGGCGTAAATGTCGCCAATACACGGAATTGTTGTACTTTTGCCGAGAAATGAAGAAATTTACGCTTATAACACTTGTCGCTTTGGCTCTCGCTTCGTGTGCCAAGACCGACGACGACATGGCTCAGAAGATGCTCACACGCATCAATTCGCTGTACGAGAGCGGCAACTACCGCGCTGCTCTCGACTCTATCACCGTACTTCGCGACCGCTACCCTGCCGCCATTGAAGCGCGCAAGGCGGCTCTTGTGGTATGGCAGAACGCATCGTTGAAGATGGCGCAGGCAGACGTAGCTCAAACAGACATCCTCCTGCAGCAGACCATAGCGAAGATAGCAAGCACAACCGACCGCTACGAGCGAAACTTGCTCGGCGTGAAACGCGACTCGCTGCAGGCACGCTACGATGCCATGTGCGGCGTGGTGAAGATGATACGAATGCGTCAGAAGCAGGAGCAAAAGCAGTAAAATGAGCCTACGTTTGCTCAATTCATAAGTTTTTTGTATTTTTGTGCCGATTTATGGATACTACAAAGACAGAGGAACAGTTTAAGAGAGTGATGGACGAGTGTCGCACGCTCTTTGCGAAGAAGCTTCATGATTATGGAGCTTCGTGGCGTATATTGCGCCCGTCGTCGCTCACCGACCAGCTTTTCATAAAGGCGAAGCGCATTCGCTCGCTCGAAATAACGGGCACTTCGCTTGTTGGCGAGGGTATTCGCCCTGAGTTCATTGCACTCATCAACTATGGCATCATCGGACTTATACAGCTCGAAAAGGGCTACGTAGACACCGTGGACATCAAGCCCGAAGAGGCGCTTGCGCTCTACGACGCTCATGCCAAGGAGTGTCTCGAACTGATGTTGCGCAAGAACCACGACTACAACGAAGCATGGCGCGATATGCGCATAAGCAGCTACACCGACTTCATCCTCACCAAGATACAGCGCATAAAGGAGATAGAAGGTCTGGACGGAAAGACGCTCGTGTCTGAAGGTATCGACTCCAACTACATGGACATAATCAACTATGCGTGCTTCGGAGCTATAAAGATGGCTGAATAATGCGAAATATAAGAATCGCGGCTGTGAACATCTGCCGCTTCATACTGGCTGTCACGTTCATCTTCTCTGGATACGTGAAGGCTATAGACCCACTGGGCACGCTCTACAAGCTGAAGGACTATGCGGCTGCGATGGCGCTGAACGACATTCTGCCCGACTGGGCGCTTGTGATTGTGGCGATTGCGCTTGGAGCTCTTGAGTTCTCGCTGGGCGTATTCATGCTTTTCGCGGTGCGCAGACACATGGTGTCTAAACTTACGCTCGCCCTTATGAGCGTGATGACAGCGCTGACGGTGTGGATATACATAGCCGACCCCGTGAAAGACTGCGGATGTTTCGGCGATGCACTCAAGCTGACCAACGGCGAGACGCTGCTGAAGAACATCGTGCTAATAGCATGTGCGACGCTTGTGGCATGGCGACCGGCGGATATGGCGCGCTTCATATCGCGCACCAACCAATGGATTGTGAGGTATTACACCATTACGTACATCGTAGTGACAAGCGTCTACTGCCTCTACACGCTGCCTATCTTCGACTTCCGCCCGTACCGCGTCGGAACGAACATAAAGCAGGGCATGGAGATACCCGAAGGAGCCGAGCAGCCGGAGTTCGAAAGCACGTTCATACTGCGCAAGAACGGCGTGACGCGCGAGTTCACGCTCGACAACTACCCCGACTCTACATGGGAGTACGTAGACACCAAGACGGTGCAGACCAAGAAGGGCTACGAACCGCCTATACACGACTTCGCCATTACGACGAACGACACTGGTGAAGACATCACCGAGCAGGTGCTCACGAAGAAGGGTTACACCTTCCTGCTCGTTTCGCCCCGACTTGCCGTGGCTGACGACAGCAACTTCGGCGACATCGACCAGATATACGAATACGCTGAGGAGAACGGTGTCGACTTCTTCTGCCTCACGGCGTCGACAAATGAGGACATAGAGCGTTGGCGCGAGTTGACGGGAGCCGAATATACGTTCTGCAACGCCGACGAGACCACGCTGAAGACGATGATACGCAGCAATCCCGGACTGATTCTGCTGAAGGACGGCACGATAATAGGCAAGTGGAGCCACAACGCACTGCCACAAACCGACGACCTGACCGCTCCGCTCGAGCAGTTGCCCATAGGAAAAGCGCAGAACGACAGCACGCCCGAGCGTCTGCTCATAGTGCTGCTCACATTCTTCGTGCCGCTCATGGCTCTCACAATAGCCGACCGGCTCTGGGCATGGACAAAATGGATTAGGAACAAACAAGACAATAACAGAATATTTAATCTCTTTAAAAAAAGAAAGAAAATGAGAAAGAAAATTGTAGCAGGTAACTGGAAAATGAACCTCAACCTGCAGGATGGTGTTGCTCTCGCTAAGGAAATCAACGAGGCACTTGTAGCAGACAAGCCTAACTGCGAAGTAATAATCTGCACTCCGTTCATCCACCTCGCTTCTGTAGCTCAGGTGCTCGACCAGAACGTAGTAGCTCTCGGCGCTGAGAACTGCGCTGACAAGGTTAAGGGTGCTTACACTGGTGAGGTTTCTGCAGAGATGGTAAAGAGCACAGGTGCTCAGTACGTTATCCTCGGCCACTCAGAGCGTCGTGAGTACTACCACGAGACAGCTGAGATTCTGAAGGAGAAGGTAGACTTGGCACTTGCTAACGGCCTGAAGATTCTCTTCTGCTGCGGCGAGACTCTCGAGGAGCGTAAGGCAGAGAAGCAGAACGAAGTAGTAAAGGCAGAGCTTGAGGGCTCAGTATTCCACCTCGACGCAGAGGCTTGGAAGAACATCGTTATCGCTTACGAGCCGATCTGGGCTATCGGTACTGGCATGACAGCTACTTCTGACCAGGCTGAGGAAATGCTCGCTTACATCCGCTCTATCGTTGCTGAGAAGTACGGCCAGGAGGCTGCTGAGGACACATCTATCCTCTACGGTGGCAGCTGCAAGGCGAGCAACGCTCCTGAGCTCTTCTCTAAGCCGAACATCGACGGTGGCTTGATCGGTGGTGCTTCTCTGAAGTGCGCTGACTTCAAGGGTATCATCGACGCTTGGAAGAAGTAAATTCTACAGAACGCATTCTTAAACAGAAGTAATTCTACGGAATAGCATCTAAAGACTGAAAATGAAAAATTATGATTTCTCCATCTGCAGCATCTGCGGCTCATGGCGCTTATCATAATTTTTCATTTTTAGTTATTCAAATCTAAATCGAATCATTAAAAGCTATGAAACGTCTTTTTATTCTCTCATGTCTCATCGTCTGCATCACTGCCATTGCACACGCACAGACCTACACCCAGCACCTGCAGCAGAAGGCTGCCGGAAAGGGAAGCGTGGTTGTGACACAGAGCGAGGAAATAGACAAGTTGGTGAACACCGCTAACGTCAACCCCAGACAGCAGGAGGCTGCACATAAGCCAGCTACAGCCGAGAAACCGACTTCTACGGCTGTAAAGACCACGCCGACGGCGGCAAGCAAGAGCCAGAAACTCGAGAACGTAGCTCATAGCAACCCAACTCACAACAACGTTGCGCATCATGGAACCGAGCCGCGACACGAAGCTACCCAGCATCACGAGAGCACACAGCGACACGAGAGCACGCAGCGACACGAATCGACACAGCATCACAACACCGCCACGGAGACCGCAGAAGCGGAGGCACCAGCTGTAGACATGAGCAAGAAGGTGATGCGCCGTTCGTACAAGACTAACGGCTACAGAGTGCAGGTTTTCGCCGGCGGCAACTCGCGCAACGACAAGATTAAGGCGCAGCAGGCTGGCAACGCCGTGAAGGCAGCGTTCCCGAGCCAACCGATATACGTACACTTCTACTCACCGCGCTGGATATGCCGCATGGGCAACTATCGCACATACGACGAGGCGAACGCCATCCTGCAGCAGGTGAAGAAATTAGGATATAAGCAGGCGTGCATCGTAAAAGGAAAGATTTCCGTTGCGTATTAGAATTTTGAGTTTTGAATTTTGAATTTTGAATTATTGCCTGCGGCAATTTTGAATTTTGAATTTTGAATTTTGAATTGTCGGCTACGCCGATTAGGAATTATTCAATTTTGAATTAAGAATTCATAATTCAAAACTCACAATTCAAAACTCAAAACTCATAATTCAAAATGCGCAAAGCGCACAATTCAAAACTCAAAACTCAAAATGCGCGAAGCGCACAATTCAAAATTCAAAATTCAAAACTCAAAACTCATAAATGGACAATCCAGAATTCAGAGAGGACTTGGAAGACCTTGCCTCACATTATAAAAGTGTGATAACCCTGCTTGGCGAAGACGTTGAGCGCGAAGGCTTGCAGAAGACACCGATGCGCGTGGCGAAGGCTATGCAGGTGCTCACACGCGGCTACTCGCAAGACCCGCACAAGGTGCTCACCGACGCATTGTTCAAAGAAGACTACAAACAGATGGTGGTGGTGAAGGACATCGACGTGTTCTCGCTTTGCGAACATCACATGCTGCCGTTCTACGGCAAGGCGCACGTGGCGTACATACCGAACGGATATATCACCGGACTGAGCAAGATAGCGCGCGTGGTGGACATCTTCTCTCATCGTCTGCAGGTGCAGGAACGCCTCACGCAGCAGATTCGCGAGTGCATCGAAGAAACGCTGCATCCGCTCGGCGTGATGGTGGTGATTGAGGCGAAGCACATGTGCATGCAGATGCGCGGCGTGGAGAAGCAAAGCTCTATAACCATGACGAGCGACTTCTCGGGCGCATTCGAGCAGGCGAAGACCCGCCAGGAGTTCATGAACCTCATCAACTCCAACTCGCACAAATTCTAAAGCCCCACCCAACCCTCCCCGTCGGGGAGGGCTTAGAAGGCTCAAGAAGCCTAAAGAGGCACAAGAAGGCCTAAAGAGGCTTAGTAAGGTTTAGAAGGCTCAGAACCTAAAGAGGCTTAAGAAGGCTTAGTAAGGCTTAGAAGCAAAAGAAGACCAATAACAAACAAGAACATTCGATAAAACAATTAAAATTTGAAGAAATGAAAACCACAAAGAAAATGATGTTGTTTGTAGCGACACTGTTCGTTGCAACATTCGCACTTTCATCATGTCTCAACGACGACAACGAAACAAAGGTGCCTACCGTAGAGGAGCAGGCTGGATATCAGAGAACAATGGCTGGCACATACGGCTCAACGCTGCGCTTCTTCTACCCGTCGTTCAACAACGTAGTGAAGTACGACTCGCTGAAGCACTACTCTTGGGATGTGACAGCCGACTCTACTATCACCATGCGCAACTTCCCGGTGTGCAAGCTCGACTCTGCCATCGTAATCAGCAAAGACAACCACAGCGACTCTGCAGTGGAGTTTGCAGCGCTGCGCACAGCCATACACGAGTCGAACGCTACGGCTAAGCTCACTGCCAAGTATTTCGTTCCGAACGACAAGTACTTCGTAGAGTACGGATACAGCTTCCCGGTATTCCCGATGACTATCAAGCAGTCGTTCTTCTACAACGGCAAGAGCCACGACGTTTACTTCATGTTCGACGTATCGGGCACATACGGCGGCAAGTTCCTCTCAAGCAACTTCACCGACAAGATATTCGAGTATAACATGGTGCTCTCTGGCATCTGCGTCGACAAATACAGCGCCGAAGGCCTCATCCCTACACAGTATTTCCGTCAGGTGCTCATCACCAGTACAACAAAATAAAACGTAAGATATGAAGTTCATTTCATGGAACGTTAACGGACTCCGCGCTTGCGTGCAGAAAGACTTTGAAGAGTCTTTCCGCACGCTCGACGCGGATTTTTTCTGCCTGCAAGAGACGAAGATGCAGGCGGGTCAGCTCGACTTGCAGTTTGAGGGCTACACCTCTTACTGGAACTACGCCGAGAAGAAGGGCTACTCGGGCACGGCTATCTACACGCGACACACGCCGCTGAGCGTAGCGTACGGCATCGGCGTAGACGAGCACGACCACGAGGGCAGAGTAATCACGCTTGAGATGGAGGACTTCTATCTCGTGACGTGCTACACGCCGAACTCGCAGGACGGTCTGCGCCGTCTTGAATACCGAATGAAGTGGGAGGACGACTTCCTTGCCTATATCAAGAGTCTGGACGCAAAGAAGCCTGTGATTGTGTGCGGCGACCTGAACGTGGCGCACGAGGAGATTGACTTGAAGAACCCGAAGTCGAACCGCAAGAATGCGGGCTTCACGGACGAGGAGCGCGCCAAGATGACCGCCTTCCTCGGCGAGGGTTTCATCGACACGTTCCGCACGCTGCACCCCGATGACCCTACCTATTCGTGGTGGTCGTACCGCTTCAAGGCGCGCGAGAAGAACGCAGGCTGGCGCATCGACTATTTCATCACGTCTGAACGCCTGCGCGACCGCATCACCGCCGCCGCAATTCATAACGAAGTGTTCGGCAGCGACCATTGTCCTGTCGAACTTGTATTGGATTAAGCGCAAGCAAAACTCATCGGACAGCGAACGCAATCTGATCGGGCGGCGAACGCAATCTGATCGGACGGCGGACGCAATCTGATCAGGCGGCGAACGCAATCTGATCGGACGGCGAACGCGAACGGTGCTAACTCAACGATATATCCTCTTTAAAGAACTTTGCAATATGCCGCATGAATGGTGTCGTGAACACGTCGTGCGGCATATTTCTGTTATCATACCTACGTATGCACTGCGACACATACAGACGGCGGCGCGCACGCGAAAGGGCTACGTAGAACTTGCGCGCGTCTTCGGCGAGCATCTGCGGATTGGTGCGACTGTAGAAGTTGGGCATGCGTCCGTCTACGGCGTCGAACACTATCACGTTGTCGAACTCCAAGCCCTTCGCCTTATGGATTGTCGTGACGAAGATGCGCTCGCGTACGCTGCTGCTGCCGCAGAGGTCAGCCTCTTTCAGCGTACTTATCTCCATTGTGTGGTTGGCGAGCTGCTCGTAGAGCGACGGCTCGGATGTGGGGTCAATCATGTCGGTGGCCAGATACGCCGTCACGTAATGCAGTCCGCCGACGGGCTGCATACGGTTGTCGTCGAGAAGTGCGCTGTAGAATCGCTTCAGCTCAGCCACCAACGCCACCCTATTCTCCATAGCCTCCACATCCGCCACATTCTTATCCTCAGCATCCTCTGCCTCAGGGGGTGCACTTGTCTCAAGTGCACCATCAAAGCAAGAAGTAACCACATCTCTTACGTACATACGGTCTATCGCCGCGCGATACAGCTCGCCGTAATTGCGGCGCAGCAGTTCGACACGCTGGCGCACACGGGCGTCACCGAGGAACGCGAGTTGTTGCTCCACCCTCGCCTTCGCCAAGCCGTAGCAATGCGTGACGACGCTGCGCGTGGCGTTCACGTCGTCGTCGGCAAGGTGCGAGTTGGTGCCTTCCAAGCCGAGCGCTGTGAGAAGATACTTCAGTTTGTGCTCGCGCAATTCGGGATGCAGCAGACGCACAAGGCGCAGCGAGTCAAGATAGTCGGGATGCGACTGCTCGAGACGGTATTCGGGCGCATACCGGCGCAGGTTATGGTCGAGAATATGCCAGTCGTAGTCGGCGTTGTGTCCGAGCAGACGGCATCCTTCGGCGTACTGCATGAACTGCGTGAGCGCCTCGCGGTGCGAGAGCAGCGTGTGCAGCTTGCGCTCCTCTATTATCGGGTTCACTATGTCGCCGAGCATGGCAGGTATCTCGCGATCGGTCTCCACGTAGACCGTAAATTCGGAGTCGGGCAGCACCTTGCCGCCGCGCATCTTCACGGCAGCAATCTGCAGAATGTCGTCCTCGAAGACGTTCAGCCCCGTCGTCTCGGTGTCGAACACCACGATGGTCTCCGCCTCGTAGCTGCGCACGAAGCGCTGCAGGTAGGTCTCGCCGAGGCGCTCCCGCTGCTCGTCGCTGCGCAGCAGGTCGGTAGGCAGAATGGCGTGGTCGAACAGCGAGCGCACGAAGTTGCGCGCCGCAGCGTTGGTCTCGTACACGCCCACACCCTTCACCAGTCGCGCCCACGCCAGAAAGCAGAACTCGTTGTTGAGCACGCTGAGGTGGGCAAGCAGCAGCTTCAGTTCGGGCAACGAGAAGAGGTCGGAACCCGACACCTTGAAGTGTCCGATGCCGAGGCGCGTGAGTTCGCCGCTTATATCCTCGGCGTCGCGGTTGGCGTTCACGACGAGCGCCGTGGTCGACTCGGGGAACATCGTGCTCAGTCGGCTGGCAAACTGCACACAGTCGCGCACCTCCTGTTCGTAGGTCTCGCTGTAGAGCAGTCCGAGCTCGTTGCCGAGCGGCTTCTCCTGCGTCTTCAGCCCCACATCGGGCAGCAACGCGGGGTCTATCTGCAGTTCTTCGGCGGCGAAGGTGTTGAAGATGTCGAGCAGATACTTCGGCGAGCGATGGTTCACCGAGAGGTGGTGCAGGTGGCATGACGCCTGCTGCTTGAGCGCCGTGAGCGTGTCTATCTTTGCGCCCATGAACGAGAATATGGCTTGCTGCTCGTCGCCGAGGAACATCACCGTGCGGTAGGAGCGCGCGGTGAGCAGCTTGATTATAGTCAGCTGCAACTGGTTGAGGTCTTGCACCTCGTCTACCTGCACCCATGTGTAGCGCTTGTAGAGGGTCTGTTCGGGGTCGGCGTTCAGCGCGTCGTAGGTAAGCAGGAGCAAGTCGTGGAAGTCGAGCAGATGGTTCTGCTGCTTGTACTGGTGATACTGCTGCGCAAGCTGCATCTTCTGCAGCAGTCGCTGTATGATAATGCGGTCGCCGTAGTCGGCTGTGTCGGCAGCGGTCATATCGCGGTAGGTCTCCACATTATTATAAATGTCGACCATCGCCGCCGCGTCGAACGCCCTTCCGCACACGCTGCAGATGCGTTGCATCGCCTTCACGTCGTCGCCGTTGATGCAGTCGGTGTGCGAACGCAGCGCCTTCGGATGCCCCATAGCTATCTGGTGCATCATGCTTTCGAGATGCAATATGAGCGAGTATTCGCGGCGACGGCGGAAATCGCCAAGCACGAAGTATTCGTCCTCGCCCGTATATCGCGCAAGGATAGACACGGCGTCCTCCTCGTCGATGACGCTCGACTCAGCCGCTACGAGTCCGTTGGCGAACAGAAACTTGGAGCAGAAGCGGTGTACATTGCCCACGAACACGTCGCCCACACCGCTGTCGGCGATGTTGGCATTAATGCGCTCGAGCATTCCGCGCGCGGCTCGATTGGTGAACGTGAGGCACAGCATGTCGGCATACTCCACGCCCTCAACGTCATGGGCACGGCGTATGCGCTCTGTAAGTATCTGCGTCTTGCCGCAGCCGGGCGAAGCAAGCACGAGATGGAATCCGCCCTGCGCGTCGATAACCTCGCGCTGGTATGGGTCGGGGGTGAATGTCAGCTTAAGAAAAGGTTGCATGTTTATATAATCAAGCCTTTCGAAAATAAAAAATATCCGATAAAAATAGAACGAGTAGAATAGACAGCTCTATTTTTATCGGATACTATACTGAGATGATTGTATTCTACTCAAACTCCACACTGCCGAAGAAGTCTGGACGATGGAAGTCGGGCTTCGGAAGGTCGATGGGGAAGAACGAGAGGAAGTGAGGATGAGGCAGCATGTCGCCGCACTTGTAGACGTTGCCCTTCACCTTAAGGCCGTCGAACGACGGGAGCGAGTGGCGGTAATAAACCTCAACGGGCACAGCAAGACAGAGCTGCCATGTGCGCTCGCCGGCGATGTCGCTGAATGGTGTGCGGCCCATCGAAGACCAGCGGTCGATCTTGTCGAGCACGCTCTGCGGAGCACGCTCTCGACCTTCGCGCTTTGCACCGAAACCGATGAGCAACGTGCCTGCTGCGTTGCACTCGAGGTTGTAGTAGGTGCCGTCGGCTACAGGCGAGAGGAAGAGTTCGCAGCACGAATCTTCCCAAACGTTGCCGTCGTCGTGCGGAGCCACTGCACGCACGCACTCCTCAGTTACGCGGTAGTTGATGAGCAGCTGCTTGCCGTTGTGCGCCATGCGCACCTCCATCGTGGGGCGGTAAGGGAAAGCCTCAGCCCAGCAGTGGTTGTCTACTGCCACGAAGCCGATGTTCGCCTCGTCGAGCACGCGGCAGATATCTGCTGCACTAACTGAAGCGGTCGAAATCTTCTTTATTTCTAATGTATTTGCCATAATTTTAAAAGTAAAAAAGTAAAAAGTAAAAAAGTAGAAAGAACTTTCTTTAGTTTCAAAACATAGAAGTATTTGAACAAAGATGAAAAGTAAAAAGAAAAAGAGTAAAAGAGTAAGAAGCACTTTTTACTTTTTTACCCTTTTACTCTTTTACTTTTAAAATTCCTCTTTTACTTTTTAAAGGTTGTTCTTCTCGATATCCTTGAAGTAACGGTATGTGCTAACCTTGAGCTCGTCTGTAGCAGCCTCGTCAGCTACGATGATGCCGTGCTGGTGGAGCTGGAGAACAGAGATTGTCCACATCTGTGTAACCGGACCCTCAACAGCTGCCTGGAGAGCGCGTGTCTTGTTGTGACCGTTTACGAGAATCATCACCTCGCGAGCTGACATTACTGTGCCAACGCCTACTGTGAGGGCTGTTGTCGGAACCTTGTTAACGTCGTTGTCGAAGAAACGAGAGTTAGCAACGATAGTGTCAGTTGTAAGAGTCTTCTGGCGTGTGCGTGATGTGAGTGAAGAACCCGGCTCGTTGAATGCGATGTGACCGTCAGGACCGATACCACCGATGAAGAGATCGATGCCACCTGCTTCCTCAATCATCTTCTCGTAGTGAGCGCACTCTGCCTCGAGATCCTCTGCGTTGCCGTTGAGGATGTGGATGTTCTCCTTCGGGCAGTCAACGTGGTCGAAGAAATTCTTAGCCATGAATGAGTGGTAGCTCTCCGGATGTGACTCTGGCAGACCTACATACTCGTCCATATTGAAAGTGAGGACATTCTTGAATGAAACACGACCCTCCTTGCAAGCCTCAGCCAATGCGCGGTACATACCAATTGGTGAAGAACCTGTAGGCAAACCGAGAACAAACTTGTGGTCGGGTGTCGGGTTGAACTTGTTGATACGCTCGATAACGTGCTCAGCTGCCCACTTTGAGAGCTGGTCGTAGTCCTTTTCAATGATTAATCTCATAGCGATATTTATTTAGTTGATTAAATTTTCAAGTTTCGATTGGGGTTCAGCTGCTGTTGTCAATTACAACTGCTATGTGTTGATGTTTTTTATAAAACGTGCCCCGACATCTCATCGGGGCACGTCTGTGTTTGTTTGTAGTAGTAGTTGTAACTAAATAAGCAGTTATAAGTTAGTTGAAAATCGGTTTCTTCTAACATATTACGATGCAAAGTTACGCATTTAATTTATATCCCCCAAGTGAATGAGCCAAAAATGCTGATTTACATCAAGATTTATAATACTTGTTACCAACAACTACACGTATGTTTCGAGGAACTTGACGTTGCCCTCTACCTTCAGTGTCTCTGTTGTAGCCGGAACGAGAATGCTCTCGCCTGCACGCAGCGTTGTTGTGTTGCCCTCGTTGTCGGTGATTGTGCCTTCGCCCTTCAAGCCGATGAGGATAACGAAGCTGTCGAGCTCTGAGTAGTCGATTGTCATCGGCTCGTCGAGATCGTATACGGCTGTGTTGAAGTAAGGACACTGCACGAGCGATACGCCCTGGTTCTTCTGCGGTGTGTACTCGGTGCGGTAGTTGCTCTCAACGTTGTAGTTGATGCACTCTGCAGCCTGCTTTGTGTGCAGCTCGCGATAGTTGCCGTTCTTGTCCTTGCGCTTGAAGTCGTAGATGCGGTATGTCACGTCGGATGTCTGCTGTATCTCTGCGAGGAAGCAGCCGGTGCCGATAGCGTGGATGCGACCTGCGGGGAGGAAGAAGCAGTCGCCTTCCTTCACGTCGTAGCGTGAGATGGCGTCGCAGATAGTGTCGTTCTCAACCATCTCTGCGTACTGTTTCGGAGTGATCTGCTGCTTCAGACCGCAAAGCAGAGTAGCGTCTGCGTCTGAGGGGAGCAGATACCACATCTCTGTCTTGCCACGCTCCTTGCCCTGACGCTTTGCAATCTCGTCGGTGGGATGAACCTGGATAGAGAGGTCCTGACGTGCGTCGATGAACTTGATGAGCAACGGGAACTCGTCGCCGAAACGCTGATAGTTCGCCTCGCCTACGAGCTTGCCCTTAAGTTTGTGTACGAGCTCGTTGAGCTTCTTGCCTGCGTACTCGCCGTTGGCAACTACTGTCTCGTTGCCTGGCACGCCTGAGATTTCCCAGCTTTCGCCTACGTTTTCCTGCTGCACGTCGAGGTGCTTGAACGGAATAATCTTCTCGCCACCCCAAATTGTTGACTTAAGGAGTGCGTTGAACTTTAATGGTTCCATAGTGTATGTGTTATATTTTTGTTTGTTAGAGTATAATCGTATTAGTCGTCCAAGCCGAACAATGGGTCTTCAGGCATAACCATAACCGGCTTCTGGTCGAACTCCTTCTGCAAGTTCTCTGGCACGTACTTCTTGTCTACAACAAGACGGAACATGTACTCGTTGAACCAGCGGTTAGACATAACCAGACAGCCTTGCACGCCGTTGTTTGGTCCCCAGCTGTTCTCTACCTTCCACTTGATTGGGTTGCCGTTCTTATCGAGGTCTACGGCAGAAAGTGTCATGGCGTGTGTAGAACCGCTGTCGTATGTAGCGATGCGGTCGGCCTTGTCCATCGGGAATGTTGTAGAGAAGAGCGAAGCGTAGTCGTAGTTCTCAGTGTCGAGATAGCCGAGTTCGCGGTCGTACTGCTTGCCTACGTCGTAAGACGAGTACATCTTCTTGCCGTCCTTAAGCGAAGCGATGGCGAGCTTTGCAATGTCCTCCATCGGCAGGTTGAGATACTTCCAGTTGGTGCCGTCATACACGTGGCGGTCGTACTCCACTTCGTATGTCTTGTGATAAGGACGGCGCGGGTCGTTCATCACCATGATGAATGTGCCTGCAAGCTGGCGACCTACTGTCTCGTTGTAGAACTCAACCGGTGTGTAGCGGCGCGGTTCGCCAACGGGCTCACCCTTGCTGTTGCGGAACTGGTATGTGAACTCCTTCACCGGCTCGCCCATTGTCATGGCAAGCATGCGGTAAACGGTTGAGAGCATCTCTGTCTTGCGTGCGCTGATGGCCTGTGCCTTCTTGCCGTCGGCTACCATCTTGCGCAGCTCTAAGCCGTACTCGCGAAGCTTTGAAGAGATGAGCGAAGATATCTTTGAAGTGTTCTCTGCAGAGAATGTCTCTGGCTGCACCGACTTCGGAACGAGACCGTACTTAGGTGCGAGGTCGGCAGCGCCGCAGAAGGTTCCGCCGTCGTTAAGCGGACTCTTGAAGAAGAACTGCACACGCACGTCGTCCATAGGCTTCTTTGCATTGTCGATAACGCCCTGCAGCATGAGGTTGGCTTTCTCCAACTGGTCGTAGAAGAAGAGATAGTCGTGAGAGAACTCTACCGTAAGAGAGTCGGCATGCTGGCGTGCAAAGTCAGAACGGAACACGTTGAAGCTTGAGAACATCCAGCAGCGTCCAGAACTCTTCTGGTCGTGGATAGACTGCTTTGCTGTCTCTACGCTGAAGTGTGTGTCGAACGTGTTGCGGTTTGAGAAGTTCTTTGCGAGGTTGTCAATCTTGTTTGAAGCCATTGCGTTGAACAATGCCTTGTCCTTTGCGGTTGAACCCTGCGATTTCTCAATCTGCTGAAGCACTGTGGCAGAGATGCCGCCCTGCTTCTGTGCGCTTGCTGTGGTAGCGAGCGCGAGGCATAAGCCTAAAGCTAATGTCGTTTTCTTCATTTTATGTATTTGTTGTTAGTGAGTATTCGTTAGAGGTGGTGTTATGTTGAGATGGTGAGGTGGTGTGATTTTGGGGTGATGTTGTGGTGTCAGACGTATTGTTTAAGAACCTTTCGAGGTCACTTACTATGCGTCTGTACTGTTCCGACGCCACATATCCCACGTTGCGGCGCAGACTATACTCCACGCAGCCCACGCTCGACGAGTAGCACGAGAGTTCGTTGCGCTGCTGCGTAGCGTGTACGCTCTGTCGGCTGATGTCGCGTTCACGCTCTCTCACGAGCGTATTGCAGACCTTCTTCATCAGCGGCACGACAACCTTGTCGAAGAGGTGATGACCTTGTATATATAAGTAGGTCTCCGACGGCAGTATGCCGAGTTCGCGCAAAGAGTTCTTCACGCTAAGATAGCTCTCCTTCGCTCCAGGATGCTGACTCTGCAGCATCTTCACCTTATGCGCCACGCGTCTACGCAGTTGGGCTATGGCTGCCGAAGCATTCTCCGGCGAGAGAGTTCCCATCTCTATTGAGCGTATAAAGTCGGAGATTGTGAATCGGCGCTCCGCAGCATTGCGATACGACCAGACGTTCCACACGAAGAGCGGGAAGATAGCCGTGGAGAAATCGGCGAGAAACGCTTCGAAGTCGAATTTCTGCGCATCGTTGAGCGTCACAGCCACACACACGTTGTGCAACGACGGGGCGTAACACTGCATATTCTCTATTGCGTAGGCATAGGAGTGGAAGATGTAGGGGTTGTCGAGTATGGTCTTCGACGAGTACGTAGCGCCCTGCGCCACATAGTCGTAGTCGGCATCTACGCAGGCAATCATGTTGCGCCCCACTCCGCCTGCGGCAATCATGCTCATTATCGCCGCCTTCTTGCCTCGCTCCAAGTGCTCGAGACGCGTGGGTAGCAACACTTCGAAGTAGCGTTCCTCGTTCTCGAAGCGTGTGAGAATGGAACGCCAGAAGAATATATCATCGTAGCTTTCAACGTAAGCCACGATGCGTCGGCGCGCCGACTTCGATCCGAGTCGGTTAGCCGCTCCAATGTATTGCGATGTTATGCAATCAGTAAGACGCTTGCCCATTTCTAATCCGTTATATCCGAAACTTCCGTCACGTGGTCTACCCACCCGTTCATTATCACCGCAGGCGAGTGCGTGGTGAGAATTATCTGCACGTTAGGGTTGAGCGTGAGTATGAGGTCGATGAGCCGTTGCTGCCAGTCGATGTGCAGGCTCACCTCCGGCTCGTCCATGAACAGCACGTAGGGCAGTTGGTCTTCGACGAGCACCGTGAGAAGAATCACAAGCATCTGTTTCTCTCCGCTTGAGAGCTGATATGGTGTGAGCGTCTCGCCTATCTGCGAGAAGCGTATCTCGTTCTCCGTGCGCACAATCTTCTTGCCGGTCTGCGAGAAGAGGTCGTCTATAAGGTTTTGGAACGTGGTCTTCGGCGCCGAGATTCTCTGCGCCTGAGCCGCAGCATCCGTTTTTCCGCTCTGCAAGCAAGCTATGATACGATTGCCGATGTTCACTTGATAGTCGAGATACTTGCGCTGCAGGAAGAAGAGTTGCAGGTCGAGTTCTGTCGTAAGGTCGCTAAGCGCTGTGTTTAGCTTGCCCACCGCGTCGAGATTGAGCAGCGGGCGGTCGAACGACCGTATCACATCGTAGCGTATCCAGCGAGCGTCTTCGGGCTCAACGGTGAGGCGAACGCCTTTGAGCATGTGACTCGGGAACTCTCCGCCTGCCGACAATCCTCTCACCACCTTATTTAATATAGTGCTCTTGCCGACACCGTTGATGCCGCTAAGTATGTTCACCTTGCGGTCGAGGTTCCACACGATATGTCGCTTGCCGCTCCACAGCGAGTCTATCTCTATTTGCTTTATATATTCCGAATATTTCATAGAGTTAGTCTTTTGTCTGCATTTATATACACTAATGTATTCTACAGACAAAGATATAAAAAAAAATTTACATTACTAACAATTATTCAACAATTAACACAACAAGTTATTACAAAACAATAACGTCTTGTATTTGTTTGACAATATTTGAATGTTTATTATTGTTAATAACGCGATTATAACACTCAAAACTTGCAACAATATGAATTTTTTGCCGTATATTTGCAGACTAATAATAACAACAATAAGGTATTTAGTAATTAATATTATGAATTTATACAAATTTGATAGTGTCGTAATCAGTCCGAGCGAAACCATCTCTCTTCACAAGCAAGACACTTGGGAACTGACCTATGTTGTACATGGTAGAGGAACTCGCACTCTTGGTGACGTAACAAGTGAATTTAGCGACGGTGACCTCGCTTTCATTCCGCCCCACATACCCCATTGCTGGAAATATGACAACAACTATACCGATGATCGAGGCAGAGTAGAATATGCTACGCTGTCGTTTAGGACTGAATTCATCGACCGCTGTTCGAGCGCTTTCCCCGAGATAACAGAACGTTTGGAAGAATTGAAGTCGGTATCGTCTGTAATCACCTTCAACAACAAGACGCTGGAGGAGTTGACAGAGATGATGCTTCGTATGCGTACCGAGAAGATGTCTGAGCTGTTGCCATACGTCTTCCGCATCATCCTGCTGCTCTCAAAGCACGAGAGCGAGGGCATCATAATCGGCAGCTTCTCTGAGACCGACCGCACATACGACCGTATTAATAAGGTGAAGGAGTTCTCGCAGAGCAACTACGCTCGCGCCATCACCATCGACATGATAGCCAACCACGTAGGCATGAACCGCTCGTCGTTCTGCACATTCTTCAAGAAGGCTACGGGTCAGACCTACATCACATACCTCAACAAGCTGCGCGTAGACCGCGCCTGCTACCTGCTGCGCGAAGGCAAGTTCAGCATCACCGAGGTGTGCTACATGGTGGGCTTCAACGACGTACCCTACTTCAACCGCTGCTTCAAAAACAACCGAGGCATGTCGCCGAAGGACTATGCCGACGGCGTTATAACGCAGCGCCAGGTAATCAAGCCGAGAAAGAAAGACACACAGAAGGATCAGGATCAACAGAATTAATCGAATTAACAACAAAATAAAGCTAACAATTAAAAAAACTCATGACTACTCTAACCATTCTGATTGTTGTGGCATTCGTGCTGGGCTATGCATGCATAGCAACCGAAAGTCTGTTGAAAGTGAACAAAGCAGCCATAGCGTTGCTTATGTTTGTTGCGTGCTGGACACTCTACATGTTCGATCCAATGCAGTATCTTACCGCTATTCACAGTTACACCGGCGATCTCAGCGGCATGGCGGCAGCGGTGACTTCTATCATCCAGGAACACCTTGGCGATACTTCTACTACTCTGTTCTTCCTCATGGGAGCCATGACTATTGTGGAAGTCGTAGACCAGAACGGCGGTTTCAACTGGGTACGCAAGGTGATGAAGACCAAATCTAAGCGCGCGCTTCTGTGGCGCATCGCGTTCCTTACCTTCATCCTCTCAGCTATCCTCGACAACTTGACAACGAGTATCGTGATGATCATGATTCTGCGCAAGCTCATAACCGAGCGCAACGACCGTCTTATCAATGCTTCGCTCGTCATCATAGCAGCCAATTCGGGCGGCGCGTTCTCGCCAATCGGCGACGTAACGACCATCATGCTTTGGAACAAGGGTCTCATCACAGCGGTGGGCGTTATCAGCGAGATTCTCGTGCCGTCGCTCATTTCGATGGTTATTCCGGCGTTCATCCTGCAGTATCATCTGAAGGGCGAGTTGCACATGCCGGAGGTGAAGGAGAGCGCAGAAACAGCTGCAGGCGACCTCACCGAGCGTCAGCGCAAGGCTGTGTTCTGGATTGGTGTAGGCGGCTTGATGTTCGTGCCGGTATTCAAGAGCATTACTCATCTGCCTCCGTTCGTAGGCATTCTGCTCGTGCTTGGCGTTCTGTGGACAACAACCGAGTTGTTCTACAGCCACTTGCAGCACGGACACGACACGGAGGGCACACAGAAGCGCGTAACCAATCTGCTTTCTCGCGTGGATATGTCAACAATTCTGTTCTTCCTCGGCATCCTCATGGCTGTCTCTTGCCTCGCTGAGGTAGGCGTGCTCACAGCTATGGGCGACGGTCTGAACACCATCTTCGAGGGCAACCACTATCTCGTGACCGGCATCATCGGCGTGCTCTCGAGCATTGTCGACAACGTGCCTCTCGTTGCAGGCTGCATGGGTATGTATCCGGTTGCGGCTGCGGGCGACATGGCTGTCGACGGCATCTTCTGGCAGCTGCTTGCCTACTGTGCCGGCGTTGGCGGTTCGATGCTCATCATCGGTTCGGCTGCGGGCGTTGTGGTGATGGGCTTGGAGAAGATTACCTTCGGATGGTACATGAAGCGCATCACATGGATTGCGTTCGTGGGCTACATCGCAGGTATCGTAAGCTACTACTTCATCCGCACATTCGTATTCTAAACGCCCCCGTCTTTATAGAATCAATTTATAAATAAGGGTTCATTGGAAATAAAGAAACTTATAAACAACTCGTTAAAGGTAGGTCTGTCGATAATGCTCGGCGGACTTATCCTTTACTGGATGTACCGCGACTTCGACTTCAAGACCGTGGCTGACACCCTCATGCACGGCATGAACTGGACTTGGATGTTGCTGTCGTTCCCGTTCGGCATACTGGCGCAGATGTTCCGCGGCTGGCGCTGGCACCTCACTCTGGAGCCTATCGGCGAGAAGCCGCGCACGTCTACGAGCATCAACTCGATATTCCTCTCGTATGCCGTCAGTCTTATAGTGCCGCGCATCGGCGAATTTGCTCGCTGCGGCATACTGCGACGCTACGACGGAGTGTCGTTTCCGAAAGCATTGGGCACGGTGGTCATGGAGCGAGCCATCGATTCGGCTCTTGTTATGCTAATCGCTCTCCTCACATTCGCTTTCCAGCTGCGCGTCTTCAACACGTTCTTTGCAGAGACGGGCACCAACCTCGAGTCGATACTCTCCAAATTCTCTGCTGCGGGTTACGCCGTGACTGCCGTTTGCGGCGTCGCTGTGCTCATACTCGCGTGGTATCTGCTGCAGCGCTTTGCCATATATAATAAGGTACGCACTATGGTGCGTGGCATCTGGCAGGGCATCATGGCTGTGCGCGACGTGAAGCACCCGTGGCTTTTCGTGGCGTTCACGCTGGGCATCTGGGCGAGTTACTTCCTCCACTACTATCTCACGTTCTTCTGTTTCGAGGCTACGTCGCACCTTGGTATGGCGTGCGCTCTCGTAACGTTCATCGTGGGCAGCATCGCCGTCATCGTTCCGACGCCAAACGGTGCCGGTCCGTGGCACTTTGCCGTTAAGACAATGCTCATCCTCTACGGCGTAGGCGACGTCGACGCGCTCAACTTCGTGCTCATCGTCCACTCGGTGCAGACGCTGCTCGTCGTGGTGCTCGGCGTATACGCATGGACTGTTTTGTCCTTTACCAGGACAAAAAGTGGTGAGATGGTGAGATGTTGAGGTGGTGAGAGATGAAGTTGTAATGTTGTTATGTTGATGTGTTGACATATGCATTTGTCACCATCTCAACACCTCAACATAACAACATCACACCTCAACACCTCAACATAACAACATCACACCTCAACATCACAACAACATATCTCAACACCTCAACACCTCAACACCTCAACATATTATAATACTTAAAACCTTAACATTATGAGTGAAATCAGAAACCTTAACCCCGAATGTATCTGGCGCAACTTTGACGCACTGACACAGGTGCCGCGCCCATCAGGTCATCTTGAAAAAGTACAGCAGTTCTTGCTCGACTTCGCAGCACGCGTAGGCGTGGAAGGCTTCAAGGACGCTGCCGGAAACATCGTGATGCGCAAGCCCGCATCTGCAGGTATGGAGAACAAGAAGGGTGTTATCCTTCAGGCGCACATGGACATGGTGCCGCAGAAGAGCAAGGAGTCGACACACAACTTCGAGATCGACCCTATCGAGACATACGTAGACGGCGAGTGGGTGCGCGCTAAGGGCACTACTCTCGGTGCCGACAACGGCATCGGCGTGGCTGCCATCATGGCTGTTATGGAGGACAAGACACTGGTTCACGGACCGGTTGAGGGTCTTATCACAGCCGACGAGGAGACGGGCATGTTCGGCGCTAACGACCTGCCATGCGACGAGCTGCAGGGCGACATCCTGCTCAACCTCGACTCTGAGACATGGGGCAAGTTCGTGATAGGTTCGGCTGGCGGCATCGACATCACAGCCACACTCGACTACAAGGAAGTGGAGACCGACAAGGAGGACGCTGCCGTTAAGGTTCTGTTGAAGGGCTTGAAGGGCGGACACTCTGGTCTGGAGATCAACGAGGGCCGCGGCAACGCCAACAAGCTCATGGCTCGCTTCGTGCATGAGGCAATCGCCGAGTTCGGCGCACGTCTGGCTACATGGCACGGCGGCACAATGCGCAATGCTATTCCGTTCGAGTGCGAGGTGGTGCTCACACTGCCGAAGGAGAACGTAGAGGCGCTGAAGGAGAACGTAGAGGAATGGCGCAAGCTGTTCAACCACGAGTTCCGCACTATCGAGGAGAACATCCAGTTCTTCACAGAGGACGTGGAGACTCCGGCTTTCGAGACTCCGGAGGAGATTCAGGACAACCTGCTCGACGCTATCTACGGCTGCCACAACGGCGTGCTGCGCATGATTCCGGTGTTCCCGTCTGTCGTTGAAACTTCTTCTAACCTCGCCATCATCGACATCGAGGGCGGTCACGCTTACTTCAAGCTGCTCGCGCGCTCGGCTAACGAGAGCATGAAGGAGTACATCGCCACCACTCTCGAGTCTACATTCTCTATGGCTGGCATGAAGGTGGAGATGAGCGGCAGCTACGGCGGCTGGGACCCGAACACCGACAGCGAGATTCTGCACCTCATGGAGCAGCACTACCGCGAGCTCTTCGGCGAGGAGGCTATCGAGCAGGTAGACCACGCCGGTCTGGAGTGCTCTGTTATCCTCGGCAAGTATCCGCACCTCGACGTAGTGTCGTTCGGCCCGACAATGCGCTCGCCGCATACCACATCTGAGCGCTGCCTCATCAAGACTATCGCTCCGTTCTGGGAACTTGTGAAGAAGACTCTTGCAGAGGTGCCTGCAAAGTAAACAGCTTAGTAGCGGAGGTCTCCGGCCTCCGCAACACCGAAAACGAATAATAATTATAAACAGTAGCGGAGGTCTCTGGCCTCCGCTACTGTTTTATCATCGTATCGCGTTCGCCGTCCAATCGGATTCCGTTCGCAACCCGATCAGATTCCGTTCGCCGTCCAATCGGATTCCGTACGCAACCCAATCAGATTCCGTTCGCCGTCCGATCAGATTCCGTTCGCCGTCCGATGATAAAATCAAACAAATCGCACTACATTTCTACGGTTCCTTCAACGCTAACGGCTGCATTGCAGCCGTTTTTTCGTTATATACGTCTATAGAAACACGGCGTGCACGCAGAGAACGCACGCAGGGGAAGTCGAGGAAGTAAGGGTCTAAGCTGACATACCAACGATGGTTGACAATATTACGACAGTTGCGTAACGCATCGTACACCTTGCGTATCGACCGCTTGTTGACAACCGCGAGCATACGCCCGCCATCGTCGAGCTCGATGGCAAGTACGAGAAAATAATTTGCAACCGTAATCTTGCGCTGAACCGGTGTTAGCTTATGGTTGCGCATCGACGACGTGATGGTTATGTTCCAGCCGTGCTCGTTGTTCAACTGCTGCATAATCTGGCGAAACACTTTGCCGTGCGACGATGTGTCGGAGATGTTTTTATACGCGATATAATAATGAATCATCTCGTGCAGCAGCGTCTCCTGATACTCGCGCTCCGAGCACTCGTAGTAGGTGCTGATGCGTATGGTGAAGTCGGTGTACGTCCAGCGCAGCAGCTTGCGCACGCGGCGGTACGACATGGTGCCCAGTCGGGTGCGTGCCTTCGACAGTGCAATACGAGGCACAGGCAGCTCATCGCCGAAATAATCGGCGTTGAACTGCCTGAACCATACGTGCAATATGTCTATAGTAAGCGCCATCCTACTCGGCGCAGTCGGGATAAACGGAGTGGAGATAAGCGCTCACCTTGTCGGACACGACGGTGGCGAGCGCCACCTTGCCCTGCGGGTCGATGACGTAGACGGTAGGAATCCAGCCGATGTGGTAAGCCTTAGCCACGGGCGACTCACGCATCTGTTTCAAGTCGCTCACCTGCGTGTATTCGATACCGAGCTTAGCTACGCCGTTCTTCCACGACTCCATATTCTTGTCGAACGACACGCCCACGAAAGCCACGCCCTTGGCGCCGAACTTCTTGTAGAGCTGCATGATGAACGGTGAGTCCTTGCGACAGTCGGGGCACCACGAAGCCCAGAAGTCGAGCACTACGTAGCGTCCGCGCAGGTCTTTCAGCGCGAAAGGCTTGCCGTCGATGGTGTTCAGCTTGATGTCGGGTGCGTCTGCGCCTGCCTTCAGCAGGTCGGTGGCGTACTTCTGGTCGAGGTCTGTCGCCTTAGCCGCAGGAACTTCTGTCTGCGCCTGCGCATGGAGGGCTGTGGGAGCGGCGATGAGCGCCAAAGCCATAAGCATAGTCTTGAGTGTATTCATATTCTTTGAGGTTTATTATCTATATGTTTGTTGCAAATGTATGAATAAAATTCCATTCGGCAAAGGTGGCACGGATAAAAATGCGGCGCAGCGCTCAGCTATGTCTACGATGAGCAGATGTTCTATTTCTGGAATTTCATGGTGATGCTCGAAGGCTCCAGCTTCGTGGCGCGGCTATTCAAGAAGGCTTAAGAAACAAAAAAGCCCAGTACACTTCACAACGTACTGGGCAGGAAAGAGAGAGAAATTTATGCGTTAAGTTCGTTAATCTGACTTATCACTTCGTCGTTCGTGCGCTGCATCTTGAAGAAGATGCGGAAGGCGAAGATCAAACCGCAGACGCCACCGATGACACCGCCTACAATGCCGCCGTATACAGCGCCTCGCATAAAGTCGGGCGCGTCGGCTGGCATATATATCCATGCCTCTATTCCGCTCCACAAGAGCCAGAGAACTATTGCCGGCATCTCAATCATCATCTCTATAGAGCGCTGACGCTTCATGCGTGTGAGCTTCTTGATGGTGGTGAGAAGGTTGTTGCGACTGTAGTCGGCATCGCTGATAGCCGAAACGTTGATGCGATAGTCGGCTATGACGCTTACTATAACCATAGTCATGAGGAAGGCGTAGTTGAGCCACGAGAGGTGGGCGAACTCCTTGATAGCGAACCACAACACGGCGATGATCGGCACGAGGCTGCACTCGAAGTAGACGTAGCGCTTTATCCACGACATGCTCTTCTTCATCGAGCCTATAATCATCTTCTCGTTCACTATCTTCTGCTTGTCAAGCTGCGCCTTGAAGTCTTCCATCTGCGAGCGCATAAGCTCGAGTTCGGTGTTTTGATTATTGTTTTCCATAATGGTCGTGTTTTTATTCGTTTGACATATTCTTCAGTTGCACTCTTATTCGCGCCAGACGCACAGAGACGTTCTTTGCGCTCAGACCCACGATGTCGCCTATCTCGTCGTAGCTGATTTGCTCGAGCCAGAGCAGAACGATGGCTCTGTCGAGCGGCTGCAGTCGGGCTATGCGCTCATGCAGCATACGCACTTGGGCGGTTGACTTTTCTTCATCGTTGAAATAGTCGACATCCATTGACAGCAAGGCTTTCCGGCGGCTTCGCTTCTTGCGGTCGATGGTGATGCAGGTGTTGAGGGTGACACGGTATATCCATGTCTTGACGTCGCTCTTGCCGTGGAACGTCTCGTAGCCGTTCCACAACTTGACAAGCACCTCCTGAAAGAGGTCTGCCACCTCGTCGGCATCGTTGGAGAACATGTAGCACACGGCGTATATCGTGCTACGATTGTCTCTCACAAGCTGCGAGAATTGTTGCTCTGTTGTGTTCATTTGCTTGTTGTTTATTACTTTTTCTGCTCTTTAGACGCACAAAAGGTGGGGTTTACTACAGAAAAAGTTATGTTTTTTCGAGGTATATAAAAAAAGAATGGCTACAACTGCTACTCTTCAGTCTGCGTCTTAGGCCAATTGACGAGGAAGAGTTTCTCCGTGGCGCGCGTAAAAGCCGTGTAGAGCCAGTGGATATAGTCGGGCGTGAGCATTTCGTCGGTCATATAGCCTTGGTCTACGTAGACGTGCGCCCACTGTCCGCCCTGCGCCTTATGGCACGTGACGGCATAGGCGTACTTTATCTGCAACGCATTGTAGAATGGGTCGGCTTTCAGGCGCTTGTAGCGCTCGGGCTTGGTGCGCACATCGGCGTAGTCTGCCATCACCTCGTCGAAGAGTTGCTGACTCTGTTCGCGTGTGAGCGCTGGCGCCTCGGTAGCGAGCGTGTCGGTGAGCGCCGTCACCTGCAACTCGTAGTTGTCGTAGTCGGGGAACTGCAGCCAGAGGTCGACGAAGTGGAATCCGTAGAGGTCGCGGCGGTTGCGCACGCGCTGTATCACGGCACGGTCGCCGTTGGCTATGAACGCCGGCGCCGACGTGTCTTCTGCCTTCTTCTGCTCGGTCCAGTAGTAGCTGTTCTTCACCACCATGAGCCAGTCGCCCGACGTGAGTTCCTCCTCGCGCCAAAGCACTTGGTTGCGTATGCCCTGATTGTATATATTGGCACGCTTGTTGGAGCGCGTAACAACCATCGTCTCGTCCATGCCTACCTGCGAATAGCTCGTGGCGAGCGACTCAATGAGTTCGTCGCCGGGCACGCTGATGATGTCGGGGAAGCCGCTGAAGCGAATCTTGGGCAGGGCTGTCGCCTCGTCGTGCGTAATCATCTGGCGTATCACCGTGGCGTTGTAGAGTATGCCCGACTGCTGGCTCTGGCGCAGCACCTCGCGCAGGTCGCTCTCGTATACGGTGAGTCCGTAGCCGGAGATGAACGCTGAGGAGAGAGCCGGCGACTCCTCCTCGCCTACCGGCGGCAGCTGAGCCTTGTCGCCGATGAGCACCAGTCGGCAGTTGCGACCCGAATAGACGAACTGCACGAGGTCGTCGAGCAGACAGCCCGTGCCGAACACCGACTCGCGCAAGCCTTCGTTGGCTATCATCGACGACTCGTCGACGAGAAACAGCGTGTCGGTCATCATGTTTGGGGCAAGCGAGAACGAACCGCCAAGCGACTGCTGGCGATAGATGCGGCGGTGGATGGTGGAAGCCTGTACGCCTGAGTTCAAAGCGAACACTTTCGCAGCACGACCCGTCGGCGCAAGCAGAACAACGCGCTGCTTCAACGCGAGCATCGTGCGCACTATGGCGCCGGAGAGCGTCGTCTTACCCGTACCTGCCGAACCGCGCAACAGCATTGCCACATGGTCGTCACGGTCGGCGAGAAACTCGGCGAAGGTGTCGATGGCGTGCTGCTGGTCGGCGGTAGGCTCAAAGCCGAGCGCCTGCACAATGAGTGTCTTATAGTTTATAGCGTACACTTCGGTTTCCTTTTAAAAGCGTGTTGTTACGTTTACTTTAAAGCCGCAGTTCTTTGGACTTTAAAGTAAACGGTTCTTGATTATTCAAAAAAAAAGCTACGGCTGGCACAGCACGGTGCAGACACGGTCCTGGAAAGCGCGACCGTTGCTGTGGTGCTGTATGCCCTGGTTGATGATGGAGAATGCGAGATGGTGTCCGTTGGCTGCCGTGCAATAGCCGGCAAGCGACGATACGCCCTGCACGGTGCCGGTCTTGGCGTGTACGTTGCCGGCGGTGAACACGCCCTTCATGCGCTTGCGCAGCGTTCCGTCCTCGCCGGCAATGGGCAGAGACGGGCGCAGGTGCATATAGATATTGTTGTTGCGGAACGCATAGCGAAGAAGTTGCACTTCGAGTTCAGCCGAGAGATAGTTGTAGAGCGAGAGTCCGCTGCCGTCGGCTATCTCGTAGCGTTTCGGGTTAAGCCCCACCTTCGATATCAGCTTGTTTATTATGCCGCGAGCTTGCTTTGCCGACGCATGCTTTGTGCCGGTAGACGCTGCCAACTGGTAGAACATCGACTCGGCGTAGAGGTTGTCGCTCTTCTTCATCATGCGCATCAGTATCTGGTCGATGGTGTGGAAGCGGCGACAGATGCAAAAAGCGTCGCCGGGGCGCTGCGCCTCGCCTGCCTTGCCTTCAAAAACAATGTTGTCGGCAAGCAGGTTGCTCACAAAGCGCTCTACGAACGCGTCTTTCCTACTGATGAGCAGCGGCGAGAGCACGGGGTTGTCGTCGTCCCAGCACCATCCGGCGCCGAACTGGTCGGCGTCTTTCATCGACTTGTCGGCGTAGATATTGCCGCGAATGGTGTCGATGCCCATCTTGTGGATTGCTTCGACGAAGGCGCGCATGTCGTCGGAGTTGAAGCGCGGGTCGAAGCCGCCCACGCAGTAGATGTCGCCCGTAAGCGTGCGGTCGCTCACTTCGCCGGTATAGCACAGCTCGGTCTTGAACTGATAGCTGCCGCCCAAACGGTCGATGGCTGCTATCGCCGTGACGAGTTTCATCGTAGACGCTGGACGCAGAAGCAGACGCGCATTGTGACTGTAGAGCACCGAGTCGGCATCGAGGTCGTAAACCATCATTCCGACTGTACTTGTCTCGAACATATCGTGCTGAAGCAGATTGTCCAAGTGTTTTGCCACAGCAATATTCCACGGCAAAGCCTGCTCCGTCACCTTGAACGTGTCGGGCATAAGCGTGTCGGCTACCGCCGAACTGTCGTCTTCGTCAAACTCAATATCTGTCTGTGCCGTTGCTCCTGATGCGAAGAGGAACGCCACGAGAGTCAATACATATTTATATATATAGTCTTTCATGCTTGTTTATACATATAGCCTTAACTGCCTGTTTATATAGCCTTAAATGCTTGTTATTTTTTGTCTGCGACGTATTTCTTCGATGAATTCTTTTGTCTGCTGCGGCTGTGCATAAGTTATCTTTCCGCAACCGTATTCTATCACGATGTGGCGCGCCGTGAACAATGTGCCTCGCACCGCACGTGCCGCTATTATCTCGTTGACGGCAATAGTTGTGCTCTTGCCAAGTCTGCCACGTACTATCACGAGGTTGCCGTCTGCGGTGAATGTGTATGTGGTGTGTACCAAGCGGTCTACACCTGCCGCGCCAATTAACAGACACACGAAGCCTAACGCAGGGGTTATGCCGCTGCGCACAAGGAAACACCACAGAGCTGCAACTGCCAACAACACTATCGTGGCTATGCCCTGCAGGCTGAAGTTATGATGAAATGTTCGGTTCATAATGCAAATCTACTATTTTTTTGTGATACAGACAAGCGATACACAACAAAACAGCCCGACCATCATTGCGACGAATGACGATCGGGCGATTTAATTTACATTTCTATTAAATCGTATATTCTAATTTCAGACAACTCGCAAATGTTGGTTTTATTACTCGCAAATGCTGATTTAGAAAATCGTGAGTGTGTAAAGATAGACCACCGCTGCGGGGAACGCCATCAGCGAAGAGTCGAAACGGTCGAGCATTCCGCCGTGACCGGGCAGGATGTTGCCAGAATCCTTGATGCCGATGGTGCGCTTGAAGAGCGACTCAACAAGGTCGCCCCATGTGCCGAAGAACACAACCACGAGGCCCAAGCCCATCCACTGCGGTATGCTGAGGGCCAGTTCCGCAGCGCCGTTGTGCAGAGAAGATGTCTCGTAGAGACCAACGCCTGCTGCAACAGCGAGTACAAGGATGCCGCCTCCGATGCTTCCTTCCCAACTCTTGCCCGGACTAACACGCGGGAAGAGTTTGTGCTTGCCGAAGAGCGAACCGCTGAGGTAAGCGCCAGTGTCGTTTGTCCAAAGGAAAACGAACACGCTAAGCGGCAACAGATAGTTGTAAACCACGCCGTCTGCACCAGCACGGAATGCGAGTACGTTGATTGTAGACAACGGCAATGCGATATACATCTGAGCAAGCATTGTATACGCCCAGTTGTTTATCGGATTCGGCGCCTTTGTATAGAGTTCGGCGATGAACAGATAGACGATAGTAAGCAAGTAAGGGATGAACACTGCCGACGGAACGATGCCCGAGCAATAGCCAGCGATACTGAAGAACAAGTACACGCCGGCAACGGTGGTGATGAGACGGTTCGTTGTGACGCCTTCTATGTCGTTCACAATGCCCGTAAACTCCCAGATAGTGAGTCCGGTGACCAATGCGAACAGAAGTATCATCGCCTCCGGACGCAAGAAACACGTGACAATGGCTGCTACGAAGAGCACACCGGTGATGGCACGTACAATGAAGTTTTTCATTTTATCGCTCATAATGCTTACGTTTATTTGTTTTCTGTCTGTTCTGCTGCGTCGTCAGCTGCATTTTCCGCTGCATCAACCGGCTTTTCTACAGATTCGACATCAGTATTTTCAGACTTGTCTGTAGGAAGTGCTGCCTGCTTCGCCAACGATTCCTCGTGTTCTTTCTGCGCCTGGCGCACAGCCTCCGGCATATCCTCAAGTTTCGGTGTGTTGTCGTCGATGATTTCCTCAGAACGACTCACCCACGGACGCTTTCCGAAGATGCGCTCCACGTCCTCTGCGAAGATTACCTCACGAGTCATGAGGAGTTCGGCGAGTTCGTTGTGACCCGCAGCGTGCTCCTTAAGCAAAGCCTTGGCACGTGCATACTCGTCGTTCACCATCTTCAGCACCTCGTCGTCGATGATCTTAGCCGTTGTCTCCGAGTAAGGACGCTGGAACTGATACTCCTGGTTGTTGTAGTAGCATATATTCGGCAGACGATCGCTCATGCCGGCGTAGGCAACCATGCCGAAAGCCGACTTTGTAGCGCGTTCGAGGTCGTTCATAGCGCCGGTAGAAATGTGTCCGGTGAAGAGTTCTTCGGCTGCACGACCGCCAAGCAGTGCGCACATCTCGTCGAGCATCTGCTCCTTTGTTGTGATCTGACGCTCTTCGGGCAGGTACCAAGCAGCTCCGAGCGCTCTGCCACGCGGAACGATGCTCACCTTAACGAGCGGATTGGCGTGCTCGCAGAACCAAGAAACGGTAGCGTGACCAGCCTCATGCAGCGCGATTGTGCGCTTCTCTGACTCAGTCATTACCTTTGTCTTCTTCTCCAGACCGCCGATGATGCGGTCAACTGCGTCGAGGAAGTCCTGCTTGCCTACCTTGTTGCTATTATGGCGTGCGGCGATAAGCGCCGCCTCGTTGCACACATTGGCTATATCTGCACCCGAGAAACCCGGCGTCTGACGCGAGAGGAAGTCGATGTCCACCGTCTCGTCTATCTTCACCTTTCTCAGATGAACCTGGAATATCTCCTTACGCTCTGTAAGGTCGGGCAGATCGACCGTAATCTGACGGTCGAAACGTCCGGCACGAAGCAATGCCTTGTCGAGCATATCGGCACGGTTGGTAGCAGCGAGAATGATAACACCGCTGTTTGTGCCGAAACCGTCCATCTCTGTAAGCAAAGCGTTAAGCGTATTCTCGCGCTCATCGTTGCCGCCCATTGCCGGATTCTTGCTACGTGCACGACCTACGGCGTCGATCTCGTCGATGAAGATAATGCACGGAGCCTTCTCCTTTGCCTGACGGAAGAGGTCGCGGACACGACTTGCACCCACGCCGACGAACATCTCCACGAAGTCGGAACCGCTCATAGAGAAGAACGGAACGCCTGCTTCGCCTGCCACTGCCTTTGCGAGCAATGTCTTACCGGTGCCCGGAGGGCCTACGAGGAGTGCTCCCTTAGGAATCTTACCACCAAGTTCGGTGTACTTCTGCGGTTGCTTGAGGAAGTCGACAATCTCCTGCACCTCCTGCTTTGCGCCAACCTGACCCGCTACGTCCTTGAACGTGATGCCGAGGTCGTTGCCCTTCTCATACATCTGCGCCTTCGACTTGCCGACGTTGAAAACTCCGCCACCAGCTCCGCCGCCGCCCATGCGGCGCATCATGAAGAGCCACAAGAAGACGAAGAAGATAATCGGACCGAAGGTGTAGAACAGCGTCATGAGTCCGGAATTGGAGTCCTTCTCATAGCTGAAATCGAGTATCTTGCCTCTCTTCATTGCAGAAGAGAGATAGTTGTCTACGCCGTCAACCGAGCCGTATGTAACTTCTACATACGGTTTCTGACCAACTTGCTGCGCCGACTTGCCGAACACGTCGCGGATTTTGTCCGGACGCACGTACATACGCAACGTTCCGTTGTCCTTGTTCACAACCACACTGCGTGCGTAGCCCTTGTCGACATACACCTGAAACTTGGTGTACGTAGCTTCCTGACCAGCAGCACCGCCGTCGAAGAAGCCCTTGCCGCCATCTGTGAAGAACAGCAAAGCCAGCATCACGATGATAATCGTGTAGATCCAGTTCATGTTGAACTTAGGCATCTTCGGCTGGTTGTTGTCTCCCGACGGATTATTGTTTGTGTCCATATTTAACTAACTATTAATCGAGATTCGGAATATTCGTAACCTTAGCGTCCTCCCAGAGGTTCTCAAGGTTGTAGAAGTCGCGTGCTTCTGGTATAAAGACATGCACAATAACCTCCACGAAGTCCATTGCCACCCAGTAAGCCTGCGGCAGACCGACTGTATGTACCGGCTTTTCGCCAGCCTCGATGCGTGCCGTCTCGCATACAGAGTCGGCGATAGCCTCCACCTGCGAGGGCGAGTTGCCCTGACAGATTACGAAGTAGCTTGCTATATTGCCGTCGATACCACGGAGGTCGGCGATTGTGATGTTCTGTCCTTTCTTCTCTTGAATACCTTTTACGATGGCTTCAACCAACTTGTCTTTAATTTCCATTTACTATTGTCCTTGTTTAATGATATATTCTGATGTATATTTTCGTTGTATATTATATAATGTATATATTATTTAATGTGACTACATTTATATACCTGCTTTTTAAGCCGTACAAAGATACAGCGATTTATCCGAAAAACGACTTAAAACCACGGAAAATGGCTTTTTATTAGATTTTATTAAAAAAAATCAGCGAAAAATATTGCCGTTCTAAAAATTATTCGTAACTTTGCACTCGCAATAAGGGAACAAGTTGCAATAACATATTGGGATATGGTGTAATGGTAACACTGCAGATTCTGGTCCTGCCTTTCCTGGTT
>OGGW01000037.1_pt1 | contig 118013 bp, 99 predicted proteins | sample 1571291 | NCBI WGS metagenome assembly OGGW01 (sample SAMEA2582028, study PRJEB24529) | metagenome | biome: Human gut stool | place: China | collected 2011 | reverse complement strand
ATAAGCAATCTAGCACGAAGTGCGGTACTGGAGTGCGCAAGCACGACGATTGCGCATGGATAGGTGGAGATTGGTGGGAACAGTAACTCCGTAAAAGTTACTATATGTGAAAAGAAACAAGGAAGCTGCACCTTTTGCGCAAACTTCCTTGTTTCTTTTCTCTATAAATTCCAGCGTTTTCCCTGAGATACTCGCAATCGGTTCATAGCTCTCGCCAGAGATGCCTGAGAATGATAATATTCCTGGATGCTCTGTTTCTGGCGGATTCGCTCCTCTGCACGCTCTTTCTGCTCCTGTGCATGACGGATATCAATCTCCTCCGGCTTTTCTGCTGTATCTACCAGCAGTGTCACACGGTTGTTGACTACCTCTGCAAATCCTCTTCCGAGTGCAACTTCTACCCAGTTTCCTTCTTCGATCTCCATACGGGCCATTCCGATCTTCACTGCAATCACCATATTTTCATGGTTCGGCAAGATTCCCTTTTCACCATCCGGCGCCGGAATTACAAGCTTTCTGCAGCGTCCTTCGTAAAAAACCCTGTCACTTGCGATGATTTTCAAACCAAATGTATCCATATGCCACGCTCCTATTCTGCCGCCTCAGCATTTGCCTTTGCAATGACATCGTCAATAGTTCCTACATTGAAAAATGCAGATTCCGGATATGCATCCATCTCCCCATCAATGATCATTTTAAATCCACGGATTGTCTCTTTTAACGGAACATATTTTCCAGGGATTCCTGTAAATGTCTCTGCTACAAAGAATGGCTGAGACAAAAATCTCTGGATTTTTCTCGCACGCATAACAGTTGCCTTATCTTCATCTGACAACTCTTCCATACCAAGAATTGCAATAATATCCTGCAGTTCTTTGTATTTCTGAAGAATTGCGATGACTTTATTTGCCACTTCGTAATGCTCTTCTCCGACTACATCTGCTTCCAGGATACGGGAGCTGGATTCCAGTGGATCTACCGCCGGATAGATACCCTGCTCTACAATCTTTCTGGAAAGCACGGTCGTTGCATCCAGATGCGCAAATGTTGTCGCCGGAGCCGGGTCAGTCAAATCGTCCGCCGGCACATAAACTGCCTGTACGGAAGTGACAGATCCGTTCTTTGTAGAAGCGATACGTTCCTGTAATTCACCCATTTCCGTTGCCAGTGTCGGCTGATATCCTACTGCAGACGGCATACGCCCAAGCAGTGCGGAAACCTCAGATCCGGCCTGTGTAAAACGGAAAATATTATCGATGAAAAGAAGTACGTTCTGATGCTGTTCATCACGGAAATATTCTGCCATTGTCAAACCAGTCTCAGCCACACGCATACGCGCTCCAGGCGGCTCATTCATCTGACCGAATACCAAAGCAGTCTTCTCCAGAACACCGGACTCTTTCATTTCAGACCAGAGGTCATTTCCCTCACGGGAACGCTCTCCGACTCCGGTAAAAATAGAGTATCCACCGTGCTCTGTCGCAATGTTTCGGATCAATTCCTGGATCAGCACCGTCTTACCGACTCCTGCACCACCGAACAATCCGATCTTACCGCCCTTTGCATATGGTGCAAGAAGGTCGATGACCTTGATTCCCGTCTCCAGGATCTCTACTACAGGACTCTGATCTTCAAATGTAGGCGGTTCTCTGTGGATTACCCATTTTTCTGCATCCTCGATCTGTTCTCCATTATCAATTGTTTCACCTAATACATTAAACAGTCTGCCCAGTGTCTTCTCACCGACAGGAACTTTGATTCCTGCTCCGGTGGCTGTTACTTCCATATCTTTATGCAGTCCTTCACTGGCAGCAAGCATCAGGCAGCGCACCTCATTGTTTCCAAGGTGCTGTGCAACCTCCATGATGCATTTCTTTCCGTTATTTTCAACTTCCAGAGCATCCTTGATATAAGGAAGATTGCCGTCTTCAAATACTACGTCAACGACAGGTCCCATAACCTGTACAATTCGTCCTTTATTCATATGCTATTCTCACTTCCTTTTCTGCTTCTGCGCCTTCGCACCGCTGCAAACTTCCGTAATTTCCTGGGTAATTGCAGCCTGTCTGGCTCTGTTATATACGATTGACAACTCCCGGATCAGGCTTTCAGCGCTGTCTGTAGCAGCCTTCATCGCCATCATACGGGCATTGTGTTCACTGGCATATGCCTCTACCAGACATCCGTAGACCATACCAATGACATAGTTCGGAACAATACTGTCCATCACACTGTCTGCGGAAGGATACAGTTCAATTGCTTCCCGATACATATTCAGAGGCATTTTCATACTTCCGAAGTCTTTGGCCTCCAACGGAAGCAGTTTCAATTTTTCCGCATCTGTCTGTACCGAATTCTCCATGCGGGTGTATACAACATACACTTCATCCAGCTCCCCTGCCAGAAACTGATCGATCACCGACCAGCCAATATCTCTGGCACGGTGCATCGTCGGTTTCTGAACGGTATACTGGAAATTTGTGTCAATCTCTACATTATGTTTTGCAAAATAATGCCGTCCCAGCTCACCTACAACAAAGAGCTTGTGAATCCCCGGCTGTGCAAGGATCTCTTCTTCCAGCTTGATAATATTATGATTATAAGCTCCGGCAAGTCCCTTGTCTGCCGTAATTACGATCGAACCGATCCTTTTCTGCTCTGCCGGGATATCCTGGCGGGCATCAAAATAAGAATGCCGGATCTCTGGCACATGGCGCAGGATACGGGAAATCTCACCCTGAAGTCCATAAAAATACGGCTCTGTATCCGCCAGTTTCTTTCTGGCCTGCGTCATTTTTGAAGAGGAAATCATATACATCGCATTTGTGATCTTCATCGTATCTTTTACGCTGTTGATGCGGCTCTGTATTTCTCTGATATTTGCCATATTAACACCTGCTCTTCTTGAATTCCTTTGCGGTCTCCACGATCTTTTCGATCAGTTCTTCTGTCAGTACCTTTTTCTCTTCGATTTCCTGTCCGATTTCCGGATAATCTGAATCGAAATGACGAAGCAGGTCTGCCTGGAACTGTTTGATTTTTGCTTTTTCTATTCCAAGCATCACTTTATGTGTCGCCGCACACAGTGTGATGACCTTTTCATGCAAACTGAGCGGATGATAAAGCGGCTGCTTCAACAATTCCATCAAACCACTTCCATACTCCAGCTGTTCTTTTGTCGCAACATCCAGATCGGAACTAAACTGCGTGAACACTTCCATCTCGCGGTACTGTGCCAGATCAATACGAATACTTCCGGATGCTTTTTTCATCGCTTTTGTCTGTGCGGCACCACCAACACGAGATACGGAAAGACCTACGTTTACGGCCGGTCTCATACCTGCTGCAAACAGATCGCTCTCCAGGAAGATCTGTCCGTCTGTAATGGAAATTACATTAGTCGGAATATATGCGGATACATCTCCTGCCTGCGTCTCAATGATTGGCAGTGCTGTAATAGAACCGCCTCCCAATTCATCACTCAGACGGCTGGAACGCTCCAACAGTCTGGAATGCAGATAGAATACATCTCCCGGATATGCCTCACGTCCCGGTGAACGACCGAGCAGCAGAGACAATGCACGATAGGCAACCGCATGTTTTGACAGATCATCATAGACGATCAGGACATCTTTTCCCTGATACATAAAATGCTCTGCCATTGCTGTTCCGGCATATGGTGCGATATACTGAAGCGGCGCACAGTCACTTGCTGTAGAAGATACCACAATCGTATAATCCAGTGCATCATTATTCTTCAATGTATTTACAACTTTTGCAACAGTAGAAGCCTTCTGTCCGATCGCCACATAAATACAGATTACATCTTTTCCCTTCTGATTCAGGATTGTATCCATCGCAATGGATGTTTTTCCTGTCTGACGGTCTCCGATGATCAGCTCTCTTTGCCCACGTCCGATCGGGAACATGGCATCGATGGAAAGGATTCCTGTTTCCATCGGTACGCTAACTGATTTTCTGTCAATAATTCCCGGCGCCTCCTGCTCGATCGGACGGTAATCATCTGCTTCGATCTCGCCTTTTCCATCAATCGGAGCTCCCAGTGCATTGACAACTCTTCCTACATATTTATTTCCAACCGGTACACCGGCCTTTTTTCCTGTACGAGTTACTTTTGTCCCTTCTTTGATATCTGTGTCCCGTCCAAAAAGAATGACTCCGATTTCATTTTTCTGAATATCCTGTACCATTCCTTTCAAACCCGTATCGAAGGTAACAATCTCTCCATACATTGCGTGATCAATCCCATAAATAGTCGCAATTCCGTCACCTACAGCAACGACTGTTCCCACTTCGCTGTCTTTGCTCACACTGTCAAAATTTTCTATCTCTTCTTTTAAAATAGAAATAATTTCATCTGAATTGATTGAACTCACCTTGTTCACCTCCAGGTTAATTTTTGTCCTAGTCTGTCCAGACGTCCTTTCAGACTCCAGTCATATTCATCGCTTCCTGTGCGCAGAACAAATCCGCCAAGCAGCGTACTGTCTGTCTGAATCTCAATCCTGGCCTTGCTCGCTTCATATTTTTTACAAAGGAACGCTTCCATATTTTTGAGCTGCTCGTCACTGGGCAGCTCTACACATGTCAATACGGCACTTAAGATCCGATCCTGCTCGTCACAATATCTGTCATATGCAGCAAATATCTCCGGAATCAGATCCATTCTCTCATATTTACATGCCACTTTCAGGAAATTTCTCATTTCCTGCGGAAATACCTTGTCGATCACACGTTCTTTCTTCTGTGCCGGAATTGTCGGATTCACAAACACATCATGAAGCTGCGGTACCTCCTCAAATATCTCTCTTGCTTTCTGTATGGCTTCCTTCGGAACATTCAGCTCATACAACACCTGTGCATACCGCATTGCTGCAGATGAACAGTACATCTGACTAGTTGTTGTCTGTGTCTTCATGAGCTTCACCTACTTCTTCCAGAAACTTATCATATATTTCCTGATTATTGCCTGTCTGTTCTGCCACGATCTTCGCTGCAGCTGTCATTGCAAGTCCTGCGATTTCAGACTGGAGTGCACTCATTGTCTGCTCTCGTTCTACACGGATATCCGCCTTGGCAGACTCGATGATACTGCCTGCCCTGGCATCCGCCTCCTCTACAATACGTTCATACTCTGATTTGGCGTCCTTACGTGCTTTCTCTACGATCCGCACAGATTCTTCTTTTGCCCCGCCAAGTGCCTGCGCATATTCTTCCTTCATCTTCATCGCATCTTCCTGTGCATTCTGGGCATTTTTCAATCCGTCTTCGATCAGCTGACGGCGCTTTTCCATAATGTCGGTCACAGGCTTGATCAAAAACTTCTTTAATAAGAAAGCCAGGACGATCAGGTTAATCATGGTATATAGAAAGTTCATATCAAATCTCAGCACTTCCCACACCCGCCTTTCCTGTTAATTCTATTTGCTTATTTTAAGAAGAATACGATCAGAATACCAATGATAAATCCATAAATTGCAGTTGCCTCTGCAAGTGCACAACCAAGGATCAGGTTCTTGCTGATCTTGCTTTCAGCCTCTGGCTGTCTTGCGATTGCATCCACTGCTTTTCCTGTTGCGATACCAATTCCCACTCCTGCTCCAATACCTGTTAATACTGCGATTCCTGCTCCAATTGCAATAAGTGCTCCCATAATTCTAATCTCCTTTTTATTCTTTTATTTGTTCAAAAATTCCGTTTCTATTCCTGTTCTTCTGTCATAAACAGTGCGGTCAGAAATACAAATACATATGCCTGAATCAGACCATCAAAAATATCGAAATAGAAATTCATCGGAAGTGGTATAATCAGCGGAACAAATGCTTTTAAAAGTTCCATTACCACAAATCCTGCCAGCATGTTACCAAACAGTCGCATACAGAGCGACAATGGGCGGATAAAAATTTCCAGAATCATAATCGGTGCAACCACCGGCACCGGTTTGGCAAAATGCTTGACCCAATGTTTCATACCGTTTTTATGTATTCCTGAATATTCGATCAGGCACATACTCATCACGGCAAGTGCTGCTGTTACATTCAGATCTTTTGTCGGCGGCTTAAAGCCAAGCAGACCAATCATGTTGGCGCACGCCAGATAAAGAAGAACTGTGATCAGATACGGTATATATCTTTTGTTCCCTTTACCGAGGATCCCTTCAAAGAAATCCGTTGCCCAGTCAATTGCAGCTTCCAATGCCAACTGAACTTTTCCCGGGTTTTCTACCTTCAGATTTCTCACCAGAATCAATGATAATCCAACCAGAACCGCCATAATGATCCATGTAACAACCACGGACTCCGAAATTCCGCCGAGAACCGGAAGTTCAAATACTGTTTTACAGTTCAGCTCTTCCATCAATTCTGTTGCTAAATTTTCCGTATCGCTCCCTCCCTTTCCTGTCTCTTTTTTTAATTACTGCCCTTTGGGGGTCTTCCCTTTTCTCTTCCAGGTGGAGGCCTCTTACGAGCATAAAAAAGGAAATTTCATGCTTTGAAATCTCCGTACTATAATCCCTTTTCAGACAGCGTGCCTAAAAAGTTATCTAAATCCTACTCCCAGCAAGTGAGTTTGTCAACAAAAAAAATTTAGGGTTTTCTTTTTCCGATCGCACTCTTTTTTTGTCGAAATTCCCAGTGTTTTAAAATACGTTTTTTTCTTTTTTTAGGAATATTTCAACCTTATTTTACTGACTTTTCGTCATTTTTATTTTATACCATTCCTTTTTCACTAATATACAGTAATTCATTTGCACTTTTTTCATCAAACTTCCATAATATTGTGAAATACCTGTCGTTCTGTTTGTGGAAATACTCTCTGAAACCATAAAAAAAGAGGACTTTCTGCACATAGAAGCACAATTCTGTGTACAAAAAGTCCCATTTCCACCTTATTCTCTCTTTTGAGACTGTATTTTCTCCTTATTTTCAGACTCTTCCAGAGATTGTTCCCTTGCAATTTTAAGGAAATCTCTCTCCGCTCTTTTTCTTCTCGGAATAAATCTGCCTGCAACGCCCTTTCCACGGCTTCTCACATAGAAAAATCCAATCACTGAAAAAACTGCTGCACCGATAAAATTCACAAACAAGTCTTCCATTGTGTCGATCAGTCCGATGTCCAGATATCCGCCCACCCCCAATGGCTGTCCATTGATCATCACTTCCCTGATCTGATCGATCGTCACCGGAATATTTCTTCCGTCCGGATTCAGCATGACCGATGTGATTGCAGAAAGAACCGTATCCTTCTGCATGTCATATCCGAGAAACTGATCCATCCCAAACTCAAAAAACTCCCATACAACTCCAATCGTCATAGAAAAACAAAATGCCACGATCGCTGTAAACACCGGTGACAGATTAAAGACGGTACGCTCACTCCGGTTCAGCAGATCCACCAGAGAAAATCCGATTGCCGCTGCCAGAAATCCATTCAGCGTATGCAGCACCGTATCCCAGAACGGAAACAGCAGATAAAATTCATTGATCTCACCTAATATCTCCGCTGCAAATATAAAAAACAATACGATGATCTCCAGCGTTGTAGGCAGCTCTATTTTAAACGTTACCTGCACAAAACTTGGAACAATCAGAAGCAAAAGTGTCAGAATGCATAAAAATACGTTTTCATAATTCTGATTTAAAACCTGGAGCACCAGCATCACGATCACAAGAATCCGCAAAATAAGATACACCATAAATGAGCTTTTATGTTCCCTGAGTTCCATTTTTATCGCTTCCGCCATATGGCGGAAATAGCCGTTTTGTTTTTTCTCTTTCTTTTCTTTCATTCCCCGCTCCCTTTCTGCTCTTCTGTATCATTTCAAACGATACTTCCATTTCCTTTACACTTAAGAATATTATAGAAAGATAACATCGGGATTGCAAGATTGTTCTGTTGGGGTGCCTTCCTTGAGAGACCTTCTCTTTTTTCTATAGTTCTATAAACTTATACTTCCCTGCACCCAGTCCTGTGACTTTTTTTATGACTTTCGCTGCCTTCATTGCATTCATAACATTTGTTGCTTTGGATTTTGAACATCCTAACCATTCCATAATATTTGCCTGTCCAAATGGTTTGTCTACTCCACTTTCCAGAAATACTCTGCCACTATTCTCAATAAATTTCTCCGTAATCTCTGCTTCCTTGAATAATGGCAAATACTTTTCAAAAGTGTTGCTTACTTTTTCATTGTCATTGCTTACTTTTTCATTAGCGTTGCTTACTTTTTCATTAGCGTTGCTTACTTTTTCATTGGCGTTGCTTACTTTCCTAAACATTGTAACCTTAAATCCATTTCCAAACTCTTCAAATGTCGGTTCAGGTAAATCATACTCTCTACATCTGTTTATAATTCTCGGTATCCCTGTTCCCCATGCCTCTACTATATGCATATAATGAAACGCTTCTGCAATCGCTTCATTTCTGCAAGTAGATTTTCCTAACTTTGCAGTTTCAATATCCAATCCACCATAAAGCATCCCAGGTGATAACACCTCAACTCTGTCATCAAAAATGCTCACCTGAATACAAGACTTATCTACATAACTCCTGTGTACAACAGCATTGGCAATCATTTCTCTAATAGCAGATACTGGAAGTTCATAAGAATCATTTCTATATATCCCTTCGATTTCTGCCCCCATATTAATATGCCTTAAAACAAATTGATATGCTTTTTCCACCTGTTCGTAAATTGGCCCATCAAATTCTTTTTGATCAATAAAAACATCTCTGATTGTTCCCTTAAATAATGCACATTGAATTTTTGATGCTTTACTTTTGTTATCTGTCATCAGATCAAATGCATGTGTCGGATAGAGCGTTCTCCCTACCCTACAAAGAATTCCAAAATCTTCAAGCTTCTCTATAGTCATGTCCTTTGCTGCATTTTTTTCGTCTGTTTTACAGGATATAACTGCTATCTTTTTCATTGTTTCGCAAAGTTTCAATGCCTTTTCTTTGTCAAATTCTCTTCCTATTTCCTGTAGTGAATCATAGGAAATATTCTGGCCTTCCAACTCTAACTCTTTTAATTTTCTTGCGTCAGCAGGTCTGCTTGTTCCATTAATTCGAATAAAAGCTGTAGTCTCTTTTCCTTTTTTCGCAATATAATAAGGTCTGAACTTTCCAGGAACAATATCTATGACAAGTACCGTTTTTTCTTCTATTGTCTGGATTGAAATATCCGGTTCAATCTGTGGTGTACACGCATCTGAAACCATATTAGAAATGGAATCCGACAATTTAAATGGGCTTTGTTCACCAATTCCATAAACAGTCCCTGTTTCATCCTCAATTCCTACTATCACTTTCCCACCTGTGCTGTTAGAAAATGCAATAATATCTTTTAAAAATTTCTCATGATTACCTGGAATTTCTCTTTTAAATTCAATATTCTTTCCTTCGCCAAAATAGTTCTTATCAATCATGTTCTCACCTGCTTTCTACTATGATAAATTTAACCCTTTCAACAGTCATTTTCTGTATTATTTCCATCAGCAAAGATCTTATTTCAAAACATTGGATAAATACCGGCTGATTGGCCTGAATATTGAACCTTAGATTCTTCTGAACTTTTAAAACTCAAAAGTGCTGCAAGAATACAGCTTACGAATAAATTTATTATACACTCTTTTCCCAGAATAAAGCAATTCATATTTTCTACAAAAACAACAAAACCTTTTTATAAATTATATCTTGCACTTTCTTTTTGTTTTCTCTAAACTGAAACTAAAATAATTGTTACAAAGGAGAATTTCATGCAGCATCCCTTTCCTTATGAAGTCATATACAGTGACAGAAAATCCCTCGCAATTCAGATTACTGCACAGGCGACGGTCCGTGTCCGGGTACCCAAAAACTGTCCTGCCCCGACCATTGATACATTTCTTTACGAAAAGCAAGCCTGGATCCTAAAGCATCTGGACTCGGCATCTCAGCGTCTTGAGCAATCTTCTGAAAAACCTCAGATTTCTGAAAATGACCGGAAACGATACATCCAGCTTGCACGGGATATTTTTACACGCAAGACAGAATATTATGCCCGTATCATGGGCGTCACCTACGGCCGTATCTCCATCCGGGAACAGAAAACCCGCTGGGGAAGCTGCTCCAGCGCTGGAAATTTAAACTATAACTGGCGTCTGATCTTCGCTCCGGAAGAAATCGTGGACTACATCGTTGTACATGAACTCGCCCACCGTCTGGAAATGAATCACTCAAAAGCCTTTTATTATATTGTAGAATCCGTACTGCCCGATTACCGAAAAGCACAGAAATGGCTGCGGGAAAATGGCGGAAGTTTGTGAATATATGTAGCTTTCATAAACAAATCATTGTAGCGCAGCGAGGAAATACACTTGATTTTGGCTGTTAGGCTGTTATATGTGAGCCAATTGGCGAACATATCCAACAGGCGTTACAGCCACTTCAAGGGATTTCTTCGGCGGAGCCTGATTTGTGTTGAAAGCTACATATCTTTTGCGGACTTTTCGCATAAGCTCTCTCACATCTGCTTCCTCACCACCCGGTATTCATCCCCCACCTGATAATACGGGCACTCTCTGAAATCTCCCTGCACAAATCTCACCATCTCATCTTCATCCAGATCCTGCGTACAGACATAGCACTCATAATCGTCATCATATTCATAATTCATGCAGCTTTCGCAGTTTGCCGCTGTTTTTCTGCCTCGCATCTTATACCTCCCCCAGTTCTTTTAACACCTGATATACGTAAGAAACAGGAAGTCCTACGACATTGAAATAGTCCCCTTCGATCTTCTCAATGAATGCGGAAAATCTCCCCTGAATTCCGTAAGCCCCGGCCTTATCCATAGGTTCTTTGCTCTCTATATATTTCTGGATTTCTTCTGTGCTCATCGGATTGACAGAAACTTTTGTTTCCACTGCGTGGCTGATCACCGTTTTTTCTCCGTTTTCATCAAAATCCAGAACCGCAACACCCGTATATACCTGATGTGTATCTCCCTGCAGTGACCGGATCATCTCAAAAGCCTCCTGTTCATCCTTTGGTTTTCCCAGAATTTGTTCTTCATGCACAACGATCGTATCCGCACCGATCACGATCACATTCCTTGCCTGGATCTCGGATGCCACATTTTCCGCTTTCATCAGCGCCAGCTCTTTTACAATCTCCTTTGGAACCGTATTTGTATACACTTCTTCCTTATTGCTGACACGCACTTCAAACGGAACCCCGATCTGTGATAAAAGCTCTTTTCGCCTCGGTGAAGCTGACCCTAAAATTATTTTCTTCATACTAAAAACTCCTTGTTGTACTTTGTTGTTGATAATAACACTTTTCTGCCTGTTATGGTAGACTTTCCATCCGAAAATATCGTATGATAATTATTGTTTACATCAATTATAACCTTTTATTTTGAACTTTTCACAAGGAGGAGATTCTATGGAACATCTCAACGAATACCTGGATTTTATCCGCACCGTAGAGGGGATCAAATCTGTCACCCGCACTGCCTGGACCAAAACAGGACGACAGGAAAGTACGGCAGAACATTCTTTTCGTCTTGCGCTGCTTGCTCTGACTCTGATCGATGAATTTCCGGAGCTGGACGCTAAAAAAGTGCTTTCCATGTGTCTGATCCACGATCTCGGAGAACTCTATGCCGGAGATATTCCTGCAATTTCCAATACGGATCCCCTTGCAAAATCCAAACAGGAATACCTTGATATTTGTCGGATCTTCCAGTTTCTCCCCGAGCCAAAACGGTCAGAATTTCTTTCCCTGTGGAACGAATACAACAACTGCTCCATCCCGGAAGCACATCTGGTAAAGGCACTGGATAAAGCAGAAACGATCCTGCAACACAATCAGGGAAAAAATCCACCGGATTTTGATTATGCATTCAATCTCACTTACGGAGCCTCCTACTTCAAAGGCGATCCGCGGCTGGAGGAATTAAGAAGCATACTGGATGCAGAAACAAACGTTGTCATAGAGCATACACAAGAAAAGGAGAACCACCATTTATGATTCAAATCATCATTTCACCTGCGAAAAAAATGAATATATGCGAAGAATTTCCCGGCACTGCCACCACACCTGTTTTTGCAGAACAGACAGACCTTTTATATCAGACGCTAAAGCAGATGTCATTTGAAGAATTGCAGAAACTTTGGAAATGCAGTGAAAAACTGGCACTTCAAAATACAAAAAGACTGTGCGAATTTACACCGGCTGACGCTGTCACTCCCGCTGTTCTCGCCTATGAAGGGATCCAATACCAATACCTCGCACCGGGCATCTTTTCTGATACACAGTGGGACTACGTAAACCGGCATCTGAACATTCTTTCCGGATTTTATGGTGTCCTGTGCCCTTCAGATGCTGTCATTCCCTATCGTCTGGAGATGCAGACCAAACTGGAAACTGAGAATGCCACTGATTTGTATCATTTCTGGAACAATCAGCTATATCAGGCATTGTACTGTAAATTTGAGAAAGACTCTCCGAAAGAGCTCATCAATCTCGCTTCCGCAGAATACAGCAAAGCAGTACTTCCTTATCTGACAGAAGACGTACACTGCGTCACCTGCGTTTTCGGCGAGTTCGTTCAGGGAAAAGTAAAGGTGAAAGCCACGCTCGCGAAAATGGCGCGGGGAGAAATGGTCCGCTGGATGGCAGAACACCAGATTCAGACTGCAGAAGATCTGAAACAGTTCACCGGACTTGGATTTGCTTTCAAAGAGTCTCTATCTTCCGGGACAGAATATGTGTTCCTGAAAAAGGATATCTGCCCGGAAGATTAGGCTTTTCTTATTCTGCCTTCATTTCCCGGATCTCTCCGCACGCGATCATAGCGCCGGAGTTTCCGGAAGGCTGGGTTGTCATATCATCCGGATGTGCGTGTATGATAACCGCTCTTCCGATCACATCCTCGGGATGAAACCGGTCTGTGTAAAAGATCAAAAATGCATTTCCGTCATTTGCCAGAAGTGAAGGCATATCTCCTGCATGCTGCGGGTGCATGGCATTTGTCGGATTGTAGTGTCCGTCCGCCTGTGCAAAGGATTCCGCTTTTGTTCCCTGACAGGTTCCCTCATGAATATGAAATCCGTGAAACGCATTTCCGTCAGGCAGATTGCGGATATCGGCTGCCACGATCGTTCCATTGTGAACTCCGAAAAAATATACCATTCCCCGGATTTTTGGAAATTCCGGGCTTCCTTTGATCTCTGCAGCGGCATCCGGAATGGTCTGTATCTCTGAAAACATCTTACCACCTCCCGGATTACCATATGCAGTTTTTGAAAAATTGTTATTCCTGATGCGCTCTCCATGCTTCTTTCAGAATCTTTGGATCTTCAAGAAGACCAAGCGCCCCTTTCGCCATACATTCTGCCACATACAGCATTCCCTTCTGCCCGATGCTCATTCCGGACTGTGCGGCTGCACTCCAGTGATGCAGCGGTGTACCCTTACACATCGTAGCAGCACTGAGCATCACAGTCGGCACGGTATGACTGACTTCCGACACATCCGTTCCGATCGCCAGCAAAACAGGTTGATCTTCCAACGGTTCCAGACCTCCAAAATAATTTCCGTCATTGATCAATCCCGCTTCTTTTGTGATGGTTTCTGCAAACTGCAGTTCTTCTTTTGTATATTCCGGGAGTGAAGTTTCTGTCATCGCCTGATAAAAGGCTTCTGCCAGCGGACGGTTCACTTTCATTTCCTGATTGCTCGTCACAAGCTCGATCTCCACTCTCGTTCCGGTCATCAAAGCCGCACCCTTCGCACAGTCATCCACTCTGTTCGATGCATCCTCTGTCCTGGAACGTTTGGATGAACGGATAAAGTAATTCGTAGAAGCAAAATCCGGCACGATATTCGCCGGTCCGTCTGTGTTCGTATATGTATAATGAATCCGAACATCATCCGCCACATGTTCCCGTAAATAATTCACTCCCACATTCATCAGTTCTGCCGCATCCAGTGCACTTCTGCCAAGCTCCGGATGTTTGGACGCATGTGCTTTGACTCCGTAAAATTTGTAATTCTTCATGTCCTGCGCCTGCCAGATATCATAACTCACCCGATTCCGGTCAAAAGGATGCCAGGTGATCGCCGCATCCAGATCATCAAACACCCCCGCTTCATTCATCTGGATCTTTCCGATGATGATTTCTTCTGCCGGACAGCCATATACCCGGATTGTTCCGGAAAGCTGCGCTTTTTCCATCCGCTCTTTCAAGGCACAGGCTGCCCCTGCGCAGGCTGTGCCAAGCAGATTGTGTCCGCATCCGTGCCCCGGCGTTTTCAGCGGCTGATACGTGCAGACCGGCTCCTGGCCAAGACCCGGAAGAGCGTCATACTCTGCCAGAAATCCAAGTATCGGTTTTCCTGTTCCCCACTCTGCAACAAATGCGGTCTGAAGCCCTGCGATTCCTTTTGTGATACGAAATCCTTTTTCTTCCAGATAGTCAGAAAGACAGGCTGAAGATACGACTTCTTCTTTGGAAAGTTCTGGATGCCGAAAAATGTAATCTGCTGTGTTAACCAGTTCTTCTGTGTGTTCCTGTATCCATGTGTGAATATGATCTGCTGTATTTGCGTCTTTTTCCTCGCCTGTCCATACCCCAAGTCCGCTCCCAAGCTTCTCCCCGGATAGCAGATATTTTCTGGCTGCTCTCTGCAGGCTGGTGTCCTCTGCATAGTTTCGGGGATCCGTCTCCAATTCTCCGAAAATCCTCTCTTCTGCCTCTCTCCCCTCAAAATCAACCGCAACAATATGAAACAATGTCTGGAGCTGCAAAATATTAGATTCCGGCTTCATAATTTCTTTGAGCCCCGGATATAAAAGCCAGGAATGACAAAGATATACCTGCTTCTCCTTCCAGAATTGTTCTGCCTGACGAAATGAATCCAGACAGGCATCAAGCTCCAGCTTCTCTCCCTGCGGGATATGCACGCTGATCACGGGATCTCCTTTGTGAACCGATATCCCGTCTGTCTGTATCTCCCATAAAGACGGGATCCTCTCAAATTCCAGACGCCCAAGCCGAAACAGACTCATATCCAGATGTCTGCAAAACCAGTCGTACTGCGCAATCCCATATTCTCCATACGCTTTATAACAATTTTCACACCACAATGTCAGATCATAAAACGTATCCCGGTAAACCCGTCTGGAAATCCCCTGTTCACAATACCGATCATAAACCTCACAGGCCATTTTTGAAAAACAATATAAAAATACCAGCCGGAAATCTTCTCTTTTTTTCACTGCTTCATAAAACAAATTCACATCTCTGAGAAATAACTCCCGCAGCTTCTCATATTCCCCTTCTGTGATCTCCAGCTTTTCAAGCTGCCGCACAGCGTCCGGCATCAGGGATATTTCCTCCCAAAATTCCAATAATTTCATTGTGCACCTCCGTTTTTTGTTTTCCTCTGTTGATTCTATCTGTCAGCATACTTCATTCTTGTGGTATTTGCAATTCGTTTTACGTCTTCCCTTTCTCAATCAGATATATATACAACATTTTGCACATAATCATGGAAAAATCTACTAAAAAATTGTATAATATATAAAAGTTTATGAAAGAGAGGATTCACTATGAAGCAAAATAATATGTTAGCAATGATCCTGGCGGGCGGACGAGGCACCCGCCTGCATGACCTGACAAATAAAGTGGCAAAACCCGCGGTTTCATACGGCGGAAAATACCGTATCATCGATTTTCCACTCTCCAACTGCGCCAACAGTGGAATTGATATTGTCGGTGTGCTCACGCAGTATGAATCGATCTTGCTGAACAGCTACGTTGCGGCAGGCAGACGCTGGGGACTGGATGCCAAAGACAGTGGAGTCTATGTACTGCCTCCACGTGAGAAAGCAGATTCCAATCTGGATGTATATCGGGGGACTGCAGATGCGATTTCCCAGAACATCGATTTTATTGACACCTACGCTCCGGAATATATTCTGATCCTGTCCGGTGATCATATTTATAAGATGAATTATGATGCCATGCTAAATTATCACAAAACCTGCGGTGCAGATGCCACGATTGCTGTGATCGAAGTACCGATCAAAGAAGCAAGCCGGTTCGGGATTATGAATACCGATTCTACAGGACGTATCGTAGAGTTCGAAGAAAAACCGGAACACCCAAAAAGTAATCTGGCATCCATGGGGATTTACATTTTTAACTGGAAGCTGCTTCGCAAAATGCTGCTGACAGATATGAAAAATCCGGATTCCAACCACGATTTCGGAAAAGATATCATTCCTACGCTGTTAAATGATGGGAAAGATCTTTATGCCTATAAATTTGAGGGCTACTGGAAAGATGTTGGAACAATCGACTCTCTCTGGGAAGCAAATATGGATCTTCTGGACAAAAATAATGCTTTGGATCTCAACGATCCCGCATGGAAGATCTATACGGAAGATCCGACAACACCTCCTCATTATATCGGACCAAACGCCGATATTAAACGCTCTTTCATTACCCAGGGCTGCATGATCGACGGTGAAGTCAAAAACTCCGTGTTATTTACCAGTGCCAAGATCGATACCGGCGCCAGAGTCATTGACAGTGTACTCATGCCGGGAGTGATTGTCGAAGCAGGAGCTGTCGTACAGCGCGCCCTGGTCGCTGACGGAGTGCGGATCGGGAAAAATGCCGTAGTAGGCAGTCCGGACAGCGAACATATCGAACTTGTTGCAAAACGTGTGAAAGGAGCAGAATAATATGAGCAAGGCATTAGGAATCATCAACTTTTCCGGAAACCACATCTGGGTAAAAGGACTGCAGTCTTACCGTCCGATCGGTGCCATGTCCTTCCTCGGAAGATACCGTGTCATCGATTTTCCGCTTTCCAATATGAGCAACAGCGGCATTGACCAGATTCAGGTGTATATTAATCAAAAGCCCCGTTCTCTTACCGAACATATCGGAACCGGAAGACATTACAATATCAACTCCAAACGTGGAAAAGTCCGAATCCTCTTTTCTGAAAACGGAATTGAAAACAGCATTTATGACAACGAAATTGCAGCTTACATAGAAAACATAGAGTGTATTGAAAATACACCTTGCCCGTACGTGATCATTGCCCCGAGTTACATGGTATACTCCATGAACTTTGATTCACTGTTACAGAGCCATATCGACTCCGAAGCGGATATTACGCTGCTGTATCATTCTGTTGACAATGCAAAGGATCACTTCTTAAACTGTGATCTTCTGAATCTGAACCGCCAGAAAGGTGTTCTCTCGATTGAAAAAAACAGAGGAAATGCAAAAAACAGAAATATCTTCATGGATACTTATGTAATGAAAAAAGAACTGTTTATCGACCTGATCAAAAAAGGGCATGATATGTCCTCTATGTACACACTGCCCCAAGTCATCAATATAGAATGCAGCGAACTGGATATCCGCGGAGTTTCCCACCGTGGCTTCTTTGCCGCCATTACAGATTTGAAAAGCTATTACGAAGCGAATCTTTCCCTGCTCGATTTTAAATCCGCCTTCAGTCTGTTTGATGATAACTGGCCGATCTATACAAAAACGACAGATTCCTGTCCGACTCAATATTTTGAGACTGCAAATGTAAAAACCTCTTTCGTATCCAACGGATGCCTGATCGAAGGCACTGTGGAAAACTCTGTGATCGGACGTGGATGCATGATTAAAAAAGGTGCTGTTGTAAGGAATACCGTTCTCCTTCCGGGCGCTTATGTAGGAGAAGACGTTCATGTGGAAAATCAGGTGGTAGACAAGCGTGCAAAGCTCTTACACGCCAAAGAAATTATTGCAAATGTAGACAATCCGGGATATATCAAGAGGAATGATACCGTATAAAGTAAAGCAGGATGCTTAAGGATTTATTCCTTGTCATCCTGCCTTATTTTTTCTTTTATCAAAAAATAATCTGAATTCCATTCGGTTGTAAAATTAAATCTGCAAGTTTTTCGCTGTCCAGAGAAATATGCAGAAAATTTCTGCCGGGAACTTTTATGTGATTATCTCACTCCAAACTGATATATTGTCGTGGTGTCGTATTTTTCTCCTTTTTTCAGTACCGGTGACGGGAAGCTTTCCTCATTCGCCGCATTCGGATAATACTGTGTCTCCAGACAGAAGCCGGAGTTATCGTGGTAGATCATGTTGCGTTTTCCTCTGACTCCCTCCAGGAAGTTTCCGGTATAGAACTGCACACCCGGAAGATCCGTATATACTTTCATGGTAATTCCGGACTGCTCTCCTTCCACCTCTGCAATCTTGCGCAGTGTCTGATCCCATCCATCGATGACAAAGTTGTGATCATATCCCTTGACCAGACGCATCTGATGATAGTCGGATGCCAGCTCTTCTCCGATCACTTTTCCTTTTGTGAAATCCATCGGTGTACCTTCCACCGGCCAAATCTCTCCTGTCGGAATCGAACCGGTCTCTTTTACCGGTGTAAACGAAGATGCCTGCAGTCTTATCCAGTGACGTCTTACGCTGCCGCAGTTATGTCCATTCAGGTTAAAGTAAGTGTGGTTCGTCATATTCACGATCGTTGTCTGATCAGATTCTCCTTCATAGTGGATCTTCAACTCATTTTGATCTGTCAGGGTATAGGTCACGGTAATCGAGAAGTTCCCCGGATATCCCTGGTCTCCATCCGGGCTGTCCAGATGAAAAGAAACACTGTCTTCCTCCTCTTTCACACAATCCCAGAGGCGGAACGCATAACTGTCCGGTCCACTGTGCAGGTTATTCTCTCCCTCATTTTTCGGAAGGTGATACTCTGTCCCATCCAGCACAAATCCGGCGCCTTCTGTCCGGTTTGCCCCCCGTCCGACTGCTGCCCCGAAGAAAGTTCCGTTCTCTTCATAATCCGATACTTTGTCATATCCAAGCACAATATCCTTGCGCTCTCCCGCAAAATCTTTCATCTCCACGGATACGATTGCCGCTCCGAGACTGCTGATCTTCACACGCATTCCCCGAATGTTGCGCAGCGTATAGGCAGTTACTTCTCTTCCATCTTTTGTGGTTCCAAATATTGTTTTTTCGATACTCATAAGCTCTCCTGTCCGGCATCTTTTCTCTTCCCCAATGCCTGTCCTGTTTACTTCATATTGTAGCTCTGTTTTGCCTGCTCCGCAAACACTTTTTCAGGAAAGTGGAATCAGGATCCGCAGTTCAAACCAGTTCTTTTTCAAATCTGTTGTCACAGAACCACCGTATTTCGCCGCCGTACTTTTGATACTCTTCATGCCAAACCCATGAAAGCGGCGATCTTTCTTTGTTGTGACAGGCATTCCGTTTTCAAACTTTAACTGCTCTTCACAATAATTCTCACACCGGATTCTGAGAAACTGTTTCTGCTTTGCAACGGACAGATGGATCAGCCGTTTTTCCTGTTCATTCAGCTTTTGCACACTTTCAATAGCATTATCCAGAATATTCCCAAACAATGCACTGATGTCCATATCTTCCATAAAATTCAACGCACTTCCGTCTGCCACACACGTCAGTCCAATCCCATTATTCTGACAATACAGACTTTTACTTGTCAGAACAGCATCCAACACTTTGTTCCCCGTCTTATTCTGGGCTTCATAAATCTTGATTTCTTTTTCCATCTTCTCCAGATACTCTACCGATTTTCGGCTGCCCGCTTCCGATTTCAAAAGTGCGATTTGATGCTTCAAATCATGATACTTCTGATTGACAATCTCGATGCTCTCCTGAGAAAGCTGATAATTTTTGTACTGCATCTGTAAAATATTCTGCAGCGTGTCCACCTCAAATTTCATCTGCAGCTCCCGCACCTGAATGTGGTACGCATAGAGAACCGCCATTCCACTCATATCTACCAGGGTCCGGATAATAAACATTTCCGCTGCAAACTGACTGCTGAACGGACTGTCCTTATCAATATAACTAAGGTTACTGACTGCAAACACCGCAGCTGTAATAATCAGAACCGTAAACAGCTCCCGACGATTGATATGCATTTCTTTGCCGCCTTTTTGCAAATACTTTTCCAGCAGATATAAAATTCCAAATATGACCGCATACACGATCACAAGGAGCACCCACTGGACACTTTTCACATGATTGATCTGAAATGTCTTCACTGCATAATAATAAATCTGCCAGCCGAAAGATGCGGCAAATTCTCCACTGATAAACGCTCGCGCGCAATAATAGCCAGCCTCGGCAAGTGAAAACTGACAGCATCGGTAAATATAGATCAAAAACAGAGAAACCGACACCAACATACACGGAAGAAACAAACTGGTCCTCACACCATCTGTAATCTCCATAAACCCCACGATTGCTGCCAGAAATATCAAATGTGTCACATATCGTTTTATACCCTGGATTCTCTTCTCATTCGTGCAGGTCACAATGAACGCTGCCAGCCAGTATGCCAGCGAATAATAATATCCCGGAGTATTGATCATTTCCTGCACACTCATCTATTTTCCCACCCCATTCATAAAATCATTGAGCGCATTTAAAAATGCCTTCTTTCTTGCGCGGCTTACCTGAATACAGTCTCCATTCACGGTGATGTCACTCCCCTGAAAATTTTCCACAAAATCCAGATTCACCAGATAACACCGGTTACACCGGAAAAAACGCTCCTCTTTCATACCATCCGCCAGACTTTCCTCTGCATCCCGCATCGTGCCTTTTGTTCTGTAATCCTGCCCGACTGTGTGATAGATCAGATCATGATCCTGCACTTCCACATAGCAAATCTCCGAAAGATCCAACTTCATCATACCGCCCTTCACTGCAATCGTCAGATATTTCTTCTCCCGCTTTTTCAGTCTCGTCAGTGCACGGTCGATCCGCTGCGTAAACGCAAAATAAGAAACTGGTTTTAATACATAGTCCAGGGCATCCACCCGGTATCCCTGTATCGCATACTGCGGCATATTTGTAATAAAAATAATCACAACTTCGGTATCCATCTTCCGGATTTTTTCTGCAGCCGACATGCCGTCCATAAATTTCATTTCCACATCCATAAGGATAATATCGTAGTCTGCCCGATACTCTGTTACAATATCTTCCCCATCCGAAAATGTCTGTACGCTGATCCTCTCTTTACTCTCCTTCTCGTATTCTTTCAAGTAAGAAAGCAGCTGCTCTGCATACGCCGGATCATCTTCTACCAGTGCAATTCGAATCATTGTTTCGTCTCCTCTCAACTGTTTTTATCGGTTGTTTTTTCTTAGTATACCAAGCCTGTTTTCAAACGTCAAAATAAGGGTGCCTGTAATAAGACACCCTTCACTCTTCTCTATTTTTCCTCTCTTACTGTTCTGAAAAATGAAGAGATAATCGTCATGATAACTGCTGCCAGAGTACATCCCATTCCGATGATCGCACTGGACAAATCCGCCATAGTCTGCGCATTTCTTTCAAATGATAAAATAGTCGCAATGCTGTTCACTCTCAGGCGGACAAAAAATACAAATCCTGCCATCAAAAGCACTCCCGCCAGAATCGGAAGAATATCCAGTACCGGCATTTCCGGCGACTTTTCCTGTCCGGCCACAAAAAGAATTTCCAGAACCACTCCTGCCACAAGACATCCTACAACTCCCCAGCTGATTCCAAGATTGGAAAAATATGCCGTGTTGCAGTTGATCACATAAAATACGATTCCTGCTGTTCCAAGAATTAGTGCAAGCAGCATCAGATAAAAGCCTGCAGCCTGTTTTTTGATAAAATTCATAACATACCCTCCCTTAACTGTTTTTACGTCTCTTGGCATCTCTTATATACATCGCAGCTGCTGCCAGTGTAAGCAGAGCCAACACTGCCGATGTTGCTGTCAATGCATTATCATACCATGTACGCACATCCTTAATCTGTGAAGTCTCATTCAATCCATCCATTGCGTTGGAATTTGCAAGCGCATAATTCTGCCACATCATAACATTTTTCAGATCCTGCATCATAGACGCATCTTTGCTGACCGCCTCTGTGGTCCAGTAATTCCATTTTGCTGTTACAGCTTCCATATTACTGTCACCAGTATTGCAAGTCATCGTTACACCACAGTGTACCGCTTCTTTTAACACACTGTAGTTTGCATCCTGGATAAAGTCTTCTGACATCAGCCCCTGGAATCCCCATTCTTTGCGGAGAATATTCATCAGCAGACCATAATGTGCATTCCCTGCAGTACATCCGATTCTGTTAAATGTTGTCATCATACCAAGTGTCTGTGCATCTTCCACACTTGCCTGTGTTCCACGCAGTTCATTCTCACGTGCTTTCTGCTCTGTCATAAATGTTGCAATACCGGAACGGTTGATCTCTGTATCATTGAATGCAAAATGTTTCGGCGCTATGATACATCCGTATTCTTTTCCTGCTGCAATGTAAGCTGCTGCCTGATATGCTGTCAAAATCGCATCTTCAGAATAATACTCATGGTTTCTTGCATTGTAAGGTGTACGGTGAAGGTTCGTTCCTGCACCCCAGAGGATTGGAAGATTTGACCAGATGGAATAATTTCCGGTCACAGCTCCGTACTCTGCAGCCATCTCTTTACTAAATGTCTGCGCAATCACTGTTTCATTACTCATTGTTCCGAATTTGTAATTCAGATTCTTGTCATCCGGATCGATGACATACGGATCTGCGGAATCTGTATCTGTATTTGCGTACTGTCCCAATGTATAAGAATTAAATCCGTTCGGTCCGTCATTCTGTACTGCCTCCGGAGACACGATCGATACAATTGATTTTGTACTGGTTCCACCAAATCCAGTACGGATCATCGCTTCTTCCAGTGTGATCTGATCAATCAAATCTGTCCATTTTTCATTTGTCAAGTCCGTCTCACCTTTCAGGCTTGCAAGTGTCAGCCCATTGTCCTCGCCAAATGTAACTTCATCCGGATTTCCCTGTTCCTTGATATCTACCAGATCATTTTTCATCACTTCGATCATTTCATCTGTCGCTGTCAGATCCTTGTATGTTTTTGGCCATGTTGCCTTCCAGTCACTTCTTGATAAGTATGTTACTGTATCTGGCATATAGTAGTTCAAATCCATGTCCTGAAGCTGATTTTCTACCGCTGTTCCGTTTTTCGAATACGCAAATGTCTCAGAGTCGAATGTATCCAGTGTCCATTTCTTCACATTTGCTGCATTTCCTGCATCCGTCATTCCGTTCGCCTTTGTCATACCCTGTGCTGCCAGCACATTGTTGACCGCCTCATGAGAACCATTTCCGACTGTAAAATAATAGTCTCCTGCATCCAGGATCCAGTTTCCTTTTGTTCCTGCCGCATTGTCACATGTGCTGTCCCAGCTTGCCATATCCTGCGCATCTGCTGTAATCTCGACAGTAACAGATTCTCCCGGCTGCAGCACACCTGTTTTTTCATAATCCAGAAGCTGTACCGCTGCTTTTTCTACCGCATGTTCTTTATCATATTCCGTATACGGAAGAGACGTATACAACTGTACCACATCTTTTCCTGCCACATCTCCAATATTTTTTACAGTTACTTTGGCTGTCACTGTCTTATCTTCCAGATTCACATCCAGACTGTCCAGAGTCTGAGAAAATGTTGTATAAGACAGTCCGTATCCAAATGGATACGAAACTTCATCTTCATAGTTCCATGCTTTTCCATTGGAACTTCCGGTCTTGTCAGAAGCATTTCCCTGTCCCAATACTGTATCCGCATATCTTGTCTCGTAATATTTATATCCTGTATAGATCCCTTCTGCTTCTACAATCTCGGAATTGATGGAATATGCAGAATCCGCATTTGTCCACTCATAGTTCCCATAATTCTGCGCTGCAGGAGAGCTTGAGTTATCCACTGCATAAGTATCCGCAAGATGTCCGGACGGATTCACCTCTCCACTGAGTACATCTGCTACACCATAGAAGCCATAACCTCCCGGAAGTCCGACTTCCAAAATCGCATCTACGCCTGTATTGTTTTTGATCTCTTCAATTTCCATGGCACTCGCATTATTCAGCATCACGATCAATTTTCCATTGTTTTCCTTTTTTGCATTGACTGCTTCATCGATGATTGCACGCTCTGTGTCAGAGAGTCCCAGCGGATCCGCCTGATTCAGATCCTGTTCTGGATTCACCCCATCTTCTCCCGGTGTATAGTTGGCATTTTCTCCTGCTGCACGGGCAAGTGTCACAATCATGACATTGTAATCCGTCATACTCTTTTTCCAATTTGGTTCTGCCTCATCCAGCGTTGCTGTCTCAGGTTCCAAACTGGTAAATACTCCAGTTGTAGCCGGTGCTGTTGCACGATAATAGGTTGTCACACCCCATGGAAGAACTGCCTCTGATTTAAATTCTTCCTTTAACCCCTGATACATCTTTTTTAATGTCGGATTCATCTCAAATCCCTTGGATTCAAACGCTTCCAGCATATCTACCGTATCTGCATCCGTTCCCTTATTTTCACTGAGAGTACTTCCAAAATCGCCTCCTTGTACCGGATAATAACTGCTGAATCCAAGTAAAGAGATTTTCTGCGTTTCCTCCTTGGAAAGCGGCAACGCTGCATTCTCATTTTTCAACAAAACAGAGCCCTCTTCATTCATGCGTTCTCCCAGATCTTCAATGGAATCCAGAAGCTCTGTTGTTGAGCTGTAATCCGACTGAAATGTGTAATCCTCTGCACTTACATCTTCAGTCACCATTTTTGTACTCTGAGTGCCCAGAAACTTGTCAATGTCCGTACGAAACCCGTCTATCACCAGAGTCGCTGACATAGACAGCGTCAGTAAAGATGCTGTTGCCGTAGTTACACCGCGCCAGATGCGGCGTTTTGATTTTGTTTGTTTTTCCCGTTTCTCGCTCATAACGTTCCTCCTCTTTGACTCTTTATGAGAACTGGCTTTTTTGTTTTTTTCGAGCCTTCGCTTCTGCTTTTGCTCTCTTCTCTGCCAGTTTCTTCTGATAGCTTGCTTCCTGCATTTCAAAATCCAGGCCTTTTTTCTTACAATATGCTTTGAGTTCTTCGATTCTCGCCTCTTCTGCCATGCGCTCCGCCTCTTCCTGTTCCATGCGAAGTCTTTCTGCTGGTTCGATCCACACTCCTCCGGCTTCTAACACCGCTTTTTTCTGATGCTGCAGAATCGTCTTCTGATCTTCCTCAATATGCTTTTCTACTTTTAAGAAACACATCAGGATTACGATCACCGCATAACAGATGATCTCTGCCCCCAGATAACACAACGCCAGCATGGACTGCACGCCTCCGTTCTGAACTGACGCAGAGGCATCATATCCGGTGGCTGTAAGCAATGCATTGATCAGACCATTCCCCAGTCCTGTCATTCCCACCATGATCGCTCCGTACACAGACATCGTAAATCCATCACTTCGAAATCCATTTTTTGCCTCCAGATGGTCCAGTACATCAGACAAAAGAGCCAGTGTCACATACATTGCAGGAATCGAACCGATTCCTTTTAAGATCACACCAATACATACAATGGTAAAATTGTGAATATCCAGAAAGCTGACCAGACCTCCCACAACCGAAATTGCCAGACCAATAGTCACTGCTTTTTGTTTTCCCAGTTTATTTGCGATCGGCCACGCCAGAACCATTCCGATTGCTGTCGGAAGTCCTCCGATCAGCCCCAATGTTCCCATTGCCGTTCCCGCAGCCGCTTCACTTGTGATTCCGTCAAACATCCAGCGGGAGTAATAACTCATGGAACCGTTCTTTACCAGACCTCCAAACTGGAACAGCAGAAAATATAAGATAATGATCCACCAGTAACCGTTTGACACACAGGCTTTGAGCTGTTTCATCATCGGAAGCTTTTCTTCTTTGATCGCCAGCTTCATATTTTCTTCTGTCACTCGCTCCCGTGTGAAATAATATTCCAGCAAGATCGCCAGAAATGTCACAACACATAATACGATCATCACGAGCCGCCAGTTCTGATAACTCTGTGCGGTATCAATAGCGCCGTCTTTTTCCACAAAGAGAAAACTCTGCAGCAGCATCGGCACTAAAATACTTGCCCCGATTCCTACAGCAGCCACACCGGATGCATTGGAAAATGTTGCCAACATTCCCCGGTGATCGGAGTTTCTCGTAGACAGGGCCACCATAGAGCTGTGCGCTGTGTAGAAAAACGGATACGCTACTGCATAGTAAAAGTTATAGGACAGCGCGATCCAGATCATCTGAGTCGATGGACTCCCATTTTGAGGTGTTAAAAACAACAGCGCGATCGCAATTGTCACAAGGGGCGCCGACAGCAGCATATACGGTCTCGCCTTCCCCTGAGATGTTCTGGTATTATCAATCAGACGCCCTACCAGAAGATTTCCAAGAATCACAAAAATGACAGAAACCATCGGAAGAACCGCTGAAAAAATCCCAAATTTTGCCGTATCCGTCCATCCAAGCACATCCGAATAGTAGCGGTTTAAATACGCCCCGAAGATTGCATTTGAAATAAATGCGCAAAACGGACCGAGAAAATACCCCAGTATCATTTCTTTCGGCTTTACATTTGCCGAAGTGATTTTTGTCCGCATCAGCGGGTTGTCAAAAAACTGATTCTTTTCCATTTCGGTCATTCCTTTCCCTGATTGCTTCTTTTAACGTATAAGTACCACTTCCCAATACCTTCTGTGTATTTCCCGGCATCACCAGTGTACATGTTGTTCCGACCGGAACCTGCACCTGGATCGTAAACATTCCATCTTCAATCTTCCACTCACTGGAAACTGTTCCATAGGCTGTGTTGACACTTCCCTTTGCCCATTTCAGATTTCCTCCCGTCAGCGGCTGGATCCGGAAAGAGCGGTATCCGCCCTCTGTGGCCTCGATTCCGGCAATCCTGCGGTACAAAAAGTCTCCCACTGCACCACTTGCATAGTGATTGAAGGAAACCATACCTCCGGTCCCGTCATCTTTTCCCGTGTTGCAGGTGCCGTCCTCCCGAAGTGCATCCCATCGTTCCCAGATGGTCGTTCCTCCGACTTTCATCTCATAGAGCCAGGATGGACAGGTATCCGTAAGGAGCATTTTAAATGCCTCTTCCTCATACCCATTGTCTGCCAGCGCAAACAGAACGTACGGCGTTCCCGGAAATCCGGTCGTAATGTGATACCCGTCCTTTTTCACCAGACGCGCCAGATTTGCCGCAGTCTTCTTTTTATCCTCTCCGGAGAGCATCTGATAATACAGAGGCAGCACATATGCTGTCTGAAACTCTTTCTTTACCGTGCAGTCTGCTTTCATCAAAATTTCCCGGTATGCCTCCCCGGTCTCCTGACTGAGTTTCCGGTAATACTTTGCATCCTCTTCCTGCCCCAGAATATCCGCGATCTTTGCCAGAATCCGGCTGGAATTTGCCATACATGCGGTGGCGGTCCATTTTCCTCTTCCCATCCACTCCCACATGCCGACACCCGGTGCACACCAGTCTCCATAATGATGCAGAAGCTTCCAGATCCTGCGGTGTTTTCCCGCAGAAAACAGCTCTGCCCAGAATTTGCATGCCTTCAGATATTTTTTCATCACCGGATACATCCGCTCTAAAAGCCCTCTGTCTCCGCGAACCAGATATTCCGCCCACGGCGCCAGGATACAGACATCGCCCCAGTGATCCACCGCCATCGGGATCATGATCTCCCACTGCAGCGGTACCCGGACAAGCGGCACCGTAACCGGAATCCCGCCGCCTTTATTCTGCTCTGCCTTCACGTCCAACAGCCATTTCTCCAGAAAACGGCTGATATTAAAATTGTAAGCTGCCGTAGGCGCAAACAGTGCAATATCTCCCGTCCATCCCATTCTCTCATCTCTCTGCGGACAGTCTGTCGGGATATCCACAAAATTGGACTTTGCTCCCCAGCGAATACTGTTCTGCAGCTGGTTGATCAGTTCATTGGAGCAGGAAAAGTTTCCGTTGTCTTCCACATCCGAATAGAGTGCCAACGCGGTCAGTTCCAGTTGATCCTCTTCAATTCCACGCACACCCACATAGCGGAAGCCCATATATGTCATTTTCGGAGAATAGGTCTGCTCTCCATCTTTACAAATATAAACCGCTTCTTGCTTTGCAGTTCTTAATGGTTCTGTATACAACTCTCCGTCCATCAGAATCTCCGCGTGACGAAACTCCACTTTTTGTCCCTGTCTGCCACGAATTGCCGCGTGTATCACCCCTGCAAAATTCTGTCCGAAATCATAAATCAGCATACCGCTCTTTGCTCTTGTAATCTGTACCGGACGAAACTCTTCGTGTGCACGTACCGGCGCTCCATACTGTGCCATGATCTTTGGATGAATCTTTACCTGTTCGAAGCTTGCTTTTTTCCAGGAAATTTTCTCCAGATCCACGGTGGCATCATACACTTCCCCGTTGTAAAACTCTGTCTCTTTATAATTTCCTTCTTCCGTTACTTCCCACTCTTCATTTGTCCCGATTGTCTCTCCCGTTCCATCGGTATACAAAATCCGCAGCTCTCCAAGCAGCGCCTGTCGCTTTGCATACACTCTGTTCCGTCTTTTATAGGTGAAAGAGCCAACTGCCCAGCCACCGCCGACCACAGCAAGCAGCTCGTTTCGATCATTCAGCATATCTGTCACATCATAAGTCTGATACTGCAGCTGATTCCGGTAGGACGTAAATCCCGGTGCAAAATAATCCTGTCCGACTTTCTCTCCATTTAACAACAGCTCATAAATTCCCAGCGCCGTTACGTACAGTCTCGCACTGGCAATTTCTTTTTCACAGGAAAACCTGGTTCGAAATGTCATCGTCTTCGGAGAAATCTTCGCCTCCTTAAACCGATACTCTCCGTCCGTAATCCACCGTCCGGACCAGATTGTATCCATACGTCCCGTCTCAAATTCCGTGCTGGCCCAGGCACGCTCTCCCGCGTGATCCTCTGCTTCCACCCGCACCGTATATTTTGTAAACGGCTGTAATCTGCTGCCCTCATACGGGACTGCAATCTGGCAATCGGTTTCTTTCTTCCAGTCTCCTATCGAAATCACCGCTTTTTTCAATGTTACATTTTGTCTGTCACTTTCCAGACAATAGGAAACTCTCGGCTGCGGATTATCGGTCACACATCCTGTTTCCATATTTTCTACTGTCAGTCTGCTTATTTTCAGCATTCTTCCACCTCTTCTTTATTTCTTACCGGAATCTGTACCGCACACGCATATTTCCCGTCCGATACCTGTACATTAACCGTCCCGGACTCTCCTGCCCGGATCACTGCCAGCGCCTCTCCGTAATACGTATCCGTTTTCGCAGTCCGATATCCCCGCTCATTGTACGGACATCCGTTTCCAAGACCTAAAAGTTCTCCGTTTTCTACGGTTACTTCCAATGTTCCCCGCTTCAATGGTTTGACTGTCCCGGTTTTATCTGTATACTGCAGCCTCACAAAACACAGCTTTTTTGCTTCCGTCTCTTTTTCTTCCGGAATTCCGGTTAAAATCGTTTCTTTCCCCGCTGTATAGAGCACATTTCTCGCAATCTCCCGGTTCTGTGCATCATAAGAAATCGCTTCAATGGTGCCCTCCTCATAGATCACATCAAAAGAAGTTCTGCAGTCATTTTTCATCTTCTTGCTTCCAACCGACTTTCCGTTGATAAACAGCTCCACCCTGTCTGCTCTTGCATACACTTCCACCTGTGCCTTTTTCCCGGAACATCCATCCCAGGACCACGACTCAATGGCATTGCTCATCTTCCATGCCGACGGCGAATGCTTCTCCCCCGTGTGATTAACCGGGCAAACCGCGATCACCGGCTTTTCCATCAGTTCAAATGCCGTCTTCGTATAGGCAGCCTCGGCCAGTGGTTTTCCGGTCAGATCGATCCTTCCACTTCCTGCAGTGATCCATCCTGCTCCATGTGAGAAATCCGGCGCATAATCACTGTATTCCCACGCACCGACACCGACTTCTCCCATATAGTCCATTCCTGCCCACACAAAATCTCCGATGATCCTCGGATGTATTTTCGCCATCTCCCAGAAAGCATACGCGTCAGAACAGAATGTTTCGCTTCCCAGGATCAAACGCTTTGGATATTTTTTCAGATCTTTTCCATAGCGGTAGATACCATAGTTGTATCCTGCAATATCCATATTGGCAAAGGCATCTCTTGTTTTTACATCACAGCCGTGAAGCGTTGCCCCGATTTTCATCGTCTTACTTCCGAAAATCCCTGCCAGATTATTGAAAAATTCACTTCCTACTGCCTTTTTCTTCCCACCCGATCGGTTTGCTTCTTTCTTCGCCTTCTTGTCACTGTAAACGCCGAAGCCAATGGAACTTAAGAAGTTAAAAAAGATATTGATCCCGCAGGTTACCGGTCTTGTTGCATCCAGACTGTGCAGATATTCTGTCATCTGTCCCGTGAGACGGATTCCTCTCTCCTGGGCCGTCTCAGAAACCTCATTTCCTGTAGAATATAAGATCACCGAAGGATGATTGTAATCCTTTTCGACCATATCTTTTAAATCCTGCTTCCACCATTTTGCAAAGTGATTTACATAATCATACTCCGTCTTGTGTATATACCACACATCCACGAATTCATCCATGACCAGCATCCCCCGCCTGTCACAGGCATCCAGAAGTGCTTTGGAACAAGGATTGTGGGCAGAGCGGATGGCATTGTATCCATTTTCCTTTAAAATTCGAATCTTCCGTTCCTCTGCCTCCGGATAACAGCAGGCTCCCAGCACACCGTTGTCATGGTGGATACACGCACCCCTCAGGATCACCCGTTCACCGTTCATCAAAAATCCGTTCTCTGCGCTCCACTCAATCGTACGGATTCCGAATATTTCCTCTGCTTCATCTTCTTCAAACCGCACCCTGCATGTGTATAAAAACGGAAACTCAGTACTCCACAATTTCGCATCCGGAATTTCCAGCTGCATCTGAAAATTTCCATCCACAGACTTCTTCACGCTTGCGACCGGCTCCTGACCGGATACCAAAGACTCCCCTTCGAAAATTTCCAGTTCCAGTTCTCCCGATGCAGATGTCTCAACCTTTACATCGATCACTGCCGGATGGATACTGACTGTGGAAATCTTTACCCCATTGATGCCGATATGCTTCTTTGGCAGCATATATAACGATACAGGCCGGTATATTCCTGCTCCCGAATACCATCTGCTGTTTGGCTGATCTGCATTGCGGGCAATGACCTGTATCTGATTTTTCATTCCAAAATGAAGAAACTCATTTGCCTCTACGTAAAAATTTGTATATCCATACGGACGAAATCCTGCTCTTTTCCCGTTGAGATACACTTCTGCATTGCGGTAGACTCCCTCAAATTCAAAGACAAGTCTGAAATCCTCATATTCCTGCGGTACAGAAAATTCTTTCTCATACACATAGTCAAATCCTTCAAACCAGCCGATGTTAATGCCTCCCAGGCTCTCCTGCGTCCGCTTTTCATCCAGCATTGCATCATGAGGGATCGTAACCGGTTTTCCCTTTCCCGAATCTCCGGCGTGTCTGCATGTCCAGCCGTCATTAAATGCAATCTTTCTCATTTCTTCTTACGTCCTTTCCTTTTCCATGGCTGAATCATACCATTTTTTCGCGAACAGTAACGATTTCTTACGTGAACGGTCTGTTTTTCATCGTATTTTGCAGCCCTGTTTTTGTCTATTTTTTATAGATTTATCACTTTTTCAAGCTTCTTAACTATTGATTTTTTAGTATATTTCCTTGTTTTTTGTAATTTTTCAACAATTTTAAAGTTGTTTTTCATGGATTTAAGCCCTTATTTTTGTGTATTTTTAATAATTCAAATCAAATAGATATTCTATAGTGGCTCTGTATTGAAGTATGCTTTTTATCTTGCCAGCGTAAAATAAAAATTTTGCGACCGCCAGACACACATAAAAATATCCATGAGCAAATCAAACTAAGATTTCCCCATGGATATTTTCCCTTACTACTCTTCTGCCAAATACGGTTTTAATATTTCAATCAATTCATAAACTTTTGTTCCAGGTGCTGCTTTAGATGGTAATTTTCCCTCATTTGACGCATTCAATCTTTTTGCATTTCCTATTGCATATTCCATATACGGATGTAAGATTTCATACATATCTTTACGATTTTTCTCATACTCACCAGCGCCAATTTGTTTTAAACACTCCGTTAGCTTTGGCCAATATTCTTCTCGATGAATATCTGACTGCATATATGAAAAATGTAATAAAAACCATAATTCTATACACTGATTAGACCAAATGGCATGAAACGTTGTTTCATCATTACTATCTGTATCACAAGATTGCAAAACAGAATCTATATGATCTGCCGGAAAATCATCCGTATCATAAACAATCCAAACATGTTTGTATACATTTGAACTTTCTTCCGCACGAGTTTTCGCTTTCTGAAATAAACTAATCGTATTATCACCTTCACCATATACATCTAACTTTATCTTCTCTGGATATTTCTTATTTATAACATCCTTTATTGAACCAAAATATTCAGGTTCTGTATCTGTTCCTTCTGTTACAATAAGGTGATACTCTGGCTGAATCTTGATAGCTCTATCCAATCTCTTTTTCATCCATTTTTTATCTAAATCACTTTTTTTCGGAGGTTTTAGGCTCAAATCCACTCACCCCCACTCAACATGTTCTGCAAATAAGGATCTGCACCATACCTACCTTCCAAATACTGCTTATCATATGCAGCTGTATTATTCACTCTTTCATTGTCTTCCCGTCTAATTTCATACAAGGAATAAACTTGGCTGCTATGGTTTTCATCCAAAGCTGCAAACCATATTTCATCTCTTCTGAATACTGTGTTTTTCATTGTAGCAATATCATGAGACGTAAATAAAAGCTGAGCTCCATATTTATTGATTTTTTTATTCTTAAACATAGATATTACGTATCGCAAAAGCTTAGGATGCAGCTTTGCATCTAACTCATCAATAATTACCAGACGTCCTTCCTGTAATGCTACAAGTATAACCGGAAGCGCTGCAATCAACTTTCTTGTTCCATCAGATTCATGATTAAACGGCAATTCATATTTCTTACCCGAAATTGTTCGTACAGTATATAACTGCTCTTCCTTTTCATCATATCTATAATCCTCTACATCAATGCCCATTTCGTTCAGCAACATAATAATCTGATTCTTTGTCTGTTCATTATCAGATACCATAATCTGCAATTCTGCAACAGGGTTCGCATAATTACGAATGATACATGACTCAAACCACTCTTGAACCTCTGTTATCACAGGTATATTATAATTAATTGCCAAAAAAGATAAAAATGGCATTTTCTCATTCACTTTGGTATTTACATTCTCTTTACTTAAAATAGTTCCTAAAGTAAGCTCTTCGCCGTCACGATAAAAAATATGTGCAGGCTTTTTGCCTCCTATTGTTTTCCGATCCAATGTTTCTGCTGATATTTCATCTTTTAAAACAGCTAAATAGTAACGGTACTCATATTTTTCTGTACGAAAGAAAATTTCAAACTCAGTAGGCTCATCTTTCGATTCACTATCAAATAAAAAAGGCTCTGCGACAACCTTTTGCTGCATAATGACCCTCTTTCTAGTACTTCCTAAATCATGAATCGGTCTCACCACTGTTGTAATAAGACAAGATAACGCTCGGATCAAATTCGTCTTTCCGCCGCCATTTGGTCCATAAATAACACTCACAGGCAAAAGATCACTACACTTATCTTTCACAATCAAATTATCTTTGAATTCCGGAATTGCAGTTGCCTGCAAATCAAAAACAGTTTCATCTCTATATGACTTAAAATTCTGAAACGAAAACTGACATAGCATTTTTATCGCCTCCTTTTTACAGCCAGTATAACACTATTTTTTCCATGTTTCAATTTTTATATTCAATTTCATAAAAAATATTTTTTATTTTTAATATAAAATTCGTATTTTAAGATTTTATTTTACTTCCTCAAACAAAATACGACAGAAGAGCTTCTTTTTTCGCTCTCCTGTCGTATTTTATCTCTTTGTGCTCAACGCTATTTTCAAAACTCAAACACTGCCACTCCATATGGCTGCAGCGGATATGCGATCGAATACTTCTGACCATCGCATTCCTGCTTCACCGGCTTATATACCTTCGGACGCTCCACACCGTTTCCACCGTATTTTGGATCATCACTGTCCAAAATCAGCTTCAGCTGCTTTCTGCGCGGCACACCCACCCGGTAATCCGGACGTTCCATCGGCGTAAAGTTGCAGACAAACAACAGATTCTTCTTATTATCTCTGGAGTGTCTCACAAAACTGAAAATACTGCGGAAGGTATCGTCCTTATTGATCCATTCAAACCCTGCCGGATCCGTATCCAGTTCATACAGCGCCTTATTGTGTCTGTACAGATGAAGCAGATCACGGTACCAGTTCTGGATCTGCTGATGCGGTTCCTCTGCAAGCAGATACCAGTCAAGCTCCCGCTCTTCGCTCCACTCCCGAAGCTGCGCAAACTCCTGTCCCATAAACAGCAGCTTTTTGCCCGGATGTCCCGTCATAAATGCATACGCCGCTTTCAGATTGGCAAACTTGTCAAAGCCAAGTCCCGGCATCTTATTGAGCATCGAGCACTTCAGATGAACCACTTCATCGTGGGACAGCACCAGGATATAATTCTCACTGTACGCATACTCCATGGAAAAGGTCATCTGATAATGCGCCCCTTTCCGGAACAGCGGATCTAATTTCATATATTCGGTAAAATCATGCATCCAGCCCATGTTCCACTTCAGACTGAATCCAAGACCGTCATCCTCCGGCGCACCTGTCACCTTCGGCCACGCGGTAGATTCCTCTGCGATCATCATAGCACCTTGATTTCTTCCCAGAACCACACTGTTCAAATGCTTGAAAAACGCGATCGCTTCCAGATTCTGATTGCCGCCGTACTGGTTCGGCACCCACTGCCCGTCCTGCTTTCCATAGTCCAGATACAGCATTGATGCCACCGCATCCACACGAAGCCCGTCCACATGATAATGCTCGATCCAGAATAATGCATTGGCGATCAGGAAATTCTGCACCTCCGGCTTGCTGTAGTCGAAAATCTTCGTCCCCCAGTCCGGGTGCTCGCCCTTTCTCGGATCTGCATATTCAAATGTCGGCGTTCCGTCAAAGTCCGCCAGCCCATGCGCATCCTTTGGAAAATGCGCCGGTACCCAGTCCAGGATCACGCCGATTCCATTCCTGTGCAGATAATTGATCATATAGGCAAAATCCTGCGGTGTCCCGTAACGGGAAGTCGGCGCATAATATCCTGTCACCTGATACCCCCAGGATCCGTCAAACGGGTGCTCCGCAATCCCCATCAGCTCCACATGGGTATACCCCATCTTCTTCACATAATCTGTAATCGAATGAGCAAATTCACGATAGGTATAAAATCCCTCATCCTCTGTGCCCGGATGACGCATCCAGGAGCCCATATGTACCTCATAGATCGCCAGCGGATTCTCCTTTTGATCCCACTTTTTCCGCTTCTGCAGCCACTGCTCGTCCGACCACTTCAAATTCGAAATATCGGTCACTCGGGAAGCCGTACCCGGACGCCGCTCCGCATAATTTGCAAACGGATCCGCCTTAAAAATCCGTTCTCCTGTCTGTGTCTCGATACAGAATTTATACAAATCCCCTTCCTGCGCTCCCGGCACAAAACAAGTGTAGATCCCAAGCGGCTCCTGACGATGCATCTCATTCGCCCCAAAATCCCATGCGTTAAATTCACCTACAACGGACACTCTCGCTGCATGCGGCGCCCATACTGCAAAATAGACACCTTCCTGCTTCTTCTGCACAGCCTTGTGTGCTCCCATCTTGCGGAAGATCTCATAGTGCGTGCCCTGTCCGAAAAGATACTGATCTAATTCTCCGATTTCATATGGCTGTAATTTCTTTTGTACGGTTTTCTGTCTTCCCATAATCCCACCTCACAGCTGCTGTTTTTTCGTATAGCTTCATTATACTTTATCTACTTTTAAAAAGAAAGTGAAAAACGACAGAATGCCGAAGAAATTCGTCTAACACGAAATTTCTTCGGCATATTGTACGAAAGATGTCGGATATTGTCTATCCTTCTACTTTCGCAGCTTCCTCATACTTCTCATACTTCTTATAGTATTTTCTATAGTATCCCCTGCTCTTACGCTCCACTTTATTCAGAACAACTCCCAGGATTGGGCATCCTGCTGTTTCCAGCTTTTCTTTTGCCTCAAGAGCCAGCTTTCTCTTTACCGCTCCAGATTCAATCATCATAATTGCAGCATCCGAGCATTTTGCCACAATTGCAGCATCTATAACCATTCCAACGGGAGCGCAGTCAATAAAAATATAATCATAAATGTCACGAAAAGAGTTCAATGTATCTTTAAACAGTTCTCCGGACAACAATTCTGTCGGATTTGGCGGAACCGGACCTGCAAATAAAATATGAAGTCTGGAACTCTCTGTCGCATACACTGCTTCTGACAGACTGCACTGTCCTGACAGATAATGAGAGAGGCCTTTATCTACAGAACCGCTTTCCAACATATTGACCATCACTGATTTTCTCATATCCGCATCAATTAAAAGAACGCGTTTCCCAAGTTCCGCAAGAGATTTTGCCAGCTGATAAGTAATCGTAGACTTTCCTTCTCCGGAGAAACTGCTTGTCATCACTATCACTTTTTTATCTACCCCGGAAAATTGAATATTGGTACGAAGTGTATTCAATTCTTCTGTCATTGCATACGACATTTCTCTTTTCTTTAAAGTTACTCGCTTCATTGATTTCTCCTTTTATCTTGCATTTTTTTACTCTTTTTAATAATCTTGGCTGGGTTTTTAATAAATATCTGTTCTGCCATCTGCTGTCCGTACTTCTTACTCACATACTCTGCACATGGGAGAAGATCCGGCTTCCGGTGCACCTGATCATGAGCATCGGAAGCAATGTAATGTACTTGTTTTTTTTGTATCATCTTGTGGCAAAATTGCTTCTGCCACCATCCGCTTTTTCCCAAAACATTCGCTGACGTAAGCTGTATCTGTGCCCCCATATGCACTAGTTCCTGCACAAGTGCCGGCGTCTTTGTCAGACATGGATATCGCTCCGCATGGGCTATGATCGGTCTGTATCCGGCAGCAAGAAGAGCGTAAACCTGATTCCGAATAATCTGATAATTATGACGTCCGGAAAATTCCACCAAAACATACTCTGTTCCAGCCATTGTGGGACGTAGTCCCTTCTTCAGATCCTCCACCATATGAGCATTCGTATGGTATTCACACCCCAGATATACTCGCATCCCGGAGCGTGATCTTCTGGTCATCTCATCAATTCTTTGAAACTGCCGCTCAACCTCTTTTTGCGGCGTCTCAAACATCCCCGCCCTGTAATGCGGTGTAACGATCACTGACTGTACCTGATTTCTATATTCTAACTGTAATATCTTCGCTGCATCATACAAATCCCGGGCTCCATCATCAACTCCCGGGACGATATGACAATGCATATCAATCAATCCCTGCATCGCTGACTGCCTTTCTTTTGAATGCCAATATTTTCCACAATAAAAAAGAAATCCTCTTCTGACCTGTTATGCAGAAGAGGATTAAACTTCTATGTGTGACTACGCTCTTTTCTTTCTGGATAATCCAACTGCGCCACAAGCTGCTACTACTGCAACTGCTCCAAACAATACAACCATAGAATGTTCTCCTGTCTGAGGAGATGTTGTAGAAGCGGATGTACTCTTATCCACAACAAACGCAACCGGTGATAAAGAATTAAATGTTGCTGTAATAGTTCCCTGTCCTGCTTTGGAATCTACAACTTCCCATGCTTTTTTCTCTGTATCATAGTGAAGTACAGCAACTTTTGTACTCGTTGTCACTCCTGGTACGTTAAATCTGATCGTCACCGGAAATACTGTTCCGTCCGCAACTGTAACATCTTTTACATCTACAACAGACATTGTATCTGTATATGCACTTCCCAAGAGTGCTTTCAGTGTCTCCGGTTTTCTGACATCTGCTACTGCACTCTGATACTCTGCCGGAACTTCTGCCAGGCTTGCTGTAATCGTATTTCCATTTCCATCCACACCATTATCTTTTGTATCAACTGTAACAACTCCGGATATATTTGTCGATGGTGCTGCAAATGCTGTCAAACTTACTGATAACGCCAATACCGCTGCTGCCGCAACGCTCACTAATCTTTTCAATCTCATGATGCTTTCCCCCTTGTCCTGTGGAATCTTTTTATACTTTTTTAGAATATCACTGAAATCTGGATTTGTAAACCCTTTTCCACAATTTCTTTGCAATCTGATATATTCCATATCCTGCCATCATTCCTGCCGCATTTGTAATCAGGTCATCCAGCTGAAACAGGCCTCTTCCCGTCAGCATCTGCAGCGTCTCGATCAGCAGACTCCCTGCGAATCCAAGCAGGAAGCTGCGCTTCCAGTTCCGCATCTGCTTCCACATCCAGGGACATAAAATCCCTGCCGGCAAAAACAATAATACATTTTCGATCAACTGGATCGCATAATCCGAAGATTCCTCCAGAAGACTGAAAAAAGTCAGATCCACCCGGTCTACAATTCCGGATTCCCGCGAAAACAATGTCAGATGTCCGACTACGACCACATAAATGATCATAAGACTGCTTTTTATAATAAAAGAGACTCTGCCATACTTCTTTCTGTTGTACAAGATCATGATAAGCAGAAACACTACTGCAGCTGCCAGCCCATAAGGAATATAAGCAAACGCATCTGCGACATCTCTTTCTACACTCCCTAAAATCGCTTTCATTCATATCCCCTATGATTCTACTTCTTTGTAAAAAATATTGATGATCATCTCCTGCAGACTGGCATCGTCCACATGAAATTCATCGTGTTCTTCTCCTGCCTGTACTTCTCCCGGAACTTTTAAAATCTCAGGATTCATATCATACGACGCTATCTTTTCCAGCATATCCAGACTTAAATCTGTCGTAATATACGGCTGTCCCACCTGCCAGAACTGACGCAGCATGGAGTTGCCGCCATCTTCCGTAGATTTCACTTTCTCCAGAAGCGCCTGTACAAACTGAGTCTGCCGCTCCATACGCTGTTCATTACTTCCAAGAACAGATGTATCACGGCTTCGAATATATTTCTCTGTAAGCTCCCCATTCAGTGTTATCGTACTTCCCTGGACAAATACAGGATCGATCGCGGTGTAATCTTCCGGAACAGTCATCGTTACTCCGCCGATCTGATCCACGATCGGAACAATTCCTGACATATTCAGCGACAGATAATCATGAATCGGAATATCATAGAGCAGATTGGATACTGCCTCCCTGGTTAGCTGACAGCTTCTTTTTTCTCCGTCCCCATACGCATACTGGGTTGCGATCTGAGCCGTCTCGGTCGCCATATAGTCCCCATCAATACCGTAAATCTTCACATCTGCCATAGAATCTCTTGATATTTCCAAAAGCGTAGTTGTCTTTTTGTCTGTATCTAACACCAACAGGACCAGACAATCTGACTGGCCACTCCGCCCGGTGTTCTCCTTAACTGTCACTACTTCATTTTTATCCACTCCCATAAACAGCATGGTTCGCAGATCTGAATTATACTTATACTTTTTCCCGTTGTATGTGATATAAGAAGAACCGTCCGTACTTTCAGGTTCTGCTGATACCTCTTCTTTTTCCTTATCCGCCTTTTTATTCTGCATCCCGGCATAAACCGCTCCTGCTGCCGCTATAACAGCGATCACTGCCAGAATGATGATCACAATTTTCGCTTTATCTTTAGTCTTCTTCACTGATCAACACTGCCTCCACTAAAAATCGTTTGTCATCCTGTCCCGTCATACAAGTACTAAGTGTCAGAATCCTGCTGTCTGTATTCACAGAAACATCATCCCGGATGACATTGCCCAGATTTCTGGAATTGTAAATAGAATCCAGAAATGCCTGTCTCTGATCTGCAAATGCATAGTCAAAACTATGAAGAATGTGTCTGTCATCATATACAACTGCCGCAAAAATCTGATATGTCAACTTCTTCTCCGGTGTATAGATCACCACATTCGGATGCTGCTGCATATACGACGCATCCGCATAGTTGTGCAGATTTTGAAACATACTTCCATCTTTCATGTCATGCCCGTAGATCACGGTATTAAAATCCGTAAATTCCTTCGTGTTCCAATTCTCTGTATAAATAGACCCCGGATATCCCTCCTGGCCTTCAATCGTATGATTCAGATAATACTCATTGTCCGTAGCACTCTGCGCAACGGGATAATTAATATTCGTCCCGTCAATCTGGATCCATGCATAAATATCCGGATTCTGAGCCTGAAGCTGTGCAAAATCAATCGGGATCTCCACATGTGACTCCTCTGTCTGTGGTTCCTCCTCTTTGCTCTCCTGTTTCACAACCTCTTTCTGAAGTTTCTTGTAAACCTTCTCATTTTTATTCTGCGTAACATAATAGTATCCGATATAAAACACACTTCCAATAATCACACAAATTAAAATACCAATCAGAATCTTTCTGGATTTTTTCATAGACTTTGCCCTTTCTTTAATATATGGAAAAAGAAGCAGTGCAAGTATGTTCTCCCCGGAACACCCTCCTGCAATGCCTCTCCTGTTCTATCTCTTATGCCTCTGATGATGCACGTCTTCTCTTCTTTTCCTTTGGAATTGATGCCAGTGTATTCAGCTGCAGATATCTTCTTACGTCCTCTTCCGACTTGATCGTATCATCCAGTAAGAATAATAGCGTAAATACTCCCACTGCAAGAACTGCTCCGATCAGTCCACCCATGATCATATTCTTCTTTACATTCGGACTGACTGGATAATTTGGCTTTTCTGCCTCTTCCACACTACTTGGCTTATCAATCACCATAACCTCTGAAATACGCTCTGCAACAGCATCTGCCGCCGCATTTGCAATATCTGCCGCAAGCTGTGCATCTGAATTCGTGGCAGTCATCCTCATCAAACTTGTTCCGGACGGATTCTCTATCGTGATCATCCCCTGCAGCTGCTCCACAGAGTAATTCAAATCTTTATACTTATAATCTGCTTTCAGCTTCTCCTCAATCTTGTTCATTACCGGACGGCTCTTCGCCAGTACAGAAAAGTCCGCAGTAAGCTGCTTGCTCAGTGTCAGATCCACACCGGACATACTCACCGAATTACCAAGAACATAAATCGTAGATGTCGCCTGATACTGTGGTGTGACAAACAACTTCGTATACCCTCCGACTGTCACAGCACCAATGACCAGACACAGAAGTATCACCCACGCTTTTTTCAATAATACATGAAATAATTCTATCAGATCGATCTCCATCTCATCATTTCTCATCTGTTCTTCCATCACTTATTCTCCCATAACCACATACTTTGACCTTAATCCGCTTTAGTATAACATATATTTTTTTATTCTGAAACCGTATTATTGAACAAATTTCCAGAAAAAATTTCCAGAAAAAATTTCCATTATCATACATAAAAGCGTAATTTCCGAATATATTATAATCATATCCCAACGCAGAAAGGTCTTATATGGAACGACTTATCACAGGCGGCATTGCCTTACTTCTTATTATCGCAATTGAAATTATACTATACTGCAGACTCGTACGCGCCTCAAAAAAAGAATATCATGACGATTCCCTTTAACACTCTCTCACAATCCGACACATTTCATCAAACTGATCTTCCATCTCCTGCACCAGTCTGAACTGTGTACGGGCACGGACCAGATTGTGCTCCGGATATGCGGTCTTGAAATACGTATCTCCCTGCAGAAAATCCATGAGGAACCGGATTCCGCATTCGAATGTCATCAGTCTTGCACCCCACGGAAGACTCTCTAACTCCTCCGGTGTCAGGACATCTCTTGCCATCTCCAGATACCCTTTCACATACAGTTCATACAGATTGATATCAAAATGGACCTTGTCCAGATCACGTTCATCTTCTTCCGCCGTAGATGCGCCAAAACGGATCGAATCTCCAAAATCATTGGCTGCCAGTCCCGGCATGATCGTATCCAGATCAATAATACACAATCCCTTTCCGGACTCTGCGTCAAATAAAATATTATTCAGTTTTGTATCATTGTGTGTCACACGCAGCGGCAGAACACCTGCTTCCATCCTGCTCATCAGAGCTCCGCAGTCTTTTTCTCTCGCCAGTGCAAATTCAATCTCCGAACGGCACAGACGGGCGCGGTTCTTCACATCTCGCTCTACGGCCTGTGCAAACGCTTCAAATCGTTTTACCGTGTCGTGGAAATTCGGGATCGTCTCATAAAGACTCTCTGCCGGATACTCACCCAGCTGCTTCAAAAAATGACCAAAGCTTCTGGCTGACTGGTAAAACTGCTCCGGACGCTCCACCATCTGATAGCACACAGAATTGGCGATAAAATTCGCACAGCGCCATGGCTGACCTTCATCATCTTCAAAATACGTCTCTCCGCTCTTCGTCTTGATATAAGCCAGTGTCTCACGATCCGGATCTCCGCCTTCCCGACGGATCACATCCCGTAAAAACTCTGTCACTCCGAAAATATTCTCCATTACCTTACCAGGCTCTTTGAACACATTGATATTGATTCTCTGCAGTACGTATAATGGCTTCTCTGTGCCGTCTTCCATCGGCATATATACTGCGTACGTCTCATTGATGTGCCCTTCCCCAAACGGTTTTACATAACTGCACTGGGGACCGAATCCAAATGCATACAGTGCATCCTCAAGCGCTCTGCTGTCCACACCTTCGATCTTTCTCCTGGTAGAGAAAATGACTTCTCCTGCCTCTACCTTCTTCTCCTGCTCGATCGTACAGTTTGCTTTTACCACACTTCCAAGCCCCACATGCGCTCCGGCGCATACCACCGAATCATGATCCACAACTGCACCGCTGTTGACAAGCGCCGCCCGATCCACATGGGTGTGCGTATTCACTACCGCGCGCTGCATAATAAAACATCCAGATCCCAAAACCGCACTTGGACTCACAATTGCAGACGGATGCACGATCGCCGGCACTTCATATCCTGCCTCCAGCAATTTATCTGTCCAGAATAATCTCGTATGATTATTCCCAAATGCCGCTACTGCCATCTTGTATTCTCCATACTTGGCCGTATAGTCGCAGCACTTTCCGACTACGTCCTTTCCAAACGCCGCATCGTCAAGAAATACGATCTCCTCATACCCCAGCTGGATCGCTGTTTCCTTCACCATCTGCCCGAAGCCACCTGCTCCGAGAATCAATAAACTTTTCATATGTCCCTCTCCTCGCTCTTTTATGATATTACGTTCAAATTCATCCTTCCAATCCATGGTACTAATAGCATTCACATATTCCTTGGAAACCTCTTTGTTTGGAATACTCACTGATTCTAAGATTCCATCATAAGTCAAATATCCTAAATGCACCAATAAAGTCAGAATATCATCTCTGGTAGCAAAAGTAGTCATATCATTACTGAATGTTCCCGTATTAATCCGAATACTCTCTCCTGCCAGCATCCCGACTATCGCATCTTTCAAACCATCCATATTCATCTGAATATAAACTTTTAACGCCTCATAAGTTTCTGTCTGATTCCAATAAGTTCCGAATTTGTGGCGAAGCATTGCTTCCACAACAGATTTTGGACTGTACATAGAATAGCAAATATCTCTGTCCTGTTTGTGCGTAATCAAACCATACCCGTCATACCACGCCTTTGCTTCTTCAAAATCCATTCCATATTCCATGCAAAGATTTTTTACTTCATTTTCTGTAAAACCAAAATACGCAGCCAGCTCCCCCGGTTCTGTCATAGAATATTCCGTAAACATATTCAATGCCGAATGGGAACCATATTTCTTAATTGGCAAAATCCCCGTCATATAAGCAAATGCTACATTATCCTGATCTTTCAGCCACGCACGCAAAAAATCCAGATACTTTTTCTGGGCTTTCTGATCCTGCTGATACTCACGAAACAAACAATCCCATTCATCAATCAAGATTACAAAAGAACGTTTTGTGTGAGAATACACATCCTGCATTGCAAAGACAAGATCCTCCTCCCGTACATATTCCGGATATTTCTGCTTTAAATCAGACAGAATTCTTCTTTGCATTAATGTAAGCATCCCTTCCACATCATCTGATCTGCTTAAAAATTCCTGCATATTAATCTTCAGCACATCATACTGATTCAAATGTTTTCGGTAAGACTTACACTGACTGATGGAAAGTCCTTCAAATAATTCCTCTGTATCATCCCCGCAATCATAATAGGCTGCCAGCATATCTGCTGCCATTGACTTTCCAAAACGCCTCGGACGACTGACACACATAAACCTCTGTTGTGTATTCACATAGCGATTTGTCACATCTAACAGTTCGCTTTTATCAACAAATATTTCGGAATTTAAAGACATTTTAAACCCTGCTGCTCCTGGATTTAAATAAATGCCCATGGCATATCATCCCCTTTCGTCCTCTAAAACCGATTCCTTCCTTTCAGTATTTCCACACTTTCTAACTCTCATTATAACAGATACCATATATTTATGCTAATCATCAAACTACAAAATATAGAATTCCTCTGCTCTTCTTTGAATATCTGCCCGAAACGGCATTGACTTGTTCCTTTTTATCATCAGCCCCGGCCAGAACAGCCACGGCTGATGATATTAGATCGGATATTCTCCGATGTAGATTCTTATTTTATCTTCTTTGCAAATTCTTCCACAGATTTCGATTGGAATGCCATCCTGATCCACTCTTTCAGTACATCCAAATCACCTTGTTCTTCAATTTGATCCGAAAGTACTTTAGGAACCGTTCCAAGATTCTGCAAAAATAAGAGTAACGTATCCTTACTCTCAGAAATTCGCCCCTCTGCAACTCCTTCAGCACGCCCTTTTGCAAATCCGGCAGCCCGTTCTTCTTTCAGCATCTCTTCAAAAATCATAAAGCGTTCCTCCATCTCCCGACTTCCCTTAACGTTGCGGATAAACTTCTGTAACTGCTCCACATATGGGTCGTGAAACTCCTTTTCGCTTCCCTCAAGATCCTCTTTCATGTACTGCAGAAATGTGACCAATTCTCCCGGAACTTCACTTTCGTTCTTTCCACGGGTATTTAAAAACACAGTGGTTCGCCCATCTTCCAAATCCACATTTTCAGATTCCTGACACGTTGTCCGAAAGGTATATCGATACTTGTCTTTTCCAAATGGATCAAAATCACAGATAAAAATAACATAGGTATTCGGAAGTTCCGTATAATCTTCTCCGGTCAGCAACATCTCCATGTCCATCTGACTCTGATAATAACGGCTTCTCTTTCCAAGTGCCGGCTTTCTCTCCACCTGCATTTCCACGTTATAACGCGTCTGCTTCTCATCTTTTGCATACACATCCAGGCGAACACCTTTATACTCCGGATGATACACTATGCTTTTTTCTTTGCTGACATCCACTCGATCGATCTGTATCTCCAACACTCTTTCTAAAAGACCTTTGCAATTATCTTCGTCCATCATCACTGCGCCGAACATAAAATTATCTTTGATCGTGAGTTCCTTTAATCGTTTTGTTCTTCCCATTTTATTCCTCCATTGGCAGAGGAATTCTATAAGATGATTATAGCAAACCCGGTTATGAAGTCAATACACTTTTCTTAGCTTTGATAAGACGCTCCTCCGGATAAGTGACTTAGTATCCAAACAAAAAATCATCCAAATCCTGAAGTGCTTCTCTCAATTCTTCATTCATTTCCTGATCAATTGCTTTTTCCAGAAAAATCGCATCACTCTCGTTTCCTTCCGCATACATATCATATGACATCTTAACCAGCTTTTGCAGCCTTCTGCTTTTTGCTGAATTATGGGTCATACAATATTCTTCAATTAGAATTCTTGAATATTCTTGCATAGTAATGATTTCGCCTTACACAGCGAAACGTTTTCTACACTCCTAAAACTTTCTCCACACCATCTTATTCACAACTCCTGTATAGCTCTGAATGATTTTCACAACTTTTGTGGATACATTTTCTTCTACATAATCCGGTACCGGAATTCCGTAATCTCCGTTTTCATTCATTGCCACTGCTGTCTCCACAGCCTGTACCAGGGAATTGCTGTCGATTCCGGCAAGCACAAAACATCCTTTATCCAGAGCTTCTGGTCTTTCTGTAGAAGTACGGATACAAACCGCAGGGAACGGATGACCTACAGAGGTAAAGAAACTGCTTTCCTCCGGCAATGTTCCGCTGTCCGACACTACCGCAAATGCATTCATCCCTAAACAATTCCTTCTTCATCTCTGGTATTCTCAATTCCTCTGGCAACCTATTCTCATATTGAGACAAATCGCCTATCATCTCTAATCCTTTATTAAACATATCCTGATTCACACTCGGACATGTGTCAAAAAAATCTCTCAGTGTGGAACCAGCCCTTCTTTGAATGTCCTCTTTCCCACTGGGATTTAGATAATCATTTAGGCGATCAGATAAATCTGTAATAACTCTGTCAAAATTTCTTGCTTTCTCTACAAAATCCATGATTGTATTAAATGCTTCGGACTGTTCCATATTGTTGCAGATAGTCAATGAATCCCAAACCTCACCTTTATGGACATCAAAGTAAGGAAACTGTACAGAAAATCTGTTATCTTTGATCAGACCTCTTACATACAGCACGCTTTGCTTATCACAAAGATTACCCAGAATAGATTTGGGTGCCGTCTTAAATTTTGAAAGCGGAATAAAAAAGCCAGTAACAAATTCCAGACTTATCTGCTGTAATACTTTCTGCTGATCAATCCGAAGCCCTTTTTCAAAAATCTCTTTTGCCACATGGTAGGCTTTTCTTCCAAAATACATGCCCCACAAGGAGACTACAATACTAAAAATGCCAATCAAAATGCTGATCACCTCATTATTGCTTTTCAAAAATGCAACCATATGTAAGCAAACAACGGCTCGAAAACATAACTGTATAAAACCATCTAAGCCATTGTACACCATAACAGAGAGGTTTTCTTTCCTAGACTTCGTTGAAAGAGGCTACAATCTCTACATTCTCAGTGAAGCTAATGCTGAAAAGTAAATGCCAAATAGGTTTACTCAAAAACAAACAGAGTCTGCCACCGATTTTTAAGCATTCAGAATTTAATACAAAGCAAATCTCTTTTCTCTGTATCTGAAATACAAAAAAGACTGTCCTTCCGATTATCACTGCACACAGTATCGTCTATATTTTAAACTCTCTGTTGAAAAGCATCACAACTTGGAAATCGCCAGCATGGTCATGGAACAGAGGAATATTCTTACCATAATGTTAGTTTGTTTTAACATTAGAATTTCTCCTTTAAAATTTACTGCCATAATTACCACAAAAGTTCACATTCCCAGACTCCAACTAAACTGTCTTGAAATACTGCTTTTAATCGTTCTTGTACCTCTTGCTTTGTAATACCTTTCTTTAATATCACCTGCAGAAATCCACCGCCCCCTGCGCCACAAACCAGTTTTCCATCAATCAAATCATCTATGCTGCTAAATATCTGATCTATCAATGTGTTGGTACTTCCTTGGTCTATTTTTTTGCTCAACTCCCAATGATATTCCAGTAACTTGGCAAATGCATCCACATTACCACGTTCTAATTCAAATTTCATAAGAGTTGCCACTTTTTGAATTTCTTCCAACGCAAACAGCGACTCTGGTTCGTTACCGACATATCTTCCTATCACGTCACGAAGTAAATGACGCGCTAATCTTCTCTGCCCTGTATAGATCAGTGTAAATCTCTCATTCAGCTCGTTTTTTGTGCTTTCGCTGAGTTCAATATAGCTTACCTTTATGTTCTGTTCTATTCCGGGCATAGACATAATATATTTTAATCCCGGTGCCACTCCACCAATCTGATCCTGCCACCCCCCACCAGTAGACATAATCTGTTCCATTGCAAGTACATGACGATATAAATCTCTTTCCGTATGTTCGATTCCCATAAATCCAAATACCGCTTTCACGCACGCTGCAGACAAGATAGAAGATGTTCCAAGACCAGAACCTTTCGGAACATTCGTAACTTCACTATGCATAATAAAACCGCCACCTAGACGTTCTAATATCTCATGTAAATTATGTCCTTTTTGGGGAATGACGCCACATGCAAGCAAACACGCCTTTTGAAGTGCAAATGAATCAAATGGATCTCCTGTTCTCTGTAAAGGTTCAATTTCTTCAAATTCTCCATGAACATCCATATCTCTGCTGTCAAATACGATCTTATATTCTGGTATTCTCTCCACAGTAACTTCAACTGGCTTTTCTCCATTGAGAAGAATCGCCATATTTAGAACTGTTCCTCCGCATTCATTGCAATATGGAGGAGTATCACTCCATCCGCCTCCCCAATTTACTCGAAGAGGTAGTTCTACTGTATATCTTTCCGTAGCTATTTTTAATTCTTCATTGTACTTCAAATGTTGAAGAGTTGCTCCCAATATAGTTCTCTCAATCTCTTTGAAACAATTTTGAATTTCTAAATCTGAATCTAATACCTTGCCTAAATAATAATGTAATCTAATTTTGTTGCTAAAATCTAACTCTAATTCTTTTTTCTCAATCCATTCTTTTTGAATATCTGTAAGTCCTGATAATTTTTGCAATTTGTTAGCTGGAACCTTATTACGAATAGCTTTAACAATTTCATCCATTTGAACTAAAGACTGCATATGCTTATTCCATTCAATGATTGCTTTTGAATCTGCATCATTAAAACCTGAGCATAAAGACTTATAATTAGCATTTGACCAATTACTGTTTCCCCCCTCATTCTGTACCATATTATACAATTCCAATGCAGCTGCCACTGCTTCCCGGATAGAATCTTTTTCTGGATATATATTTGCCGTCCACAGGCTATGATCCTGTCCCTTCCACAAATCTACATGAATTCGTTCACTAAATTTTTCAAGATCCTTTCCAAAAAGTTGATTTTCTTTCGGATTATCATTTACTCCATAGATACGAACTACAAATTTTCCATTTTTCTGCTTCAATCCATGAAGAACAACATTATCCGGAATAACTTCATCATGTACATTGAGATATGAAAGTACAACATTATTCCCTATTTTCGCACTACTATGAACCGAACAAACTTCAAAATAACAATTTTCTCCTACACTGGCAGTACTACTTAATACGCTATTATAACCAGCACAACTGTCTTTTTTCATACTACTTCCGATTTGATAGTCCCAACCTAAATTTTTATATTCCTCTACCCCACCGCTCATTAATTCTAAAATTTCTCTTGTTGTTCCAAAATGAATAAATTTTGCAGGCGCTAAACGTAATAATTTAAGTCTATACGGTCGAAGAATCTCCCAAACCTTTTTTCTGGCCATTAAAAGCTCATCACAATAATCACCTTCCGGTTTTTCCTTATAAAACTGTTCAATCGTAGATTCTTCTGCTAATGGATACAAAAAGTCTCCATACAAAGACAATCTCACTGTTTCATTTACATATCTATCATAATCTTCTTCCGTAGAAACCAGACTATATAACGCCCCTAATATTCTACTGGAAAATATAACGGCTCCGGTATCAATATCGACACAATTACTCTCGTTAACTGCACCAACTTCTTTTAATTTCTGAACACTCTGTTTATGTAAAAAACTTCTCACATTTCCATTTGTATTTCCCAAGAACACACCATGATTTTTACCTGTTTCTACATCTTCCTTAAACGAAATGGCAGCTGCATCCCTACCGTTATAATCAATTTGTAATGGATTAAACAAAAGTAATACATCACCCGATAAAATTACCATGCCCTCTCGGATTCTTGCCGGAACCGAACTCATACTAATCAAAAACTCATCAAACAAGGTAGCATTTCTTCCATTCGGTAATTGATGAGGTACCGGACTAAAAAGTTTCCCTAATGAAGAATATTGAGGCACTCGCTTACTATCTCCACCCGAATGTATCACTAGGATTCTCAGACCCGAAAAAGTTTTTTCCTGTTCATAAATATATTTTAAAACAGATAATGTAGCGCCTCCGGAACCAACACGTTTTCCATCTCGATCCGGAATTACAACAAATTTTGTATACGCTGGAAGAAACCCTTTTCTTTCTTCTAGCTGTTCTCGAAATCCTTCTGCCTGTCGTTCATTCGATGCTGTTAAAATGATATAATCCCACCCTGGAAAAGACGTCGATTTTATGGAACGACTATAATCATCCCAACAATCCTGATAAGATTGTGATAAAAATAGTGAAAACAGTTTCTTCATTTCATTTCTCCTTGTATAATATCTTTTATGATTATTAACACTTACTATTTTTCATTAACAGTGAACTTCCTTTTATTTCTAACCATCTATTTAATTCATGGAAAGCAAAAGCAAATATTGCTGTCATTCCCATAAATATTGTTGTATTTACGTAACTTGCAGATTTTAACCAAATTATCGTATAACCATGAACTAAATATAACTCATATGACATATTGTTTATTATCTTCCCACCTCTAAAAAGCTTGTAAAACAAATATATGAATATAATTACAAATAAAGACAGCATATAAATTTCTATTATTTCAATACTAATAAAGATAATTTGATTTCCCCTACGGATAACTTCCAATTGTTTCACTCCTAATGAAATAATCCCAATAAGTAAGGAAATAAACATCAAAAAAATAAGCTTCTTTTTCTTATAAGATTCTTTTCCATATATACCAAACAAAACACCCAATGAAAATGCAAACATTGCTATTTGTTCCAAATATCCCATATAAGCAGAGACAATTACACAAATGACAAGCGTCATAATTCCCTTGACTCTATTTGATATCTTTAAGGAAAAAATGATCCAAAAAATAATATAACAAACAAATAAATATCTTAAATACCACCCATATGGGTGCTGCGGTTTTATTAATAGAAAATCCGATATTATCAATTTGGCTGAAAATGCTCTATCTCCGCCCCCATACATAAAAATACTTTGTATTATGATGTATGGCATTACTACGTGTAAAAATTTTTTTACCCAAAAATATTTTAATCCTTTCACTTCATAGGATTTATACACTCCATATCCTGATACTATCAGAAATAATGCAACTCCCACACTTCCAAAGGGATTCAAAATTCTGGTTCCAAATTCTCCTGCACTATGACCTAATATCACAAGCATAATAGCAATTCCTTTAATAGTTTCTGTGTGATTTCTGTCAAATATTTTGATTCTAGACTCATCTTGTCTGTTACATAAAAAATATATTACAAGAAGTGGTATACACATATATCCTATCTTAAGCATTTAGTCACATTCCTTTTAGCTTTTATTTTTACACTTATTTTTTCTTTAATTCTTTTTTAATCTGAGTCGTACTAATCTCCGGCGTTCGTTCCAGATATACAACCTCAACTCCTTCTTCCTCCAAATAATCGAATTTCCCTTTCCAATCATCCCCCATAACAAAGGTATCTACATGATACTCATGCACATCTGTTTTTTTCTGTTCCCAGGAATTTTCTGGAATTACCAAATCCACATACCTAAGCGCCTCTAACAAGATTTTTCTCTCTTCATAGGTAAAGTAGCACTTTTTTTGTTTTTCATTCCAGTTAAATTCATCTGTTGATAATACAACTATCAAATAATCTCCTAATGCTTTTGCCCTTCTTAATAAATTGATATGTCCATAATGTAACAAATCAAATGTTCCATACGTAATAACTCTTTTCATAGTGTATCCTTTCCCTACTATCTTTTTACAATCTTTACAACCTCTTCATAAACTCTTTCACAATTTTTACCATCTGAAAACACATGGTAAAATGATTTTGTGCCCGCTCTCATAGATTTCCAAGTATCTTTTTCTAATGCCTCAATAACAACATCTACTACATCCTCCCATGTATAACACATTGGTCCTGGAGACATTTTTTCATAAAACTCATATAATCCCATATCAGCTGTGGAATAGTCCTTTAAATCATATGGAAACGATATAACTGGCTTATCCGCACATACAAAATCGTTCATAACACTTGAATAATCGCTAATTAGCAAATCACAATCATAAAGATAACTATATACATCACTAAAAATTTTCGCATCACTGGCAATGATAATATTGCTCAATTCATTTTCATATTTCAAAAAATTCTTCATTTCATGAAAATGAGGCTTATATATCATATATATATTATTTACTTTCAATCTATCATTTACATATTTCAATGCGTCAATCGTATTGACCAATTTGTTTCCTTGTCCAAAATTTCTATGTGTAGGCATGTAAATAATAATTTTACATCCTGGATATTCTTTTCGGAAATTCTCCATAAAAGTATTCTTCGGTTTTGATATAAATGTATCGTTTCTTGGAAATCCTGTTATCTTTATATGTTCATCATCTGTGTGAAATACTTCTTTAAACTGCTTTCTACATTCCTCAGACGATACCATATAATATATATTCTCTCTCTTCCCTGATACAATTTTACTATAAAAGGTTTTCTTTCCCCCCTCCATTCTATCCATGGAGTCTAACCGTTTCACACTCATCCCATGCCACAACTGAATAATTTTACTATTTCCGATAGCGTACCCTATAACATCCTGATTTCCTTCTGTCTCAAACACTGCCGATGCTCTCATTGACATCACTATTCCTTTAATTGAGTTAAACAAATATGCCTCATATCCCCTGGAACGCACCTCATTTACAACCTCTGTATTTTGGCTGATCCATATCGGTCGAATATCTTTCTTATTTTCAGTAACATACTCAAATAGATACTTTGCATTATCTGCATAAAGCTGCCCTCTCCATGCCCCAAAAACCCATATATTTTTATTTTTAGGAATTAAACAAGAAATCATATAAATCCCTGCTGCTATTAATCTGTGACTCCAACTAACAATGTTTTTCATCTTCTCTTCCCTCTTTTTAATTTTGAAAGCACTAGTTCTTCCAAATAAACATAACTGGTTAAATTTAAAATTTTAGAAATTCCCACATAGATAACTACACCTACTACAACCTGTACGACAATCAACCCTATGTCTGAAAAAGTGTATATTCTTGGAACAAACCAAAGTATTCCGCCCATAACAATTGACAGTATCACTGCTGGAAAAATATCTTTTAACAATTCAGTATATTTATAATCCATTAATTTCTTATTTGGAAATGTATTTACTATTGCACATAAAATGCTTTCTATTATTAAACTTATTGCGATATATAGCACACCATACTTCATGGATATCAAAAGTAAACTTATACTGATAAATCTCTTAATTATTTCTAATTTTAAATATATATCACTCCTTCCTATCGCCTTTATCGCTTGCAAATTTGCCGTTTGAACTGGTAGTAAACAATATGTAAAACAATAAATTCTCAAATATGGAACACAAAACAACCATTTTTCTGTAAGTAAAATCCGTACCAAAGGCTCAGCTACAACAACTAATCCCATCATCATCGGACACATTATATAGGAACTCATTTTTATAAACTTTCTGGTTAAGCTCTTAACAGATCCTATATTTTCTTGTATGTTAGATATTACCGGAAACAAAACACTCTCAATAGAAGAGTTGATATTCGTAACCACTATACTTGGAAATTGCTGTCCCTTTGAAAAAAAAGCCAAATCTTCTGCAGAATACCTTTTTCCAATTATTAATCCTCGTAATTGATTACAAAACTCATTTAACAACGAAGAAACCAGTATCTTCCAACCGTATTTGATTAATATTTGCAACCGTGTAAAAGAAAATTCTCTTTGAGGTCTCCATTTGACTGTAATCCATAAAACACTGGTGTCAATCAATGGATTTACTAATGTTTGGGCAACTAACGCCCAGATACCATATCCACTAAATGCCATTCCCAATCCAACAATTGCCGAAGCAATAGTTCCTATCGTTGTTGAAAAAAAGAACTTCTTAAACAACATATTTTTAGACACATATGCCTGTTGAACATTATTGACTCCTAAGATTATAACTTGCACGCCCATTACTCTTATAACCTGCGTAAGTTGTACATACTCATTTCCGTAAAATTCAGAAATATAAGGTGCCGCAAAAAAAATCACACCATATAAAACAAGCGAAAAGAAAATATTAAAATAAAATACGGACGAAAAATCCAAATGATCAGCCTCTAATTTTTGTACTAACGCACTTCCAAATCCACCAGTTATTAAAATATTCAGAATAGATGTAAATACTGTACATAATGCAATCATCCCATAATCTGAAGGCTCTAATAACCGTGCTAATACAAGAGATACAATAAATGTAACTAACTGCGCGCTGACTCGTTCACTAAACCGCCACAATAAGCCAGATACTATTTTTATATTCTTCCCCATTTTTCCTTGTATGATAATTAGGAAGTTAATTATCACATGTTTCCTTTCTTTTAATATCGTGGTTCAATACATTCAGATACTGTGGACTTTTGATTCTTCCCTGTAGCTTTAACTACTCGAAGGAGTGTATTGCCACTACCTTTATCTGAATTGTTTATAGCTGGATGTTGCCGGAGTAATCCGAGTACTTATTTCCATCAAGTCTACGATGATAATCGCTGGTGGATATCACGGTATCAGACTTTAGAATGAATATTCTTGTGCGATGAAATCACACTTCCGGAAATTTGGAAATCAGAGTTCCGGTACTCGGAAATCGCCTATTTTGTGCTTGATGACTTATCCATTTCTGTTTGGATATTGGTCAAGACCTTGCCGCATCTGCGGTGCGTAGCAGTCTTTACCAATGTCTCAACAGAAATTATGATTCGGTATGCACAAAAACGGATCTAAAAAGTGATTTCCATATCACCGGACAGCTGATGTAAAACCATCCGGAATATTCATTAGAAAGGGAGGTACAACCTCATGATTTACGTAGGTATTGACATTGCCAAACTCAATCACTTTGCCTCAGCCATATCTTCTGATGGTGAAGAACTAATCAAGCCGTTCAAATTTACAAATGACAATGATGGCTTCCAATTGCTGATTTCCAAGCTAGATCCTCTAGACAAGGACAGCCTCATCATTGGTCTTGAATCGACGGCACACTACGGCGACAACCTTGTTCGATATCTTGTTGCTAAGAATTACAAAGTGTGTGTGTTGAACCCCATTAAGACTTCTACTATGCGTAAAAACAACATTCGCAAAACGAAGACTGACAAAGTCGACACATTCATCATTTGCAAAACTCTTATGATGCAGGAACCTCTCAGGTTTGTGACCTTTTATGATCTTGATCTGATGGACTTAAAAGCCCTTGGACGATTCCGTCAGAAAACCATTAAGCAGCGAACCCGCCTAAAGATTCAGCTGACTTCTTACGTGGACGAGATATTCCCTGAATTGCAGTATTTCTTCAAATCAGGTCTGCATCAAAAATCTGTCTATGCGCTTCTAAAAGAAGCGCCAACACCGGAAGCTATCGCTTCTATGCATATGACTCATCTGGCTCATCTTCTCAAAGTGAACTCCCATGGACGCTTTAACATAGAGATGGCTCAGCAGTTAAGAGTTCTCGCACAGAAGTCTGTCGGTGCCAGCGACAGTTCTCTATCTATCCAGGTAACTCACACAATTCAACAAATAGAGTTACTCGATAGCCAAAATTAGAAAGAGTTGAAGCTGAAATGACGGAAATCATGAAATTCAATGATTCTGTCATTATGACCATTCCTGGTATCGGATATATCAATGGAGGAATGATACTTGGCGAAATCGGTGATATCCACCGTTTCTCCAACCCCAACAAGCTGCTTGCATATGCCGGTTTAGATCCTTCTGTCTATCAGTCAGGAAACTTTCAGGCTAAGAAAACCAGAATGTCCAAACGTGGCTCTAAAGTCCTCAGATATGCACTTGTTAATGCAGCTCACAATGTTGTTAAAAACAATGCCACCTTCAAGGCTTACTACGAAGCCAAGATGGCGGAAGGCCGGACTCACTATAATGCCCTTGGGCACTGTGCCGGCAAGCTCGTCAGAATCATCTGGAAAATGATGACTGACAACGTGGAATTTAACCTCGATTAAGAAGAGGTCTGGATACCTACATCATAGATTTGTTAAAAAGCGCCCACCAGGAAGCCTTATTAAGGTTACCCATTTTTACCACGAAAAGAATTTATTAATTTCCAGCTAATTTAAGCTTGACTTTTCATAGCTGGTCTCCTGTTATTGGTACTAGAATATATTACCAATTTTTTTTTAGAGATAATACATTATTTCCTTTTTAATAATTTATTCCTAATTATCCAGTCTATTTCTATTATCTTTCTGCTCAATTGCCCCCCCCCCGAAAATTCTAGCTAGTTTCCGTTCTCTTTCAAGCTGCTTCTTCCCATTTTCATCAAACCAACTGGCTGCATAATGATGTATCGAATATGTGTTTTTTGTAATGGTTAATTTACCCGAAAATTCCATTGGCGCAAAAAAATCTTTCGGAAATATCTTCATCCCTTCAATCACTTGCATTGTATTATTTTGTTTTAATCCTTTTTCTATTAAAATGTCTGTAATTATCCTAGGACACGCCAATGTATTTAAACTTCCATCCTGATTAACAAAAGACTTATCGTCATAATACTCCATCAATTCTTTAATTAACAGATTTCCTTTTTCAGCTCCAAATCCTAATCCTGTTGACGCCATTGTTCCATGTTCTAACCCAATAAATGCCTTTTCCTGTAGTAACGGCGAAAATGATTTTAACATCTCTACATCTGTATCTAAATATATACCACCATAATTATAAACAACCCACAATCTTGCATAGTCCGAAACGAATGCCCAATATTTTTTTTCATATGCCTCGTTAACAAATTTATTTATCTTAATATCAAAATTAGATTCGTTCCATTCTTTAATTTCATAATCCGGTAACTTTTCCTTCCAACTCTCTATACATCTTTGGCTTAACTCATCTAATTTTCCACCGCCAAACCAACAATAGTGAATCACTTTAGGTATGCTCATTTTTTATTCTCCTATTCTAATCCAATTTTTCTGATATATATCTTTCTTTTTATCATCCACACTCCATTTTTTCGGAGCAATCACTATTTTATTTTCATTCTCACACAGATACTGCGCCCACCAACTGAATGTGCTATTTGATATTACAAAATGTTTACAGTTATACATTAATCTCAGTTCCTCATAATCTGGATTATTCAAGTTTACATAGGTCACTTCACATGGAAAATGATAATTTTTCCTTAGATAATCTATATCTTCGCTTGTATTTGAGAAAATATAAAAGGTGGGATTTTCGACGTTTTTCAACATATAATCAATCCCCCGATAATAATACTGTTCATCACAAACCTGAAGCATTTTCCACTCCGGTAACAAGTAGTCTCCTAATCGTATATGTACACATACGCTGTTTTCCCGGCTAATTTTACTAATTAGCTTTTCATTTTCTTCTGAGGGAGCTGTTTTTATCTTTAGTTCTTGGATAATTTGCTCCTTTATCGGCCGAAAAAACTCTTCACTTTGATAAAAGTCACTTATTCGCTTATTCTGCACACTCTTCTTTACTTTTCTGTGATACAAATTATTTTTCATCTGAGATAAGCAAATTTTTAAAAATGAATTTCCATTATATTTTCCGATTTGATATGCTTGTCCCATAGATAATTTATATTTTTCTATATCGACAACATTCTCTGCTAATTGTTTGTCTTCTTCCCAGAAAAAGTGTTCCGCTAAGTTACAATGCGCTAATGAATAATCTCTTTGCTTATCTGTTTTAAAATCACTCAAATCAAAATAAAGTTCATCCTCGTAATATTCCTGCAAACGTCTTGCATATGCATATTCAAACATTTGATTTCCTAATCCACCGGATAATTTTAATATCAACATATTCTTACTCCAATTAACTTATAGTAATAGTTTTCCAACCATCACATACAATATTTTTATTAAAACCTTCGTTATCTTTATAAAATTGTTCTGGACAAATTACCACTTTTTCTGAATTTATATTCAACCAAGCTCCCCACCAGCTAAAAGTACTGTTTGCAATTATATTATGTTTACATAATGACATTAGTTGCATGTCACGAAAACTATTTTGCCCTGTATTATGTTCCACATAACAGGCATTTGTTCCTAATGTTAAGTTCTTTCTGCACCAATTTATATCATCAGAGAACACAAACCAATATGGTTCCTTTACCTTTTCTTTCATTTCTTGTATTGCCTTTTGATAATAATCAGATTCACATAACGAAATATATTCTGTTTCCAGTAAGTAATCTCCCCGCCTTACATGTAGGGACACTGAATTTTCCGATTCAATTATCTTTTTAATTTCATAATTCTTTTCATCCTCTTTTTTTATCACCGGAAAGATAAACTCTTTCAAAATATCATTTTTTATATCTTTAAAATACTTTTCATCCTGCCAATATCCCCACAAAAAATCTTGATCAGACAGAGAATTAATAAACTCTTCGTCAAATCCCCTCTCTGGATCCATGATTCTTTTTGGATATCCGACATTTTTCAAACCGATTTTCCGCAAAACTCTGTAGGGTAAAGACATATTTATTTTATGTCTTTCTTTTTCAAAGTCTGAACACAACGGAATCTTGATTCCAAATATCTTTTCTAATTCATATCCGTTATGATGTTCCAATACCTCATAGTCTCCCAAATCTCCTTCTATCGTCTTTTGTGGAAATCTATACTGCAAGCTTAACAAAAAGGCATATTGGAACATTTGATTCCCCAATCCGCCAGAAAATCTAACAACCATTTTTTATTTCCTTTCCTTTATTAATTACACTTAAACTGCTTTATTTTCATTATTTTATAAGCATTTTTATACTTTTTATTGGTATATAATTTATTATGATTGAAATAACATAGCAAATCACAAATATGAATATGCACATCAAAAAAGATGGTTCTTTCACTGTCAGTGTCATCAAATCACCTATAAGATAGTGCATACAATATATTCCTAATGTATATGGACTCAAAAAGGAGATACTTTTCTTTATTGGTTCAACAAACCATCTTTGGGGAATCAAATATGCAATTGCTATCATCAATATTGAAAAAATAATTCCGATACCACCTGCATATCCAAAACCTGGAACCCTTGAAGGCCCACGAAATAAAAATCCTATAGGCAATATGATATTAAGTATCAAAACACAGCCTATTAGCGCACCCGCCATAATTATTGTTCTATATTTTTCAGCTTTCTGATATACACTAAAGTAAGCTAAATCAAATCCTATTACTGCATAAGGCAACATTTCGCATAATCTTCCCAAAATATATTTGTATTGTTGGCATTCATTAAATATTTCATAGTTTATTCCTGAATATTGAAGATATAACGAAACAACTAGCAAGCAATTGATAAGTACTATTCCAATTCGTTTCTTAAATACATAGAAAATCATAAAAAAAACGAAACTTAAAACTATAAGATCTATCTGATACCACATCGCATGTCCAGTAAGTGCCGTTCGGATATAGTCTGTTATCGTTTTGCTTTGAGATATGTTTATTCCGGTCACTACTTGAATTCCTAAATAAAATAATAAATATATTACTCCCCATCCTAACAAAGGAACTGTCAATCTATAAATACGTTTTTTAAACGAAAGCGGATTTTTTGTTAAAAATATTTTTGCTGTCAACAAAAATGACATCATCATAAAAACAGGCACTGCATAATTTTTCAATACATCAAATAGAAATAAAAATCTACTCCCCCCTCCATTATAAAAATGACACAATATCACTTCAAAACACATAAGTATTCTTAATAACGCCAATCCATAATTATACTCCTTATCCTTTTCCATAACTATCTACCCACTTATTTTTTATTCAATGCTATTTTTAAACTATAGATATTTAATATTTTATAATTTATCGATGTCATTCTTAAAATGACTTTATGTATTTTAGACAAATACTTATTTTTTAAAAATTCTGAACTATAATTAATAATCTTATCCACTATCACTTTTTGTTCTTTTATATATTCTTTCTTCTGTCCGCTTAATGCATATAATGTTCTTAATATATGATAATATTGCATTACAGATATTTCATATAGTTCCTGCTCATTTCTATTTTTAAAAAAAACTATTCTTTCTTCAAAGACCTCTAATAAAACTAATCTTTTTTTATTAAACTCCGTTCTCATTATGCTATTGTTCCGTATGGTATAATAATATAATGAAACATCTATATATCCTACTTTTTTAGCATTGTACAACAATTTATATGTAAGAAATTCATCTTCATGAATTTTCCCTTTAGGGAATCTCAATTTTTGAAATAAACTTCTTTTATACATTTTATTCCACACTACAATGCTCCCAACATTCATAAAGCACCTCTTAACAGCAAGCGCTCCTGTCTCTGTTTGCATTTCCATTGCAACTTTTTTTTCTCTGAAATCAACATTCTGATTGTCTTCAACATTAGTATAGTTAAAACAAATAATGTCTGCTCCGTCCTTCTTGGTAGCAGATTCTATACATATTTGAACAACATATTTATTAATACAATCATCACTGTCTACAAATAAGATCCAATCTCCTTTGCATAGTTCAAGTCCTACGTTTCTGGCATCTGACAACCCACCATTTTTTTTATGTACGACCGTAATTCGTTTATCTTTCTGCGAAGCTTCATCACATATCTTACCACTATTATCTGTTGATCCATCATCAATAAGCAACACTTCTATTTCTTCATATGACTGTTCTAAAATGGAATCAATACATCTCTCAATATATTTTTCAACGTTATATACTGGAACTATAATACTTACTAATTGTTTTTCTTTCATTATTTCCTCAATCTTTTAACACATTATCATATAGGTTTTTTAATTTCTGAGCGGTATTCTCCCACGTATATTCTCTCACTGTTTCTAATGCTTTTTCCTGAATTTTTTTATAATACTCAGGTTCTTCTATCAATCGAATAATATTATCAGCAATTTCCTTAGAATTTTTTTCTTTAACTAAAATACCTGTTTCTTCATTTACTATTACTTCTGATATTCCCTGACTTTCACAAGCAATAACCGGTATTCCACTAGCCATTGCTTCTAAATACACACACCCCAGTGCTTCATAATAACTTGGCAAAACGAATAAATCACTGTTACGCATTGCCTCAGCAATAACTTCAGACTTTTGGTATCCTTTGAATATAACCTCATCTAAATGATATTCCTTACACTTATTCTCAAGATTTTCTTGTAAAATTCCTCTGCCAAAAATGTCACATTGAAACTTGTATCCCTTTTCCTTAACTTCTTCTAATGCGTCTATTAAATATTCTATGCCCTTAATCGGGATCAAATTTCCTACACAGATAATTTTAAAAATACTATTTTGGGTTTTGAGAGAGCCAGAATAAAATTTAACAGGATTATAGCCATTGTACAAGGTATCTACATTTACATTTTCTGTACCTCTCTTTACGTTTTCCCCTACTTTATTACTAACTCCCAATACCAAATCTGCACCTTCATATGTTTTTTTGCAATATCTATAATTCATCTTTGCCATGGAATCTTTTTTTATATTCAACCGGAAGTATGCGTCCAATCCATGGACATGTACAACCGATTTCTTTCTATATTTTTTTGCCAGCATAACCGCCGCATATCCCTCCGGAATCGTCCCATGTCCATGAAAAATATCATATTTAGAAATATCTCGTCCTATATATTTTTCTATTTCTCTTTTTAAGAAATGACCAGATACGAATAAATTACATGCCATTGGTACACGAAACATCGGAATATAGAATATATTCATTTTTTTCCCTGCAACCCAAGTTTCTGTTTTTGTAAATGTTTCATTACCCCCCACAGGTACAACCACATCTATTTGAATACCGCTTTTTTTAAGCAGGGCATCACACAATTCCTTCACAAAAATGCCATATTGAGGTAAATCATGTCGTGGGTATAATCCCGATATCATCATTATTTTCATTTTTTATTCTCCCGTTGGTAAGCCTGAATAAATTAAACAATATATACAACACCAAAATATAAATGAAAATGGGCTGCCCGCTACCAATAAATAAGACTCTCCGAATGACAGCCCCAAAAAGGCAATACATATTGATAATATTGTTACAAATCTTCCCCTCATTTCTCGACTGATGTTTTTATAATTGCGATATATTTTTGTCCCTATTCTTATAAACATGATAAAGAATAATGTCACTCCTATAATCCCTACATCTGCTAACATAGCAATATACGAATTGTGATAAGTCATACCACTATATACATTTAATTGATTTTCAAACATACTTGAAGAAAATCCAACCCCTACCCAAGGATGCAGACGAATATTTTCAAAAGCATATTCCCATAACTCATCTCTTTCCAGTCCTTCTTCCAAAATTCTTGCAACTATAGGAATATCACTTATAATATCCCAAAATACGAAAATAAGGATCAAAACACAGGCCATTTTTCCAATAAATCTTTTCTTATTTTTCGATATGAGGAATAAAAACACTCCACTTCCTATAAGTGCTCCCATAAATGTTCCTCTGGATTCTGTAAGAAAAATAAAATATACATTTAACACCAAAAATAGAAGATCTATCATTCTACGTTCTTGTATAAATGATCCTAATAAAACTATAAAAGTAATTACTATTGCAGCACCACAAGCATTTCTATTTGAAAAGAAACCTCTGAACACTCCATAAAACATACCTTTTCCAATTATCAGATATAATAAATTAAATATAAGAATAAAATATGATACTTTCTTCAAAATCCAGAAAAATGATTTAATTGTATTTATGCGATTAATTGAAAAATAGATTGAACACGCAAAAAACATTAAAATAATCGTCAAAGATTTAACTGTTACATTCATTATATGATTGGAATATATAGCAGAAATTGTTGTCCCTAATCCAAATAAAAAAATACTCATATAATCAATATGCACTTTTTGTATATGCTGACAACATGCACATAATATGATTATAGGAAGAATAATAAATCTTGATTTTAATGCGATAGATGTCATAACGGGAAATATACTTGTACATAATATATATAATATAAATGAAATCAATAAAATCCATATATATTGCCTTTGAATTTTAGAAAAGGAATCTAATCTATCTTTGGATAATTTTATTCTCATCTCTATTAATGCTTCCTCTCCGTATATTTTTTAAATATATTCATATGAATTTTTGCCATTTGCTCTATTGTATACTCTTTTATTTTTTCTAAATTGTAAACTGCCATTTGCTCTCTACTTTGGTCATCATTTATTATTTGCTTTATCTTATTAGATAGAATATTTACATCATCTGATGGGATAACATAGCCCGCTTTTCCATTTTCAATTAATTCTAATCCTGATACACATTTATCTGTTGTAATTATCGGTAAAGCACGCGCCATAGCTTCGTTAATGACCAATCCCCATACATCTCCCCTGGTAGGAAATACAAAGAAATCTGCCGCCTTAAAATACAATTCAACTATCTCCGGTTTTTGAAATGGAACAAAGTGTATGTTCTTTAAATTGAACTGTTTTATAATCTTTTTATATTCTTCTGTTTCTTCTCCTCCAACAATATATACTCCCAATTTCTCATTATTGATATCTTTTAATGCTCTTAACAGTACATCAAATCCTTTTCCATGTATAAACCTTCCTATAGATAATACAATCAGCTCTTCTGTCATTGCCAATTTATTTTTATACTCTTTTTTCTCTTCTATAGTAAGTGGTCTCGCTAGTATCTGTTTTTCATAAATAGAAGTAAAGGGATACCAATATATATTTTCTTTTTGAGCCCCATAATGTAAGAGATATTTATCGCATTCTTTTCCCGTACTAAGCCATGCATCTGCACTACTGATGAAATGTTTTTTTATCCTATAAACAATACGTTTATCTGCTTTAATCATCCCGCCATCGCAATTAAGAATAAACGGAATTTTCTTCATTTTCATATATTGTAATGCCATCATCCCTGTTGGTGTACTATATCCACCTAGAACAATCACATCATACTTTTTTTTATCCAAATATGGAAGTATTGAAAAACACAGTGCACTATCCGTTCTAACATTAATGCCTTTTAAATATATCTCTTTAAAATTTCTTGCAGCTTTACTCTTCCATTCTCTATCAGAAGCATTCTTTCTCTCATACACAACTGTTAAATCACACAGCTTACCTAACTCATCAAAAAAATCCACTCTATATGGTGACGGTATATTAACCATAAATAAAACTTTCATTTTTTCTCCTCTAGTTAACCGCAACTAATCTCCTCTATATAATCCACTACTTTTTTCCATGTAACCTCTGGTTTATACATCTCAGGAATTGCATATTGTAACTTTCTTTTTAAATTTTTATCTAACTCAATTCCTCTTTTTATTCCTTCTGCTATACTTAGCTCGTCAAAACAGTTAAAATAAATTGTCTTCTCATATGTCTGACAAACATCTTTTGCATACGGACAATCACTTACCAAAATTACTGCATCAAAAATTTGAGCTTCCACCAACGGTAAACCTACTGTCTCTATATAAGATGGAAAAACAAGAATTGTATGCTTAATAATTTCCAACAGTTCTTCCTTTTTTAAATATCCTAAAAACACAACATCCAAAGAATTATCATTCACATACTTGCATAACTCCTTAGCTTTTGCATCTGCTTTATCAATAGTCAACACAATTCGGATATCTAGTTTTTGTTCTCTCAGCTTCTTCTGTGCCTGAAGAAGTTTCAAGTGATTTTTATAAGGAAGAGGTAACGCCGGATAAAATAAAACAGGTTTCTCACATTCATAAACATCTTTGTATAATCGACTTTTCTTTGAAATATCCGGAATATGTAAACTTGGGGAAGAAACTAATATCTTATTTGGCGAAACTCCTGTTTTCTTTACTACTGCATCTTTCACCCATGGAGTCTGTACGATGACACCATCTGCCCTTTTTATAGATTTCTTAATTAAATATCCCATTAAATGCTGTTGAAAAGCTGACGCTCTTTCGTCTGACTTCAAAAATGAGAATCTTTTAATATCTTGAAATGGTAAAGACTGGTGCATATATACTATTTGAGGTACATTTTTTATGTTAACCATTAAATTTTGTAAGGACAGCACCACATCTGGTATAAAATCTGGAATTACTTTTCTCAAATCTTTCATTTCCCAATGAATTCTGCTCAACAAATTTTTCTTCATTTCCGTATGATATTCTACTTTTATGAAATCTGCACATTTATCTGGCACATCCAACTGCACTACCGACACCAAAAACATCCATTCATAATTTTGCCCATATCTACATACATATTGAAAAAATTCTTTTAATATAGCTGCTCCACCACTATGCTGCGCTGCAACATCTACTACTAAGATTTTTTTTCTACTCATAAATCAATCCTCTTTATTACTTTTGCTGGATTTCCTGCAATAACTGTATTATCCTCAAAAATACCATGTACCACACTTCCTGCTCCAACTACACAGTTATCACCTATAGTTGTTCCCTTTAAAATAATACTATTGCACCCTATAAATACATTTCTTCCTATTTTTACAGGTTGGGTAACTAACTGAGTTAAATCATTTTCTATTCTTTTCCTCGGATCAATAGGGTGAAAATCATTATCTATGATTTTACAATTAGCTCCTATAAGTGTATGATCACCTATATTAATTTCTTCTCTTGCATAAATTGTACTTCCTGAAATTCCAACATGATTCCCAATCTGAATTTTCCCTGTTCCTCTGGCTACAATGATAGTCCGTTGATATAACCCCAATAGATTAGATAAAAACCCACTGTTTATATTGCACATATCACCTATTTTTACTTCTGCACTCGAAAATCTAAATATAAATGGCCACCCTCCTAAATAAAGTTTTTTACCATAAATAATCTTATTTATTTTAAACCAAATTTTAGGTAGTTTACTGCTGTATTTCATACAAACATCTTCCCTTTCCTACTTCTTATTTCGGCATAATCTCATTTAATACTTTACGGTACTTGTTTATTAACACCTTTTCACTATATTCTTCTTCGATTACTTTTCTTGCTCTTTCTCCCAGCACTTCACCTTCCTTAGGGTTCTGATACAATTTCACAATTATATCCGCAAGTCCTTCTGCAGAATTATTTGTGATACAAAAGCCAATTTTTTTCTTTTGAATTAAAGTGCTTAAGTCATCATCACCATTTGAAATGCCAATAATCCCCGTTCCTGTTGCCATCAAATCATATGTCTTACTCGGCATAAAAAGATGTGAAAGCGTTTTTTCCTGTGATACAATCCCAATATCTCCACAAGAAATAGAATGACGAAACATTTCTTCTGACTGTAAAGGATAGAGTGAAACATTTTTTCTATTCTCTTTTATACATTTTTCAACTAACTTGATACCCGGGCCATGCCCAATAAAGACAAACTCTATATTCTTCTCTTTCTCCAAAATTTTTGCAGCATCTAATATTAATTGTATATTATGCCCATATCCCATTTTCCCAGAATATAATACAATAAATTTTTCTTTTAAATTATTTTCTTCTAAAAACCTATTTTTTTCTTTTGAAATAGGCTTCAATTTTTCAAGATTAGGTGTAATGGGAATCACTGAAATATCTATTTTTCTATCTAAACAATCATTAATACTTCTTGCAACTCTATCCCCAATTGTAATTACTTTATCAATTTTAGGATAAATATAACAATTCATTTTATGCCATATCTTACATACTATTTTAACTACGATATTACTATATGTTTCTTCGATAATTTGGGGATAAATATCCCAATTCATATACACGAATGGAGCATTAAACGCTTTTTTTAATATCTGATTTCCGATATAAGCATTTATTGGTGGATTAGATGTCGCATATATCAAATCAATTTTTAAATCATTATTATCTTTTACCCATTTTTTTATATGATATAAAAACTGGATCCAACATTTTATTCTACTCCCTAAACTTTTCGGATCATGCTTTGGTGCATTAATTATTTTAAGATTTTCCGCTTCTTTTAATTCATTTCCTGCATGAACAAAAAATTGAGTTTCTTCGGGAAATACCCTTTTTAATATTTCAAAATAATCTGGATTTATATATTGAGATACAACTAATACATTCATTTTAATTCCCTTCTTACTTCAAGATATGTATTGGTACTCCTACATACACTCCTGATTCTTCAATATCCTTCACAACCACTGCACCAGCACCTACAACCACATTTTCTGCAATAGTAATATTATTTTTCACACACGCGCCTACACCTATATGCGTTTTTCTCCCAATGCAAACTGTTCCTGCCAGTGTTGCATTGGGAGAGATATGTACATAATCCTCTAAATTATTATCATGTTCTACAATTGCTCCGGTGTTTATAATGCAATGTTTTCCAATACTTGCACATGGATTGATAACTACATTCGCCATAACTACCGTTCCTTCACCAATCTGTACATTTATACCAAGCACAGCCGCTGGATGTATTAATGTTGCCCATTGTACATTATATTTCTCTGCAACATTCTCTCGAATACTATTATTTCCAATGGCAATTACAAATTCACATTGATCCTTATATTTCACAATATCTTTAGTTTTTCCTAAGACCGGAAACCCACAAGTTTCTTGTAAAGTATCAGCATCGTCTAAAAAACCGATAACTTCGTATCCTATTTTCAATGCTATATCTGCAATTACTTTTCCATGCCCGCTAGCTCCAATAATCACTAATTTCTTAGACATTTTCCTCTACCTTTTCTTCTGTTCCCATAAACACTTCCATGGTTGCCGCCGTCTCAGAATTAATGCCATCCCTTTTTATTACATTCAGTACCGTCTGGAATATGATTTTCCAATCCCCTAAAAATGTCACATGGTCAACATACTGTACGTCATATTTAAACTTATCTTCCCAACTGATTGCATTCCTTCCATTTACCTGTGCCAATCCACTCAATCCAGGACGCACCTCATGACGTCTTCTTTGTTGTTCATTGTATCTGGATAGGTATTCTACCAATAATGGCCTTGGTCCAACTACTGCAATATCCCCCCGAAAAATATTCCAAAGTTCCGGCAACTCATCTAAACTGGTGCTTCTTAATAATTTTCCAAACTTTGTAAGTCTTACTTCATCTGGAAGAAGATTTCCGTCTGGATCCTTCGCATCTGTCATTGTCCGAAATTTATAAAGGGTAAATACCTTTTCATCTAACCCCGGTCTTTTTTGTTTAAATATCACTGGACTTCCTAACTTTGTCCTAACTAAAATTGCAGTAATCAAAAGAACTGGTGACAACACAATCATTGCTAGCAATGACAGTAAAATATCTTGTGGACGCTTTATAAACTTTTCATAAAACCCTTTTTGGTGTGGAATTTTTTTATTCTGCATCTGTTTTCCCTTGCTCAATTTTTATTCCTCTCATGATTTTACTCAAAACATCTCTTTATAATCTCAATCACAACATTCTGTTCTTCTACCGTCATCTTGTTATCACTCGGCAGACACAATCCTCTATGAAACAGATCCATCCCAACATCCAGCGGTTTTCCATCTTTTCCAACTGCACCTCCGGAAATATATGCGTTTGTTTTTGCCCTTCCATTTCCTTCGCGAGTGACAAAACCGTTCATTCTGTAAATCGGCTGCATATGCATTGGCTTCCAAAGAGGACGGCCTTCTGCATTGTACGTTTCCAATACTTCCAGAATTTCCGTCGGACATGTTTTTCCAGCTTCGCTGATATACAAAGCCTCTTGTTCCCCTCTCACCTGTTTGCACATAGCTTCTGGTTTGATCAACATACAGGACAGCCAGAAGTTCGGCTTTGATTCTACTTCATCATACGGATTCATTTCAATTGGCAAATCTTGAAATGCTGCTTTATATCGTTCATATATTGCCTTTTTTTCTGCAATATGTTCTTCCAGATATGGAATCTGACCTCTGACCACACCCGCAATCACATTACTCATCCGATAATTATACCCCAACTCTTCATGTTGATACCACGGTGCGTTTTCTCTCGCCTGAGTAGACCACTTCCGTACTTTATTTGCCGCTTCAAGATCGTTTGTAAGCAGCATTCCTCCTGCTGATCCAGTAATAATCTTATTTCCATTAAATGAAATTATATTATAATTGCCAAAATTTCCTGTCTGTATGCCTTTATAAGATGCCCCAAGTGATTCTGCCGCATCCTCAATCAAAATTGCCCCATGCTGACTGCAAATCTCCCTAATTTCATCTATTTTTCCTGGAGTTCCATATAAATGCACCAAAACCACTGTTTTCACATCTGGATATAACTCAAACGCTTTCTCCAATGCAGCCGGATCCATATTCCAGGTTTCATATTCTGTATCAATAAACACTGGAATTCCACCTTCATAGACAATCGGATTTACAGTTGCATCAAAGGTCATATCAGAACAAAATACATGTTCTCCCCGTTTGACACCTGCTAATTTTACCGCCATATGTAAAGCTGCTGTTCCTGCTGAAAGTGCTACCGAATACTGACATCCGACCTTTTTGCAAATCAGATTTTCTGCCTCATTTATATTTTCTCCTACCGTTGACATCCAGTTCGTTTCATAAGCTTCTGTGATATATTTCAGTTCTTCTCCATGCATCGTAGGGGAAGATAACCATACTTTTTTTTCAAAAGGTCTCAAATCCATTCTTTTATCCTCTTTATAAATAAGATATTTTTAATATTCTTCATTGTCTTTTCTAAGCAGTTTCTTCTATTTTTTTCTCTTCCCCCAGCAGTCTCTCATACACTTCGCCCTTTTTCTCGCTTCCATGTTCGCCTGCCGGGTGGTACGTCTTCACGATTTCAGCTACTTTTTCCCGGATATTGTCTGCATTGATGTATGCCATATCCATCAACGTCTCCAACTCTTTTAAAAACGTTTCGACTTCAAACGGAATCGGACATCCGATGTGGATCAGTTCGTTCCTCGTCTTCTTCAGTCCTTCTTCTGCCATCAGCTTCTCTTCATAGAGCTTTTCTCCCGGTCTTAATCCCGTATATTCCACCTTGATATCAATATCCGGTTTCAATCCTGACAGCTTGATCAGGTTTCTTGCTAAAGTATCGATCTTCACCGGACTTCCCATATCCAACACAAAGATTTCTCCGCCATGCGCATATGTCCCTGCCTGCAGGACAAGACTGACCGCTTCCGGAATCGTCATGAAATAACGGATAATATCCGGATGAGTCACCGTGACCGGTCCGCCTTCTTCGATCTGTTTTTTAAACAGCGGGATCACCGAACCATTGCTTCCCAGCACATTTCCAAAGCGGACTGCCACAAACTCTGTCTTGATATCTTTCGGGAATTCCTGCTGCACCATTGCTCCGTCTTCATCATCTGCATGGGCATACAGAATCGGCAGCTTTTCCGGTGTCCCCTCTTTGATCATACGATCAAAGGACTGGATGATCATCTCGCACAGACGCTTGCTCGCTCCCATAATATTCGTCGGATTGACCGCCTTATCCGTGCTGATCAGAACAAATCTCTGGCAGCCGTTCATCATCGCCGCATAGGCCGTCTTATACGTTCCGATCGCATTGTTTTTGATGGATTCGCATGGGCTGTCTTCCATCAGTGGCACATGTTTATGAGCAGCTGCATGGTACACCACCTCTGGCCGATACGTCTCAAATACCGCATTGATCCTTCTGGAATCCCGAATGGAACCAACCAGGACCACCAGATCCAGATCCGGATATTTCTTTTTCAACTCCTGCTGAATATCATATGCATTGTTTTCATAAATATCAAACACGATTAACTGTTTCGGTTGATACGATGCGATCTGACGACAGAGTCCGGATCCAATGCTTCCGCCTCCTCCGGTCACCATCACCTTTTTGCCATGAATAAACACATGGATCTCTTCCATATTTACTTTGATCGGCTCCCGTCCCAGCAGCTCCTCCACGTCGACATCCCGCAGAGCGCTCACCTTGACCTCTCCGGTCAGGAACTGATACACGCCCGGCAGGTTTTTCAGCTCACATCCCGTCTCTTTACAGATGTTCAGAATATCTCTTTTTTCCTCTGCCGTAGCGCTCGGTACCGCTACAATGATCTTGTCGATCTTATAGCGTTCCACACACGATAAGATATCGTCCCGACCGCCGACAATCGGCACCCCTTCGATGTACCTTCCCCATTTATTCGGATTATCGTCAATAATACAGCAGACAATATCCTTCAGCTCTTTTGCGGTCTTGATATCCCGCAGGATGATCTGACCGGCCTTTCCTCCCCCGATCAGAAGTACCCGCTTCGCTTTTGCGATCTCTTCTGTTTTTCGCCGCTTACTTCTCTCCAGTAAAACGAACCGATAGGCAAAACGTACCATCAGCGTCATACCAAACTGGATCACCGTTCCGAAAAAATAATACGAAAGCGGCATTCTGCCAAAAAAAAGCGTCATACCTGTACAATGAAACAAACTTGAAATACCTGTTGCAACTATCATACGTACTAACTCACTATAGCTTGCAAATCTCCAGATACTGTTGTACAGACGTAGACGCCAAAATACGAATAACGAAAATATGACATAAATACCAATAAATTTAAGGTATGCTCCCAAAAATTCCTTTGGGATCATAGAATATCTGCAGTCAAACCGAAACCACAGTGCCAGAAAAAATGCAATCACAATAGAAATTGCATCGTATCCGGCCAGTGCAAGGGAAACAAGCTGCCAGTGCTCAACCTTCTTCTTCGTGTATCGAATCGCATTTGCTTTTGCTTGATTCAAACTCTTTCCCACAAAACTCTCCTCCTAAGTGTTACTTATTTTCAAACATTGGATAATATCCTTATCCTCTTCCATCCCCAATCCCTGATGTTTATAAAAATTTCATAAACATCGTCTATCTATTTAAATTTACTACATTTCTCTACGTTTTTCAACATATAACGCCTTTTTATACAATAATTTCCTAATTTTGATAACAGTACACAATATGTAACAAATCCTCACCTGTTTGACATAAAAAGCGCAATAATATCTCCTCACATTCTTTCGTTTTTTATATAATTTTCTAATTCTTCCAAGGACTTCTTTTTTATTTTTTTGTATATATTTTCAAAAAAAGTGGAAGAAATCTCTTTCCTCCACTTTCCATTTAAATATTAAAGTCTTTTTCTGTCAAAATAATGCGGTCTGCATCGTCTGTATTCTTTCCAAGTACCCGTTTTACAAGTTTCTTTGCAGATACCTTCTGGGAATGCGCCATAGCCTCATCCATGATATCTTTTACTTCTGCGACTGTCACTGCGTGATCTTCTCTCTGCATCGCATCGATCCGGCTGTACAGCGCCAGGATTCCCATCTCGTCGATCCGGTATCCATTCTCCTGTGCATACGTCTGACCGAATGTAACCAGCTCGTCATTTACAAAGATCGGCACTTCCAATCTGCTTGTAAATTTCTTTCTGAATTCTCTATTGGAAGAAAGCACCCGATCCAGCGGCTTTCTCTGCTCTTCCAATACGATCAGCATCTCACCTGTATCCTTTTCCATCGCCTTGTTCAGCTTCGCAACCGTTCTTTCACTTAATTTTCCTGCTTTTTCAATGATCAGCGCTCCGCCGTACAGCTTGGCAATGATATCACTGATCTTCTTCTTATTCAGCGCTTCTCCGGTGATGATCGCAACTCTTCCCTGACGGATCTTTCTCTGCTTCTGGATCGCTTTGACCACATCAACCGCAAGAACCGTCTTTCCGTTGCCTTTGTTTCCGACGATCAGCAGGTTGCCTGTATTGGATGTACCTCTTCTGTTCGTACAGTTGCGGTCCTGCTCCAAAACATCCACAAGCTGTTCGCTCATGCCGCGCACCGGAACAAAGTAGGAGAACAGCTTCTTCTGCTCTTCTGTCAGCCCTGCTCTTTTTGCGCCCTGTCCGGACAGGTCATAGCGGCTGTGTACCAAAAATCCTGTATCGGAAATCGATAATGCATCTGCAATCTCATCCATCGGAAGCGGTGCAGTCTTTCCTGTCGCAATCAGCTTCGCAGTCTCTTTTCTGCTCAGCGGTGTCGTAGAACTCAGAATATCCGACTCAACAGGCTCTTCATCCGGAATCTCACGATCGTCCGGTTCATCACTCAGCGTCGGCTTGAACTCTTCCTGCAGCCCTGCTGCAATCGATTCGTAATCGTCCTCATAATCATCATCGTAATCCAGTTCTTCTTCGAATTCCTCTTCCAGTTCCTCTGCTGCGTCTTCTGTCAGAAGGTCTTCATAATCTTCTGCACTGTCAACCTCCAGAGTCAGCTCTTCTGATTCCATTCTAAGCTCTTCTGTTGCTGCCTCCTTATTCTCAAGAGGTTCAACAGGAGTACTCGTGTGTACCGGAATCTCCTCACTCTCTTCTTCCGGAATCACACCTTCAATCTCATCGATCATCCTCTGAATATCCGGGGATAAGATCGGGCTCTTTGGCTTGCGCTCGATCTGTTCTATATCCTCTTCGTTCACTTCTGGAACTTCTTCCGGTTCAACACTGCCTTCTGTGGCTTCCCACTCAGCAAGAATATCATCAATATCAAGTATATCGTCAACCGGCTCGTCTATTCTCTCATCCTCTTTGATTTCTGTTTCTTCTAATTTAATAGATTCTTTTTCCATATCTTCCTTCTCAGCCTCTTCTGCTACTTCAGGTTCCTCGATTACTTCCACATCTGCTGCATCTGCCGCTTCCGGTTCTGCCAGCTCTTCTAATTCTTTCAGATCAACTTCCTTAACTTTCGTCTCGATCGTCTCCTCAACGATCTCTTCTACAGGTTCTTCGATCACTTCTTCCTCTGCCACTTGATCCAGCAATTCCAGATCTGATAATGACTCAATCTCTTCCAGTGCTTCTGCCAGATCTGAGCAATCATCTTCCCCTGTACTCTCCTCGTCATCACCTTCCACCGGTTCTGCGTCCTCTTCTGCCAATTCTTCGATGTCTTCTTCGTACTCTTCCGCATCCTCTTCTGAAAGTTCCAGCTCTTCCTGCTCCTGCGCTTCTTCTTTTTCTGTATGGAACAGATTCTGAAGCGCCTCGCCAAGCTTCATCGTATCACCCAGCTTCTTCTTCGGCGGCTCCGCTTTTTTCAGCTGCTCTGCTACTTCCTCCTCACTGAGTTCAACATTCTCCGACTCTGCGATCTGCTCTGAACGCTCCAGCATATCCTCTGTATAGCGGGCAGCTTCTTCCTGCTCTCTTCTCCGCTTTTCTTCTTCCTCAGCTTTTATTCTGCCCAGATCGATCAGTTTTTCTGCTGCTCTTTCTGAAGATTTTTCTGCTTCTTCCAGCCTTCTGTCATACTTTTCCTGCTGAAGCGGAGTCAATGGCTTGTATCGCATCTTCAGTTCCATAGCCTTGTATACATACTTGCCTTCGCTGAACCACAGGATCAGATCATCACACTCTTCCAGACATTCGGCTGTCATCCCGGCTTCTTCATATCTCTTGGCCAGCTCGTATGCCCACTCTTCGACATACTCTGCTTTTTTGAACTGCTCCAACGCACGGATCTGCTGCTCGATCGGAGCTCTTCGTGCTCTCAACAGGCGGTATCTTAGGATGTACTGATTCGGATCTTTTGGCGCAGCCTGTACGTATTCATCATAATAGTCGATTGCCTCTTCCAGATTTCCAACCTTTATCGCAAGAGTGCACAAGCGATATAATATCTTTCTGCTCCCCTCTGTTCTATGATAGGCAGCTCTCAGAACTCCAAAACTCTTACGGTAATCTCTGATCTTTTCATATATATTGCTGACGTTTAACAGCATATTTACATTTCTGACACGCTTCCAATCAATGCTGTCAGCAATCTCAGCGGCTCTGTTGTATGCACCGTTTTCCATAAGTTTTAGCATCTGTTCTGTCTTCAACTTATATTCATACTTGTCCACTATGCTCACCTCATTATACTTAGTCTGTACCTTACAGGTATCTTTCTCTTCATTGCCTAGTTTGTTCTAGTTTACCATATGACTCCCGTAATGTCAAAAAAATGCACCCTCAATTGACATTGAAGATGCATTTTACTTTTTATTCAAATTTTTCATATTCTATTTTATAAATCGAAGGAACTTCTCAATTCTGTTCCTGTAAGACCTTTACACTTGTTAATTGATATAGCAGTCTGTCCACTAAGACTGGCTTATATGAAACCTCCTGTTCTTCAATTTAACAATATCTATAACCTAAATCCGACTCGGTATCGGTATCATCCTATCATGAAAGTCCTCTCTTCAGTTATTCTCTCTATAACCTTTCGGCTGCTGCAGTATCATCTGACGATATTCCAACATCCTATTTGATTATTCTTTCTATAACTGGGGGTGCTTCATATAAAACTGATATTCCTTATCCATGTTTCTTTACACATGTTCGGGAACTTTGGCTACATGTGGTATCTATATTCAATACGTCTGTAGATGTCGAATCTTTTCATTTTCATCCAGCTTTACAATCTCTTCGATTTGATCTTTTCATTCACTTTTACTGGATCTTATCTTTCGTGGTAAAGGTCTCTTTCACAGGAACCTGCATCTACCGTACCACTGACATATTGAAATGTAACTGATGATATACTGTCCATTGGACCTCTGCCTCCTTAGTTCGTTTATTTTTAATCTAACAGAACGACTGCTTACTAAATTAAGAATCGCTCTTTAGTTAAATATCCTTTTGAGATGTGTGATTGTTGTATCTCTTTTGGATTGACTTAATAATAACACTATCCCTTTTAGTTGTCAACACATTTTTTATATTTTTCTTTAATAATTTTTAAACTATTCTTTTTTGTTTGAATTTTCTGAATATTCAATTTGTATAATATGCGCATTGCGATTGTACACAAATACAGATATAATAAATTTACTTTTTAGCTGTCGTCTGTACAGCATTGGCTTCTGTCTTTTAGAAGCTGTCTGTTTTCCGGCGTTTCGCCAGATTTTCAGTTATTTTTAACCGAACACAAGAATAAGAAGATTGCATCTACACGATAAGTTTTTTATAATGGAGGAAAGTACATGCGAAAAAATAAAAAAAGAAATCACCAGAAACACCCTGTCCCGAATCACAAATATAAGGATCGGCTTTTTCGCCTGGTTTTCAATAACAAGAGGGATCTTTTGGACCTATACAATGCATTGAATAATACCTGCTATGAAAATCCGAATGATCTTGAAGTTAATACACTGGAGGACGCTGTTTATCTCTCTATGAAAAATGATATTTCATTCCTGATCGGCGGGACACTGAATCTCTATGAACATCAGAGCACGTATAATCCAAATATGCCATTGCGCGGACTGATCTATCTCGCCAGGTTGTATGATGGATACGTCGAGACGGAAAACATCAATTTATACAGCAGCACTCTAAAAAAGTTGCCGATTCCTCAATACTTTGTGTTCTATAACGGCACAAAAGAACAACCGGATGAGACGATTCTTCGATTGACGGATGCGTTTGAATCTGTATCCGATAATCGGCAGCCTTGTCTGCAGTGCACCGCAGTGATGCTGAATATCAATTACGGACATAACCTTGCGCTTATGGAAAAATGCCAGCGGCTGAAAGAGTATTCTATTTTTGTGGATACGGTAAGGATTCAGTGTAAGAAAACGAGTGATCCGAGGCACGCTGTCACGAAAGCGGTAGACATCTGTATTGAAAAGGGAATTCTTCGGGATGTACTGGTGAAACATAAAGCGGAGGTAATCAGTATGGTTCTGACATCGTTTAATCAAAAGGCTTATGAAGAAGACTTAAAAAACCAGTATAAAGAGGGTATTGAGGAGGGCATTAATCTTGGACAAAAAGAAATTGTTCTCCATATGCTTCATTCCGGCAACTCTCCGGAGCAGATTGCTCAGCTGACCGGAATTGATGTTGAAGTTGTAAAACAATGGATTGAAAAAGCTAAATAACTTTTACAAAAGCATATCCCCCGGATCTCAGGCTTCTTTCTCCTGAAATCCGGGGGATCTATTCATTCTCTCTATTTTCTTAGCAGATCTCTGCTCCTGCCGGCATTGATTTTTCCGGTGTCATCAGTGCAAGGTTGCCTTCTGCATCTTCTGCGCATAACAGCATTCCTTCTGATAATACGCCTGCCAGTTTTGCAGGTTTCAGATTCACGAGAACCATGACTTTCTTTCCAACCATTTCTTCGGCTGTGTAATGACCTTTGATTCCGGATACGATCTGTTTTACCTGGCTTCCGATCTTCACCTGTGAGCAAAGGAGTTTTCTGGATTTTTTCACTTCTTCGCAGGCAATGATCTCTCCGACCTGGAACTGCATTTTTCCAAAATCGTCAAATGTGATCTCTGGTTTTGCTTCGATATCGATCACATCTTCCTCTTCTTTTTCTTCTTCAACCGGTGGATGCAGCTCTTCTACTTTTTTCAGAACTTCTTCCAGATCCAGTCTTGCGAAGAGGATTTCCGGTTTTTCTGTTACATGACCATTTCCGAGCTGCTCCAGAATCTTTTTGCTTGTGGATGGCATAAAGGATTCCAGAAGTTCTGCACCGCGGGAAATGCTCTGAATAAGGTTCCAGAGAACTGTTTCCAGACGGTCTTTTTTCGCTTCATCTTTTGCCAGTACCCACGGCATTGTCTCGTCAATGTATTTGTTGCAGCGTTTGAAGAGATTGAAAATTTCTGTCATTGCATCTGCCACACGCAGCTCTTCCATCTTGTCTTCGACTGCTTTTGGTGTGTTTTCTGTCACTGCCTTCAGATCTGCATCAACCTCTTCTGCCACACCTTTGTCTGTTACAGTTCCGCCGAAATATTTATTTGTCATGGAAACGGTTCTGTTGACCAGATTTCCCAGTGTGTTGGCAAGATCAGAATTCATGCGCTCTACCATCAGTTCCCATGTGATAACTCCATCATTTTCAAATGGCATCTCATGAAGAACAAAGTAACGAACTGCATCAACGCCGAAGAAATCTACCAGTTCATCTGCGTAAAGGACGTTTCCTTTGGATTTACTCATTTTTCCGTCTCCCTGAAGCAGCCATGGATGTCCGAATACCTGTTTTGGAAGCGGAAGATCCAGTGCCATCAAAAAGATTGGCCAGTAAATTGTATGGAAGCGAATGATATCTTTTCCGATCAGATGCAGATCTGCCGGCCATAATTTGTGAAACTGCTCCGTGCTGTTTCCATCGCAGTCGTATCCGATTCCTGTGATATAGTTTGTAAGCGCATCCAGCCATACGTAAGTTACATGTTTCGGATCGAAGTCTACCGGGATTCCCCATTTGAATGATGTTCTGGAAACACACAGATCCTGCAGTCCCGGAAGCAGGAAGTTGTTCATCATCTCGTTTTTACGGGATACCGGCTGAATGAATTCCGGATGTGTATTGATATGCTCGATCAGTCTGTCTGCATATTTGCTCATTTTAAAGAAGTATGCTTCTTCTTTCGCAGGCTGTACTTCACGTCCGCAGTCCGGACATTTGCCGTCTACAAGCTGTGATTCTGTGAAGAAAGATTCACATGGAGTACAGTACATTCCTTCATAGTGCCCTTTGTAAATATCTCCCTGATCGTACAGTTTTTTAAAGATCTTCTGTACCTGTTTTTCATGATCTTCGTCTGTTGTACGGATAAATTTGTCATAAGAAGTATCCATCAGATCCCAGATTTTCTTGATTTCTCCGGAAACATTGTCTACGAATTCTTTTGGTGTTACTCCCGCCTCTTCTGCTTTGAGCTCGATCTTCTGACCATGCTCATCGGTTCCTGTCTGGAAAAATACATCATATCCCTGACTTCTCTTGTATCTTGCGATCGCGTCAGCCAGAATAATCTCATAAGTGTTTCCAATATGCGGTTTGCCTGATGTGTAGGCAATCGCTGTTGTGATATAATATGGTTTCTTGTCTGCCATCTCTCTTCTCTCCTTCATAAAAAATCCCGTCTTCCTGCTGCCAAGAAGACGGGTGAATACCGTGTTACCACTTCTGATTTATCTCAGCCTCACGGCTGAAACCTCTGTGAGTGCTGCCAAAAACACTCTCTCGCTGTAAAGGGCGAACCCATCGCAGTTCACATCATGCTTGCTACGCCGCTCGGGAGCCATGTTCGATCATCTTCCGTTCATCCCTCTCAGCATCGGATCCTTTCTCGGATCTTCCGGGAATTCTCTGTAAAATTTCGGATAACCTACTCTCTCCGTCTTTGCATTTTCCGTATGATTTTTCTACCAGATATGTGTATAAAATACACACTTTCTCGTTGAAAATCGTATCACAGCCGGAATGATAAGTCAAGATTGCACCTTTTAAAAATTTGTCTTATTACGATCCAGCGGCCACTTCGACCAGAAATTTTTTCTGCCGTAATGCCTCTTCGATCAGATCCAGTGTCTCTTCGGAATCTGCCTCGATCAGATGATAATGATAATTGGAGGTAATATTTTTCAGAGGACTTGATTTTCCCCGCTTAATATCCTCTACAAATTCCATCACTTTTCGTCTGGATGTGATGTTAATCTCTGCCTCCATGTGACCGTACACCCTGTGATTGACCATCACGTTCACCACTTTTCCGCCCAGATCCACTACCGTACACAGCTCGTCTTCCAACTCTTCATCCGTGTGATTCACTTTGAAGATCCGGTTCACGGAATGTGGAGTATTCAGAAGATATCCCCTGTTTGTGGATATGATCTCATGTCCCGCTGCCCGGATCAGTGCGATATCCTGCACGATCACCTGCCGGCTGACATCAAATTCTTTTGCAAGCTGCGCCCCAGATACCGGAATACTGCTTTTTTTAATCTGATTTATGATTTGATCTCTGCGTTCAGAACCTGTCATAAATACTGTTCCTCTCTTTCTTTTTCTGCATCTTTATTCCACTGCATGCAGATTCTTTAAAGAAATATCCAGGATCGGAGCGGAGTGTGTCAACGCACCGCTGGAAATATAGTCAACTCCGATCTCTGTCAGACGCGCGATATTTTCTTTTGTCACATTTCCGGAGCACTCTGTCTGGGCTCTTCCGTCGATCAACTCCACTGCTTTTTTCATATCCTCCGGTGACATATTATCCAGCATGATGATATCTGCGCCGGCTTCCACCGCTTCTTTTACCATGTCCAGATTTTCTACTTCTACTTCAATTTTTCTGACAAACGGCGCATACTCTTTTGCCATCTGCACCGCTTTTGTCACGCTTCCCGCTGCTCCGATGTGGTTATCTTTTAACAGCACACCGTCAGAAAGGTTGTAACGGTGGTTGTATCCGCCGCCTGCACGAACTGCATATTTCTCAAAAATACGCATATTCGGTGTTGTTTTTCTTGTATCGAGGAGTTTGATCTTGCTTCCTTCCAGAAGTTTTGCAACAGAATTGGTATAGGTCGCGATTCCGCTCATTCTCTGAAGATAGTTCAGCGCAACTCGTTCTCCGGAAAGAAGAACACGGATGTCTCCTTTGACTTTTCCCATCAGCTGTCCGTTTTTCACTTCTTCTCCGTCTTTGCAGTATAACTCTGCCTTCGTGTCCGGATCCAGAAGGGTAAACACTCTCTCGAACACTTCCAGTCCGGCAATAATTCCATCCTGTTTGCAGATCAGGTCTACTTCACCTGCCACTGCCTCTTTCATCACTGAATTGGTTGTCACATCTTCACTGGAAATGTCTTCTTTTAACGCTTCTAAGATCAGGTGATCTGCCTGAAGCTTCATTGTAATCTGATTCATCTGGTTTCTCCTTTATTTTTCATCTATTCTTTCATTTTATACAGCCTGTTCTTTTTCCAGGCACCATTGCTCTTTGATAAGATTTGCCGCTCTTTTTGCAAATACAAGACTCTCCAGAAGAGAGTTGCTTGCCAGACGGTTCGCTCCGTGCACACCGTTGCAGCTTGTCTCTCCCACTGCAAACAGCTGCGGCATGGACGTGTGGCTGTTCTTGTCTACCCAGATACCGCCCATAAAATAGTGCTGCGCCGGAACGACCGGAATGCACTCTTTTGTAACATCATAGCCTTCCTCCAGGCAATGCTCGTAAATATTCGGAAAATGACTCAATATCGTCTCTTTCTCGATCGGCGCCATGGACAGCCACACAAAATTTGTTCCATCCTTTTCCATCTGTTCCCGGATTGCCTTTGTCACCACGTCTCGCGGAAGCAGTTCATCTACGAAACGCTCCATGTTTTTATTATAGAGAAGTGCGCCTTCCCCACGGACGGATTCGGAGATCAGGAATCTTCTGCCCGGCTTTTCCGAATACAATGTAGTCGGATGGATCTGTACATAATCCAGATGCTCCAAACGAATGTGATGTTTTTTCGCTACTTCCAGTGCATCTCCTGTCAGATGAGGGAAATTTGTGGAATGCTGATACAGCCCGCCAATTCCTCCGCTTGCCAGAATGGTATAATCTGCATAAATAGAGGACTCTTCACCACTTTTCGTCTTCACGGTGATTCCCGCACATTTTCCGTTTTCCTCAAGAATGTCTGTCATGGTCGTATATTCGTAAATTGTTACGTTATTCTTTTCCCTTACCCGCGCCAACAGCTTACTGGTGATCTCTTTTCCTGTCACATCTGCATGAAACAGAATTCTCGGTCTGGAGTGTGCCCCCTCTCTTGTGTAGGCAAACGCTTCTCCGTCCTTTTCAAATTCTACTCCATATCCTACCAGATCTTCAATGATTTTTCCAGAACTGCGGATCATAATATCGACAGATTCTTTCCGGTTTTCATAATGACCGGCTCTCATCGTATCTTCAAAATAACTGTCATAATCCTGTTCATCCCGGAGTACACAGATTCCGCCCTGTGCCAGAAATGAGTCACTGCTCTCGGCATCTGATTTCGTGATCATGATGATTTCTTTGTCATCCGGAAGATTCAATGCAGAAAACAGCCCTGCAACACCTGTTCCAACGATAACAACATCTGCTTTTTTATTCATAATACTCTCTTTCCTTTCGGCAGGCCTCTCTTTTTATGAAAGACACTCTATTTTGCCAGCTCCAGCATTTTTTCCAATGGTTTTCTGGAGTCAGTTCTCAATTCCTCACTCAAATGAACTTCATTCTCTCCTGTTTTTAAGACGTGAAGAACCTTTTCCAGTGTGATCAGCTTCATATCTGTACAGACAGGCTCTGTCTCTGTAAAATAAAATTTCTTATCCGGATTGTCTTTTTCCAGCTTGTAGCGGACGCCGTTTTCGGTACAGATGATAAACTCTTGTTTCTCACTTTTCGTTGCGTAGTCGATGATTCCGGAAGTACTTCCTACATAATCGGAAATTGCAAGCACTGCCTTTGGACATTCCGGATGCGCCAGTACCTCTGCTGCCGGGTGCTGTGCTTTCGCTGCTTTGATCTCCTCAATCTGCATGTGTTCGTGAATCGGACAGTATCCCTCGTTGTATACAAAATTCTTTTCCGGTACCTGCTCTGCAATAAAATGTGCCAGGTTCTTGTCCGGAATAAAGAAAATGTTCTTGTTCGGAAGTGCTTTTACGATCTTCACCGCATTTGCTGATGTAACGCACACATCAGAATGTGTTTTCAGCTCTGCTGTAGAATTGATGTAGCATACAACCGCCAGATCTTCATATGTATCCCGCATTTTCTGAATGGTTTTGGCATCTGCCATATGTGCCATTGCACAGTCTGCATGCATATCCGGCATCAGAACTGTTTTCTCCGGGTTCAGTACCTTCGCACTCTCTCCCATGAAAGACACGCCACAGAATACGATGGTCTGCTCTTTCAATCCAACTGCAACCTTACTCAGATAAAAAGAATCTCCGATGTAATCCGCAATGTCCTGAATCTCCGGTCTCACATAATAATGTGCCAGAATAACTGCATTTTTTTCCTGTTTTAATTTCTGGATTTCTTCCACAACTGTCATATTGTATTCCCTCACTTATCCTGAATTGTTAAATTTTTATCGTTAATTGCTGACAATTATAGCACAAGACTTTACATGTGACAAGACAGTTGTGAAATTAAAAAAGAAGATACAATCCGATTTAACAGACTGTACCTTCCATATTTTATACACTTAATTTCTTTTCAGCCAGAACACTGGAAATCACAAATAGTATAATGCATGCAACAATATAAAATGCGCATTCTCCAATTCCTATATAGAGTCCGCTATGGATTCCCATAAGTCCGTATTTGGCAAACAGATTGTAAATATATTCCACAATTCCATTGATCACAAAGAACAAAATGAATGAAACAATGCCCGCAAATCTGGAATTGATCAACACCGTTCTGGATACAATGACTGCCAGAAATCCGGTTGCGATCACACAGGTCCATGCAAGGAAGAAAAACAGAAAGATTGCCATAAGTGTGATCCAATCCATATTTCCCTGGAAAAGCCACTCTGCACCAATGCGAAGCCCTTTAAAAAGCTCTTCCCATGCATCCATTTTTGCAATCAAACTCAAAATGCAGGCTATTGCTGCCAGCACGTATGCTGCTGAAATAAAGAAAATCTGTAAAATTGCTGCAATGTACTTTGCTCCCAGGATCTTCCAGCTTTGCATCGGCACCATCCAGAGCATATGACTCTGCTTTGTTTTCAGGTCACGGTTCAATATCAACAGACTTTCAATTCCCATATAGAAAAATACAAACATTCCGACAAACATTTCCAGCATTACACTGATTCCAACTGTATTCCCGTTCTCTGTAAAGGTTCCAACTACAACTGCCAGTAAAAACACCAGAAGCAGCGCCAGTATGATGTTTCTGGATGTCTGCTGTTTTTTCAGCTCATATTTGATCAAGCGTCCCATTTTGTTTCCTCTCTTTCTCTTTTCTCATTCTGCCTTTGTTCTTCCTACATGATCTCCAGATAAATATCTGCCACGGATTTTCCACTTTGCATCCGTTCTTCTTCCACTGACATCCGACGCACAACTTCTCCATCTTTGATAAAGATTGCCTCATCGATAAAACTTTCGATCTCATCGATCATATGTGTGGAAATTACAAAGGTATTTTTTTCATTTGCTGACTCCAGGATCATCCCGAGAATCTCTTCTTTTGCTTTATAATCAATTCCATTGAACGGCTCATCCAGAAGATACAGCTCTGCTTTGCGGCTCAGTGTTGCGATCACCTTCAGCTTTGCTGTCATACCGGTGGACAGTTCTTTGACCTTCATCTTGCCTTCCAGGGACATCCTTCTTACCATCTCGTGAAATTTCTTCTCATCAAAATCCGGGAAGAAATCTTTATAGTACTGTCCGACTCCGTTCACATCCAGAAAACTGTAGAAAAACGGCTCTGTAGACATGTAGGCGATCTCTGCCTTATCTCCATAGAACCACGGATGTTCCTTGAACAAAATCTCTCCGGATGTAGGCTTTGTCAGACCGGAGATGATCTTCATCCATGTGGTCTTCCCGCTTCCGTTCTCCCCGAGCAGACCATAGATCTTTCCGCCTTCCAGTTTCAGCGAAACTTCATTCAGCGCCTTTTTTGTGTAAAATGATTTGCTTAAATCACGACATTCTAAAATCATCTTCTCTCCTCCTTGTAGTCTGCAATTTTTGAGATAATATCATCTTTTTCAAATCCAAGATCCTGCATCTCATGTATAAAGCTGCTCAACAATTCTTCTGCCATTTCTTTTTTTATCGTCTCGAACATCGTCTCTTCCTCCATCACAAATGTTCCAATCCCCCGCTTTGTATAACAATATCCATGAGTCTCCATCTCTCTGTAGATTCTTGCTGCAGTGTTCTGATTGATCTTATAAAGGACCGCCAGCTCTCTGTTGGATGGAAGCTTCTCTCCGGGAAGTATCTTTCCCTGTATCATCTTTTTCTTCAAGTCGTGAATGACCTGCAGATAGATCGGTATCTCTGCATTGTAATTCATCTTCTTCCTCCTTCCGCCTCGTGTATCAGTGCTATAGTTAGATAGTACACTAGGTTTTTAGTTTTGTCAAGAGGGTAAAAAAACAGCCGCATGATTTTTTCTCACACGACTGTTCCGCTTATCTTCTTAACACTGCCCACTTCTGCTCTCCGTCATCCTTTAAATCTACATCCGGAAAGCTTTTGACATACTGCTGAAACTGCGAATATCCATAATCTCTCACTTTAAAATTCCCGAACTTATTTCGAATCTTATTTCCGAGAGTTCCCAGAGATACTCCCTGACATCCCGCCTGTTTCAACTGGTACATAATATATTCTTCAATACGTTCCTGCTGACTTTTATCTTCATACAATGTCACGGATACTTTTGTTCCATCCTGTAACAGCTTCAGTTTTGGAAATGTTTCCAGAAACTTGGACAACAGACTGTATCCATATCTTCGCACATCGAAATCCGGGTACAGTTTGACCAGACGGCTTCCGACCTCTCCAAGTCCAGTCTCCTTATCGTTGTTTTGATTTTCTGTAATAATCTTCACGACCGCTTCTTCAATCTGACTCTTGGAGACTGCACCGGCAGACTCTTTTTTGGACTCTTTTCCTACAACTGCATGTGCCGCTGCTTTTTCCGGTTTTTCAAGCATGCTGTCTTCTAACAGCAATTCCAGTACGGTAAAAATGTCACAGGCTTTTCGAAACGGCGGCGGTGTCTTATCTTCTCCCATTCCAATCACCATTTTTCCGCTTTCCCGAAGTCTGCTTGCCAGCTTTGTAAAATCGCTGTCACTGGACACCAGACAGAATCCTTCCAGCTCGCTTGTGTACAGCATATCCATGGCATCGATAATCATTGCCGAATCGGTCGCATTTTTCCCATGAGTATAGCTGAACTGCTGGATCGGTGTGATTGAGTTCTGCAAAAGCACCTCTTTCCAGCTGGAATTGTAGGTGCTGGTCCAGTCCCCGTAAATCCTCTTGTACGTGACATTCCCATACTTGGACAACTCATCCAGTATCGGTTTGATATATTTTGCTGAAACATTGTCCGCATCGATCAGCAACGCGTATCTCTCTTCCATATTTGATAACCCTCTCCCTCTAAATTTTTCCATTCAAACACACCATTCTCACAGATCATGTAGCTGTGCTCTGAATTTTCTTTTGGAATCGACACAGAACCCGGATTCATGTACATGACACTCTGATCTGCTTCCGTATGAATCTTTTCACATGCCGGTATATGTGTGTGTCCGTTCAGCAGAATATCCCCTGCTTTCAGCATCGGCAGCTTTCCCGGATTCCACACATGACCATGTGTTGCATAAATATTCTGTCCATCCAGATTCAAAAAACAATAGTCCGCCAGAATCGGAAATTCCAGAACCATCTGATCCACTTCCGTGTCACAATTTCCTCTGACACATAAGAGCTCCTGTTTTCTTGCATTCAGCATGGCAATGACTTCTTTCGGCGCATACTCTTTCGGAAGATCATTGCGGGGGCCGTGATATAAAATATCCCCTAACAAAAGCAGTTTATCTGCCTTCTCCCTATCATATGCCTCCAGCATTTTTCTGCAGTAATATGCAGAACCGTGAATATCTGATGCGATCATTAATTTCATATGTGATTCCCTCTTTTCTCTATTAAAAAACACTCTTGCTCAATTCCTTTTCCTGTTTCTATCAGCCTTTTGATCAGCTCTTGCAGCTTTGGATTTTCATCCTGAACACGCTTTAGTTTTTCCAGTGTTTCCGGATCTATCACTTCTGTAAATTCCTGATATGCTTCATATGTCTCAACATCCATCTGAAGCGGCTCTAACTCCGGAAAGATTGTTTTGCGTATATACTGAAAAATTTTGATTCCACCGTAATCCAGATCTCCGCTGTGAAAATATTGCACTTCACAGGATGTCTGATTTTTTAACACTTGATGCAGCTGCTTTAAAAATCTACATTCTTTTGGAGAAAAATATCCATGACTAAATAAGTATAGAATACCATCCTTATACGGTGCAGAGATATAATTGGCTTTATTCTCAAATATCACGATCTTCTGAATATTCTGTACTTCTTTTATCTCGGCATGCTCCAGTGTCTGACTGTTTAATGTAGTACCGAACCGATAACACTCTGTATTAATCTCCTGAGTGCTTCCATTTTCTTCTTTCAGACAAAAATGCAGTTTCCCTTTTAAAGACAGTTCTTGTGCATATTCTTCGATCCACAGCTGCTGAAGCACTGTCGTGTCATCCATTTCTTTTTCTACATCCGGACAGAATTTTTTCGCAGTACTGATGACATGACTTTGCATCTCTTGTTCAAATGTTTTTGTATTTCCCAAATATTTTTTACTGAAAATCCTTTTAAAAACAGATTCTGTAAGCTGATCCAGACCTTCAAAGCACGGGGCATATTTTTTCTCATCCGCTAATAATTCCAGAAGATCTTTTTTTCGTTTATTTTCCGATCGTTCCAGCAAATCCTGGTAATATGCACGAATCCACAATTTTATATCCACGTCATCATTCTTCCCCTTGCAGCTGTTCAAACTCCATTCGTTCAAATTCCTGTATCGAAATATGCTTTTTATTCGGATTTGCATACACAAATGTCTTGTCTACATTTTCCAGATAGTTCTGAATCTTATCATTTGTTGCACTGATAATCGCCTGAAATCCCAGTCCCCGGATCAGAGAAATACAACTTGTTACTTTCTCTGCATCCATTTTGGAAAATGCCTCATCCAGGACAACCAGACGCAGGGTTGGCGGACGCTTGATCTTCGGAGACAGATTGATTCTGTAAATCTGTGCAAAGCTTGCCAGAAGCGCGATGTAAAGTGGGTTCTGACCTTCTCCACCGGAATTTTTCTTGATCATCTTGCTCAGACCGATCCGCATATCCTTTTCTCCCTGCACGATCTGCTGCATATCAAAGGAAAGATACGTGCGATAATCTGCATATTTATCCATATTTTTTCTGGCTTCCTCCAGCTCTTCCCTGGTGGCATTCTCCGGCGGAATGAAAATCTCGATCAGCTCATTCATCAGATCTCCGTATTCTTCCTCATGCTCCATGGTAAACAGGTTCATCTGATTTTCCATGTGGTCACTCAACTGAGACGGATTGATATCCAATGCGTCATCCATAAACATCCGATAGAATCGTCCGTCCGGACCTTTGTTTTTCGTAATGACAAACTGATACTTGTCCTTTCCGAAATCCAGACGGCTGATGATCCGGTTCAATTCATCTTTTTTCTGATATGCCTCTTTGATTGCATAACGAATCTTGGATACAAAATCAACTTTAAAGTGTTCCACTGCTGCTCTCGCCTGTTCCTGTGCTTCTTCCCTGTATTTTTCCAGGTTATCGCACTCAAGATTTGAAAGCTGCTTTTCGTACACGTCATTGTCACGGATCGTTGCAGAATAGGTTCTGTTCGGATATTTTCGAAGATATGCACTCCTTGCTTCTACCAGTTTTTCATATGCTTTTTCCTGCGCATCTTCCAAAGGCTGTTTTTTCTTGATACGTTCCCGCATCAGGTACTCATAATTGCGGCTCTGTCTGCCCTCCAGATACTCCTGAAATTCCGGCTCATATTTTTCTCTGTCCTGCTGCCGGAATTCATTTTCTTTCTGCACTAACTGTTCATTAAAATCTACCTGCATGTTCTGGAATCGTTTTCCGTTTTCCTGATGATTCCAGATGGTTTTCTGAACTGCCTCAATCTCTGCTTTCTTTGCTTCCTGCTTCTGCTGGATTTCCTGTTTCTGCTGCTCCCACACCAGAACGGATTCCTCTCGCAGCTTCTGCATTGTATCCAGAAGCCTGGCCTTTTCTGCCTCCTTTGCAGGAATTTTCTGCAGATCAGACAGCCATTGTCTGTAATCCTCCAGAGGCTGTGTCAGTCCTTCCAGCTGAGAGATCCTGCGGATTTCTTCCAGCATTTCCTGCAGTGGAATCCGTTCCTCCTGAAGACTCTCACATTTTTCTTCCAGACGGCGGATTCTCTGACGCATACTGGTCTCTCCGATATATGCCCTTCTCGTATAATTTTCCGGATTGATATGCTGCAGACGGAAACTGTGGTACAGCACACAGTCTGCAGTGATTCCGATCCGGTTCTGACGAAGCTCTTCGATACTTTCACATTTGATGACATTTCCGAGGAAGAAATTGATGTATGCCTGCACATACGGCTCTTTTGCGATCAGTTCCTGTGCCAGGGCTCCTTCTTTTACTTCCCATTCTGTCTCCTGTACTTTTTCTGTATCCAGAACTGCTGCCCGGAAAAATTTCTTCTTATCCATGTCCTGATAGATTTCCATGGCAGTTTTCGCGTACTTTGGTTCCACGACCAGAAGCAGCTTGTTGTTTCCGAGATATCCTTCGATGGCATTGTACCAGCGTTCGTCCCGCACATCCAGAAGATCTGCCAGAATCTGCACATTGACAAACTTGCCGCACTTCTCATGCAGCCGGTTTCTCAACTCATATCTCGCTTCTTCCAGTTCTTTTGGATAGGCTTTTCTTCCCTGTTTCAGCTCTTTTAATTCTTCCCGTGCCGCTTTTTCTTCTTTTTTGACTGCGCGAAGTCTGGCATCCGTCTCCTGACGCTCTTCTTCCAGTTCTTCCCGGATCTGTGTCAGACTTGTCTGCAGCCGTTCCAGCTCACCTTCCGTGATCTTTCCAGAAACAAACCGGTCAATATCCCACAAGGTCTGATTCGGCGTCACATCTTTTTCTTTCCACTCTTTGAGACCATCTGCAGTCTTTTTCCATCTTGCCTTACTGTTCTGCAGCCGTTCCAGGGCTTCGTTCAGACTCTCCAGATCTTTTTCCATGGCTGCATAACCACTGTCCGCAATCTTCAAAATTATTGCTTCGTATTCTTTCTGAAGTTCTGCCTGCTCTTTCTCCAGATTGACTCTTTTCGCTTCCTGTCCTGCAATCTCCGTCTGTGTCTCTTTCATCCGGTCATTCAGTTCCTGGATCTTACTCTGCAGATGCAGGATTTCCAGCCTGGAAATCTGATAGGTACAGGACGCCGTCTCTTCCTGTTTTTCTTCATACTGCCGATAGGAACCCCGGATCTCCTGAAGATACCCGATTTCTTCCATGGTCTCTTCGATTTTCCCGCGCATTCTTCCATACTGCATCACACTTTCCTGCAGCTCTTCAATGTGCATATCCTGCTCCATACAGATATATTCTTTCACGAAATCTTCCAGTTTGATATTCATACGGAACGGAATGGCTCGCTTGAACAAACGAGGAAATTTTTCGATATCCAGACCACCCAGATAAATGTCATACATCTGTCTGCGGAATCTCTCATTGCTCGGACCACAATAATACTCTTCCTTTGAAAATGTCCGCTGCAGATATTCTTTGACTTCAAATGTCGTCAGGCAGCGCTTATCCGCCCGGTACTGATTTTCCAGAAGCCCGCTTTTATGCCAGAAAAACAGGCGATTGATCTCATTTGTGGCTGTCTCAACATCAAATACCACTCCCACACACTGCTTTTCTTTCGTATCTGTCTGCTCCAGCTCCAGAACGATCGTACTGGAGAAATTCTGGTTTCTCAAATACTGGGATTCGTTATTTTCCCCGATGTTCACCATTCCCCTTAAATATTCGATCAGAGAACGGTCAGAGTCGTCTGCTGCCGCCTTATTAAAAAATCCTCTTCCGTCTGTGTTCGCGTACAGTACGATCTGCATGGCGTCGATCACTGTAGACTTTCCACTTCCGGAATGTCCGGTAAAGAAATTGATTCCCTGATTAAGAGTAAGTACTTTTCTGTCTATGTAATGCCAGTTATTCAGGCAGATTTTCGAGAGCGCTTTGAACGCCTGTTTTGTCTCCACTGTCTTCCTCCTCGCTGAACGTCTCTAATAGTTCTCTGATATCATCTCCAAGCAGCACTGTATTGATGCACGGATAAATAACAAGTCTGCTGTTCTCATCCAGCTCCTCCATCACATCCACAGGTTCCACAATCTGATATTTTTTCAAAAATGCAACAGTCCTCCGCATCTCTGTCGGGGACGGCAGGCCGCTTAACACATGGAATTCTCCCGCTTTTCCGTTCACTGCTCCAAGAGTGGTCACGATATGGCTGCTGGATGACACTGCTGCCATCTGCTCATCATAGATCAGCTTTAACACCAGAATATAGATTGTGGCAAGTCTGGAGAGCTTTTCTCCCCATAGTGTCTCTCCCTGGATGTACATGACGCCCATATGCAGATTTTCCTGCAGTGTGATTCCGGCAACTGCAAAATATTTCTCCAGAAATTCCCTGTGCTTGCTGCATACACGGTACTCCCTGACCGGAACCATCCGCCCGGTCCGTTTTTCAAATTTTCGTTCCAGAAGAAAGGTCTGACGATATAATGTCTGGATCACATGTTTGATATCGTCCTGCTCTTCTTCCGAAAGCTGTTCGTAATATTCGATCATTGCGGTCTCCTTCGCACAAATTTTAATGCCGGATATTGATACTGTCCACTTTGGATGACTGTCTCCTCCTCATTCAATACCCGATATTTACTGTTCTTTCTGGTACTGTAGTCATATGCCAGGATCAGTTTTTCAAATGCTGTCTCTTCTGTAATATGAAGTGTTCCGGCGTCCATCACTTCGTTTTCCATATGCTCTTCGATAAAATCCTCAATCTCCTGTCTGCTGTAGCGCATCTGAATCCGGTTTAACTTCAGCACATCCTCCCGGTTCAGATCTTCATATTCTTCATCCTGTCCCATCTGGCTGATAAAGTCTGTCCTCTGTTTTCTTCTCTTATACAATGATTTTTCGGAAATCATCTCAAACAGAGACAGGTTCATCCGTTTTCCTGCTTCCGTAAGCAGCTTCTCCGGTTCTTCCTGCGCAGATATTTTATTCAGAAGCTGCACCACCAGCCCTTTGGTATCAGTCTCTCCGCTTAACAGATAATTCATCCGGCTCACGGTTGCCCGCACATATTTGGAATGCTCTCTGTCCATATTGGAGATCCTGTGTTCAATGTCATCAAATCCCCGTTCGATCAGATCCAACAGATCTAACACATCCTCTTTCGTATCTCCTGCTGCTTTTGCTTTCTGCCGGATGCTTTCGATCCATTCTTCATTTTCCCGCATATCCCGGAGACATTTTTTAATGTCCATCTTGTAGATATAAAAATTGTCTGATGTTTTTAAAATATGATACTTTTTCTTGACAATTTCTTCCACATACCCGTCCAGATGCTCCCGCAAAAGTTCCCCGTAAGACTCCTGATCCAAAAGCCTCTCGAAAAACTTGTCCATATTATGAAGCATATCCTGCAGCGCTTTGTTCAGCTTTCTTGTATTGATCAGGGCCGTCCTGAGCATATTCAGATTTACTCTGGAATTATTCTGAAAGGAAAACAGCGTAGCATATACATTCTGAATATATAATTCTGTTTCTTCCAGCTCTTCGGACGTGAGTCGCTCAAATGCCTCAATAAAAACCGCCGCATAATCCGGTATCACAATATTTGTGGTCATCGTACTGTAATCTTCGATCTTCTTCAGCCATCCGGTCTTTAAAAGCCACCGTAAAATGCGGGATGCTGTCGTCTCCAGCATGTCAAAGTCCGTCTCGTTCTCCTCCCGCTGAAGCAAAACCTGTTTCTGTGCATTCATATCACTCAATACCTGCACACAGATTTCTTTCGTCAGAAAATAATTACTGTACTGATATTCCTCATTGATCACCAGCAGCGACTCCATATAAATCTCCCGGTTTACCGAACGGAACAAACTCCAGAATGTGTCCGGGATCTCGTATCGTAACTGCATAATTTTCTCCGTATCTCGTTGATTTGTGTCTGTCATATTATAGCACGAAGTCGGTTTCAGGTACAAATAGTTCTGTAACACAATATGCCCCCTCCCGGGAGAACAGTCTTGTTATTTTAACTGCCTTCCCGAAAGGGAGCATATCTGATGAAAGGATATCCCTTCTATATGTTTACTTTTTCACTTTTAGTGTGCTTTAAATTCATCCGGCACCTGATCGATCGTCTGCCATTTCTGCATTGCGTTTTCTACGCTCATTCCTTTGCTGATCGCATCCTTACGCACTGCATTGATTGCCTGAATTTCTTTCATTCTTGCACCGGTCAGTTTATATCCGCGCATTGCGATCAGTGTTGCGATCCATGCAAGCATTGGAACAACACAGAATAAAATGATTACAATCGTATGCATTCCCTCTGAATAAGGGGTTGTTCCATCCGGAAGTGTTGACAGTCCGATGATTGTCACCGCAATTCCTACTACTGTAGATCCCAGAGAGCTTACCAGCTTATCCACAAGTGAGAATAAGGTTCCGATAATTCCCGGAATATAGCGTCCGGAACGGAATGTCTCGTAATCTGAACAGTCTGCAACCATTGGAATCGGCATATCTGCTGTTGCATAGTATGCTCCGTATCCGATTCCGAAGAAAAGGATAAACAGAATCGTATAGAGATTCAGGTTTGTCAGACTCAGATTCATCGCTGCAACTTCCGGTTTCCACAACAGAAGCAATGCTAAAACACCGATGTACATAACAAGTGCAACGCTGATATAGAGCATTAAAGATGCCTTCTGTCCTTTCTTTTGTGAAGTACGTACTGTCAACAGGAAGAACGGAACGGAAAACACATATCCGACGATCATCATCGGAAGATACAGACCTTTGTAATCTCCCATCATCGCTCCGTAAAGCATCGCCAGAACCGTCATATTCGTTGCGATCGAGAATGCAAGCTTACATCCTGCACCCGCGATCATCAGTCTCTGCAGTTCTTTGTTTGCTTTTAAAATAGCTACATATTCTTTTATTTTAACTTTTTCTTTTCCGCCTTCTCCACCAAGTCCAAAGAATTCCGGACGATCTTTTTCTGCAATACCGATAACAGCCAGTGCAGTCATGATCGCTGATACGATCATCGCCAGAGGAATCATGATATTAAAGAATTCTTCTGTTCTGTAATTTCCTCCGGTTACGATCGGCGCAAGAAACTGTACAAGCCCCATACCGATCAGGCTGGCAATCGTATTAAAGATTGTAAACAGAGGTCTCTGTTTCGGGTCATTTGTCAGACATGTCTGTCCTGAACGTGTAACCGATGTCTGGAATGTATATCCAACCATATTCAGTGCGTAGAATAAAATAAAGCATAAATAACGCAGCCACATCATATCCTCAGAAATGATACGGGTTCCAAAATACAGTAAAATTGAGGATACAATCATAATCAGGTTTCCGATTACCATAAACGGTCTGAATTTTCCCCATTTGGTAGAAGTTCTGTCCATGATTGCTCCGATGATCGGGTCAATGAACGCATCTCCTGCACGCATCAATGTTACCATTGTAGTTGCAAACGCCAGCAATAAGCCAAGAACTCCGTTTGCATAATATGCAATAAAGTTCATTGTCAAAATATAATAGACATTTGTCGCCCCATTATTCATAGGGAAAAGAACAAGCTGATACATCTTTGCCCTGTTCAGAGCATTGACAGATGTTGCCTGAGTAGATTCCTGTTTCATATTATTCTCCATTCTCCCGCCCGGATGCGGCGGTCTGTCTCTTTGCCTAAAACAGCACCTCTGCTTTGTAAAAAGCAGAGGGCCATCCGATTTACTCGTTTCTTATTTCAATTTCTTCTGCAAGATTTGCAGTTGCTTTTTTCTTATACCCAGTTCTGGCTCTTTCCTTTGCTCTTTTTGAGCTTGTAATCCGGATTTGGCTGGCTGACACGGCGAATTGTGCTCGTATCTTTTGCCTGACCGGACACAGCTTCCAGACGAACTTCTCCGTTTAACGGAACCCGGAATTCAAAGACTTTATTGCCTGTCTTTTCTTCCAGCAGCTTGCCGTTTGCATATAATGCAACTTTTGTCTGGTTCGAATAAACCTTAACTGTAGTGACTGCTTCCGTTCTGTCTACGTAGCGGCTTCCGCAAAGATGTACAAAAGGCTCTTTGCTCCAGTACGCTTTGTAAATGTAGAAGCTGTCTTTTTTTACTTTCCGGTCGAATGTCATAAGTCCCTTATGATTCATTCCCGGCTCTCCACCCTGATCTCTCGCATCTGCCGCAAAATCGAACATGTTCCATACGTGGGTACTCCACATATACGGATGACGCTCAAAACATTTCAGCATAAATTCATGGTAGAGACTCTGATATTCTTCTGTATGGTCTCCTCTTCTTGGACGTGAGGAATGTAAATTCGGCATTCCTTCACAGCCATACTCAGAATATCCCAAACACCTGTTAGGGTACACGCGGTGGAAAAAGCTGATCCACCAGTCATTTAAAAACAACCCTGGAACATACCATCCCAAATACAAGTTCCAGCTTACTAAGTCAGACAGATGTGCTACCTTGTTGAAAGGACCGCACACTGCATAGCAGGCCAGTGTTGTAGGACGTATGGAATCCATTTTGTGACACAGATCATTGAGTTCACGGTGATTATCCAGCATATCCTTATTATCCTTTGTGGAAATCGTGATCTCATTGGATATTCCCCATGTAACGATACTTGGATGATTGTAATTCTGTACAATCAGCTCTTTCATCTGGCTAATGGTATTTTCCCGTCCGTTTGGCATATGTTCTGAGATGTATGGAATCTCCGCCCAGACAATCATTCCGTACTGATCACACAGATCATAGAAATACTGATCATGCTGATAATGCGCGAGACGAACTGTATTCGCCCCGATCTCACGGATAAATTCCATATCTTCTCTGTGGTGTTCTTTTGTTAATGCATTTCCGATTCCCTTCCGATCCTGGTGTCTGGATACTCCATGCAGAGGATAGGAGCGTCCGTTCAGGAAAAATCCTTTTTTCGGATCCACGCTGAATGTACGGACACCAAATGGAATGCGAACGTCGTCTTTGACTTCTCCGTCTTTCATCAACTCTACTACTGCTGTATATAAATATGGATCTTCTACTCCATCCCAAAGATGTACATCCGGTATCGTAACCGTCACATCTTTTCCTTCACCTTTTGCTACAGGATTTCCCTGTGCATCAATCAAAGTTACTGCTACTTTGGCATTTTCTGCCTTATGGAAACTCTCTACATGAACCTTTCCATCTTTTCCTTCTACTGTCGGCGTTACCATTACACCGTCTCCGCCGTAGTAGTCCATCTCAAAATGTTCATTTGATACAATACGAAGAAGAACATCTCTGTAAATTCCACCATAAAATGTGAAATCTGCTTTTTGAGGATATACTCTGTCGTTGACACTGTTATCCACTGCTACTTCTAACTTGTTTTCTTTTGTTAAAAACTCTGTCACATCTGCACGGAATGTGGAATATCCGCCGTCATGACTCATCACCTTCTGACCGTTTAACTCCACCTCGGCAGAGGAATTTACTCCCTGAAACTCCAGATATACTCTCTGGGTCTTGCTGTCAAAATCCGGGGCTGCAAATGTAGTGCTGTAGTGACAGGTTCCTCGATAATAGTCATTTCCTCCATCCTGTCCGTCCACTGCATTCCAGGTATGCGGTAAATCCACTTTGACCGCTTTTCCGTCACGCCCTGTGAACACCCAGCCTTTCTTCAGTTCAATTTCTCTTCTCATTTTACTGGTTCGCATAGTAATTACTCCATGTTTTTTGTTATTTCTTACACTTCTCAATTTATTTCGAAATGATTATATCTGCAATAATTTGCAAATACAACCGTTTTTGTTCAGGTGGTATTTCTTATGGAGTAAGTGGGTAAATTTTTTACAAAAAAGAGCCTGGCTCACTGACCAGACCCTTTGTGTCTCTTCTACTTTTTGTTGGAATCTCTTTCAAGAGGAAGCATAACGTTGAAATAAAAACATCCATTTTTTACCTCTGTTGTCAAATGTCCCTCATATTTTTGAATGGTATGGAGCATGCTCTTCATTCCATATCCGTGATATCCGTTCTTCGCCTTTGTCGTAAGCGGAAGTCCATCCTCAAACTTCACTTCTCCGCACATCGGATTGACTATCTGCAGCATCAGAAAGCTTTGTCTTTCGTACAGCATGATATCAATCACTCTTTTTTCTTTGCTTTCCAGCTTTCTCACCGCTTCAATTGCGTTATCCAGAGCATTTCCAAACAATGTATACAAATCTACCGGATTCATAAAAGCCAGCAGAGATCCATCTGCCACACAGTTGATATGAATCCCGCTATTTTCACAGATCAGACTTTTTTCTGTCAAAATGGTATCCAGAATTTCATTTCCTGTTCTCACAATAGCACTGTAGATCTGCACGGATTTTTCAATTTTTTCGAGATATGTTTCCCTCTCTTTTTCATCTTTGACAGCACGTATCGCCTGTACCTGATGCTTCAGATCATGACATTTGTGATTGATCAGCTCTATCGTCTCTTTGGACAGCTGATACTGCCCTTTTTGTTGATGCCAGAGAAGCTGAATGGTTTCCAGCTCTTTTCTCATACTGCTCTTTTTAAACAATGCACTTTGCAGATACAATAAGGTGATACAATAAAACTGCAACACAATGTTGAATAAAGCAGCCCCCGGATCGACCTTTGCGTAAATAAACAAATTTTCTGACATAATACAAAACACCCATGCAGAAACCATCTGTCTCGGGCCAATCTGATATTGCCCCTTTTCCGGCATCCAGCGAGCCAGTGTCAGTCCTATGGCCACATTTACTGCCACCGAAAATAAAATTTTCAAAAGCCAGTTTCCCAAATCTCCCAGCAGTGGACTGCAAAGTACATAGCTGGTTTCCAGTACCAGCAAAAATGTCATCGTTCCCCATACACCACAATACCAGAGGCCAAATCCCTTGCCCTTCACACAACTGTAAAAAATCAGAACCGCACTAAAATACGTGATAAATAAAAGGGGCACCTGCCCCCAGTAGCTCCAGTCTGTAAGATTTTCTATCAAATAATATACTCCGGACAGAATTAAAACACATACTGCTCCCGACAGAATCAGTCTGACTTTAAAATGTGTCTTTCTTCTCAGCGGAAGCAGAAACACCAAACAGGATATCCATAAATTAATCCCATACCACAGGCTCTCCATTCCCAGCTTTAGATTTTCACTCATCGTTTCCCTCTTCCCTTTCCTGCATCAGCCTCCCAGAAAATCTACCACTGCACTCAGAAATGCAGGTCTGTTTCTCCTGCTGATTTCCAGCTCATCTCCACTCACAACCGCAATGTTTTTTCTGATTTCGGAAACATACTTCAAATTCACCAGATAACACTGATTGCATTTTGCAAAATGCCAGTCTTCCAGCTCTTCCTGCACGTCCTTTAATGCTCCGCGAATCGTAAATACTCCTGCTTTCGTGTGATAGTGGAGCATCCGGTTCTGGATCTCTACATAATAGATCTCTCTGCTGTCCAGAAATTTCGCCCCATCCGGAAGATTCAGACAGATCCTTTTTCCTTCCCGGTTTTTCACTCTTCCCACAGCTCTTGTAAAACGCATGGAAAAGGTATAATAGTTGAGCGGTTTTAAAATGAAATCCAGCGCATCTACTTCGTAGCCCTTGATCGCATACTGCGCCATATTCGTGATAAAAACAATCACTACCTCCTTATCCAGTTCCCGTATCTTCTGAGCCGCCTCCATACCATTGAGATGAGGCATTTCGATATCCATCAGAAGAATGTCAAATTTGTGATAATTCTGAACCAGCTCTCTGCCGTCCGGAAATGCTGTAGTCTGAATCTGGAGATCATATTCCTTTGCATATCTGCCCACCATCTCCTGTATCAATCCACGATATTCAGTTTCATCTTCTACAACAGCTACACGCAGCATCCTCTGCCTCCTTTGCTATAAAATGTCATTTCCTGACTTGGTTTCTTATAAGAGTATTATTATACCATAATCTTTTTTGAAGATGTACCCCCTAAATATTGCCGGCAGGAATTCGTTTTCATCCCACTTGACATCTATCGGGAAACCCGTCACAATAAAGGTATACCCATCTAGGCATCCCGTAATACATGCCTGCGGCGGGCGGACTTTGTCCGATAAGGTATCAAAAACGATTTAGATGCGTGGCTCACATTTCTCAGCGAGGATAATCCGGAAATGATCGTCCAGCTAATCAAACAATATCCGAAGTTTATTCCTATGTACCGGGAGATTTATGAGCTTTGCAGGAATGTGGAGAAAGTTATGGGATTGTTTTCAAAAGAATTACAAATATTGGATAAGAATACCGTGCAGTACATGATCGATCAAATGTAGGATACGATCGATGAACAACAGAATACTATTGCTCAAAAAAATGAGTTGCTTGCATCTCAGGAAGTTCTTTTGCAACAAAAAGAAAAAGAACTTGAGCAGCTTAAGAAACAGTTAGAAGAACAACGTAATTTGTAAGGAGTGCCACTTTTATGGATTTTTATACCGCCAAAACCCAATTCAACAATTATTTAAAAGACTACGACTGCCACAATGACAAAATTCGTCTAAAAATCGTACATACCTACGGTGTTGTCAAAGAAAGTGCCGATATTGCCGCCCGTATGAAATTATCTGAGGAAGATACGTCCCTCGCCAAGATGATCGCACTGCTGCATGATATCGGACGTTTTGAACAGTTGAAGCAATTTGACAGTTTTCTCCCTGACACGATGGATCACGCAGCTTACGGAGTCAAAATTCTGTTCGACAATGCGCCTCATCAAAATCTGATCCGTAACTTTATTCCAGAATCAGATTTTGACGAAATCATCCGTATTTCCATTGCCAAACACAGTGATTTTAAGCTGGATGGAATTTCCGATGCACGTACTTTACTTCATGCAAAGATCATCCGGGATGCCGATAAACTGGACAACTGCCGTGTAAAACTGGAAGACAGACTGGAAACTTTTATGGATACTTCCGCAGAGGAAACAGGCGCCTCTGCGATTTCTCCAAAAGTAAGAGATTCTATTTTACGTCATGAATGTATCCTGTCCTCTGACCGGGTAACACCGATGGATTACTGGATTTCTTATCTTGCTTATTTTTATGATATTAACTTCCGGGAAAGTCTGGATATCATCGAAGGGCAAAACTATATTCCCAAAATCATTGCCAGGATCCCTTATACCAATCCGGAGACAAAAGAAGTGATGAAACGCGTGGAAGAAGAATTGATCGAGTATGCCCGGATCGGACTTATCTCTTCCTGTCCATAATCTTACAATACACCACCCCGGCCAGCGTACTCACTGTTGTCGCCACAATCCCCGCACCTACAATTGCCGCCGGATTCACACTTCCATACTGACTCCGGTAGGCGATCACATTGATCGGGATCAACTGCAGCGAAGAGATATTCATGATCAGAAATGTGCACATTTCATTGGATGCCACGCCGGGCTTTCTTGCCTTTCCCGGCGCTCTTTTCATCCTTCTTTCCTGTTCTAATTCGGCCAGTGCCTGCATTCCCTGAAGTCCGGCAGGCGTTGCCGCCCAGCCAAGCCCCAGAAAATTTGCAATAAAGTTTGTTGTAATATACTGATTCGCCTGATGCTCTTTCGGAATATCAGGAAACAAAAATCGGATCAGCGGTCTCATTTTTTTCGATGCCATCTCAATAATTCCCGCCCGGGACGCAATTTCCATGATTCCCATCCAGAATGCCATCACTCCCACCATTGTAATACACAAGGTTACTGCATCTTTTGCAGAATCCAGAGCTGCATTCGTGATATCGGGCATTTTTCCGGTGAATGCACCATATATGATTCCGATTATAATCATTCCTGCCCACAGATAATTCAACATCTTTTATTTTTCTCCCTGCCACATATATTTTTCTACCAGTTCAAACGGTGCCGGTCCTACATCCAGTACTGCCTTATGAAATTCTTTCTGGGAAAAATCCTCGCCCTTTTTTTCGACCCATTTTTTCTTTAATTCCAGAAATTCTACATAGCCGATATAATACTTCAGATAATTTCCCGGAGATCCAATGATCAGATCATAAATCTGATTCACTATCTCCGCACTTCCGACTCCATATTCTTTGAAAAATTTTACAGTATCCATCCGATTCCACCCATCATAATGAATGCCCATATCTGCCAGCGCATACAATGCCAGCAAAATGGAACTGTTTTTCTGAAGCAGAACCGCCTGCTCTCTGGTAAGAGAATCTGCCAGATAGTAGGAACCCATTTCCGCATACGTTGCCCAGCCTTCTACATATCCGCCAAAATTGAAAATACTGCGCAGTGGATCCGGCTTTGTCGATGCGTAATAAACCGTCTGATACAGATGCCCCGGATACCCCTCATGGGCCAGTGTTGTATACAGTGTCAGCTTATTACCCATCTGGGCCTGATTGACATAGATGACATTTTCTTCTGTGTCATCCAATGCCGGTATCATATAGAATGCCGGACTTAGATGTGCTTCCATGGCTTTTGGCACATATTTTACTTCTACACTCGTCTGGGGAAGTTTTGGGAACGTCTTCTGAATATCCAGACTCAGGCTGTTTAATATTTCTTTTGGATCGGTAGATTCCATCACTGCTGTTTCCTTTGCCTGTTCTGCTGTCAGTCCGATCACAGCTTTCATTGCCGCCAGATCATCTTTCATTTGATTCTTTGTCAGTTTCTGTAATTGAGGAACTGTTCTTGCAGATCCTGTGGACGCCTGCACTGTCAGTTCATAATATTCTTTTCCGTTTGGCAGATAACAGAGTCCTTCTTCGTTCTTACCGGAATCTTTCAACTCCACCACGGTTTTAATCAGCTGCTGATAGGCCGGCAACACATAGGTCTGCAGCATATATGCATTTTTCTGGATATAATCACTTTTCTCCGATTCGGACAGATCTGTAAGCTTCTGGATCCGATCAACAAACGTGGAAATCAGATAGTTGGAGTCTCCCATATCAATGAATGCCTGACACTGTTCAATTACGGTGTCCGCCGTATAGCTTGCCATAAAAAGCCCTTTTTGTGCCTTTTCCTGTTCAAATGCGATCAGGGAATTAAAATAATCGGGTGTTGTTTTCATCAACTCCAGATAAGCATCCACATCTTCTTTACTTTGAAACTGATATTCTGACAACAGTACCGGAATCTGTGTCTGCACACCGCTGACTGTCCCCATGGGCTCTTCATACAGCAGATAGTCACTTTCTTTTTTAGATAACTCCAGATAATAATCCAACACATCATATGTAAGCCTGTTTTCCCTTGATAATTTCCGATAGGAAAATCGTTTCAATGCCGCCTGTGTATTTTCTGTGGAAATTTTTCGGGTTCCTTTATCCGTATTAAAATATCCGAATGTAACCGGGGAATCCTGAATCCCATACTGACCGGGATCTTTGAGTGTATAATGCAGACTGACCGTATTTGACGCCACTTCCTGACAAAATAAGGTTTCGGTAAACTTTCTGAACTTTTTATTCTGGATTTCTGAAGACTGCCCGTGACATCCGGACAATATCACAGACAACAGCAAGGTAAGAACAAGAATGATCGAGATGACTTGCTTTTTTGTGCTCTTTCGCAAACGATCTGACATGGCAAACTCCCAAAATCGATTTTGTTTTATCTTATGAGTTCTTGAGGGATGTTATTCTCTGAAACCGCATATAGATTTAAAAATCTGATTTTATTTTGGAGTCATTCATGAATCTTTTTCTCTACCTCACCAATTTTATTGTCCCGTTTCTGATCCTTGCCATCATCGTCTATGGACTTCTGATGAAGATCAACGTCTATGAACATTTCATCAAAGGTGCCCGAAACGGATTTTTAACCGTTCTCAAGATCATGCCCACACTCATCGGACTTATGGTGTCAGTGGGTATTCTCCGCGCTTCCGGGTTTCTGGAGATGATTTCCTCCTGTATTGGGCAGTTTACTGCTGCCATTGGATTTCCCGGAGAACTGGTTCCTCTTACGGTTGTCAAAATGTTTTCTTCCTCAGCCGCTACCGGACTTCTTCTGGATCTCTATAAAGAGTTTGGTACGGATTCTCTGATCGGACTGATTGCATCCATTTCCATGTCCTGTACAGAGACCATCTTTTATACTATGAGTGTCTATTTCATGACCGCAAAGATCAAAAACTCCCGCTACACACTGACTGGAGCGCTGATTGCCACCTTCGCCGGACTTGCAGCCAGCGTGGTCCTTGCTCAATTCATGCTGCAATAGATTGTTTTGCAGGTTTGAATATGATACACTGATGTTAGACATAAGGAGGTGTTCTGATGGCGAGTATTACTCTTGAAAATCTGAACAAGACATATCCCAACGGATTTGTATCTGTCAAAAATCTTTCTTTGCATATAGAAGACGGAGAGTTTGTTACCTTTTTCGGACCAAGCGGCTGCGGAAAATCCACCATACTTCGCATGATCGGTGGTATGGAGGATATTACATCCGGTGAAATCTATCTCGGAAAAGATCTGCTCAACGATATTCTGCCCCGTGACCGTAGTCTTGCCATGGCGTTTCAGAATTATCAGCTCTATTCTCACTTAAACGTGTATGACAATATCGCGCTTGGACTGCGCCTTCGCAATCTTCCGCGGCAGATTATTGACAGCCGTGTGAAAATGGCAGCACATTTTTTCAATATCACGGACATTCTTGAGAAAAAGATCCGGGTGATCAATGAGGCGCAGAAACAACGCGTTGCACTTGGACGTGCTGTTGTATGCAAACCAAAAGTCCTTCTGGTCGATGAAGATTTTGCCCGACAGAACGAATATCGCAGAAAAGAAATGATGCGTGATATCCGGCGCATCAACAAAGAGCTTGGCATTACAGTCCTCTATGTAACTAACAAGCGGGGAGAAACTGAGATTGCAGGACAAAAAGTAATCTCCATGAGAGACGGAGAGGTTGTGGATATCAAAAAAATCTGAATCACATAAGCTCATCGTACAAAAAAGGAACACAGAAATCTTTCACTGATCTCCGTGTTCCTTTTTTATTTTCTGCTTTCCAGATATTGATAAATATCCCTCTTAGACACTCCCCTGTCCTTTGCGACAGCTTTCATTGCTGATTTCTTATCCATTCCCTGTTTTGTGTATACTTCCATGTGATCTTCAATGGTCATTTCTTCCCACTGTTTTCTCTCCTCTTCCCGGGCTTCTTCCCGGCTCTTCCCCTCGATCACCAGAACACATTCCCCTTTTGGAGGATTTGCCTCATAATGAGCCACTGCTTCTTCCAAAGTCACTGCAAGAGCTGTCTCATGACGTTTTGTCAACTCCCGGCATACGGTAATCTTCCGGTTTCCAAGCCGCTCCAGAAACAATTTCAGAGTCTTTACAAGACGATGAGGTGCTTCATATACGATCATAGTCCTCGTTTCAGTCTCCATCTCCTTTAAAATCTGTTCCCGTTCTTTTTTATCTGATGGCAAAAATGCTTCAAATGCAAATCGTCTGGTAGACAGCCCGGAAATTGTCAGTGCCGTAATACAGGCTGCTGCCCCCGGAAGAGATGTTACCGGAATTCCGGATTCATAGCACATCTTCACAAGTTCCTCTCCGGGATCCGAAATTCCGGGCGTCCCGGCATCTGTGATCAAAGCGATATTCTGTCCTTCCAACAGCTTTTCTACCAGCTTTCTTCCTTTTTCGTATTTATTGTATTCGTGATAACTGGTCATTGGTGTCTGTATCTCAAAATGATTTAACAGCTTGATACTGTTTCTTGTATCCTCCGCTGCGATCAGATCCACTTCTTTGAGTGTACGGATCACACGAAAAGTCATATCCTCCAGATTTCCGATTGGAGTTGCACACAAATATAACGTTCCTGTCATGCTGTTTCCTTTCTCTCACCCTCACCGGGTATACATAATTATAGGCGGTTCGATCGTTACCCTCGGTTTTCCGCCTCGAAGACCTTCGATCAGCACCATCGTAGGTTCCTTATCAATATAAGGATGCACAAATCGGATCCGCTTCGGTTCGATCTTATATTCACTCATCTTCGTCAGAATCTCTGCCAGACGAAACGGTTTGTGTATCATATAAAACCGCCCTTTCCCGTCCGCAAGTAATTGTTTGCTCTCTCGTAAAATATCATCCAGAGTACATAAAATCTCATGCCGTGCGATCGCTTTGGCATCTCCCGGATTCTGCAGACCATGCTGATTCAGCATATACGGTGGATTGGTCACGATCACATCAAAAAAAGTCGGCTTGAATAACGCTGCCGCCTCTTTGATATCTCCCTGCACAATCTCAATTTTTTCCTGCAGATGATTCCACTCTATACTTCTTCGCGCCATATCAGCACTTTCTTTTTGAATCTCAAGTCCGATAAAATGCTCTCCCCGGGTCTTTGCAGACAATAAAATCGGTAAGATCCCGGTTCCGGTTCCCAGATCCAGAACCTTCTCCCCCGGTTTGACCTTGGCAAAATCAGAAAGCATCACCGCATCAATCCCAAAACAAAATCGTTCCGGATCCTGGATAATCTGAAGCCCATTAAGCTGCAGATCATCCAGACGCTCTCCGGATTTTAAATTATTTGTCATCTAATCTTGACGCTCCTTCTCCCTTTTCCAGTTCCGCGAGCTTGCGCATCTCTTCTTTTGAGACCTTCGCTTTTCGCTTACGCGGACGGAATTTTAATTCTTCCGCCTGATATTCCCTGATTTCTTTTTCATCGTTTTCCAGATTTACAACTACTTTCACCAGTTTTCTCAGAACACTTAAGGAATGGACCGTTCCTGTCAATCCATCTGAAGTCGTAACCGTATCTCCTACTGACGGAAGCTGGCTGTTTAATTCTTCATAAGTCTCTTCCTCGTTCGTCAGACAGCACATCAGCCTTCCGCACACTCCGGAAATCTTGGTCGGATTCAGGGACAGATTCTGCTCTTTTGCCATCTTAATGGAAACCGCAGCAAACTCGGACAAATACGTGTGACAGCATAATGGTCTTCCGCAGATTCCGATTCCGCCCCGGATCTTCGTCTCATCTCTTACACCGATCTGACGCAGCTCGATCCGAATGCGAAATACTGCTGCCAGATCTTTTACCAGCTCACGGAAATCGATACGCCCGTCTGCTGTGAAATAAAACAGCACTTTATTGTTGTCAAATGTATATTCCGCATCGATCAGTTTCATCTCCAGACCATGCTTTCTGATCTTTTCCAGACAAATCTGAAATGCTTCCTTTTCTTTTTCTCTATTTTTCTCTTCTGTCTTCTGATCCTGCTCTGTGGCGATCCGAATGACAGACTTCAGCGGCTGTATCACCTCTTGATCTTTTACTTTTCTGGTTCCGATCACAACCTTTCCATACTCTACACCGCGCGCAGTCTCCACAATCACGTGGTCTCCCTGTTTGATCTCAAACTTTCCCGGTGAAAAATAGTAGATTTTTCCGGCTGTCCGAAACCTTACTCCAATCACTTTTGTCATTCTATCAGTTCTCCTTTATTGTCAATAAAAGCAATTCCATCGTCAGTTCAAAATTGACATTTGCTTTTAGTCTGGCCTTTGCCTTTTCAATTCCGTCCAGAATATTCTCGATTCCCTCGTAAGAGCTCTTGCTTGCCCGGTCCTTGATAAATCTGAGCTGATCAGAAAATACGACCTGATCCACATTCTTTGTGGCTTTATAGATCAGCACATCCCGATACCATACCGAGATCACATCCAGATAGTCTGTGATATTCATCTTATAAGAAACCACTCGTTTTACGGCTGCCTCCAGCGCATCCACATCCATGTCATTGATCTCACGCAGCAGATGAACTGCCTCTTCCTTGATCTCATTAAAATGCTCTGATGTCGCAAGCATGATCGCACGTCCCATATTCCCCTGCGCAAACGCCACGCACACATCTGCTTTATAATCCGGAATCTCCATCTGTTCCATCAGATATTTTTTGATCAGCTGATCTTTGATATTTCTCAGCTTCAGCATTACACATCTGGAACGGATCGTCGGAAGAAGAATCTCCGCATTCTCTGTCAGAAGCAGGATCACCGCATAAGCCGGCGGCTCCTCGATCGTCTTCAACAGCGCATTCTGCGCCTGTACACTCATCATATCTGCATCTGGTACAATATAGATCTTATATTTGCTGCTGTATGGCTTGATCACAATATCATTGTTGATCTGCTCTCTGATGTCATCAATACTGATCGTATTTGGTTTTTCGTGTGTCACCCTGATAATATCCGGCTGATTATTCGATGCTGCCTGTTTGCAGGACTGGCACTTTCCGCATGCGTCTCCGTCTTCATCCCGGTTCTGACACTGCAGGCTCATAGCGAACAAATTTGCCAGAAGTCGTTTTCCGGAACCTTTTTCCCCATTCAAAATATATGCATGGGAAACCTTATCTGTTTTTACCGCATTTTCAATATACTGTATTATATTTTTGTGTCCAACCACGTCTTTAAAACTGCTCATATCATCACCTGCTGTCTTTTCTTGAATTCCTTCGGTTACTGTTTCAGTATAGCATAATTTTGATGTAAGATATACCCAGATTCCTGCAATTGCACAAAAAAACAGCAGAAGTCTCCTTCCGCCGTCTTTCTTATATTCTGATCCCGGTGTCACCGTCAAACAAGTGCAGTTTATCATTTCTGAGACAAAAAGAAATCCTGTCTCCCCGTCTATATGGTGTGTCTGCATTTGTCCTCAATGCCACATCCTTCCCTTCGTATGTAAAATAAAGATAGGTTTCTGCACCGAGCATTTCATACACCAGAACCTCATGCTCTGTTCCTTCCTCTGTAAGTACCAGATCTTCCGGACGCACACCTACTGTGATCACCTCACCCATATATCCCTTTCGGAAAACTCTTTCGGCATCTTCTTCTGTCAGATTGACCGCAAAATCTCCAATCTGAAGATAGGTTCCATATTCTCCGCCTCTGCAGCATTTCCCCTGAAAGAAATTCATAGGCGGCATTCCGATAAAACCTGCCACAAATGTATTTGCCGGACAGTTGTAAAGTTCTTCCGGTGATGCGACTTGCTGAATCACTCCGTCTTTCATCACTACAATCTTTGTTCCAAGTGTCATCGCCTCTGTCTGATCATGCGTCACATAAATAAACGTCGTTTTCAGCTTCTGGTACAACCTCAGTATCTCCGCCCTCATCTGTGTTCTTAATTTTGCATCCAGATTGGACAATGGCTCATCCATCAGGAAAATTCTTGGATTCCGTACAATTGCACGTCCCATTGCCACTCTCTGCTTCTGCCCGCCCGAAAGTTCTCCCGGCTTTCTGTCCAGAACCCCTTCGAGTCCAAGAATCTTTGCCGCTTCCTCCACCTTCTGTCTGCGTTCTTTTTTCGGTACCTTTTTCAGCCGGAGGCTATATGCCATATTCTCAAATACGGTCATATGCGGGTACAGTGCATAATTCTGAAACACCATTGCAATATCTCTGTCGCATGACTGTACCTGATTCATCATTTTTCCATCGATCAGAAGCTCCCCGTCGGATATTTCCTCCAATCCTGCGATCATCCGCAGCGTTGTCGATTTTCCACATCCGGAAGGACCTACGAAAATCACAAACTCCTGATCCTTGATCTTAAGATTAAAATCCTGTACCGCAACTACTTTGTCTTCATATTTTTTATATACATGTTTCAACTGAATCTCAGCCACAGCAATGCCTCCTTAATATCTATATCTGTTCCAATAATTGCGGAAGTTCTCCCACAGAATTTAATATATAATCTGCTTCCCCGCAAAAATCTGCTTCCTGACTCACTCCGCTTAAAACACCAATGGCAACTCCCCCGTTTTCTCTTGCAAAACGAATGTCATTATATGTATCTCCAACCACTGCGATTTCCTGCGGCTTCAGTCCGAATTTTTTCTGAAATTCCAGAAACATATCTGCTTCCGGTTTCGGGCGCAGGACACCATCATCCGCTCCCACATAATCAAATTTTTCCAGTACCTCCAGCCGTTTCAGACAGTTTTTTGCAGACGGCACAGTATCTGCTGTTGCAAGTCCGATCCAAATGTTTCTCTGTTTCAGCGAATCAAGGACTGCTTTAATGTCCGCTGTTTCCACATACTGTGCCTGACTTTCCGTCACATATTCAGCAAACAGCCGCTCCAGCTGCATCCTCACTTTTCGGCTGTCCAGATAAATCTGCTCCCTTGAAAGTTCATCCGTAATATCCAGAGCAATTTCTGAATAGGACTTATACGCAAGCCCGCCATAAGGATCGATTTCTCCATTCTCGATTCCCATAGCATAAAACACACGTTCCTTTACTTCCTCCGAAAGCTCATTTTCTTTTAAAAACTGTATTACGACCGCTTTTGCCGCACCCAGCCATAAGGAAAAAAAGTCAATCAGAGTTCCATCTTTATCAAATAAAATTCCTTTAATCATCTGTTAAACCTTCTGTCTCTCCTTTGATTTCTCCGAAAGTGGTCCTCTCCGGCTCTTTCTTTCCTCGAAATACCGGATTTACATATCCCAGAAATTCTTTTTTCTTTGTTCTGACTTCCAGTCTGATCCACTGCCAGGAAGTATTTTCCAGAATCAAGTGTGTCTCTACATGATATTTTCCGTTTTCAGACGAACTGACCGACAGTTCCACATAATTTCCATTCATCACAAGAAATGCTTCCGGTTCTTCTGTCAGTCCCAAAATTTCCGCCCGATATGTAATCTCACACTTCTTTGCAGTGATCTCATCTCCCGGAAGACAGTTCTGACCATCCACCTTGATTTTTGGCTCTATTTTGCAGAATCTGGTCACACACAGATGTCCCTGCCTTACTGCATTCATCAGATTTTTCGGACTTAATCCGTCACAAAATACCCATGTTGCGGGATCTCCCACCGCAGACGGAAGGCTTGCCCCTTCATAAAATTCATCCTCCAGATTGTGAGAATCACTTCCTCCCACTCCGAACACACGAATTCCTTCATTCCATACTTGATCCAAAAAACGAATTGCCATATCATTAGATCCTGGTCCATCCGGATACGTCGGATCATTGATGATCTCCATACAGTTGATATCCCGCAGGTCTGTATTTTCAAACTGCCACTTCCAGATGGTCAGAAACGGATGATTGATACTGCGAATCCATCCTTTTTGTTTTGCTTGTGCTATCGTCTGATCCATATACGTATCTATGATCTCTTCTCCGTTATGCTTCACGATCTCCAGAATTTTCTCCGGCATTTCCGTAATTCCAAACAGATTCATGTGTCCTTTATCTGTCGTTACCTCAATTCCGGGAAGCACACAGAGTGAAGTCTTACACCAGCCGGTATGCATCAGATTATGTTCTGTCGGCACATAAAAATCCAAACCGCTTTCCTCTGCTCTTTCAGAAGCATGCCCGATCGTTTCTTTTCCGTCAGACAACCTCGTATGCGTATGAAAATCGCCCATATACCATCCGGATTCCGGACAAAATACGTTCTCCCAACGATAGCTTTTTTCCGAAATATGAAGTCCGTTTTCCCCCCAGCATTCTCCGCCGATCGGATCAGAAACCACATCTTTCCGGTCCGAAACTGTCAGTACAATTTCTCCGGTTTGTTCTCCCAGCTTCTGCGCAACATATTCTGTAAAAATACCGATTCCGATTTTCCATGTTCCGGGATAAATCTCTCCCGGAACACCTCCTATCGTTGTATCTTTTGTACTTTTTCCGATTCCCGGGTTCTGCTGCCCATATCCCAGCAGCTTCTGAAACCGAATTTCTTTTTTGGGATCTTCCAGAAACAAGAATGCCATATACCGAAATTCTTCGGGCATTTCTATCATCATCTGAATGTGTTCTGTTCCTTCTGGAATTTCAATCCATTTTTCCTGAATATTTTTTTCTTCTTTTCCGATTTTAAATCTAATCTGATCTCTCATTTTATAATGCATCCAATGCTTCCTGTGCTGTTTTCTGTGCTTCATCCAGAGCTTCCTGTGCAGGTACGTTTTCCAACTCTACCTTATCCGCTGCAATTGACAGGGCATCCAGAATCTTTCCTCCTGTCGGATCCTGAAGAGCCGGTGTTCCGTGAGATGCCTGCTGAAGCGGAACCAGTGCCTGAGGATTTTCTTCTGCATAAGACTTAAACTCTTCTACTTCCTGTGTAGACTCACGTACTGCCACATATCCTGTGCCCATGGACCATTTTGCCTGATTTTCCGGAGTTGTAAAATATTTCATAAACTCATAAACACCTTCTTTTTCTTCATCAGAAGAATTCTGAAGCATCACAAGCTGCAGTGCATCTGCCGTTGGTGCTGAAGGGTTGTCGTTAAATCCAGGCTGTTCCATGGCTCCCACAATGCTAAAGTCCAGATCTGCCTGATCTCCGGAAGAACCTGTATAACCGCCTGCTTTATTCTGCAGAACGTCGTCAATCGTCGTGTACCAGTATTCCCAGCCCTGTCCGCCGGAATTTACTTTCATGATCTTGTCATCGTGAATCCATGTACGGAAGCTCTCCCATACCTCTACCCATTCGTCTGAATTGATCATCACTTTTTTCCCGTCCTCACTCAGAAGAGAGGCTCCGTTGCTGAGTGCTGCATCAATCAGATTTCCTGAGCCCCACATTGGCTCCCATCCCACAAAGGAACCATCAGAAGCTGTCATTTTCTCTGCTGCCGCTGCAAGGTCCTGCCAGGTCTTGATCGTTGCCGGGTCAATTCCCGCTTTTTCAAATGCCGCCTTATTGTAGTACATCACCTGTGTTGTACCATATGCAGGCAGTGCAAACAATTTTCCGTTCTCATCCTCCCCATGCTCATAAAATACCGGCAGATAATCATCTTTTTCAAAGGAATCATCTTTTTCTACATACTCATTGATGTCTGCAACCAGATTTTTTTCAGAAAGATTTCTGGATTTATCTGTATCCAGAAGTGCCATGTCCGGAGCTTTCTTTCCTGCAATCCCTGCCTGCAGTTTTTCATAAGTCTCTGTATAATCCGCCTGTGTTGTTGTCTTAACTTCATATTTGTCCTGAGACTCATTGAATGCATCTACAATGTCCTGAAATACATTGACTGCTGTTTTTCCCCCGGAATACCAGAGATCCAACTGAATTTTTCCATCTGCCGTCTTTGTCGTTTCTGCAGCCTTTGCATTGTTTCCACATCCTGTCACCAGGGACATTCCAAGTACACAAACTAATAATGCTGATACAATTCTCTTTTTCATTTTCTTTTTTCTCCTTCATGCATCGTATGTCATTTTTTCTTTGCTTTCTTTATGTAAAAAAGGAATTATCCTTTCATACCCGTATCTCCGCCGATTCCATTGATAAACCACTTTTGCGTAAATGCAAACAGAATCAGAAGCGGCAGTACGATCAATGTACTTCCTGCCATGACCAGGGGCCATTCTGTTCCATAAGCACCGCCTTCTATAAAGAATTTTCTCAATCCCTGTGACACCATCATCTTCTCATCCGCATCTGTGATCAGAGAAGGCCACATATAACTGTTGTAGCAGGTAATAAAGTTCATCAGTCCAAATGTGATGAACGAAGATTTTGTCATCGGACACACGACCCGCCACAAAATCTTCCAGGAGCTTGCCCCGTCGATTCTTGCTGCCTCGATTAGTCCCATTGGAACCTGCATAAATGCCTGTCGAAGCAGAAAGATTCCGAAAATGCTGACACAGTTGGAAATGATCAGCCCTGTAAACGTGTTCAGCAGATTCCAGTTTGCCAGAATAATATAGCTCGGAATATATGTTGCTGCTGTCGGAAGCATATAAGTTCCCATGATGACTGCAAACAACGCTTTCTTGCCTTTAAAATTCATAAAAACAATCGCATAGGCGATCATCGCACCTGTTACGATCTGCAGCGCCAGCGTGATCACTGATACAAACAAACTGTTGCCGACATATCGAAGAAGCGGTGATTCAAAAATGACCTGGTAAAAGTTATGCCACTGGAATTCTGCCGGAAAAAATGAACGGACATCCATAATCTCCGCCTTTGTTTTCAGTGCACTTAAAATCATCCATACAAACGGAAAGATTGTGAAAATACTGAAGATCAGTAAAATCATTCCTTTTCCGAGTTTTTCGATTCCTGTTCTTATCTTCATAATCTGTCCTTCTTTCTAATAATGCACCCATTTTTTCGATGCACCGAACTGTACTGCCGATAATACTACGGTGATTATAATCATCACAATCGCCACCGCAGTTGCCTGCCCCATGTTAAACTCTTCAAATCCAAGCTGATAATACATATACAGCAAGGTTCTTGTGCTTCCGGACGGACCTCCCTGAGTCAGAATCTGAATCTGATCATATGCCTGCAGTGAAGTTACCATCGTAATAATTACCAGGAAAAACGTAGTCGGAGAAATACACGGAATCGTAACATCCCGGAATCTCTGCCACCTTTTTGCTCCATCCAGCCCGCTTGCCTCGTACAACTCTTTCGGAACCTTTTCCAATGCGGAAAGATAAAAGATCATCGCATATCCCAGACTCTTCCACACAGTCACAATGATCACAGCGAACATTGCTGTGTCTGAACTTTTAATCCACTGTAATTCTGGGAGATGCAGAAATCTCATTACCGTATTTGCAATTCCCGTATTCGGATCGTAGATCCAGGTCCATACGATCGACACTGCAACAGTCGGCGTGATCCATGGCGAAAACAAAATAAATTTGATGATCCCGCTTCCTTTAAATGCTTTCTGCATCAAAAGAGCCAGCATCAGACCAAGTACGATCGTCGGAATCAGCGTTCCCAATGTAAACACAACTGTGTTCCAAAGTGCATCGTAAAATCTGGCATCCTGAAACAACGAAATAAAATTATCAAAAAATACAAAATTGTAGTCCGGAGTCATATAATCCCAGTCTGTGAAACTAATATAGACAGATCGCAGGATCGGATAAATCCAAAATACGATCAGAGGAATTAATGCCGGCAGAACAAAAAGAGTCACACTGCCCAGTTGCCTGAATTTTACTTTATTCTTCATTTTTTCTATCCTTTCTTATCAACCCGTAAATCCCTGTCATAATGCCTGCCGTTACCGGGAGCGCCAGCCAGATTCCTCTGATATCCCAGACAGCCGGAAGCAAAAACAAACAGATTGGCGAAACTGCCAGGCTTTCTATATAAGTCATGAACACCGCTTTTTTCGTCTGCATGACTGCATTGAGACAGGATACATTCAACTTTGCCGTTCCCGTTAACAGAAATGCAAATGAACTGATCAGCATCCCCGAAGAAAAGCACTGCTTTGACTCTGCTGACAGACCAAACCATCCTCCAATATACGGAATCATACAAATCGTAACTGCTGCCGCCGTGATTCCAAAAATAATTTCTGCGGTGTAAGCGATTTTTTTTACTGCTCTTACCTCCATCTCCTTTTTCGCACCATGATAAAAACTAATCAGAGGCTGTACACCTTCTCCGATTCCTGTCAGAAAATACTGAACAGGAAATACAATATAAGAAATAACCGCATAACACGCCACCGCTGCATTTCCACCATAACGAAGACACTGCAGATTTGTAAAAATAAGTGCCGCTGTCGGCGCAAGTGATGTTCCAAATGCCGTGATTCCAATCTTGAAAATATCTGCAGCATATTGTCTGTGCCACAACGGTCTCCATTTTCGATAACCTGTTTTCCACAGGATCGCACATCCTGCCATAACTACCACGGCCTGCGCCGTCACCGTTCCAAATGCGGCTCCCTTGATTCCCATATTCAATCGGAACATCAGATAATAGTTCACCAGAATATTGACTGCAAATCCTGCCGCCATGCTGAGCATTGCTCCCAGCGACTGATTCATATTTCTCAAAAGAGGCATGATTCCGGTTCCTGCCACCTGAAGGATACTTCCGGCAATAATGATCGCCGTATACTTGATTGCTTCCGTCTGAACACTTCCCGCAGCTCCCAAAATTTCTAAAAACGGTTTCTGTACCAGAGACAGCAAAATCGTTGCAAGTATACCTGTACCGATCAGAAGTGTCATTGTAAGCTCAAACAAATTTTCACATACCTTCTGCTCTCCCCGCCCTCTGTAATGAGAGTACAAAACACTTCCTCCCGTTCCGATTCCAATTCCGAGCGCAGTGATCAGTGCCGGGATCGGCCACGCAATATTGATCGCTGCAAGCCCTGTATCTCCCGCTGCCTTTCCTACAAAAATCCCATCCACAATGCTGTACATTCCTGACATGGTAAACGCCAGTACGGTAGGGAATGCCTCTTTTATTACTTTCTTTAACATCAAACTGTTTCCTTTCTTAATGGCACGTTCGTCATTATAACGTTCCTTTTTTAACATCACTTCAATTGCAAGTTAAACTCTTGTAAAGCAAAAAAGAGAAACAAACGGCAAATCTGCCCGTCTGCTTCTCTTTTTATCTTTTTCCTGTTTTCTTTTAAAGCGAAGTCATTTCTTCCCGGATCAACTCTGTAATTTCACTCAGACATTTTTCCATCTCCAGATTTTCAAATCTCCTTACAATGCCTGCTCTTTTCAAATTCTCTTCGGAGAAATCCTCTGCATCTGCCAGAAAACGTCTGCACATCTCCGCATATTTGGGTTCCTTCTGCTGTCGTTCCCTGCAAAGCGCTCTCTCCAGCCTCATCCCGTCCTCTACCTCAATGTAAATCGGAATCAGCTGTTCTTCTCCAAAATACTCCCGCATCCCATAATAAGATTCCAGAGTCCCTATCACAAGATAATCATACTTCTGGAGATCAATCTGCCCGTCATCTGCTGTAAAATATGTCCAGATTCCACACTTTGTATTATAAGAACGTACTTCTATGACACGTTCCTTCTCCTTAAGCTCGTTCAGCCTTTCTTCGTCCACAAAAAAATATTCCACACCATCGGTCTCCCCTTCCCTGATTGGTCGGGTCGTATAAGGAGTAATACGCTTTAACTGCGGCAGTTTTTCTCTTATTTTCTTATAAATCGTATCTTTTCCGGAAGAACTTTTTCCCATAATATAAAAAATTTTACTCATTTATCAACACCTCGATATAGTTTTCCACACTAATTCCTTCCACAGAAAACCCTTTGTTCTGATAATCCACTAACATTGCTGCTGTTTCCTTAGTGATCCGTTCCCCCGGAACGATCAGCGGAATTCCCGGCGGATACAAATACGCATATTCCATGGAAATAAATCCCGCCGACTCCTTCCAGCTCAGGCTCTTTACGTTTTCCATTCTTCGCATTCCTTCTACCTCAAAGCTCGTGAGGACCTGTTCCTGACGGGGCAGATAATACCTTTTCTCTTTCTCTGAATTTTTTTCCAATTCCTCATCAATCTCAAACAAAGCACTGAGCAGCCGATCCATTCCTTCTTTTGTATCTCCAATCGAAGTCATGGCAATCACATAAGATCCTGCAGCCATTTCCATCTGCAGATGATATTCTAAAAGCAATCTCTCATATAACATTTTCCCTGTAAACACTCGATTCTCTTTCTTAAGAATCGTATCTTTTACAGACAGCACCAGTTTGGATCTGTCGAATTCTTCTGTCTCCATCAATCTGATATGCTTTAATTTTTTCAACTCTCCCCTTTTGCTTTCCAGATTCTTCACATAAGTCTCAAACAACACATCCCCCTGCTCTGCCACCGTCCTCAGACATTCATCCATACTTGCCATCAACACATAAGAAGGACTGCTTGTCTGAAAAATATGCAGATAATTCCGAATCTTCCTTCGATCGATCCGTGTCCCATTCAAGTGAATCAGTGCTGTCTGCGTCAATGCCGGAAGTGTTTTATGCAGACTGTGTATTACAACATCTGCTCCCTTTGTATTTGCATTCTCCGGAAAATAAGGGTGAAATCCAAAGTGTGCTCCGTGTGCCTCATCCACAATCAACGGAATTTTTTTCTGATGTACAATTTCAGAAATCCTCTCAATATCCGACAACACCCCGTCATATGTCGGTGATGTCAATACCACAGCCTGAACCTCCTTATGTTCCTCTAATAACCTCTCAATTTTCTCAGGAGACACAGCCATATTCAGTTCCATTGTCTCATCAAATTCCGGATAAATATATACCGGACGCAATTCATTTAAAAAAACAGCATGATAGACCGACTTATGACAGTTTCTTGCCATTAAAATCTTTCCGCCTTTTTTAGTACATCCCATTACCGCACTTAAAATACCCGCAGTACTCCCATTAATCAAATAGTGCGTCTCCTCTGCATGATACATGGACGCTGCCCTGACTTCCGCTTCCCTGATGATCTCCTCCGCATGATGAAGATTATCAAATCCTTCAATCTCTGTAATATCAATTCCATATGGTAAATTCGCTCGTGTAACATCCGAATTACGTTTATGCCCAGGCATATGAAACCCATAATAATCCGACTTCCCATATGCTTCTAATTTTTCATATAAGTATTCCATAAATTTTTCTGCAAATGCTTATCCTTCCAATTTATTTCTATCCGTATCACTTTCGCTTTTATTATATCTTCTGTATACCTGTGTTGTAAATTAGATGTTATCCACATCTATTTCCGATTCAAATAAATATTCCAACATATTTCAGACTTTTTCACATATTATGTCTGTGCTGAATCTTTTGCATAGCATAGGTGTAATCAAAATATAAGTTAATATAACAAAAAGAACAAGCAAAATCGCTTGTTCTACAATGAGCGTGCGGGGATTCGAACCCCGGACAACTTGATTAAAAGTCAAGTGCTCTAC
>OGGW01000034.1_pt1 | contig 122669 bp, 110 predicted proteins | sample 1571291 | NCBI WGS metagenome assembly OGGW01 (sample SAMEA2582028, study PRJEB24529) | metagenome | biome: Human gut stool | place: China | collected 2011 | reverse complement strand
CACATCCGGAGACCTTACATCGAGACATGTGTATCGCATGCTCCGGGAGTTCGTGTATTTTGCCAATGTATTTCACTAACTCTCAATTCACAGCAGTTCCTTCAGCATCTGGTTGACGCTGGCGGGATCTGCCTTGCCTTTCATTGCCTTCATGGTCTGACCTACCAGGAAGCCGATGGCTTTTTCTTTGCCGTTGTGGTAATCCTCCACAGACTGCGGGTTCGCGGCAATGACTTCCTCCACGACTTTACGCAATGCACCTTCGTCATTGACGGTCTTCAGTCCCTTCTCCTCCACATACTGTTCAGGATCGACATCTTCCTCAAACATCACCTGGAATACTTCTTTTGCTACAGAAGAGTTGATAACCTTGCCATCTACCAGCGCGATCAGCCTGCTCAGATGCTCCGGTGAGAAGCGGATATCCTCCGGCTCCATCTCTTTTTCTTTTAACAGGCGCATAGTCTCCACCATCAGCCAGTTGGACACCTTCTTGGGCTGGCTTCCCAGTGCCACGGAAGCTTCGAAGATATCTGCCAGATGCTTGGATCCGGTGATGATATCGATATCATATTCCGGAATATCGTATTCTTCCTTGTAACGCTTCATCTTCTCGGTGCGGAATTCCGGCTGTTTGCTGCGGATGCTTTCCAGCCACTCATCACTGATATAGACCGGTACCAGGTCAGGATCCGGGAAGTAACGATAATCCTGCGCATCCTCCTTGGAACGCATCGCATAGGAATATTCCTTATTATCATCCCAGCGTCTGGTCTCCTGAATGACCTCTTTGCCGGCCTCCAGCAGATCGATCTGCCGCTCCCGCTCCCCCTGAATGGCTCTGGCGATGGCCTTGAAGGAATTCAGGTTCTTCATCTCGGTACGGGTTCCGAACTTTTCCGCTCCCACTTCTCTCACGGACAGATTGACATCGGCACGCATGGAGCCTTCCTGAAGCTTACAGTCGGACGCTCCCAGATACTGGATCAGCAGACGTAATTTTTCCAGATAAGCAATGACTTCCTCTGCGCTGCGCATATCCGGCTCCGATACGATCTCGATCAGAGGCACGCCGGAACGGTTGTAGTCCACCAGTGTGCAATCTTCCCAGTCGTCATGCACCAGTTTACCGGCATCCTCCTCCATGTGGATCTCGTGGATACGCACCGGCTTTGTATAGGTGTTGCCGTCCTCTCCTGCCACCTCGATCTCCACCGAGCCATTCCTACAGATGGGTAGATACAGCTGGGAAATCTGATAGTTTTGAGGGTTATCGGGATAGAAATAATTTTTTCTGTCAAATTTACAATACTGTGTGATGGTACAATTCGTCGCAAGGCCTACTGCCACCGCATATTCTACCACCTGTTTATTCAGCACGGGAAGAGATCCCGGCATACCGGTACATACCGGACAGGTATGGGTATTGGGTCTGCCACCGAACGCTGTGGAACAGCCGCAGAATATTTTCGTCTTCGTGGCAAGCTCTACATGAACTTCCAGACCGATGACGGTTTCATATTGTTTTGCCATAGTAAATACCTTTCCGTATCTGCATTGCTTCTATGATACCTGACTATCCCAAACCGCACAGGCAGGATCGCATACCGGAATCCCCATGTGCCTTCAGAAAAGTTCACAAAGGCTGTTTTTTCCAACGCGGTTCCCGGCAGATATCCAGTGTTATCCTCACTTGCAGGTACAAGTTGTGTATATATTTCCGTTGTTCTACTTCACGCTCTGCTCATAGGTATACGCTGCACGGATCAGTGTCTTCTCTTTGAAGCAGTCACCGATGAGCTGCATGCCGATAGGCAGGCCCTGGGAATCCGTACCGCAGGGAACGCTGATACCGGGCAATCCCGCCAGGTTGATGGAGATAGTGTAGATGTCTCCTAAATACATCTTGATGGGATCTGCCAGACTGCTGCCCAGCTTCGGTGCCGTGGTGGGTGCCACCGGTCCTAAGATCACATCATATTTTGCAAAAGCTTCGTCAAAAGCCTTTTTGATCAATGCTTTCACACGGAGTGCCTTCAGGTAATAAGCATCATAATAACCGGAGCTTAATACAAAGGATCCCAGCATGATACGACGCTTTACCTCGGGGCCAAAGCCCTGCGAACGGCTTCTCTTGTACATGGTGTGCAGATCCTCCGCATACTGGGCACGGTAGCCGTATTTTACGCCATCAAAGCGCTCCAGGTTGGAACTGGCCTCAGCCGCTGCGATGGTATAGTAGGTAGGGATTGCATAGTCTACCAGACTTAAGTCGAACTCCTCCACCTCTGCGCCCTGCGCTTTCAATACTTCCGCGGCTGCCAGTACCGCATCCCTGACCTCAGGATCCAGTCCTTCGCCGAAATAATCTCTGGGAATACCGATCTTTAATCCTTTCACATCCGCTACCAGCGCAGAGGTAAAATCTGTATCCTCCCGCTTCATGGAAGTGGAATCCTTAGGATCATGGGAAGTGATGGCTTCCAGCACCGTGGCACAGTCTGTCACATCCTTAGTCAGCGGTCCGATCTGGTCCAGAGAAGAACCATAGGCGATCAGTCCGTAACGGGATACTGTTCCGTAGGTGGGTTTCATGCCGACGACGCCGCAATAGGATGCGGGCTGTCTGATGGAGCCGCCGGTGTCGGAGCCCAGTGCTGCGAAGCATTCCTCGGCTGCTACTGCCGCCGCGGAACCACCGGAAGAGCCTCCGGGAACATGCTCCGGGTTTCTCGGATTTCTCGTCACACCGTAATAGGAAGTCTCTGTGGTACTTCCCATTGCGAACTCATCCATGTTAGTCTTACCCAGGATGACTGCACCGGCTTTTTCCAGATTCAGCACTGCTTCCGCACTGAAGGTCGGAATAAAATTCTCTAAAATTTTAGAAGAGCAGGTGGTCAGGGTACCTTCCGTACACATATTGTCTTTGATGGCAAAGGGAACTCCGGCTAAGGGTCCGGTCAATTCTCCTTGTTCGATCTTTTTCTGTACTTCCACCGCCTGCTGTAATGCTTTGTCCCGTTCTACGGTCACATAGCAGTGATAGGTATCTTCAGTGGCTGTGATTCTGTCCAGTACTGCCTGCGTGGCTTCCACCGCCGTAGTCTTACCTTCCCGGATCGCCTTTGCCAGCTCTACTGCTGTCAGGGATAAAATATCCATATCCATTCTCCTTTTCAATATCTGACGGAAAACCATTACCGCCTGAATGTTGTAACCAGATTATAAAGCGGTATTCTGCCCGATTTCTAGTCGAAAGTCGTGGCCTGTTGATCCTAATCAAATGTCTTTGGTACAACAAACATGTTGTCCTTCTCGCCGGGTGCATTGGCCAGTGTCTGTTCACTCTCATCCCCATTGGTCACCACATCCTCACGGAAGACATTCTGAACCGGGAATACATGGGACATAGGTTCCACTCCTGTGGTGTCCAGTTCACTCAATTTGTCGATATAGTCCAGCATTCTGCCCATATCCTTTTTCGCTGCTTCCTTCTCCTCTTCAGAGAGCTCCAGCTTCGCCAGAATGCCTACATACTCTATGGTCTCGTCACTGATCACGTTCGCCATATTAATCTCCATTCCTTTCCTTTCCATTCCTGCCTGCTTACAGGTACTTTCCCACGAAACTCATAGTACCCTGTACAGCCACAAATTTACATGTACCATCAGAGCGTCTTCACCAAAGAGCCTCTGCCCTGAGTGCCCGGAAGTTCTTTCCGCACTAATCTCTCACCTTAATGTGTACCTCGCGCAGCTGCTGTTCCGTCACTTCGCCGGGAGCCCCGCACATGAGATCCTGGGCATTGCCGTTCATGGGGAAGGCGATGACCTCACGGATGTTCTCCTCGTTCCGAAGCAGCATGATCATACGATCCACGCCGGGAGCCATTCCCGCATGAGGGGGTGCTCCGAACTGGAACGCCTGATACAGTGCTCCAAACTTGGTCTTTAATGTCTCTTCGTCATAACCTGCGATGGCAAAAGCTTTTTTCATGATCTCGATGTCATGGTTACGTACTGCGCCGGAGGACAGCTCCACGCCGTTGCATACGATGTCGTACTGATAAGCCAGGATCTCCAGCGGATCCATGGTATTCAATGCTTCCAGGCCGCCCTGGGGCATAGAGAACGGATTGTGGGTGAATCCGATCTGCTTCGTCTCGGGATCCAGCTCAAACATCGAGAAATCGTTCACATAGCAGAAACGGTAAGCATCCTTCTCGATCAGATCCAGCTTCTCGCCCAGCTCGGTACGGATATGACCAGCATAGTAGTTCGCCTTATCCTCTTTGTCCGCAATGAAGAAGATGGTATCTCCGGCAGAAAGTCCTGCCATTTCTGCCAGTTCTCCCTTCATCTCTTCGGGGATAAATTTATCGATGGGTCCCTTGTAACTCATATCCTCTGCCACTTCCAGATAACCAAGTCCGCCCATTCCTAAGGAAGTTGCGAAGCTTAACAGTTTTTCATGGAAGCCCTTGGACATCTCCGCATGTACTTTGATGGCACGGACGGTTCTGCCGATAAAAGGTTTAAACGTACATCTCTGGAAGAACTCCGTCACATCCATAATGCGTAAGGGATTACGCAGATCCGGCTTGTCACAGCCGAACTCCAGCATCGCCTGTTTGTAACTGATGATAGGGAACGGTGTCTCGGTGATCCTGCTGCCTTCGGGAGCAAACTTTACAAAGGTATCATGCAATACTTCCTCGCCGACCTTGAAGACATCCTCCTGAGTCACGAAGCTCATCTCGAAGTCCAGCTGATAGAACTCTCCGGGAGATCTGTCTGCTCTGGCATCCTCATCACGGAAGCAGGGAGCGATCTGGAAATATTTATCAAAACCGGAAGCCATGAGCAGCTGCTTATATTGCTGCGGTGCCTGGGGCAGCGCATAGAATTTTCCTTTAAATTTTCTACTGGGAACAATATAGTCTCTGGCACCCTCGGGAGAAGAAGCACACAGGATCGGGGTCTGGATCTCCAAAAATCCCATGTCTGTCATCTTCTGGCGCAGATAACTGATCACCTTGGAACGAAATACAATATTGTCCTTTACTTTTGCATTTCTAAGATCAAGATAACGATATTTTAATCTCACATCTTCCCGGATCTCTTTAGACGTCTGGATCTCGAAAGGAAGCTGTTTATATACTCTTCCCAACACATCGATCTTGTGTGCTTCCAGTTCGATGGTGCCGGAAGGAATCTTCGGGTTGTAGGTCTCTTCGTCTCTGTGCTCCATGAGACCGGTTATGGACAGGCACATTTCCTTGGTGATGCCCTTTAAAAGCTCCGGCTTACGGATGACCACCTGTAATACACCGTACATATCCCGCAGATCGATAAAGGATACGCCGCCGTGGTCACGGATGTTCTCCACCCAGCCTGCCACCTGCAAAGTCTGTCCGATCTGCTGTTCACTGATCTCTTTCATTGTTAAATCTCTGTACATATCGCACCTCCTGTTATATAGTGTCCCGAATGTGCGCTCCCTGTACAGCTTATTTTTGAATACAAAAAGCCCCGGGACATGTTAAAACATATCCCGGGACGAATCATCTAATCCGTGGTACCACCCGAATTGACAGGCGCCTTTGCCTATCCACTCTTGTCACTTAACGCGTGCAACGTGTCATCCTAGCTGCATGTGATATTCTGCAGTTCAGATCACCTGCTCCGGAGTGTTCCCTTCGCCAGCTTCCGCAAACAGCGCTCTCAGTCGGTGACGCTGTATTCCTGTCGTTTCCCTTGGCAAGAGTCTCTTTCATAGCATTTACAAAACAGTTTTTCAACTTAGGTTTATAATATTCGCACAGATCAAATCTGTCAAGAACTTTTTAACAGTTCAGCCATGGGCATATCCGGGCGCCGATTGATGAACAAAAGCAGTCACGCTGTGACAGAAAACGTGTGAACGCGGCTTTGCGAATGGCGCGGGCTGAACGGAAGGTTAGTTGCATGCATTCTTGAACTGATTCCAGATCTCCGCATGCAGATCCTCTGCCTCCTGGGAAATATTCTGCACGATCTCGCCCTCCGCAGCATCTTCCGGCAGTACGATCATTTTCTTCATATCATCGGAAATATACTCTTCCGCGGCTTTATTTGTGCAGTAATAGCCGATATATTCAAAGCATTTCGCCGCATTTTCCGGCTGGTTGATATAATCTAAAAATGCATATGCCGCATCCGCATTGGGTGCCTTTGCAGGAACGAACCCCGCCATGATACCGAATCCGAGACCTTCCTTCGGATATACCACCTCCAGGTCCGGTCTGGCCTGTAGAGCTGTTGATACCTGAGAGGTATACAAAAATGCTGCTGCCACTTCACCGCTGATCAGGTAATCCTGGGTGTTGTTGTCATTGATCACACGGATGTTGGGAGCCAAAGTCAGCAGCTTATCTCCTGCTGCCCGGATCACATCCAGATCCTCTGTGTTAAAGGATTCTCCCATGGTCTTTAGGGTAATTCCGTCAATGACACGGTAATTTGCAGTCAGTGCCACATTGTTTTCTAATTCCGGATTCCACAGATCTTCATATCCCGTAATCTTCACATCCGTCAGTCCCGGATCGTACACGATCAGCGGAATGCCCGCACCGTAAGGTACCGTATATTCATTCTGCGGATCATAGAACTGGGACATAAATACAGGGTTCAGATTATCGTAAGTGCTGATCCTGGAAGTATCCAGCTTCTGCGCCAAACCTTCCTGAATCGCCAGCTCGATGATATAGTCATCCGCGATGACCAGATCGTAATCGCCGCCCTTGGTCTCCTCCAACTTTGCCAGCATGTCTTCATCATAATCAAAGTTGGAATAATGGATCCGGATACCGGTCTCTTTTTCAAAACCATCCAGAATCTCCTGAGGGAACATGCCATCCCAGGTATAGAGATTCAGTTCTCCCTTATCTTCTTTCCCGCCTGCGCCACAGCCGGTAAACAGCATGACCAGCATGGTCGCTGCCAACAGCATTGCCAGTTTTTTCTTCATAATCTCCTCCTCGATGCAGATTTCTGCATCCTATTCTATTTTTCCATGATGATCGTGGGCAGTCCCCCGATCATTTTTCTCCGGGTATTTCTCCTGCGGGTGCCTGACATTTACGTCCCAGTAAATACGCACCTATCAGACACAACAATATCACAAGCAGCATGACTGTTGCAAGTGCGTTGATCTCCGGTGTCACACCGGTCTTCAATTTCGTATAAATCTTCACCGGCAGAGTATTGACCTTCGGTCCGGTGACAAATATGCTGATCACCACATCATCAAAAGACATGGCAAATGCCAGCAGTACCCCTGACAGGATCGCCGGCAGGATCTGCGGAAGTATCACGTCCCGGAATACCTGCCATTTCGACGCTCCCAGGTCCAGTGCCGCTTCTTCCAGGGAATGGTCCATTCCCACCAGCCTCGCCCTTACCATCGTAAAAATATACGGCACGCAGAATGTAGTATGGGCGATCACCAGAGTGACCATACCAAAGGGCAGACCCATCAGGGAAAATACGGACAAAAATACCATACCCAGAATGATCTCCGGGATCATGATCGGCAGGGTAGACACATAAGCCACAGCCTCATTCAGTTTTCTCTTCCTGCGGCTCATTCCCAGTGCACCCGAGGTACCGATCAGCACAGCGAAAGTACAACTGAGCACCGCCAGGATCAGGCTGTTAATCAGTGCTTCTCCCAGATCTCTGTCCCGGAATAATTCCCGGTACCACTTCAGGGAAAATCCCTCCCAGACAGAGGTCAGTTTGGAGGCATTAAAAGAATACACCACTGTTAACAGGATCGGAATATAGGTCAGGATCGTGATCACAGCCACATAAATAAAGGGCCATTTTTTCTTCTTCATACTTACAGCATCCCTTCTAACTGCGAGGTTCCGGTAATCTTACGATACAGGCGGATCATCACGGAAGTCAGTACCATCAATACAGCTGACAGTGCCGCCGCAAAAGGCTGGTTACGCCCCTTGGTGATCTGCTCCTGGATCACACTTCCCACCAGAACGATCTTATTGCCTCCCAGAATATCCGCGATGAAGAACAGACCCATGGATGGGATAAAAGAAAGAACCACTCCGGACAAAAGTCCAGGCAGGGTCAGCCGGAAGCTGACTGTCCAAAACGCTTTCCATGAGGATGCTCCCAGATCCCTGGAGGCTTCCACCAGAGAATGATCCAGTTTCTCCGCACTGGAATACACTGCCAGGATCATAAAAGGCAGCAGAGCATATACCATGCCCACTACGACTGCCGGATAAGTGTAGAGCAGCTTTAACGGCTGATCCGTCAGATGCAGTCCCATCAAAATCTTATCCAGTACACCGTTACTGCGGAACACGATGATCCAGCCATACAGGCGGATCAGCCCACTGGTCCAGAACGGGATCATGATAAGCAGCAACATTCTGCGCTTCCATACTGCATTCATCTGTGCCATAAAATACCCATAAGGGTAGCCGATCAGCGCCACGAGCAGTGTGGACGTGAATGCCAGCTTCAGAGATTGCAGAAAAGTATTCAGATACAACGGTTCCAATATGCGTTTGTAATTATCCAGTGTAAATGTAAAATCCACACCCCAGACCTGCGCACGCTGTAAAAAGCTCAGCAGGAACATATACAGGATCGGCAGCGCCACGAACAGCACAGTGAACACATACATGGGTATGAGCAGTCCTATATTCCCGGCATCCCGCCTGCCGCTACTTTTTTTCGTCTTCATCATTGTCTATTACCTTCACAGCATTTTTCGCATCCCACCCGATCTTTACCGTCTGTCCCGGCTGCAGATCATGATCGATCCCATAGCGGCTGGCTGTCAGAAGCTGTCCGTCAGGCAAGCGGAACAGGATCCGCAGTTGTCCGCCGGCAAAGCTTTTTTCCACCACGGACGCCTCATGGACACAGCCCTCTTCCCCATTCATCAGAATGTTCTCCGTACGGATCGCCAGCGTCTCGGATCCCAGATGCAGAATATTCGCATTGCCCACAAAATCCGCCACATAGCTGGTCCTGGGCTGATAGTATACCTCATTCGGAGTACCCAGCTGCTCCAGTACCCCTTCGTGCATGACACCGATGCGGTCCGACATATTAATGGCTTCTTCCTGATCATGGGTAATATAAATAAACGTGATACCCAGCTGTTTCTGCAGCCGCTTCAGTTCCAGCTGCATCTGCCTGCGCAGTTTCAGATCCAGTGCACCCAGCGGCTCATCTAACAGCAATACTTTCGGTTCGTTGATCACAGCTCTTGCGATGGCAATCCGCTGCCTCTGGCCACCAGACAGCTGATCCGGCATACGTTTTCCGTATTCTTCCAGCTGTACCAGCCGCAGGGCCTGCTTCACCCGCTCTGCGATCTCTGCTTTCGGCACTTTACGGATCTTCAGTCCGTATCCTACATTATCCGCCACATTCATATGCGGAAACAATGCGTAATTTTGGAAAACCGTATTCACGTCCCGCTTATTGGGTTCCCAGTCCGTAATGTCTCTTCCCTCCAGGATCACACTTCCGGAATCCGGCAGCTCCAGTCCCGCAATGATCCGGAGTGTGGTGGTCTTGCCGCATCCGGAGGCTCCTAACAGCGTAATAAACTCGCCCTGTGCCACCTCCAGGTCCACTCCCTTTAATACTTCCGTATGATCAAAAGATTTCCGGATCTGCTGCAGTTTCAATATACTTTCGCCCATGCTCCGGCTCCTTCCTTATTCCATCTATCTTAATCTATCTAATCTGTGCAGACTGTTCCGCCTGTCCTTATCTGATCCATCCCCAGCATAATCCCAGGAATTCCGCAAGATAATACATGCCCCTCAGCCATACCAGCATCGCACAGCCGTAATACATCCAGGCATTTTCCTTCTGCCTGTCCACCGCTTTTCCCGCCAGAGACAATATCACGCAGAGCAACAGTGCCATTGTTCCAAAGCTTGCTCTGTCCGGATAATGGGGCGACAATATCATTGCTCCCCACGACAGCAGTGCTCCCAGCAAAAGCAGTACGTTATCTCTTCCTATTTTTTCTTTTAAAATCCCCTTGCATATCACAAGGGCAACCGCCGTAAGCAGCAGCGTGGGAAACAGATATTCCAATGCTCCTCTTGCCTCGCTGTAGCAGCGCAGATAGAGGTTCCACAGTATTCCCCGGGTGCTCTCCGCCGTCTCCCCGCTGCGGACAAAATTCCCCGGTGCCACGATCATCAGAATGCTTCCCGCGAGGCAGCTGATATTTCCCAGATACATCCATACCGGAATCTTTTTTTGTTCTCTGCGGCGGAGTAGCATTACCACCAGGCTTAAGATCCAGACCGTCGGCCCCATATTTTCATTGCTCCAGCCAGCGATCAGTCCCAGCGGAAGGATCCAGACTGTGATCCCCCACAGATTCTTCTCCTCATATTTCAGATAGCAGAGCAGAAACGCCAGGATAAATCCTGTCATGTACAGATAATTCGCTGCACCCGCTTCCCAGAACATGCTCATTTTCCAGTTGGCATTCAGTCCAAACAGCATTCCCAGTGCCGCAAAATAATAAGGCATACGAACTCTGCCGGCAGCCTGGCAGATCAGCCACGCCAGTATAAACGTCATTGCCGTGTTCAGAATATCCGCCCAGCTCTCACCGGTTAACAGGATCATCTGCAGCAGCGCGTGAGCCATGCTTCTGCCGCCCCAGTTAAAATAATGCCATATCTGCGCATGGACAATATCCCCGAGATTGCGGATCGGTGTATCCGCATACAACAACGTGGAATACCATTCATCGTCCATCATAAAATCAATCTCATAATTGACCCGCCATACAATGATCCCTGTCAGCAGGATCAGTGCAAGACTGCTCCATTGTATGATCTTTTTCTGTTTTTCCCGCATGTTTTCCCTGCTCCTTTTATGGCAAAAAGCGGCTGCTTCTCTCTAAGCAGCCGCACATAATAGTTTAACAGTTCTTTTCTCGTCCGTCAAACCATTTATCACCATATCTGTTTTTATTTATCCGGAGCAAAATCCAGTTCAACAACCCGGTCATTCACCTGTGTAAAGCTGCCTCCGTCCATATTTTTACGTACAAAGGGAACACCCCTGCGCACATAGTATACATTGTCCTGAAGCAGGGCATCCGGATTCTCTGACGGGCTGATCGTACCACCGAGATCATCATAGCTGATATTATCGCGGAAGGTATTATGGATCGCCTCCTGCAGACAGAACATCACACATCCGCCCTCATTCTGCCTGCTGTAATTAGATTCATACACCGTTCCGTCCCCGGAATCCGCATCATATGCCATGCCATCCTGATTGAGTCTGGTGTCTGTGACTTCATTATAGCGAAACAGGGCGTCCTTGCATTTCCAGGGCCAGATCCCGGCTGCCACTTTTCCCATCCGGTCGCCCGGCTCGCAATAGATCCTGTCATTGATCTCGCAGGCCACAGAATCTGCCATATTATGCTCCACCAGAGGACGCAGGGCATACATCGGCGTGATCCCATCTCCACCGGCCTCTTTTACATAATTATTCCGTATCTGCATATTTTCATGCCCATAGTTCAGAAAAACGGCTTCCTTAAGCTCTGCTCCCCGGAACTTATCATGGGCATAGGTATAGCCTGCTGCAATTCCCCAGCGGCTGACCCGGTGTACGAAGCATCCTTCAATAACGATATCCCGATACCGCGCCACACCCGTCCGCTCCTCACTTTCCGGGCGGAGCGCTGTCATATAGATCCCACCGTTGTTCATGTGCTTATCGTAGACATTCCCATGAACATCATGGATCCACAGATTCCTAAGTGTGATGCCGTCCCGCACCCCTTTGTCCTTAGCCACCACAGCCACACCGGTACGGTTCATTTTCTCACCCAGGCTGTAACGCTCTCCCAGAATCCTGCTGCCTTCATTCGTGATCTCCAGATCCTCGACCACAATGTGCTCTGCATCATACAAAAGCACTGCGGAAGATACATAGCCGTGATACACATGCGTAGGGGAATCCAGCGGGGTCCCATAATCCTGGTACCAGATCCCCTGTCCGCAGGCATCGATCCGCGGCGGCGCATCTGCTGTGCCGTACGCTCCGATCACGATCGGCGCCTCTTTCGTACCGCTGTCTGTCACATGCAGATACTGTCCGTAAAATACGCTGCCCCTCTCTAACAGGATGCGGTCGCCCGGCTGCAGGTGTCTTCTATTGATGGCAGACAGACTGGCAAACGCCGTACTGCACGTCCGTCCGTCATTTTCATCACTGCCCGTTCTCTGACTCACATAATACGTCGCAGATAAGCTTGTCATATGCATCCTCCCGTAACCGTTTCTCAATGATCTGTGACACCTCCTCATAGGTAAAATAATCCCCATGATAGCGTCCGAACAGATCTCTGTTCTGTTCGTAAAAGTCCCGTTTCTCCTGCTCTGTGAAATCCGGGCAATAGCCGCCTGCCAGGACCTTCTCACACGGCTGTACAAAATCCAGCTTCAGGCGGGTCAGCTCATATTGCAGATACGCCGGTGCGGAAAAATAATGCGGTCCGTAAAACCGCTGTCCTTCCTGTTCCATTCTCCGCAGCTCTTCATTATGCTTCTTACGTCTGGCCTCCAGTCCCTCCATAGAGGGATCCTCGACCAGTCCCATTCTATGCGCCAAAAGGAAGGCTCCCTGAGCCTTCCTGATATGCGCCTGTGTCATAGTTTCCTGTTTTGGCATTTTCTGTTGCATTATTTCACTGCTCCCGTAATTCCATTTGCAAAGCTCTTCTGTAAACACAGGAAGATGATCGCCGTAGGAAGTGTACAGACCAATACTCCCAGCATCAGCATACCATAATCCACACTGTATCCACTCTTCAGATTGGCTACCAGCATCGGCATGGTGATCGCCTTACTGTCCTGTAAAATGATCGTCGGCCACAGATAATTATTCCACGCATTCATAAATGTAACCGTCATTGCTGCTCCATAGGTAGATTTCATCACCGGAATGAACATCCGGAAGAAAATCTGTATTTCACTCAGACCTTCCAGTCTGGCAGCCTCAATAATATCATGAGGAAAAGAACGTGCCGCCTGTCTGAAAAGCATGATCATAAACGGAGTCGAGATGGATGGCAGTGCCAGTGCGATCCAGGTGTTTACCAGCTTCCAGGAGGTGAACATCTTGAACAGAGGGATCATGATCGCTACGAACGGAAGCATCATTGCCAGCAGCAGAATACTCATCAGAATATCCTTACCCTTATCATGATAGATCTCAAATCCATAACCGGCAATGGAACAGATCAGCAGCGTCACAACCGTGATCACGATCGCATTGCGGAAGGAGTTAAACATCGCAAGTCCCAGATTCTGCATGTCGACCAAGGTCTTGAAATTCTCGATCAGATAGGTACCCGGGATCAGCCGTCCTCTTACCACATCAATACTCTGGTTGGTCGCACCGCACAGCATATAATACAGTGGAAATGCTGACAGAAAGCTTGCTATCACTAAGATCGCGTAGGAAATTATTTGTTTGAATTTAGTCACGTTTGTCACCCACCTTCATCTGAATTGCAGACAGAACCGCTACCATCACAAGTATGCATACAGACAACGCTGCCGCATAATTAAATTTCGGTGTCTCCACAAAGGAGATATTGTAGATGTAATGCGCCAATGTCATTGTAGATTTACCGGGACCGCCTGCTGTCAGGTTCATAGACTCATCGAACAGCTGCAGTGTTCCCGAAGTAGACATGATCGCCGTCATCAGAATGGTCGGCTTTAACAACGGTATCGTGATCTTCATAAACTGCTGGAACGGTGTCGCTCCGTCGATGTAGCTTGCCTCATACACAGAATAGTCGATATTCTGTAATCCTGCCAGATAGAATACCATATTATATCCGGTCCATCTCCAGATCAGTGCGATCACAATGACCCAGCGCGCCGGCCATGTGCTCTGGAACCAGTCCACTGAAGACAGTCCGATGGCCATCAGCACTCTGTTGACCACTCCATCCGGAGCAAACAATGACTTAAATATCATGGAATAAGATACCAGTGACGTTGCACACGGAAGGAAGATCAAAGTACGGAAAATACCTTTTCCTTTTATCTTAGGATTATTCAGCAGCTGTGCCAGCATCAGTGCGAGCACAAGCATGATCGGTACCTGAATCACAAAATAAAAGAAGGTATTGAACAAGCATTGCTGGAATGTTTTATCCTTGAAGATCCTGGCATAATTCGCTACACCATTAAAGACTCCTCCTGTCTTCCGGAAAGAAAGAAGGATGGCCTGTGACATCGGATAGAAACAAAATACAAATATTAAAATCGATGCCGGGAGCAGGAATGCCCATCCAGTCAGATTATGCCTTTTTTCCAAACTTAATTTTGCTTTCTTCTTTTCCATGTTTCTCTCCTACAACAGTACCGGGAACGCACTGCTGCACCCCCGGTACTATCCAGTTTCCATACTCTGGTGATTATTCAGCGATATTAAACTCTACGGTATCCTGAGCGTTTTTGATCTCTGTATCGATATCGGCATTCTTCTGGACAACGTTGGTGATCGCATCTGTCAGTGCGCTTCTGATGTCAGAGTAGTATGCACCGTAGTCAATTCCGGGAACATGTCCGGCGAACTCTACGATATCCTTGTACACTGCCTGACCGCCGTAGAACTCATTGCCCTCATTATAGGTCTCAGACTGTGCTGCGGGCAGGTAACTTGCGATCGCTCCTGCATTTACCAGCAGATCATCGTATAAGTCTACATCCGCACCAAAGGTAGCGTTCAGGAAATCAAATGCCAGATCGGTATTTTTGCAGTTAGAAGATACTGCCCAGCTTGCACCACCGCAGTTAGCGTAGTTTGTTGCGCCTTCTACATCATCTAACTTAGGCATGTTTACGATTGCCCATTTGCCTGCCTGATCCTCTGCCGCCTGAATGGAGGACATGATCCAGCAGCCCTGGATAACGCCTGCAGCAGTACCCTTGTTCATGGAAGCAATGTACTGATCCCAGTCGGTATAATCAGCCATGATTCCTTCATCGATCAGCTGCTTGTAGGTCTCGATCGCTTTCTTCAGCGCTTTGTTGTCTACCAGGGATACTTTGCCATCTACCATAGGAGAAGCGCCTGCAGACTGTAACATTTCGATCACGATCTCAGAACCGCCGGAGCAGGTCAGCATGGGAACATCATTCGCAGCCATTACCTTCTTAGACAGCTCCATGAACTCAGACCATGTGGTATCCTTGAAATCTTCTACCTTAAGGCCTGCTGCTTCTACCATATCGGAACGGATCGCCATGATGGTAGCACCATTATCAAAAGGAATACCATAATGGGTTCCATCTACAGTGGAGTCAGCCAGCTTACCCATAGAGAACTGGGAGAAATCAATTCCGCAGTCATCCAGTGCTGTGAAGATTCCGGGATAATTGGTTGCATTTTTGTGGAAGGAATAATCCTGCATCAGGAAGATATCCGGTAAAGTGCTGTAATCACCGGCTTCAGCCGCTGTGATCAGAGCGGTCTCGATATCGCTATATACCTTCTCCTGAATGTCTAACTTGAAGTTAGGATGATCCACCTGGTATGCCTTCTCTGCCTGCTTCATTGCATAGACATTGAAGTTAGGGTCCCAACACCATACAGTCAGTGTCTCGTCTTCTGCGGAAGCAGGTGTTTCTGCTGCTGCCTCTGTTTCCTTGGATGCCTCACTGGATGCTGCGCTCTGCGCATCATTTCCGGCAGGCTTGCTGCCACATCCGGTCAGCATGGACATAGCCATTGCCGCTACTAAGAGCACGCTTAATACTTTCTTTTTCATCTTAAATAACCTCCTTATACTTGTAAAGTACTACCTTATAAAATATGAAACGCTTTTTGCCTTCCATAAGTTACCTGTCTTCCATATCGTCCACCCAACGCATTTCGCCGGGCTTCAGATCCAGCACATATGCACATTTTCCTTTGATATACAACTCTGTGTGCTGTGCCTGTGCTGAGTTGTTGATCACTGCGATCTTGCCGGTCTTCTGGAATACCGTTACTTCGGTATCCACATTCGTTACATAGTAACGTTTCATCTCCTGTTCCATGCCGGCTGCATAATAGATTGCCCGAAGCAGAAGTCTGCAGTTCTGGGGAGAATACGGAAGACCTGCAAAATATACGCTGTGTCCTCTGCCATATTCATTGACTACCAGCTGGCTGTATTCCCCATCCATCGCGAGGATCTGATAATGTCCGCCCTGTGCATAGACGCGACTGGTGCCCTCGCCGAAATCCAAGGCTCCTTCAATATCCTCTAAGATAAAGTGATCGTCATTTTTCTCATTATATTTGTCCGTGCTGAGAGAGAAGCACATCTCGCGGTCTACACCGAGCACATCGGACAATTGGAAATATCTTCCCTGATACTGATAAGCGGTAGGCTCACCCACACCGATGAAGCCACCTCCCTGATCCACAAAGCGTCTGATATTGGTCAGGACCTTTTCGTCGATCCAGTTCTCCGCGCCGCTGAATGCAGTGTACGCATCCCCGACATTAATGATGACCTTGATCTCCTCAGGGATGCCGTTCCTGACATCATCAAAGGAAATGAACTCGACCTCAAAAGGCATTCCGCTTAAGCATTCCAGTACTCCCTCTGCGGAATAAGTTTCCCTGTGCCAGATCGCATGATGTACCTGATTGGACATCCACCTTCTCTGACTGCCCCAACAGTTCAGGATCGCCACCTTGAAAGGTGCCACATAGGAAGCTGTCCCCTGCATATTTTCATGGATCTCCCGAAACTGTGTTACTACATTTTGTATTTCCTCAATGAAACCGGGCCAATTGCTTGCCAGCTTCAGATAGCCGCCATATCCGATCCTGTCCAGGGGAGACCTGAGTAATGCACGCCTTGCTTTGCGCCAGTTATCCCTTGCCTCTCCGATCGGGTCACCGCCCTCACAGAACACATCCGGGAAAAAGTAAGGCAGCAGCCGTCCTTCGGTATAATCCACTCCCTTGATATCAGAGATCATGCGGAGTGTCACACCGCTTCCGACAGAGCCTACCACTGCATCCAGTCCAATGCCTGCGAAATATTTACCGTAGGGTTCTGTTCCGATCCAATGATCTCCGAGGAACATCATCGCTTCCTTGCCATAAGAATGTACAATATCTACCAGCTCCTTCGCCAGCGCACATACCTCGATCTGCTGGAACTCTATGAAATCCAGGAACTGTTTGCTGGGAACGCGGAACATGCTGTTGTGATATCCCTGATCCACAATGTACTCCGGGCGGAATTTGTAACCTGCCCATTTTTCAAACTGTTCCAGGATATAGGGGCTCACACTTGCGCTGTATCCGAACCACTCTACAAATTTTTCCCGCTTCTTGTCATCGAAGGTCAGTGTGAACTGATGGAAAAATGTAGTGAAGCGGACAACGTCGATATGAGGATTGTCCTCACACCATTTTCTCAGCTTGTCTTTTACATACTGTTTGGTCTTGGGCTGTCTCACATCGTAAGTCAGCTGATGCGGTGTATCCTTCCAGTCATTCGTGATGAAATTGTACATGTGTACCGGATCCCAGATCAAAAATGCCAGGAAGCTTACCGTATACTCATGATAGGGGATCGTACGGATCTCCACTTCACCGGATGCCTCATCAAATTCCCATGCATCCGTCGGCACTACCTCACCGGTCGTTCTGTCGATCACTTCCCACCAACGCTTCGGATCGTCCAGCGTGTTGACCTTAAGCTGCTCCGTATGGAAGCCTTCCATCAGTCGGATGCGGAGTGTTTCCCCTCTGGCGGTGATGCGGTTGCTGATCAGGTATTCCTGCTGGATCTCCTCCGGATGCTTCATTGCCCACGCATTATCCTTTCGCGTGGTATAATAAGTTGCATATTTCTTCACCGGCTCTGACAAAAGTGCTTCCGGCATTTCGGTTCCGTCACAGTCTCTTAACGCGTCTGCGCCCAGAAGATTTTTTAACCGTATTGTTTCGTCAATGATGTCTGCATCGGTCGGCAGCGTCAGTCTTCCTGTCATCGCATGGTTTCCTCCCCATCGCTTTTGTACTATCTTGCAGCTGATGACTAAAGTATATCGGCTTCCGGACCTGATATCAATTTCTTTGTTGCTAGTTTTGTTATGTTTGTTGCTATTTTGTTACTAAAATGGTGGATTTTTTGAAATGATTATGTATAATATGCTTATCCCGATGATACATATTTTTATTTTTTCGTCTTTTTTGCAAATGTTTTTGTAAAATATTGTGTTTTTTATATATTCATTATAAAAAATATTGCAAATTTGAAAAAGTGCACAATAAAACAAGATAAAGAAGGTGTCTGGTTATGAGTAATGAATTTATCAATATTGATTCTGCAAACGCAAACAGTTCTCCGGAACATTTCCAACTGCGTTACATCTCCATCTCCAAATACGAAGGTGACTGGCAGTCCCTTCCGCATACCCATCACTTTTCAGAGCTGTTCTATGTCCTGCATGGTGAGGGCGCTTTCTATATAGAGAACGAAAAGGTGCCTGTGAAGACGGACGATCTGGTCATCATCAACCCTTATGTAGAGCACACGGAGAAAACCCTTCCCAACGATCCCATGGAATATATCGTATTCGGTGTGGAAGGGCTCGCATTTTCCTTTTCCGGTGCAGGGCAGGACAACCCGAAGGGCTACAGCTTCTACAGCTACGGATCTGATAAAAAACAGTTCATCAACTTTGCCCAGCTGATGATGCAGGAATTCCGCGACAAGCTTCCCGGTTTTGAACAGGTATGTCACGGACTGCTTCAGGTGCTCTTGGTATATATTTCCCGGAAGCAGAACCTGTCTGTCATCTCCGACTCCTCCTTCCAATTATCCAAGGAATGTGCTCTGGCGAAACGCTATATCGACTCCAATTATTCCCAGAACATTACTTTGGATTCCCTGGCAGAGATCACGCATATCAACAAATTCTATCTGGCACACTCCTTTACCGAATGTGTCGGACAGTCTCCGATCAATTACCTGACAGACCGGAGGCTGGAAGCCTGTAAAGAGCTTCTGGTATCCTCCAATCTGTCGGTAGCGCAGGTAGCCACCAGTGTCGGTTTTTCTTCGCAGTCTTATTTCTCACAGATCTTCCGTAAAAAGACCGGCATGACACCGCGCCAGTACCGGAGCCGGTATGCCCGGAAATAAAATTTTTTCTCCTACAGTCGGATCTTCTTCAGACGGTCCACTGCCTCCACGGTATTCTCGTAGCTTCCGAAAGCCGTCAGGCGGAAGTAATGCTCACCGCTTGGTCCGAATCCGGAACCGGGGGTACCTACCACGTTGACATTCTCTAACAGATAATCGAAGAACTCCCAGCTGGTCATGCCGTTCGGCGCCTTCAGCCAGATATAGGGAGCGTTCACACCGCCGGATACGGTAAATCCCGCTTCTTTTAAGCCGTTCAGGATATAATGTGCGTTGTTCATGTAATAAGCAACCTGCTCCTTCAGCTGTGCCTTACCTGCCGCAGAATATACGGCTTCACCGGCACGCTGTACGATGTAGGGTGCTCCGTTGTATTTGGTGCCGTGTCTTCTCGCCCACAGTGCATGGAGGCTGACATCCCCGCTCTTTAAATCCTTGGGGATCACGGTGAAGCCCAGACGCACTCCGGTAAAGCCGGCATTTTTGGAGAAGGAACGGAACTCGATGGCACAGGTTCTGGCCCCTTCACATTCATAGATGCTATGAGGCACATCCGGCTCGGAAATATATGCTTCGTAAGCCGCATCATACAGAATGACAGCACCTACTTTATTGGCATAGTCCACCCATTCCTGCAGCTGTGCTTTGGTAATGGTGGCACCGGTAGGGTTGTTGGGGAAGCATAAATAGATCAGATCCGGTGTGGTCTTCGGTAGCTCCGGTGCGAATCCGTTCTCTGCCAGACAGGGCATATAGATCACATCACTCCAGGTCTCGGACTCCGGATCGTAAGTGCCGGTTCTGCCCGCCATAACGTTAGAGTCCACGTATACCGGGTAAACGGGGTCACATACCGCGATCTTATTGTCCAGGCTGAAGATCTCCTGAATATTGCCACAGTCACATTTTGCTCCGTCGGATACAAAAATCTCGTCCGGTGCAATATCGCAACCTCTTGCCTTATAATCATTTTCGGCGATCGCATTGCGCAGGAACTCATAGCCAAGGTCGGGAGCGTAACCATGAAAAGTCTCCGCTTTTCCCATCTCATCCACCGCACCGTGCAGTGCATCAATGATGGCAGGTGCCAGAGGCTGCGTCACATCTCCGATTCCCAGACGGATGATCTTCTTATCCGGGTGTGCTGCGGAATACGCATTTACCTTTTTACCGATGGTGGAAAATAAATAGCTTCCGGGAAGTTTTAAATAGTTGTCGTTTACTTTAAACATAGTACGTTCTCCTCTCTATTGTCCTTTTCTATATCAGTCGATGGAGTCCGGGTCGACTTCACCTTCAAATACGATCTTCGCAGGTCCTGTCATGTAGACCAGGTTCGCCTTCCGATCCCATCTGATGTGCAATTCACCGCCTAATAATTTAACCGTGATTTCATCGTCCGTCAAACCATTCAGCACGCACGCCACCGCCGTAGCGCAGCATCCGGTGCCGCAGGCAAGCGTCTCTCCGGTGCCTCTCTCCCAGACGCGCATGAATACATTTTTCCGGTCCATGATCTCTACGAATTCCGTGTTCGTCCGGTTCGGGAAGCAGGAATGGTTCTCGAACTTCGATCCGATCTTCTCAATGTCGAGATCCTTTACCCCGTTCATAAATACAATGGCATGGGGATTGCCCATGGAGACACAGGTCATACGGTATTCCTCGCCGTCCACCGTAACCGGCGCATCCACTACAGCAGGTCCCACCGGGGTCTGCTGTGTTGCTTCCGCTATCACCGGTACCTCCATAGGTTCCAGGACCGGCTGTCCCATGTTCACCTGTACCATAGTTACATGCCCTCTGTCCGTGGCGGTCCTGCCCTCCACCGTGAGCTTTAAATATTTTATTTTACCGGCACTGACGATGGTAATGTCTTCCCTGTCCGTCAGTCCCTTATCGTAGACGTATTTTGCCACGCAGCGGATACCGTTGCCGCACATCTCCGAGCGGCTGCCGTCCGCATTGTACATCTCCATCTCGAAATCCGCTTCTTCTGCCGGATTGATGAAGATCACACCATCACCGCCGATGCCGAAATGTCTGTCACTGAGTTTCCTTACAATCTCAGGCTTCTCCTGCGGCGAAAGCTTCTCCGTAAAGCCGTTGACATATACATAATCATTGCCACAGCCCTGCATTTTCGTGAATTTCATGTATTGCTGTTCCTCCTGTTGTTACTCTGTCATCATCGACAGCACCATCTGTGCCGTCTCCACCAGATTCGTCCCACTGTCCATACTGGTCTTCTGAAGATACCGGTGGGCTTCTTCTTCCGTCATATGATTTCTTGCCATCAAAAGCTCCTTGGCATCTTTGATCGCTTTTTCATCCGCTGCATTGCGGGTCTTCGGCTGCATGCGCCGTTTTCTTCTGCGGCGCTCCACGCCTTCTACCATCAGGTTTACCGTATTGATCAGGTCCTGCACCTTTAACGGCATGGAGAGACATACGATGCCGTTGCCGTAGCATTCGCTAATCAGATTCTGGGATGCCATCAGCAGCATCTCAAAGCCCTCCGGCAGATCCTCATGAAGTTCTGTATATATCATATCCGCCAGCTTATAACTGCAGATCACGATTCCGTCATTCAGTCCGTCCGCCTGGCTGATCGCCTGGGTACCCGTAGTACAGATACCCGTGACCTGGAAGCCGCTGCGGACCAGGATACTTTTGACTCCCTTGGCTTCTTCCAGCTTCGGCAGCACGACAATAATGTTCGTCATTCGCCCACCTCCTTTCTTCTGTGTTTTTACTCATTCATTACAAAAGAAAGGATTTTATCAATACTTATACAGATACTCCTGAATCTCCCATTCGGATACCTGGGAGCGGTACTCATGCCATTCCTTGCGCTTGGCATCGATGTATTTCCCGGCAATATGGTCGCCTAAGACATCCTGGATAAAGGTATCCTTCTCCAGTTCTTCCACTGCCTCCAGCAAAGTGCCCGGCAGCTGGTCGATGTTCAGCTCTTTCCGCTCTTTGGCGGTCAGTGCAAAAATGTTCGCATTGATGCTCTCGGGGGGCAGGATCTTCTCCCGGATGCCCTGTAAGCCGGCGCTTAAGCAGACTGCCAGCGTCAGATAAGGGTTTGCTGCGGAATCGGGGCTACGCAGCTCGATACGGGTACCCTCTCCGTCCGCGGTAGCCGGAATACGGATCAGGGGGCTGCGGTTCGTTGTGCTCCATGCGATATAGACCGGTGCCTCGAAGCCGGGTACCAGACGCTTATAGGAATTCACCAGCGGATTCGTGATCGCTGCCATTCCTTTGATATGCTTCATGATACCACCGATGAAATAATAAGCTTCCTTACTCAGTCCGTTAGGATCGGATGCATCCTGGAAAATATTTTTACCGTCTTTCTGCAGAGACATATTGATGTGCATGCCGGAACCGTTGACGCCGAACTTCGGCTTCGGCATAAATGTTGCGTGCAGACCGTGGCGTCTTGCGATGGTACGCACCGCCATCTTGAACGTCATGATATTGTCCGCAGTATGTAACGCCTCATCGTATTTGAAATCGATCTCATGCTGTGCCGGAGCCATCTCATGATGGGATGCCTCGATGACAAATCCCATATCCTCCAGGTTCATGACGATGTCACGACGGGCATTCTCACCGAAATCTAACGGTCCGATGTCGAAATATCCGGCCTGTTCGTGGGTGTTGGTCGTAGGCATGGTATTTTCATCGGTATTGAACAGGAAAAATTCACATTCGGGACCTACCTCGAACGTATATCCCATATCCTCAGCCTGCTGCACCGCACGCTTCAGCACGTAACGGGGATCGCCCTCAAAAGGCTGACCGTTGGGGCGATAGACATCACAGATCATACGTGCCACCTTGCCCTGCTGAGGTCTCCAGGGGAAGATCTCCAGCGTAGACAGATCCGGATACAGATACATATCGGATTCCTCGATCCGGGCGAAGCCGTCGATGGCGGAGCCGTCGAACATGCATTTATTGTTCAGTACACGATCCAGCTGACTGGCTGTCACTGCAATATTTTTCAGATTGCCAAACAGATCCGTGAACTGCAGACGGATGAATTCCACATCCTCTTCTTCCACAAGACGGATGATATCTTCCTTGGTATAATTGTTCATCGTTACCCTCGTTTCTGCGCCGCCTGTCTGCTCCTTTTCCACGGGGCGGACGCATCCGTGAAAAATACTTACACTAACTATAGCAATGCCTGTTTTGTCTTGTCAATGCGAAGTTCTCCTCATTTACGGTACTACGTGGGAGGTCCTGCGCATACTATTTATAAAGATCATCCCATCATTCCAAGGAGACTTAAGAATGAGTGCAAATACAAAGATCGTCGTACTTCGCAGAAAAGAACTGCTCTATACCGGAATCTTCGCCGCGCTGGGGGTGTTGTTCGTCATATTACTGTTAATGTTGCTTCTGCCGGGAAAAGATGCGGATACCTCCTCCGGGACATCGGATTCGCCTGACAGTACCGCCGAGACCGCTATGCCGGACAATGTGGCGGATGTCTCCACCGGGGCCGTTGCCGATACCGGCAATACATATATCCCCGGAATCTATACCACGGAGCTGATCCTCGGCAGTGAGACCGTCAATGTGGAAGTCATCGTGAGCGACCACGCCATCACATCCGTCAGCCTCGCCGATCCGAGCGAAACACTTACTACCATGTATCCACTGCTCGAGTCCACCATGGAATCCCTGAATGACCAGCTCTGTGAAATGCAGGATCCGGAGCAGGTCACCTATTCCGCAGAGACCAGATATACTTCACTGGTGCTGCTGGAAGCGGTGAAGGCATCCCTGGAAAAGGCAAAGCCCAAGGCTACGCCGGAAGCCACGGGCGCGCCGGATGCAACGAATGCACCGGCAGCCTCTCCGAACGTACCGAAAGCGGATATCAATCCTGCGGCATAAGGGACTCATGTGCCGTGCATAAAATTCAGGGCTGACGTAAAAAAGGGCGCATGCCTCCCGGCATGCACCCCATTGTGCGTTTTATTGTAATATTTTGTTTGCAACACTGGGTTTATTTTATACTATTTACAGAGGAGATGCAAGGGAAAATTACTTCTCTTTTTTCTCTTGCTTCTTTGCTCTTGCTGCTTTCAAAACATCAGCAAGATTATCGCCATTAAGCACTCCCGGATACTTTTCCTGAAATCCCACTAAAGTATCTTTATTTTCCTGCTCACTTTATACTCCAATATCCGCCTTTACTCGGGCCTTCATATTCGATTATTCCACTAGTCTTCAATTTATTTATTGAACGTTTAACCGTACTGAGTGAAACCTCTATCTGACTCGCCATTTCCTCTCGTGTTACATACTTATTCATTCGTATCAACTGCAAAATAGCATCCTCCACTGATGTCGCATTTTGGGGTTCATTTTGGGGTTCATTTTGGGGTTCACCTTGTTCCATTAAGAAATCCGGATGAATAGGTATCTCAACAGTAACTGCTCTTCTTTCATCATCCGTTTCAAATGTCGCTTTAGGAGAACCATTATCTCTAAGTTCCTCTTGTATAGTAGGAATTCCTGTAGATTTTCCTTCTGTCAAATCTAACTCCTTCAAAAATTCTCCCAATCGTTTGTTTCTATAATATCGAGATTTGAATCGTTCTCCCTCAGCAATTGTCTTTTGCGAGATTGAACGGTCAATACCTGGATAACTAATAATTCGAACACAATCTGGTTCAATCTCTATGATTATTGCCTGATAGGATTGATAATCACGATGATAAAAAGCATTGACCACAGCTTCCTCTAGCGCCTGATACGGATAGCTGTACCGGCGAATGGCTTCCATCTGATAATCTACTTTCGTGACCTTTTCCTCAATCACCATGTCCTGTAGCTTTTCCATAGTTCTTTTAATCATTGTCGGCACAGAGCCTTTGATAACCGGCACTTCAATAAAATTATTTGGATTTTTAATGCTACCTTCCGGAAATTTTGTAATTTCAACCTGCGTATATGGAAAGAATTTGTCCAAATGCTCACAAAACATCATCAGTGCCGCATTAGATATACATAGCTGCTCCGGTGGTCCTACAAGAAGCTGCATGTCTCCAAGCACTTCCATAACACCACGTTTTCCAATCTGCTTTGCCAGCTTGCTTTTGGTTGTATTGAGATGGTCCGTTAACAACGCAACCGATATGTCTGACTCTGTAGCCTCAAAATTAGGCCTCGTGTCAAACGGTGCGTAGTTTGTCATATTAATTAATTCTCGTTCCTGCTCCGCATTTGCACGAACCGAACTTGTCGCATACCGTATATAGTAATAATACTTTTTATCCTTCTTAGCAGTAACATGCTCTGGTGCCTTATACGGTCTTTGCACTCCAGGTGTCACCCACAATACAACAACATTTTTCCCATCAACTTGTTCAATGATCACACGTGGAAAATATGCCGGAATCATTGTATTATTATAACCCAAAAGTTCCTTTTGTATGGTATCCAACTCATATTCTTCCAAACCCTTTACCGGGCGAACTGCAACACCGTTTTTCTCCTCGACACCAATCAAAACATATCCGCCACCAACATTGTCAAAATCATTGGCAAATGCACAAATGCTATGATAAATATCATCCGGATTCCACGATGCTTTAAATTCGATCCTATCAGATTCCACTCTTCGCTTATTTAATAAATCTTCTATGCTAAGCTCCAATTCCATTTACTTCACCACTTTCATAATTTAGGACTGCCCATCTCTTTCTCAGCATTCTCTCGTTTAATCCGATAATCCGAAAGCACTTTCAGTATTTCCGGGTCAGTTACATTGGATTCATAATCTGAAAAATCATTACTTTCAATTATTGGCTTAATTTGTTTCATCATTAACCATAATTTATCGTAACAAATCAATTTGCCCCTCCCAATAAGACGAAAAACACCTTCGTCGGAGTTTGCATTTGCGTGTGAGACTTCGGTGTTAATTATTTTACACTCGTATTCGTTTCAAAAATATCTATTAGAACCGGAAGCATTGCTTGCTGCTCTCTAACCTACGAAGATGCCGACAGCGGATATCAATCCTGCGGCGTAAGGGACTCAGGTACCGTGCATAAAATTCAGGGCTGACTCAAAAAAGGCGCATGCACCCCGTTGTGCGTTTTATTGTAATATTTTGTTTGCAACACTGGGGCTTTTTTATACTATTTATGGGGGAGATGCAAGGGAAAAATATTTCTCTTTTTCGCTTTTATCAGCAAATATTTCGCACCTCATTTTCTACAATATTAAATTGTATAAATTCCGGTATCGCATTTGCAAGTGCCTTTTCTTTTATACGTTCATCTCCCGTCGCTGCATATGCCACTTCAACACCTGCAGAAAAATATAATTTTTCAAGCTTCTGGGAGCGAATATCATTATAATTTGTACAAAGAGGTAAATCGTTCATCCTGGACAAGTAATCAATCATAGCCAGCAGATACATAGCTTCTCTACACCATCTGCGCTCATAAAGCTTTCTTACTTCATCCGTCTCAAGTGTTTCGATAATAAAATCTATATCACCCATATCCTTTACGTGATGACAGGTATTACTCTTAAAAGTTTCAAACGAACATCTATAATCTTCATTATCTGCACTATTATTTTCCAATATTAAGTCTACCGTTACATTAAGCACCCTGGCGATTTTATGCAGAGTTCCGGCCGTGCATTTATCAAGGTCTGCTTTTCCATTACAGATATCAGTAATTGTTGTCATTGCAACTCCGCTTTCCTTGCTCAAGCGATACCTCGACATTTTTTCTTTTTCAAGTAAATCATTAATTATCATCTGCTTCCCTCCTATTTATTAATATATCGGTCAGCCGAACTACTGTCAATAATATTATTTACAATTGAGATATCTGAGAATTCCTTGCATCCACCATAGCTCTGATCACATCAAGTTCCGGTTGAATTGCCTCATACTCTTTTCGGAATTCGTCATTCTTCATTTCCTCAGAAAGCATTTCATTTAAGGTTTTCATTCTCTGCCATCCTTCCTATAATGTCAAATATTATTTATCCTTTAGTATATGTTATATATGCCATATCGCCAACGAATCAATCTCACATTGCACGATATTTATTAAAAACAATTTATTCAAACTGATTTTAATAAAATTCTTCTGAATAAAATTTAACATGAACTCTTATGTTTTGCATTCTTTTTTTCCATTTTTGACAAAATAAAAAACGCTTATACTATGAGATTCCTATGAAATTAATTTGGAAGATGTAACATTAAAAGAAGCCGGTGCATCAGCACCGGCTTCTCTTGTATTACGTTAGTTATGAACCTTTTATAGGGATTACTGTAACAGAGACAGTACGCCCTGATTGGACTGGTTAGACTGAGCCAACATAGCCTGACCTGCCTGAGCCAGGATGTTGTTGTTGGAGTACTTAACCATCTCAGTAGCCATATCGGTATCACGGATCTGGCTCTCTGCGCTGGTGGTATTCTCAACTACGTTGTCGAGGTTGTTGATGGTGTGCTCAAGTCTGTTCTGTACAGCACCAAGTGAGGAACGCTGAGTGGATACCTTCTGAATTGCTTCCTTGATGGTCTCGATTGCACTCTTCGCATTAGTATCATCTGCGCCAGCTACACTTATACCATTTACTCCCAAGCCCTTAGCAGACATAGCATCCAAGCTTAATGTAATCTGGTTATTGGAAGTTGCATCTGCGCCAACATGAAGAGTAAGATTCAATGCTCCTGTCAAATCTCTCTTTGCATCTACCATTGCCGCATCGGCAGTAAGCTTATTTCCTAACGCATCATATACAGACTTGGCATCAGCTCTAGCTGCAGGAGTCACGTTACCGTTTGCAGCTGTACTTGCAGAGAAATAGCTATGTAAAGCATTCTCAGGAATTCCATTACCATCTTTATCGTAATACTTCATGGTTTCGCCATTACCAAAACCAGCTTTCGCATCTGTAGCAGTAAAGGTTTCTGTTCCCTCAAGCTTAACGTCCTGATCCTTATCCAAGTTAGTATTTGTAATAGTAAATGATGCGACAACAGTACCTTCGTTATCCTGAATTTCATATTTATTATTACCAGCTGCAGCCGCCGCAACCTTGTACTTATCAGTTCCGTTTAAAGAAACAGATGCGCTATTATCAACCTTGCCTGCAGTACCAGAAACAGCTGTTACGTTCTTATATGTAACACTCAATCCCTGGTCACGAATTAGTTTTGCCACTTCATTTTGAGCATCTCCACTGGCTGTAGCTTCAAAACTAAGACCTGTTATTGTAGTGCCTTTGGCAGAAGCTGTAGTGCTCATTGTTGCTGTTGCTTGGTTTGAATTTGCGATCTTGTAACTATAAGTATAATCTTTAGCTGCATCCTGATCACCTTTTAACAGATAAGTCTCATTAAACTTGGTTGTCTCAGATACACGATCAATTTCTGTTGTCAGCTGCTTAATTTCATCCTGAATATAGCTTCTGTCATCTTCGGAATTGGTACCGTTAGCTGCCTTAACTGCCAGTTCGTTCATTCTCTGCAGCATATCCTGAACTTCGTTCAGAGCACCTTCAGCGGTCTGCACTGCGGAAATACCGTCCTGTGCATTGCTGGAAGCCTGTGTCAGTCCTCTGATCTGCTTTCTCATTTTCTCACTGATGGAAAGGCCAGCTGCATCATCTGCTGCTCTGTTGATCTTGTATCCGGAAGAGAGTTTCTCAGTAGACTTTGCCTGAGAAGCAGTGGTCAGACCTAACATTCTGTTAGAGTTCATAGCTGTAAGATTGTGTTGTACTACCATAATATATTCCTCCTTGAATTGACGAGCGCTTCCCTGCGCTCCGTTATTTGCTTTGGCAATGTCAGCTTCAAGTTCGCACATCCTGTCACCTTCATCGCCATTGTCTTCCGTTTCTCCGGCGTGCGAAACCTTAGATTCAGAAGAATGGTTAGGTAAGCAAATGTTTTATTTGCTTTACTTGATAAGTATATCGGAGAGGATTTTGGAAACTTAACCCCTCTTTGAAAAAAAATTTGACTTTTCATTCCGGCATTTTTCGAAAATACGATATTCTTAAACATTTACATCATGATCTGCTCAAATTTTCCCATGTCACAGAAATCCTGAATTTTCATGTTTTAATGCTGCAGCAAACTCATTTTCGGCTATTACATATTCTGCTCATTTTGCCGAAATAGATAGTAACAACATAATGAGGCGGAGGGTAATTATGCAAGTAAAAAATTATTCCTATTTTGTAGGGGAAGATCAAATACAAAACAGACGTCATTCTGTATCAGATGGCAAAAACGGCAAAGCAAAAAACGGTGGTAAATCCATAGATGCCCGCAGTATGGCTTCCGTCACCGATCCGATTGCTACAAAGAAGGCTCAGGTTCGGAAAAAAGCTATGAAGATCATCGGGGATGCCTTTGCCGGAGAGAGTAAGATTGATGACGATATGGCAAATCGCAGAGAAAAAATACGCTCTCTCACCGGGGAAATCGGTGACAGCACAAAGGCGATCCGTGATATCGAAGCCTCCAGAGCCGCCCTGCAGGATAAATTCGGTGTGTCCTCAGACAGCCAGGAACAAAAAGATCTGGAACTACTGGCAAAAGGCGTAGAGACCGGCTTCTCCGGTTCGGATGTCCGCTTAACGAAAAAGGAAGAAGAACAGATTGCCAAAATAAAAGCTGCCGGATTAACAGAATACCAGCAGCAGTCTCTTGCCTTAAAAAAATCAGAAGAATCCTATGTCAACGAACTTGCCGACGCCAGGAATGAGATTCAGACAGAAAATGCCGTGATCCGCCAGACGAAGATTGAACGGTTAAAATCCAATTCCATGGGAGCTGCATTTGAGCAGGCAGATGCAGTAATGGGCGCTGCCAGCGACGAGATCATGGGCATGCTGATTGCGGAAGGCAAAGACCACATCGACGAGAAGCAGGAAGAAGAGAAGAAAACAGCCGAGGAAGCTGCAGACAAAAAGAAGGAACTGGAAGAAAAACTGCAAGCCAGAAAAGACGAAAAGAAAGAGCAGGAAGAGCTGACAAAAAATATCGTGGAAGCTGCGAGCAAGCAAGCCGGTGGTACAGACAGCGTAGTTCAGGCCCAGCAGGAGATCAAGGATATGATGAACAAATTAAAACTGGTCGAAGATGACGTCAAAGGTGCCGCGGTCGATCAGGGAATCTGACTATTCTGCCATTCGTCAATAATAATGTTGATAATTACATTTTTTCGTTGCAATAAATGTAATTATCAACAACGTATGAAAATTTGCTTTCGCTATTGCCAAATTCACTTCTGAAAATCGCGAACCCCACCCTCCGATATCGGATGATGGGGCTCGTAATTTCTTCCGTTATTTTTCTTGGTTGCAGTTAATTCTGCGGAATCCATTCCGCGGAGGTGCCATTTTCGGAACCGCTTGTAAGATGTGCATTTATCAATTTCAGTTCCCCACTCGTTTCCATGGTTATTGCCCGTGTAGATCCTGTCGCTGTGCAACTACTATTATCAATGGTAATACCATCTCTACACCAGATTCCATAACTTTTAGATGCCGTCCCTCCGGCAGCCGTTACCTTAGCTCCATTTCGTATTATTACTTTGGTGCTACACAAAATTCCTCTACTCTGGGATGTTGCCTCACGCCCTGTTGTATGAACAGTGGCTTCATCGATTACAATCTCCCGAGCATAGATTCCATCACTAAACGATTTCCCTGTACCTGCGGTAACCGTCAGACTGCCATCACCTTGAATGGTTAAATTATTCTGATATACATAAATACCATACTCACTATTTGTGGTGCTCGTCACGGTATTCGTACCCTCAAGCTTTATTACCAGCGCATTTTCCGTATATAGTGCGCCATTAGTATTCTGGCTGCAAATTGTCGCATTTTTCAGCGTCAATTCACCTTCCTCCAACATAATATTGTAATCTGAACTGCTTCCGTCTTTCGTTACTTTACCTTCACTATCTGTTTTTGCATACACCGGAGCTCCTTCATACGTTAAGGTTACGCCGCCTACCGTCACCGTTGTTTTCTCTATCTTTCTCCACCGGGCATATAGCGTATGATTTTGGGGTGTAGACATCAATGTTAACGAAGTAACTTGCGTTCCGTCCGTCTTTTGGGTATACCAGCCTTCGAAAACATACCCACTTTTGGTCGGATTCTGCTGCGGTACCGAATATGATCGATCATATTCCAGATTCATCGTTTGTGTTGTTGAACCGCCATTCGGGAATGTTCCGCCTTGTGCATCAAATGTCACGGTATATTTGTTTGCCTTCCAGTGCGCACACAGGACATGATATTGTGCAGTCGTTACCTGTGTGGTATTCTCTACCTTTGTTCCGCCGCTTCTATCGGTATACCAGCCAAGGAAAGTATAACCTGTTCGCGTAGGTTCTTCCGGAAGCTTGTATGTGTCGTCATAGTCATGATAGATAGACTTGAAATTATTATTATCTGAAAATTTTCCGCCTACCGCGTCAAATCCCACTTCATATTTTCTTGCCGTCCAGTGTGCATACAGGGTATGATCCTCCCTCGTTACCCCGGTAGTCTTCTCCACCTTAGTTCCACCGGTTGCCTCGGTATACCAGCCATTGAAGTCATAACCCACCCTTCCGGTAATCGGCAGATTTGCATATGTGCTGCCATAAGTCACTGTAATATCATTCACCGAATCGGGGACACTACTGCCACTTCCTTGATTCGTATCGAAGGATACGGTAATCTGTTTAGCTCTCCATTGTGCATAGAGTGTTCCATAGGCTACGACCTTATCAGCTGAGGTATTCGTGCCGACAGAGAATCCCTTCCCGTCTTCCTGATAATTCCAACCAACGAAATCATATCCGTATTTGGTCGGTGTCGGCAGTGTTTCACACGTTTCCCCGTAACGTAATGTTGCAGTTACGCTCTGATCTGCTCCATTCAATTTTCCGCCATTGGGATTCAGAGTTACCTGAAAACTATCCGGTCTCCATACCGCATACAGGATCAGTTCTCCGCCTTGCGTGGTTACCAGATTCTTAACTTCCTTCTGATCCGTATATTCCGGTGTTGTTGCTTTTCTCGTACGTGCCCAGCCCAGGAAAGTATACAGCTTTCTTGTGCTCTTCTTTTTTATCCTGACTATGGTGTCGCTGGATTTTTCCAATAAAAAAAGCACGGCGGAACGTGAAAATCTGCTGCTTACCACCGCAGCCGCACAGGCGCAGAAGGAGATTACACAGTTATCCACTTCTCAGAAGCAGGCGTCCATCTATCGTCATGATCTGAGACATCACATGACCTTTTTGCAAAACTGTATTGCAGAAAATGAGTTGGAACAGGCTTTGGAATATATTCACCAGATCTGTGCCGATATCGATAACAGCCGTGTGATCAGATACTGTGAAAACGACGCTCTGAACCTGATTCTCTCTTCCTATGCCGGTCAGGCGTCAGATGCCGGAATCGAATTGCAATTTACCGTGACTGCCACCGATTTTACACGCTTTCAGATCACTGATCTGTGCAGCCTTTTTGCAAATGCTCTGGAAAATGCGATTTACGCCTGCGAAAAGATTCCTGCTCCCGGGAAACGCTATATTACGCTGAAAGTTTATGAAAAAAATAACCGGATCTGTATACAGATAGCAAACAGCTATCTACAGGAGCCGGTATTTGAAAATGAGATTCCCATCTCTCACGAACCCAATCACGGTCTCGGCATCAAAAGCATGATCTCCGTTGTAGAAAAATATCACGGAGTGTATGGATTTTTTGCTGAGGCTGGGAAATTCCGGTTTCAGGCATCACTGTAAACAGTCTGGTTTACGTTCCTTTACGTATTTTCTAATATATATACGTAATGAGCATGCCACTTCTTACAGTAACCACAATTTTTCTAATCCGAATGCAATATTTTTTTATTTTTTATTTTTTTCTTATTTAGGGATAAAGACGTATACGCAAAAACATTTTTGAAATTATAGGTCCCTGTCTGATATTCAGGCAGGGACTGTATTTTAGATCATCCAGACCGGTACGATATAATTGTCTCTGTCAATCGCACTAAGTCCCGGTTTCATGCAGATAACTGCGCCCTTCGCACGAGGCGTTGATGCCTTGTCGAGTAATTCAAATACCTTTACCAGCTCTGTTCCGGGATTTGCAGTTTTCTTAATCTCAATCGGATTCAATATTCCATCATGTTCCAGGACAATATCAATTTCCCTGGCATCTTTATCACGATAATAGTACAAATACGGCTCTTTTCCACAATTCAGGTAGGTTTTCCGAATTTCCGCGACCACGTAATTTTCCAAAATGGCCCCGTTCATAGCACCGCATTCTAACGTTTCCGCACTGCTCCATTTCGTCAGGTAACACACCAGACCCGTATCGTAGAAATACAGTTTGGGCGTTTTCACAAGGCGCTTCAACAAATTATTAGAATACGGATGAAGATAAAAAATAATTCCCAGCGTTTCCAGAATTGTCAGCCAATCCTTCACCTGCGTCTGATTGATATCTGCATCTCTGGCAATCTCTGCTGCGTTAACCATCTGCCCACATCTTGCTGCCACCGCAGTAATAAACCGGAGGAACTTAAGCGAATCTATGGCATCCGATAATTCTCTTACATCCCGCTCAATATAAGTAGACAGATAACTGCTGTAAAAAAGCTGACTGTTACTGTTAATACCGCTTACGATCGCCGGCATGGAGCCTTGATAAATCCGCTCAAAGATCTCTCTTGTATCAGCTTGCTCTCTCTCTTTCTGCCTCTCGCTTAAATCCTCCAGATCTACCGTAAACGGTTTCATCGTTCCTCCGGATATCTCTGCCTGTGACAGGGATGTAAGTGAAAGTACTGCCACTCTTCCTGCCAGTGACTCCTGTACTCCCTGCATCAATTTGAACACCTGTGATCCCGTAAGCCAAAATGCTCCCGGCTCATGGTTTTTATCTACATATATCTTGATATAAGTAAACAGTTCCGGTGCATATTGAACCTCATCAATCAATACAGGTGGTTTATGCAGTTGCAGAAACAGTTCCGGATCGGTCTTTGCAATATTTCTTTCGTTCAAATCATCCAGTGTTACATATCCCCGCTCCGTTCCCTCCATCAGTTTTTGGAGCATTGTCGTCTTTCCTACCTGTCTAGGTCCCGTTACCAGGAGTACCGGATATTCCCTGGTTACCTGTCTTACTACATTCTCCAGATTTCTTTTGATATAATTCATAAAAGTCCCTCTTTCGGCTAATCTTTTTTATGATTATATTTTAGCCGGATTTTTTTAAAATATCAAGCATTTTCCGGCTAATCTATACTCTGATTATATTTTAGCCGAAACCACATTTTTATTCTTTCACATTGATTCTGTCATAAAAAAGAGAAGCAGTGATCTGCTTCCCTTCGTCTGTTGTATTTATTGTTTATTATCATACATCTGGGGCGGTACGTATCCGGCGCCGCTCATGCTCTTGTAGTAGTCAAACGCGCTTTTGGCATTTTTACGTCTCTGGCCGATTCCGGCACGTTCCCTGGCGAAATAGTTCTCGACCAGTTTCTTGTTCCGGGCTTCCTGTGCCTGTACGGACACACTGAGCTCCGTCACCTTGGCAACCTTGGCCTGCAACTCCTTAATCTGGACTGCATAGCGCTGTCTGTTGCCCTCCAACTCCTTCGCCAGCTTCTCATACAGGATCTCGAAGCCTTCATCCAGGCGGACGACCTCATCGATCAGGCGCTGTTTCTCCTCCACGGCATCATCGAACAGGCTCATGTCCACTTTTTCCGCAGAAAAGATTTCTTCCTGACGCTTATTATATTCCCGGATCTTCTGCAGTACTTCCAGCTTCTTATCCAGACTTTCCGATAAAATGGTCAGCTGATTCTCCATCAGTCATTTCCTTTCTTGGCACCGGCCTTCATGACTTCTTTCCAGTTGTCGCGGATCGAATGGAGATGCGTGTTGATCTCTTCGAGAATCTCCTTATCCTTTTTGACATTGGCTTCCACCAGCCGTCTCTCCAGATAGCTGTAAATATTATCGAAATCCTTGGAAACTTCGTATTTCATATCCAGTGTGGAATGCAGATATCCGATGATATTCTGCACCTTGCGGATATTCTCATGCGCTCTGGGAATGTCATTTTTCTCTACGGAAAGCTCTGCGATGTTACAGAACTTAATGGCTCCGTCGTAAAGCATAAGCGTCAGTTCTGCCGGAGATGCGGTCAGAACCTTGCTGTTATTATACTGTGCATACGCACTGGGTAATGCCATATCATGATCCTCCTAATAAGGCGGTCACCGCACTGGAATTGCTCTGCAGCTTTGCAAGAGCCGTCTCCATCTTGGAGAACTTGGAATACCATTTATCCTCGTAATCGTTCAGCTTCTCCTCCAGTTCGGAGATCTTCGTCTTATAATCATCATAATCCGATTTCATCTTTTTGTCATCATAAAAATTACCGTAGGAGCGATAACCCTCTACCGATTTGGACAGATCACTCATTTTCGTATACAGATTCTTGAACAGTCCGGAGAAAAAGCTTACGACCGTATCGGGATCACTGCTGATCATGCTCTTAAGCTTGTCTGCATTACCGGAGGTACTGGAGTCATCTGCATCTCCATTGATATGGTAGGCATTCTTCTCATTCTCCGCTGCGGTAAAGTAGCTCAGAGTCTCAATACCAAAATCGCTGAGATACATGTTCTTGCCGTTTACTTCCACACTGCCTGCCATAATTTCTTTTAAGGCAGAGCTTACGGTAGACAGATTGCTGTCTCTGCGGAGCAGGGCATCCTTGATCTTCTGCTCGTATTTCTCTACCTCGGAGTCGGACATAGCATCCTTCTCGTCATCGGTCAGCGGCTCATAGCCTTTGGCAGAATCTGCATTATACAGCTTATCCATCTCATTGATAATGGAATTGTAATCCTTCAGGAAACCCTTGATCATATCGTAGATGCCGTCTACGTCATCCTTCGTGGTCACCACGACGTTCTCCGCGGTCTCTTTCATGGCTGTAATGGTCAGACCGTTGATGGAGAATACATTGGTGTTGCTCTCGTACTCCGTACCATTCAGAGTGATCTTCGCATTCTGTGCATCGATCTTATTGGCACTTGCACTGTCCAGTCCCAGGCTCTTAAGTACGTTATTGCCGGTCTCATCGGATGCGGTAATGCTGAAATCATTGCCTTCTCCGGAATCCTTGGCACTGATATAGAATCTCTGCTGGGTCTCATCAAAGTTGGCATTCAGGCCGGCTTCTTTTAATTTGGTCAATACATCAGAGATGGTAGTATCCGCAGTGATCTCCAATTCTACATTGGTATCACCGCTCTTGATATTTAATGTGGTACCGGCGCTCAGATCCAGAGCAGTACCTTTATTATCCACACTCAGATCGGACAGCTTCGTCAGGGCATTAAGCTTGAAATCGTCCCCGTCTGCATCTGTCTTGGTTCTCAGAGAAGTCTTACCGCCGGTCATGTAAGCAGTCTTAGCCAACTGTGTGATCTTGAGGTTCTGCACGCCGTTCATGGCATTCTCACCGGTGATGATGCTGGCTGCGGTGCTGTCGGAGACGGATGTGGTCTTCTTCATATAAGCACTGGTAAAACGCATATTATTGACGTATTTGGACTGCAGATTCTTCAGCTTGGTGTTCAGATCCTTCCATGCCGTAGTCTTCCACTCCAGCTTGGTCTGTGCCTTTTTCGCATCGTCTACCTTGGTCTGCTTCGCAGACACCAGCTGCTGGATAATGCTCTCTGTGTCCATACCGGAGATCAGTCCGGATAATCTCATTGTTGATGATGCCATATTGGTATCCTCCTATCTTATCTCTTCTCATCTACCAGGATACCGGCTAACTCCCACACTTTGGCGATCATGTCCAGGGTCTTCTCGGGAGGAAGCTCCTTGATCACTTTTTTGGTATCCTTATCTATGATCTTGATGGTTACGCGGTTGGTTGCCTCATGAATGCCGAAGACCGCTTCGGAATGAGACAGCATGTTCTTGTTCAGCTTCTCTACCGCTTTCTTGATCTGCTCATTGGTCACATGCTGTTGCTGCTCCCTATTGGGATCGGCAGAGGTATTGCTCTGCTCCTTGCCCTGAGCATTCTCAACGACTGCTGTCGTCTGATCGATCTTGTCTATTGGCTTTACATTGGCAGGATTGTATTCAGAGGCGTTTTCCTCTGTGGTCACTTTTGTAGCTGCATTCCTGGCAGCGGCCGTATTCTGTGCCTGCACTGTCATGATACTGGAAATCGGTTCTATGGTCATAATGGTCACCTCCGTGTGATAAAAGCGCCTTCCGTAGGCGCACGACCTTGCTTCTCTAAGGATTGTATCGGTAAATCCTTAGAAAAAATTAATAGGAGCTGCAATTTTTTGCACCTCCTATGCCTAATTTCCTATTTTCCTATTTTATCTTCTGCCTACCCAAACAGGTTCTTCAGTGCTTCCATACCGTCAGCATCCACCGAAGCCCTGTTGGCTTCCTGGATCTGAAGGTATACTTCCTTGCGGTAGATGGGTACTTCCTTGGGAGCGGAGATGCCGATCTTGACCTGGTCGCCCTTCACTTCCAGGACAGTGATCTCGATGTCATTGTTGATGATGATCGCTTCGTTTTTCTTACGGGATAATGCCAGCATCTTACTCACCCGCCTTTCTGGATTTCAGGATATCGTAGATGGGGAACTTCACGGGATACTGGTTGCCTTCGAGGATGACCTGGCAGGCCTTGCGTTCCTCCACGTTGATCACGAAAGGTCCCTGGAGGTTCACGGTCATCTTCGTCAGATCGGAAGGTACAGTCACGGTCACCATGACCAGAATGTTCTCCGGGGTGAGTGTTCCTACACCGGTGAACAGCTCATCATCCACCTCGGGATCATAGTCCGGGTTGACCAGTAAAGGATCCATGACCGGCATGGCAAAGCTGGGTTCTTCGATGGACTGCAGATAACGGATACCGGCACTGCTGCCCTTCTCCTCATCATGCAGCATGGTAAAATGCTTCAGCTCCGGGAATCCGATGATTCCTTTGTCGAAAGTGATGATCTTGTCATCCGCAATCTCGACTTCTCCAAAATTTTTCGTCTGAATCTTCATAGAATACCTATGCCTTTCCGTACCTGCAAGCTTCCAGGTACTTCCGTATTTTTTACACTATCCTCTTAGATAAAGTTCAAAAGTGTGGTCTGCATGACTTTACCGGTAGCCATCAGTGCTGCTTCGTAGGTCATCTCCGCACTCTTTAAGTTAATAACGGTCTCTGTCACATCAATATCTTCGTTTTCACTCTTTAATGTCTCAAAAGTAGTCTTCTGGCTCTTCATACGGTTCTCAATCAGCTCCAGCTTGCTGCTTCTGGTACCGCAGTTGGTGATGCACAGGTTGGCATCATCGAGATATCCCTGGAAGGTGGTAATGCTGCTCTCGAACAGCTTCTGGCACTTATCCTTGGACAGAGTCAGTGCTTTTTCCACGGCTTCCATCTGTTTTTTCAGAATATCCGCATCGCCGCCGGTAGCATTTTCCTGCAGGCCTTCGATCTTGGTCTTCACTGTCTCCAAATCCAGCACATCCTGCATCGCCTGTACCAGGTCATCCACGGTACGGCCGATTCCGTGCTGGAAGCACTCATCTGCAGTGGAATTTACACGGATGGTCTGATTGAAGCCTACATCATATTCGATCACCTGTCTGTCCTCATCATCCTGTGTATATTTCTCATTATATTTTATTGTCTTGCCATCCACGGTGGCATCACACTTGAAGTAATGCTCCGGCCGCAGATCTCCCTTCACCCAGTGATTCTTCTGATAGGTTACCTGAATCTCACCCTCATTTTTACCGGAAGTGGCAGGATCATCCTTGCAATCCATCAGGGTCTTGTAGCGGTTCTCGCCCAGGAGCAGCTCTCCGGTCTCCGGTACATACACGATAGCATCAGGGTTACCGGCTACCTTGCTGTAGGGATCCGCGGTAGAGGAAATTTCCTCAATGGCCGGCTGGTGGGTATTCTGATCCGGCCATGTTACCTCCTGATAGCTGCCATCCGCCTGTTTCTCCTGAAAAGAAATGGAGGGAGTGCCGTTCTTTTTACAGTCATTATAGGACAGCTGAATACGATATACCTCCGTGGCCTTGACATCCTGTTCTGATATCTTATCAAAGCCCGCATCTTTATAATTCGCTGCGGTGATATCCAGCAGTTTACCGGTATTTACCTTGGTCAGCTTAGTGATGGAGCTGTTGCCCAGCTGCTCGGTGATATTGTATTCCGTGTTGTATTCCTTGTCAAAGCTTAAGGAAGTATCGGTACGATATCCGGTAAACACATAGCGTCCGGCGTAGTCGGCATCGCCGGTGCTGTAGACTTCATCTCCAAGGGCTTTCAGCTGTTCGAGAATGATCTGGCGGTCTTCTGCCTTCAGGTCTCCATTGGAGCCTTTCGTAGACTGATTGATCATGCTTGTGATGATCTCTGTCAGGTTCTTCAGTGCATCTTCCGTCACGTCCAGCCAACTCTCCGCATCGGGGATATTCTTGCTGTAATACTGGGTCACTTCCGTTACGTTGCTTCGCAGACGCAGGGCACGGATGGATACCACCGGGTCATCGGAAGGGCGGTTCACCTTCTTCTGGGTGGACATCTGTGTGCTCAGCTTATCCTGATATACTTTGTTCGTATTGATATTGGACAGATTATTACGTTGCATGATCTTGTTCGTAATTCTCATTTTGGTCCTTGTCCTTTCTCTCTATAGAATTCCATACCATTTTCATACTAGACTCCGGTCTCCAGGATCAGTCTGTCATAGATCTCCGTCAGGGTCTGGATCATCTTGGAAGCCAGATTGTATCCGTTCTGGTATTTCACCAGGTTCACCGCTTCTTCATCCTCATCGACACCGGAGATGGAGATTCTCTGATTATCGATAGTAGCGGAGATATCCTTAAAGCTTGCATAAAAGGTATTCGCTCTGGAAGCGTTCAAAGCCACATCCGACAGAATACACTGTAAAAATTCAGAAGCATTACATCCTCGAAAGCTCATCTTCGTCTTATCTGTGGCAAGATTCTTCAGATCGTTCAGCAGGTCATTCTGTTCCACGCCGTCCGCGGCATCCTTACGGTTCGCCATCAGTCCGGGATCCTGTTCGATAGCCTCCAGAATGTCGAAATTCTTCGCGGTCAGACGATAGTAACTGTCGTCGTTGACCTTTACCGTCATTTTGCTGGCCTTTTTTTCCTGCTTGTCATATCGCTTCGCAGCGTCATCCAGCAGGAACTGCTCACCGCCGGTAGCTTTATTACCGGTGAACATCTTCACGCCGGGATCCCCGTTTCCGCTGTAACCGGAAGTCAGAATATCGTTGAATTTCTGAGAAAAGGTACGGATCCACTCATTCATCTGGTTCATGTAATAAGGGATGCCCTGATAGGACAGGTTGGTACCGATCTCTGCCTTTTTCCCTACACGGTCATTGGTAATTCCCCGGGGATTCTTCTCACTGTCCGATAAAGTAAATGTATAGGAGTAAGTGGCATTGCCGTTCGCATCATATTCGCAGGTATATTCCCAGGAATCATAGTAGAATTCCTGATTGCCCAGATCCAGGATGCCTCCCTGATCCGATAGATTACATTTATTCAGGTCCTGCAGATAAGCCTTGGTTACTTTTACGGTTACGGTATCGTGGGTCTTGCCGTCTGCCGTGGTCGTCGTGCCGGTGGCGGTCACCTGTCCGGTGAAATTCTCGCCGTTGTTACCGTCACGCATCTGAATCAGTCCTGCCAGATCACCGCCCATGGATGCATTGTACAGGTTGAACTTCTGCCCGTCCGCCCAGTAGACTTCATAGAGGCCGTCGATATCGGTCTGGTTTACTTTCTCATAGGAGGTTCTTGCCACACATTCGAGACCGTTGTAATCACTGCCGTCTACCAGCATCTGGCCTCCGGCGATCTTGACCATATATCTGTTGGCACCGGTCTCACGGTCCTCATTGTTGGCATCGATGATGGGAGTCTCCTTGACTTCCACATCCACGATCTTGGACAATTCATCGATCAGTAACGTTCTGCGGTCGCGGAGTTCATTCGCCTTCGTGCCGGTCAGTTCGATGGTATTGATCTGTTTATTTAAAGTAGCGATCTCGCCGGCGATGGAGTTGATCTCGTCCACCTTCAGCTTGATCTCCTGGTTGATGTCTTTCTGAACCTTTTCCAGGTTGCCCGCCATACCGTTAAAGTACTCAGTCAGGGCTCCGGCATATCCCACGAACTGGGACTTAGCGGTAGCACTGTTGGGATCTTTTAACAGAGCCTGCATACCGGTCACCATCAGCTGGTCGAAGATGGTCTTGAAGCCGGTACTTTTGCCGTCATCATCAAAATACGTCTCCAGCTGCTGCATGTAGTACTGCTTCATATCGTATTCGCCCAGCTGTGCATTGTTGTCCCAGAATCTTCCGTCATAGAACTCATCGCGAACGCGCTCGATGGCCAGTGTCTCTACACCGGCGCCGGCACAGCCGTAGGTCTGGAATACCCGCAGTGCATTGGACGCCTGCTGTGTCACCTGCTGTCTGCTGTAGCCTTCCGTCTGTACATTGGCGATATTGTTGGACGTGGTGTTCATGGCAGCATTGCTGGCCAGCAGTCCTGTATATGCAATATTTAATCCAAAAAATTGTGAGGGCATTCTATATCGCCTCCTATACTCCTAATGTGGAAATAATATGTTCCAGCATCTCGCTGATCACATTGATATATCGACTGGATGCGTTGTATGCATTCTGGAACTTGATCATATTGGACAGTTCCTCGTCCGTGGAGACACCGACCACCTGCTCCCTGGCACTCTGTGTTGCTTCCACGGTGTTGACCTGGTTCTCATAAATGCTCCGGAACACATATCCGGAGTTTGCTACCTGCGATACCAGATCCGTATAATAATCTACAAAAGTAGTCTTTTTCTGTACGTTGGGATTCAGCGTATAGGATTCTTCGGTAAACGCTGCCTTCAGTGCATCCGCCGTTTTCTTATCCTCCGAACCGTCCGCCAGTCGGAATCCCAGCTTGGAGGGTTCCTGCAGTAATGTGGGATTCACCTGCAGATTGCCGATGGTGTAGAGGGTCTCCGTACTGCCCGCCTTTTCCTCGTTCATGACCCAGTAGTCCTTGCCGTCTTTTCCGGTCACCTTACGATAGCCGTCTGTCGTCACCTTGGTAAATAACTGGATCGGAGTACCGTCTTCCATGCGCATATAGCCGTCGGAATCCACTGCGCAATATTTAGCATTTTTAAGTGTCGTACCGTCTGCCAGCTCCAAATCTCCGCTCTGTACCCCGGCTGCCTCTGCCAGGATATCATTGATCTTCGTCACCACATTGTGGATCATCTGGTCAAATTCACCCTGTATGTTCATAACGACCGATTGGGATACGCTGTCGTATTTTCCCTCTGCGAGGTCGGTATAGTTGGCTCTGTGATCTCCTCTGGCCAGAAGCATTGCCTTCAGCCCGCCGATATCGGTTCCCAGATCAGAAGATATCTCGATAGAGAGGTCAAACACCTCTGCGCCATCGATATTATAAACTCTGGTACCGTCATCCCTGGTAGTATAAGAAGCATTCATGGGCCAAAACGGTGTCACGAAGCCGGTAGCTTCGTCCGTCTTCATGGCGATCTCATAGCAGGTTCCGTCCTTGACGAAATCTACACCCTCGATCTGTACGGATACACTGCCGTATCTGTCCTCGGAAAAACTCATATTGGTCAGCTCTGCCAGTTCATCGAGGATCTGATTTCTCGCATCCCGCAGGTCATTGGCATGCTCAATACCGCCGCACTCAATGGCACGGATCTGATCATTTAATGTCAGCAGCTGATTGCCGTATTTATTGATCTTATCCACATTCTGTCTGATCTGTGTATTCAGGTTGTCCTGATAGGAGCTTAAGCCATCATATACCGCACTTGCTCTCTGCACGAATTCGGATGCTCTCTGTACGATCAGTCCCTGCGTGACGGAGCTGCAGGGATCCTTGGAAAGCTCCTGTACTGCAGTCCAGAAATCGGTCATGGTCGTCTGAAAAGCCTCGCCATTCAACTCTCCCAGCTGGCTCTCTACTTCTTCCATGACTTCCGTGGACACTTCATAGAACATACTGCGTCCGGATTCCTTGCGGTATGTTTTGTCCAGGAAATAATCTCTGACCTGTTTTACACGGGAATATGTGACACCCAGACCTGTCTGTTTGTTGGCAATAGACTTCGGGTCTGTAGATAATGTGACATAAGCTCTGTTAGATTGCTGTACCTGTTGTCTGGTATAGCCTGTGGTGTCCACATTAGAAAGATTATGCGCTGTGGTATTCAGCGCATTCTGACTTGTCTGTAATCCGGACGATCCAATATATAAACTACCCATTAATGGCATGAACTCTCACCTCTGTATCTTACTGCTTGGCATCGAAGCCATGATCGATAACGCCCATGGTATCTCCTGCATTGTAAGCTCCGCGATTGTAATTGGCTGTCTCGGGTGCTGTCTTCGCCGCCTGGAGGAGATTCATCTCGAACTCCACCATCTCCAGTGCACTGTTTAACAGTTCACTGTTCTGCTCGTTGATACGTTTCAGTCCCCGGACTGCTGCCTGTAATCTGTCATGTGCTTCTGCCAGTGCCTGCTGCTCCGCAGGGCGTGCAGATAACATGGTGATCAGATTGGGCAGCTTCAGCTCTTTAACATCCCTGTTCAATACATCGGCTATATCGGCAGTCACTCCCGCTCTCTGTCTGTCGAGATTATGGATCCTGCTTACAAGCTCCTGCTCCTCGTCCGTGATCTTCTGTAATTCTGCAAGATCACCGCCTGCTATGATCGGTGTCTTGCGTTGTGATAACTGAAGCAGAGCCTCGTACTCCGTACTCTCTCTGCCTAATACATCTATCAGGTTTTCCATTAAACTAGCCAAAGAACTACCTCATTTCTTCCTGTTTCTGAAGCAGCTTCTCCGCAAAGCTTGCATTGTCCACTCCATAAGTACCGTTCTGGATCCTTGCTTTAATGGGAGCCGTTAACTCTTCCCTGATGTCAGGTGCGGCGGTCACTGCTGCCTTAGCGGTCTGGAAATCCTTGCCCTGGCTGCTGATCTGCAGTCTGTCCGTGTGTGTGGCTGTCTTAGTCTTCTGTGTTCTGCTTAACTTCTGAGACTGATACAGCTGCTGTACCTGTGTATACGCTTCAATACGCATATCGACTCCTCCTTCCCGAATGTGATTCGTGTTTCACAATATGTATCGGACTAAATTGCAATTACTTTATAGTTCCCGCAAAAAAATGTAACGATCCCATGTCTGTGACATTCGGATCGTTACCTCAGATTTTTTAATATGCGTTCTCTTTGCAAAGTTCTCTGTCCACCTGTTGTACGCGGTAAATCTTATCATCTACCGTCACAGAGACCACAGTATCATCATGAGCATACAGTCCCTCTTCCACATAAGAGAATTTTTCCGGGGTCCTGCCCTCCTCCAGGATCCGGATCAGTGCTTCTACCCTTGGTCCATGTAGCGGATTGCATTCTCCGATACAGGTGATCTCATCCTTCAGTACGCAGTCCATGGATTCCGTGCTGACACCGTCAAAGGACAATATCATGATATCTCCTGCCGCCAGGTCACTGCCCACGGTTCTGCCCGCTGCGCGGATGGCTTCCATGGCTCCGAAGGCTTCATTATCGTTCTCGCAATAAACCACGTTGATATTGTCATATTTTTTCAGAAAAGCCTCCATGACCTCCTTGCCTTTGGCCTGGGTGAATTCTCCAGATACCTGGTCCAACAGATCCCAACCGTATTTTGCCACGCCCTGTTCCAGTCCCCTGGTCCGTCCGATCTGGGCAGAAGCACCGATGTTTCCCTGAATATTTACGATATGAATATCCTGTGGGGCAATTCCCTTGTTAACAGAAAATGCATTCAGCCACTCTGCCATTTTCAGGCCCTCCAATTCAAAATCAGACCCTACAAAGCAGGTAAACAGACTGTCATCCTCCACATCCACCTTCCGGTCCACGATGATCACCGGGATCCCGGCATCCTTCGCCTCTCTGAGCACCGTATCCCAACCGGTCTCCGTCACCGGTGCCAGCACGATATAATCTACCTCCTGCTGGATAAATGTGCGGATAGCCCGGATCTGATTGGCCTGCTTCTGCTGCCCATCCTCAAAGATCAGATCATACCCTGCCTCCTTTGTAAAAGTGCTTTTCATGGACTCCGTGTTGGCACTGCGCCAGTCGGATTCCGCTCCCAGCTGGGAAAAGCCAACAACGATACGATCCATCTGTATCTCTTCCGATGTCACCGTGTCATCCGCAGTGCTTCGTCTGCTGCCACATCCGGCCAGTATAATTCCCAGCCCCAGCAACAGACCTATCATCCATCGTCTTCCTGTTCTGCATTTTTTCATATCTGTAATGTCATCCTGTTCTGTCATTCTTCCCACCCGGAAACCACTCTGTCATTCTCTCATTTTCCGGCGGGTTCTTTCTCTGTGTGAAAATACGCCACAGAGTTCTCCAGTTCCCCGGAGATCTGTTTCATTTTATCACAGTTTGCGCCCACTGTCTGTATCTGCGTCAGGATTTCATCAATGTTTGCATTTACCTGCTGGTTGTTGGCTGCATTTTCCTCGCTGATAGCACTGAGACTGCCGATATTGCCCAGAATATCCTCTTTCTGCTGTGACAGATGTCTGGTCTCTCCGGCAATCTTGCGGATCTCTTCCGCAGAATGTCTGATACTTTGCTCTAACTGCTGATACTGCTCTCTGGTTGCAATAATGTAATCCTGTTCCTCCCGGATGATATCCTTTACCACATCCGCCTGTTCCACAGTCTCACCGGATTTCTCCATGATCCCCTGTGCCAGTTCCTTGATCTGTTCGGCCCCGGCGGCACTCTGCTCCGACAGCTTACGGATTTCTTCCGCTACCACTGCAAATCCTCTTCCTGCCTCTCCGGCTCTGGCGGCCTCAATGGAGGCATTCAGACTTAAGAGATTTGTCTGTCCGGAAATGGAGAAGATCAGAGCTACCGCTTCATCGATTTTTTCAATGTAATCGTTGGTCTCATGGATCTTGGACGTCCATCTCCAGGTCTTCTTCCTTCAGGCTGTCCAGGTACTCGTAATAACTGCTGGCATTCATTGCCGTGATCTCATTTTCCTTACAGTATTTTGCCAGATTATCCGCAGTTACATGCAGTGTGGTCTGTACACTGCCTTCCAGATTCGTTCTGGTCAGATGTAAGGATGTGGTGCTGAGGATCACTGTTGCCAGAACTACCGGTGCCAGTGCCAGCAGCATCAGCAGCAGGAACAGGCTGCATCCCTGTTTTTTCGAAGTCTTTTGTTTTTTTACCTTCGTCTTTTTCATAACTTTTACCCCCCTTAATATCCAGTGGATTACTTTTACTAGCGGAAAAAGAGTGTGGCTGCACATCAGCCACGCTCTTTTCATTTCGTTCTTCTCCTTCCTCCAGCGGAAGGAAACTACTCTTATTTATTTCTGCAGCATTTTCTTTTTTCTGGCGATCACCACGCTCTGTACCACCAGGAACAGACACAGCATAGCTGCAATAGTGATACCGGTCCACCATGCCTGATCCAGACCTGCACTGGATACGATGTTCTGGATGGTGCTTAAGGACAATACGCCGAAGAAGGTTCCGATGATATTACCAACACCGCCTGTCAACATTGTACCGCCGATGATAGAGGATGCAATGGCATTCATCTCCATGCCTGTCGCATGAGAAGCCGAACCGCTTCCTACATGCAGGAAGTATACATAGCCACCGATGCCTGCCAACAGTCCGCAGAGCAGATGGGACAGGAACTTCGTTCTCTTAACATTGATGCCCAGCATCAGTGCACTCTGGTTGTTGCCGCCCACAGCATAGAAACTGCGGCCCATCTTCGTCCAGCGGAGCATGACAAACATCACTATGACTACCATCAGTGCTACTATCACACCGATTTCCACATAGGCATTTACATAATTTCCCAGCTTGTTCACAGATCCCATCCCCGGAACGAACACACGTGTCTCCTTCAGTGCAGTGAAGTTTTCATTCGCCACATTGAAGGGCTTAGTATTTACGATGGTGGTCATGCCTCTGGCAAAGAACATCCCGGCCAGTGTCACGATAAAGGGCTGGATATCCAGGTACGCTACCAGGAAGCCCTGTACGATACCGAAGGCAAGGCCGATAGCAACGGCGATCAGCATAGAAATGAATACATTGCCTCCGCCAAAGTCCAGGTATACCGCACAGCTCATACTGACCAGTGCTACCACGCCACCGACGGAGATATCGATCCCACCAGTGATCATGACTAAGCTCATACCGCAGGAAAGTATGATCAGAGCTGCGTTGGCGTTCAGGATATTGAAAAACGTCTGTGGCTTTAAAAAGCCTTTTCCCTGGAACACGATAGCTCCGATATACATTGCAAAAAATACTACAATTGTGATGGTCAGCAGCAGATTGGTATCTGTCATATTTTTTAACTTCTTACCCATTTCAGCCAACCTCCTTTACGGTCTTACTCTGCTTCAGCTTCTTGCCAACAGCGGACAGCCACTCTCTTACCTTTGGCGTGCTTAATACCACCAACAGGATAACTACCACTGCTTTGTAAGCGGGAAGCGCATCCGACTGTACGTCAAATTTGTATAAGGTGGTGGTCAGGAACTGAATAACATAGGCACCCAGGATTGACGCTGCCATGTTGAACTTACCACCGCTTAAGGAGTTGCCGCCCAATGCTACTGCCAAAATTGCATCCATCTCGATGTCCTTTGCGATCACAGAGTAGTTGATGGAGGACAGACGGCTTACCTTGATCAGTGCTGCTACCGCCACACACAGTCCTAAGATCACGAAGGTCAGGAACTTAATAAATGTGGGATTCAGTCCATTTAATTTTGAGGAATTTTCATTGATACCAACGGACTGGGTGTAAAGCCCCAGTGTCGTGAACTTCAGTACCAGGAAGATCACCAGTACGCACACTGCCGCAATGAAAAACGGTGTGGGAATGGGGATTCCGGGAATAAATCCGCCGAAATAACTGAAGGTCGGATCACTTACAATAGGAAGTTCGTTGTTGTTGATCCATGCAGCGATGGAACGGCCTGCCGTATAGAGGATCAGCGTCGCTACCATGGGCTGGATCTTGAAATACGCTACCAGCACACCGTTAAATGCGCCGAAGAGCATTGCCACCACACAGGCGATCAGAAAAGCTACGATAATGGGAGCCTGTAAGGTATCGGGTCTGGAATTGGTACCGCACAGTACCCGCAGGATCACACTGCCTGCAATAGCGATGGCCGCGCCCACACTGATATCCTGTCCGCCGGATGCGGCAGTGACCAGTGTCATGCCGATAGCAAGAATAGCAAGTTCAGAGCCATAATCCAGGATGGTCATCAGATAGCCGGACAACACCGGATCTCCTGCACTGTTATATCCCAATGTGATCTTGAAAAAATTAGGATCCGCGATCAGATTAAACACCGCCAGGATGATCAGGGCAGCAATGGGAATGAATATCTGCTGCCGGAACAATCCGCTGAGAAAATTTTTATTCTGTTTTTCCACTGTTTTTTCCTTACTCATGTTTACTCTCACCTCCGGCAATCGTACTCATAATCTTGGTCTGGGTCAGATCCTCCCCGGACAGCTCTCCTACCACCCTGCGGTCTCTCATGACTACCAGCCGGGAACAGGTACGGAGCATCTCGTCGGTCTCAGAAGAAATGAAGGTCACGCTCATGCCTTCACCTGCCAGCTTCAGTACCAGCTTCTGGATATCCACCTTGGTGCCGACATCGATACCTCTCGTAGGCTCATCCAGGATCAGATATTCCGGATGGGTCAGAAGCCACCTGGCTAGAATTACCTTCTGCTGATTACCGCCGGACAGTGACTTGATGGGAGTCTCGGCGGATGCAGTCTTAATATCCAACAGTTTGATGTATTCGTCTGCAAATTTATTAGCTTCCGCCCGGGAGATCGGTCGGAAGAATCCACGAAGCACCTGTAGTGCCAGGATAATATTCTCTCTTACGGACAAGTCACCTACGATACCGTCCCGCTTACGATCCTCCGGCAGATAACCAATGCCATGACGCATAGCATCCAGAGGCTTAGTGATCTTCACCTGTCTGCCATTCTTTTTCACTGTGCCGCCAATGATACGGTCGGCACCGAAAATAGCACGGACACATTCGCTTCGGCCGGATCCCAGCAATCCGGTAAATCCGTTGACCTCACCCTTTTTGATATAGAAATCAAAAGGCTTGATCCCGGCGTCACTGCACAGATCCTTGGTCTCGAATAGCGGCTCTGTGCTTTCCGCTTTCTGATCTGCTTTCTGTTCACCCTTGATGTCGGACAGGTCATCCAGCTCCTTGCCGAGCATCTTGGATACCAGCTGTACTCTGGGCAAGTCCTTGATGGCATATTCGCCTACCAGTCCGCCATCCCGCAGGACAGTGATCTTGTCACACACTTCATATACCTGATCCAGAAAATGAGTTACGAAGATAATACCCACACCTCTGGCCTTCAGATCACGCATCAGACCGAAAAGCTTTTCTACTTCCTGCTCATCCAGAGAGGAGGTCGGCTCATCCAGGATCAGTACTTTACAATCCATATCTACAGCTCTGGCGATGGCCACCATCTGCTGTACAGCGATAGAGCAGCTTGCCAGCTGTTGGGACGCTTTCGCAGGGATATCCAGATTCTGTAAAATCTTATCTGCGTCCTCATTCATTTTCTTCCAGTTCTGATAGATTTTGTTGGAACGTCCTATGTACATATTCTCTGCCACGGACAGATTCGGACAGAGTGTGATCTCCTGATATACAGTACTGATGCCCAGCTTCTGTGCCTCCTGCGGAGAGTGAATGGACACGGCCTTGTCTTTGCCGTCGATGAAGATCTGTCCTTCATCCTTGCTATAGACACCTGTCAGCACCTTGATCAGGGTTGACTTTCCGGCACCGTTTTCTCCCATCAATGCATGGATCTCACCTTTGTTCAGATGGAAATCCACACCCTTCAGAGCTCGTACACCGGGAAAGCTTTTGTGAATATTTCTCATTTCCAATACTTTGTTATTGTCCAAAAGTTTCACCCCTTAATCTTCTTTGATCTTTGATAAAAGAAGCGCGGAGCTAGCATGCGCCGCGCTTCTGGTCATTTACATCAGACTAGATACCGTAGTTGTCTACATCTTCCTGAGTAATGGTGGTCGCATCGAAGCCCTTCTCGTCCATGATGATGGTCTTCTCGGAGATGGTCTCACCGTTCTCCAGCTTTTTGATGATCTCATCAATATAGGAAGCCTGGAAAGGATTGCACTGTCCATCGTAGTTCCAGTTGCCTGCCTTCAGCTCTTCCAGAGCCCACTTGTTGCAGTCAAAGCCCATAACGATAACGTCTTTGCCTACGCCGTGGGAGATATTAGCCTTATCCAGAGCTGCTACCGCACCCTTAGCCATATCATCGTTCTCAGCGTAGATTACGTTGAAAGGAGTACCTGCATCGATCACGGACTGTACGATCTGCTGTGCTTTCTCTGCGTTCCACTCAGCGGTCTGCTGTGTTACGAGATTGAAGCCGTCGTTTGCTGCCGCGTCATCCAGGGCACCGGTACGTCCCTGCTGTGCTGCAGAACCCATAACACCCTGTAAATGAATGATGTTATATTCACTTAAGTTCTGGCTCTTTAACCAGTCAACTGCGGTCTGGCCTTCCTTTGCCATATCGGATACGATGGATGCCTCATACAGGCTCTCATCTGCATCAATGGTACGGTCGAAGAGGATAACTCTGATGCCTGCATCCTGTGCGTCCTTCAATACGGAATCCCAGCCGGCAGTATCTGCTGCGGACAGAAGCAGGTAGTCAACGCCATCCTGGATGAACTTCTGTGCTGCGGTGATCTGCTCGTCGTTCTTTAAGCTGTATGCGAAGGATGCTTCGTAGCCGTTTGCCTCAGTGAAAGTATTCTTCATATCCTTATCATTTGCGGTACGGTAACCGGACTCGTTAGGGTCATTGTTGATGATACCGACCTTGATCAGATCTCCGGATGCATCCGTGCTTGTAGCTCCGGCGCTTGCGGTGTCCGTAGCTGCACTTCCGGTGGCTGCGCTGCTGCCCGCATCAGAGGAGCCGCATGCTACCAGACTAAATACCATGGTTGCTGCCATTACTGCTGCTAAAATTTTCTTTTTCATTGTGTAACCTCCCAATTTTTTTGTTGCTCAAAGAACTATTTCTTTGATGATCCTATTTTATCGTGAAAAAAAGCAAAAAACCATGAAGATACCTCTCGGAAAAGTTGGAATTTTTATGGCAAAAAAGAACCACCCTCGTAAACGGTTGAATATTTTACGATGATGGTTTATTTTTCTCACAAAGTATATTCCGGCAGCCGTACCGTCACGCAGGTTCCCTCGCCATAGGTACTGGTAATGGTGATCCCATATTTTTCCCCGAAGTTCAAACGGATCCGTTCATTTACATTATAAAGTCCGTAGATTTCCGTCTCACAGGCATTTCGATTGCGGATGCCCTCCCGTACCTGTCCCAGGCGTTCCGGTGTCATGCCCCTGCCATTGTCGGTGATCCGCAGGATACAGTCACTGTCCTCCATTTCCCCATCAATGCGGATCATACCCTTTCCCCGTTTGTTCTTAATGCCGTGGTACAGCGCATTTTCCACCAGCGGCTGCAATGTGATCTTGGGTATCCGGCTGGAGTACAGTTCTTCCGGCACGCAGATTTCATATTGGAGAATATCCTGATAGCGCATCTGCTGGATTTCCAGATAGCTGCGCACATGCTGAAGCTCTTCCCTGACATCCAGAATATCCTGTCCCTGATTTAATGAAGTGCGGAAGAAATCGGACAGACTGCCTACCATACTCACAACCTTTTTCTGTTCACCGGCCTCCGCCAGCCATACGATGGCATCCAGCGTATTATATAGAAAATGAGGATTGATCTGGGACTGCAGCAGTTCAAATTCCGCCCTGCGCAGCCGTACCTGCTCGGTCTTCACCTGCTCCAGCAGTTCATTGATCTTGTCGATCATGGTATTCATAGAATCGCTGAGCACCCGGGCCTCCAATCCGCCGGTCACATCCGATCGTACCGTCAGATCCCCTTTCGCCACCTGATCTGTCACCTGGGTCAGTCGTCTGATAGGTCTTGTAATACTCAGCGGAATATAATAGGATAAAAATAAACATAACATCAGGATCAATGCAAAAGCGATCACAGAAAACCGGATCATATTCACAAAAAAGTCCTGATACTGCTGTCTGCTTTCCTGGATCCCACGGATCTCATAATAGATGTATTGTGACATCGTGTCTCCTACCAGAGATGTCACGATCTGTACATCATTTTCCCAGATTTCTATATTATCTTCGTAACGGTTACCCTCACGGATATTGTCCTCGATCCTTCCAATATAGGTTCCCAGGTTATTCAGATATTTCTTTACGCTGGTCAGGCGCTTGCGATTCTCCTGTGATTCAGTTAATTCCTCCAGTCCTGCCACGATCTCATCTGCTTCCTCCAGCATGGCATGGAGACTGGATTCCTCCAGCGTCTTGTTGCCCACAATGAGGAGATAGGTCTCATAATCAAAATCCTTTTGGAAATCCAGGCTGAACTGACTGGCCATAACAGAGGAATTGACCATGTCCTCATATCTGCGATTGTTATTCCACAGATTATAGAAACAGAAGATCAGAAACAATACAAAAGGCACTAAAAGGCAAAGATAAGAATATCTTATCTTTGCCACGAGCGTAGAATGATCGTAAATTTCTTTTAACCTTTTTCTCATAAGAAGTCCTTTCCGCGATCGTGGCTATTTGATGCCGCCCCGATACTGGGTAGGTGTCATCCCCTGGGTCTTTTTGAACAGATAGGAAAAATAATGAGGGTCCTTGTACCCTACCTCCTGACTGATCAGGCTGCTGCGTTTGCCGGTGCAGCGCAATAATTCCTTTGCTTTGTTCATACGGTAATCCGTCAGATATTTAATGAAACTCATCCCTGTCTGCTGACTGAAGATCATGCTCAGATGATTCGGTGAGAAATTCACGTGGGATGCCAGCAGATTCAATGACAGCTCCTCTTCTGCATAGTTTTCCTCTATATATTTCATCACCTGCTCCACCACATCGTCATAGCGGCTGCTGGCTACTCTGTCTCTTGCTTCCAGCGCTTTGTCCAGGATCCGTATAATATACTGTATAGCACTGTCGCTGTCCTGCTGCGTCTTCTCATCCTGGCTCGGAGTCTCCGGATCCTGCGTATCTGTTGACAGGCTTTCCAGGAAATCCGCCACGCAGAAATAGGCATCCATCGTGATGTACTGCCTGAAAATATTGGACTGCAGTGCTTTGTTGCTCAGATCCCGGAAAAATTCTTCTACGAAATAAACGACCTCTTCTCTGTCTCCCTGCTTTAAGAATTCCTGGATTCTGGTCCGATCGATCTGTTTGGGATTGACTTGCTTGATATCAAAGTGCTCTTCTTCCGTTCCCTGTGCCAGATACCCGCCATCCAGGATGCGGCTGTCCTGCACCAGATACCTGTGAGCAAAAGCATGACTGGCCTGTTCAAAGGAGGCCGGAAGCTCCCGCAGACGGTTCACCGGTCTGCCAATGCCTCCGAAATAGCGGACGTGCTCATACTTTTCCATAATATCTTTGATCTTCTCAATATATTCCTGCTGCTGAAGCTGTAACTGTTCTTCAGATTCCGCCTTTAGCAGAAATGCTTTGCCCTCCAGGTTACGGTCAAATGATACTACCGTTGTTCCGTCCTCCAGTGACCGCAACTCTTCTTCGATGCGGATCAGGCTGCCGGAGTATTCGTCCTGTGCATGGCGCAGTGACTGCGTCTTAAATAAAATAATATTGTACCACGGTGCCGACAGATCGATGCCGAGTCTCTCCGCTGACTCCAGTAATTCTGCTGCGGTATTATCGCCAACGACCAGACTCTGGAACAGTTTTTTTCGCTCTCTGAGTGTATTTTCCTCCATCTCCTTCAAATAGCGCTCACGGATCTGGGTAGCTCTGCGTTTTTCCTCGATCTTTGCTGAGAGTTCCGCCAGTTCAGCCAGAAGTTCCTCTCCGTTAATCGGCTTGGACAAATACTGCGCCACCCCCAGTTTGATGGCTTCCTTCGCGTATTCAAATTCCTGATAACCGGACAGAATGATGATTTCGATGTCCGGAAGCTCTCTGCGGATCAGTCTGCTGAGCTCCAGCCCGTCCATAAACGGCATCCGGATATCAGTGATCACGATATCCGGACGCAGCCTCTGGATCATGGGATAGGCCAGTTCTCCGTCACCGGCCTCCCCACAGAACTCATAGCCATGAGTCTCCCAGTCGATATTATTTTTGATTCCCTCGCGGATGACGAATTCATCCTCCACCAAAAACACTTTTAACATTTTTACGATACCCTTCTTTTTACTGCGGATAGAAGTTTTTGGGGTTCCTGTCCGCTTGAAGTACCCTAGCGGTAGAATACCTCTCCCAGCATCAAGTCTCTCTTCAGATCACGGATCTTTGTATCCTTGTCGATATATACAGCCTCGATACCCATCATGGCTGCCCAGTCGCCCATCTGCTCAGCCGTCAGATCATAGGTAAAGGCGGTATGATGCGCACCACCTGCCAGGATCCAGGCTTCCGCTCCGGTATACATATCCGGCTCCGGTGTCCAGAAATTGGTGGCTACGGGCAGCTTTGGCATAGGCTTCTCCACTTTCTTACAGTTTACGTCATTGATGATCAGTCGGAAACGATTGCCCAGATCGATCAGGGATGTAGCAATGCCGTGTCCCTCCTTGGAAGTAAATACCAGTCTGGCGGGATCCTCTCTGTCTCCCATGGACAGAGGCTGGCATTTGATGCTGATCGGACCGTCCGCAATAGTAGGACAGATTTCCAACATATGAGCTTCCAGAATACCCTCTTTTCCCTTGACCAGATTATAGGTATAGTCCTCCAGCATGGAAGTACCCTTGGCATCCTTCACTCCCCCGGTCATGATCTTCATCAGACGCACCATGGCTGCTACTTTCCAGTCGCCTTCCGCACCGAAGCCGTAGCCTTTCTCCATCAGCCGCTGGATCGCCAGTCCCGGTAGCTGCTTCAGGGCACCCAGATCACCGAAATGGGTCACGATCGCCTGATAGTTTTTCTCCTCCAGGAAGCGTTCAAAACCCAGTTCGATCTGTGCCTGCACCGCTACATGCTTTCTGAACTCTCCGGGATCTCTTCCCTCTAATAAAATATTATACTTCTCATAGTACTCATCTACAAGAGCATTGACATCAGATTCGGAAACTGCATCTACACTCTCTGCGATCTCGTTTACGGGGTAAGCATCTACTTCCCAGCCAAACTTGATCTGTGCCTCTACCTTGTCGCCCTCGGTTACCGCTACATTGCGCATATTATCTGCCACACGCATGATACGGATATGGCTGCTCTCCACCACGCCTACCGCGGTGCGCATCCAGGATGCGAGCTTGCCCTGTACCACCGGGTCTGACCAATGGCCCACCACCACCTTGCGCTCCATACGCATACGGCTGACAATGTGGCCGTACTCTCTATCACCATGTGCAGACTGGTTCTCATTCATGAAGTCCATATCAATGGTATCATAGGGCAGCTCCTCGTTAAACTGCGTATGGAAATGTAGAAGCGGTTTGCGATACTCCTGCAATCCCAGGATCCATGATTTCGCCGGAGAAAAGGTATGCATCCAGGTGATCACGCCGGCGCAGTTTTCATCCAGATTGGCTTCATTGAAGGTGCGGCGGATCAGCTCGTTGGTGATCAGGGTCGGCTTCCATACAACCTCGTAGGGCAGCACACCGGAAGCATTCAGGGCATCCACGATTTTGTGGGAATGCTCCGCCACCTTCGCAAGGCACTCGTCTCCATACAAGTCCTGCGAGCCTGTGCAAAACCAGAATTGATAGTTTTTCGTCTGTAACATAAGTAATACCTCCTCTGAAAATACGATTTCGATATTCCCATTTTACAACTTGTATGCTTCTACTAACAAGTTGTATATTTGGAGGTGAATATACCTCCTAAACGGAAGAATTCTATTTTGGGTCAGTAATATATCTGCCTTACTAAATTGAGAGTTAGTTGAATACATTGGCAAAATCCACGAACTCCCGGAGCATGCGATACACATGTCTCGATGTAAGGTCTCCGGATGTGAATTTTCTACGAAAAGTGATGAGTGGTTCTCGTCATGACGGGGCCGCCTACAGTCGACATCCATGTCGACAATCGGCTGACGCGGACATCGTGTCCGCTTTCCCCCTGTCTTTCAGCACTTTTCTAGAAAATATCAACATCCTCCGACAAACATCTTCGACATGGCACCTCATACTCCGGGAGTTCTGCGTTTTGGAAAGCTTTCAAAAACCAGTAGCCCTGGCTGGGTATAAGAATAAGCAGTGCCGTAAGCAGACGTCGGTACCATAGCGTCCTAAGGGACGCATTGCGGTCGTATTGTGACCGCTTATGTACCGCTACGCTCTGCGACAGGAGCGCATCGTACTAAAGTACGAGCGTGCCGCGTTTCTTATACCCTGCCAAGGGCTACGGGATTATTTCACTAACTCTCAATCTACTGCAGCAGGAGTTTCCCACCACGAGCTCCGGCTGGATGAGAATTCTTCTCTCCTCCGGCTGTAAAATCTCGCCCTGCAGAAGAGACAACAACAACTGTGCGGCCATCTCTCCCAACTTCTCCTGGGGATGCACGATGGTCGTGAGGTGAAAACCATCTCCCATGGCCATGCATGAGTTGTCATAGCCGGTGACAGAAATATCCTCCGGAACACGGATCCCGCGGGAGGCCAGTGCCGGAATGATCTGCATAGCGATCTGATCGTTATAGCATACGACGGCATCCAGTGAAATCCCCTTTGCCAGTAGTCGCAGAATTCCTTCCCGGGGATGTACCTTTCTATCCTCCGTATGGAACCATATCACCTTATCGGGATCGTAGAGCATACCCGCTTCCTGTAATGCCTGCACATAGCCGCGATGGCGGTTCTGCCCCTGGATGTCATCCGCCTTGAAGATTCCGGCAATACTACGATGCCCATTGTCTAACAGATACTTTGTGATCATATATCCGCCCCTGCAGTCATCCATCAGCACCTGTGGTCTGTCCTCCATCCGGTCGAAGCAGCCCTGTATGAACACGTAAGGAATTCCATAGCTTTCGAGCTGTTCATATAAATGCAGATGCCTGCAGCTGATCTGGCTTTTACTGGGTTCGATGATGACTCCGTCGATGTCCTTCTGCAACAGCTCTTCGAGACATCTGGCTTCCTGGCTTCTGGAATTGTGGGTATTTTTCAGCAGAATACTATAGCCTTCAGCCGTGAGGACATCATCAATCCCCTGAATGACCCTCGGAAAAATATAATCCGACAGATAAGTGGTCACTACAGCTATATTGTGGGATTTATGTCCGGGACGTAACCGCTCCGATACAAAGGTTCCTTTTCCATGCATTGCATAAATATATCCTTCCTGTTCCAGGATCGCCAGTGCTTTCCGGACAGTCTGACGGCTCACCTGATAAGCAGCCGCCAGTTGGTTCTCAGAAGGCACACGATCCCCCGCCCGCAGTTCTCCCCGGTGGATCTGCTTCTCCAGGTCATGATGCATTTTATAGTATTTCAGCTGTTTTTCTTCCATTGATGAAAGCCCTGCTCTTTCTCTATCTGGATTTTACCTATCCAAATCTTGTTTCCAGACAACACTGTTCCTATATTTCTCATCATTTTTCACTTTCCGGCATGATCAGCTTTCTGAGTTCTTCCGCACCGCTGACAAAATCACTGGTTATGGTATCATTATGAATGACATGATCGCAGATTTTCCGGTTGCGTTTTTCCGCATCAATGGACAGGATCCGCAAGGTCTTCTCCTCGGTGTCGTAGTCAGATTCGATGATATCGGCAATCAGCTTTTCCTTGTCGCGCGCCACGTATATAATGTGCGTGGGAAAAGACCGTTTCATGGCGATAGCGCCGCACATATCCACCGGGATCACCGCAAACTTCCCCTGATCCAGCAGCTCACGGATATCTTCTTTTCTCGTTCCGTAACGTACTCCCGCATAAGCTGTTTTTTCAAAAAAATCCATCCGGTCGAAGGCTTCTTCTGAAACATACCGGTGTCCGTGACGTTCCGGTTCCGTGCAATAATTCACCGGGCGCACAAACAACTGCTCCGCGCTGATACTCTCTGTCGTATTTCCACCTTTGCTGCCGCACAGAGCTTCTGTGATCTCACGTTTCCCGGAGCCGGAAGGTCCCACCAGTGCAAGTACCGCCGGAGCGGTGATCTTCTCCGGCTTTGAAGTGGAGGCTTTCATGATCTGACGCACCAGTGACACGAATTCCGCCATGGTATTCACAGACAGGAGCCCTGTCATTTTGGCATTCCATGGCTTCCGCATCAACACCGGATACTCTGCCTTGCTGTCCAAAATATTGTGAATGGCATCATCCAGTACAATATCAAAATGTACACGGTCTTTCGCACTTCCCAATATAATATTCTCCGGTGGAAGCTCCGGGAACTGCGTCATGATCTGCTCTGCCCGCACTCCCATAAAATGCGGCGATACCGCCGTAATAAAAAAAACATCCGCAATCTGCATCAGCCGGCGGATCCCACGCTTTGTCTCCTCCGTGGGAATCTGCCGGCTGTACAGCTCGGGATCGTTATAAAATTCTTTGATCACCGAAGTTCTTCCCTCATTGGCCCAGGAAGTGATCTCTTCCAGGCGATAAGGCTTCTCCGGATGATATTTTTCATTTGCCATACGGATGGCTATGCTGTTAAACGGGGCGGTGACATCGTCCCAGTCAATACCGATACTAGGTCTGAGCATGCTGTGCTTCCTCACTTTATACAGATACATTCTACTATTATATGCGATCTGTATTCAGCATAGCATAAACCGGTGCACAGCACAATCCATACATGCCGGATATCTCTAGCCTTTCATGGCCTCTTCCAGGATATGCAGACAGTTCTGCATGGATGCTTCAAATTCTTCTTCATTATTATTTTGGAACAGGATCAGATCATCCTTCACCTTAGGATCATCCAGATTCTCCGGAATGGAGAAATCACAGGATGCAATATACTCATCCCAGTGTGCCAGCTTCCAGATATCTCGATCGGAATTTCTGGCGATCATACGCTCATGTACGATCTCCGGAGATGTTTCCACCCATACGACCACCAGCGTTGCATTTTTCTCTGCAAGCTTGGCTTTCAGATTATGAATATAATCCATATCCCGGATCTCCTGGGTAAAGGGTGCATTGATCAATACAATATCGTCATAATCCAATGCTTCCATAGCCAGATCCACAACACACTCGTACTCATAGTCACGGATATTTTTTTCAAAAAAGTCACTGCTTCTGTCATAAGGCTGTCCCGCTACTACAAAGATCTGTTTTGACAATGTGATCAAAGTATCCTTGTCCAAATATACCACATGCTGCAGTCTCTTCGCCAAAGCTTTGGAAATATAAGTTTTTCCGCAGGCGGGCGGTGATGTTACCAGGATCAATTTCTTAACCATAAAAATCTTCCTTTCCGCTATGTATTGTTTATTATTACCTGTCCCCTTTTCATTAGATATATCGCGATTTTTGGAGATTGTCAACTATTTATCAAACTTTTTTTGTGATAATGCACAACGACTCTTTTCTCTGTATTGCACAATTGTCAACGCTTTCGAACTATGCTAGTATACTGGTACAGGAGGGATGTATATGACCAACCGGGAATTATTAGAAGCTATCGTAATCAAATTAGACCACATAGATCAACGGCTTGACAAAGTAGAACAGCGGCTTGACAAAGTAGAACAGCGGCTTGACACTCTTGAGCAACGATTCGATTCACTGGAACAACGGGTTTCCAATTTGGAATCCGGTCAGATTTCCATGGAGCGCCGCATCACTAATATAGAGCTGACTCTTGAGAATGAAGTCTGCCGCAATATTTGTACGATTGCGGAAGCTCATTTAGATTTATCCCGCAAATTCGATCAGGCATTAAAAGTCAAAGAAGATGACGAATTGATACGTGTCCGTCTCAACGTATTAGAAAATGATGTCCGCAAAATAAAACAACGTCTGGAAATTGCATAGTTTGTTTTTATTATACCTTATCTTAATGGATAAGGTATTTTTTGTTTCCTTTTTTTGTTGACTTGTCAACATCCATATGTTACACTTCATAAAGTTGTTGTTTTATCAACTTTTTACAGGAGGATTATCCATGCAGGATCGTTTTGAAAGATTCGTTGTATCGATCACGGAATTGCATCGTTATCTGCAGAAATTAAAAGAACTGGAAATGGGGCAATTAGACTTAAAAGCAGGTTACACTATGTGTCTGTATCACCTGGGAAAACACCCGGAGGGGCTGACTGCCACACAGCTAACAGAGCTTTGCAAGGAAGATAAAGCTGCCATTTCCCGGACATTAAGCCAGTTAAGTGCTAAAGGCCTGGTGTCCTGTGAGCTGCCGCAAAACAAGCGTTCCTACCGTACTGTATACTATCTGACAGAGGAAGGCGGCACGGTTGTCAAAAAAATCGGTTCCCGGATCTACTCTGCACTGGCTCACGGTGGAGACGGCATGACAGAGGAACAGCGGGTGAATCTCTACGATTCCCTGGAGAGGATTTCCCATAATCTGGAACAGTACCTTGCTGAGTTCCCTTCCGAACATCCCAAAGAGAGTTGATCCCCGAGACGCAGGCCATATCTGCGCCACGGACACGTGAGGCTCCAGCCGGCTGCTTCATCGCAGAAAAGTCAGAATTTTGAAATCCAGTATATTACTATTATAGAAAGCACAGGAATTTTACACTATGGAAAAAATACGTTTTATCACCGACTCCGCATCTGACATGAACCATTCCAGGGAGGATGTCACCATCCTGCCGCTGCACATTCGCTTCGGCGACGACGAATATGCAGACGGTGTCACCATCAGTCACAGAGAATTCTACGAAAAGCTGATCGAATGTGACACGCTGCCCACCACCAGCCTGGTATCTCCCGCTGTCTTTGAAGACGCTTATGAGCAGGCAGTCTCCGCGGGGGAGACCGTCATCGTAATCACCATCTCCGGCAAATTGTCCGGCACCTGTCAGAGCGCCCGGATCGCTGCGGAAGATTATGAGGGTAAGGTATTCGTCGTAGACAGCATGAATGCCACCATAGGAGAACGCATTCTGGTAGAATATGGTCTGCAATTAAAGGATCAGGGAAAATCCGCAGAAGAAATTGTCAGCATTCTCGAAAAGGAGAAATCCAAGATCCACACGATGGGACTTTTAGACACCCTGGAATACCTGAAAAAAGGCGGTCGAATCTCCTCTACCGTAGCATTCATCGGCGGTGCACTGGCCATCAAGCCTGTGGTCGCTGTCTCAGACGGTGAGATCATTATGCTCGGGAAAGCCCGCGGTTCCAAAAACGGCAGTAACTTTCTGATCCGTGAGATAGAAAAAGCTGACGGTGTAGATTTCTCCCGTCCTTTCTGTCTGGGTTATACCGGTCTGAGTGATGAGCTGTTGCAAAAATACATTCACGACAGCGAACATCTGTGGAAGGATTACGCAAAGGAACTTCCCATCAGCACTCTGGGAGCCACCATCGGAACCCATGTAGGTCCCGGTGCCGTAGCGGTTGCCTTCTTCGAACATTAAACCTATTATAATTCTTTCCATTTACTCAAGAACAGCCGCAATCTTCCGGATGTTACGATGCGGGCTGTCACACGGATCAAAAAAATCCCGAAGGCTTTCACAGTCTCCGGGATTTCTTTTATTTTTCTTTTGTTTCTCTGATTAAGCAGCCTTTTTCGCTTTCTTTTCTTTCATCTGCCTAACGAAGGTCTGTGCACCTTCTACTACCAGGAAGATTGCCAGAACTGCCATTGCAGCTGCGAAGAACAGCTGGAACCAGTCACCCCATGCAGCAGTGCCGGCACCAATTGCCTTGCACTTGTTGATCACGGTGATCACCAGGCTGGTCAGGGTTGCAGCAAGCATGAATACCATAGGGATGAAGAACATCTTGTTGTTCTTACCAACTTCACCCAGCCATGCGGCTACTGCCATCAGAGCGATACCTGCGAGCAGCTGGTTCGCTGCACCAAACAGACCCCAGATCTGACTTAAGGACAGACCGCCGAGGATACAGCCGATCAGTACCATGGATACAGTACCGAACAGAGGATGAGCCAGCACCTTACGTGCGCCCTTGGCATCCTTGTAAGTAGCTTCGCCTTCCTTCAGGAACAGCTCGGAGAACATGAAACGGCTCAGACGGGTACCGGTATCCAGACTGGTCAGTGCAAATACGGATACAGACAGTGTGAGCAGTGCGTAGATCGTACCGTATGCCTTGGAGGTCTCGGTACCGAACATGGATGCAATACCTGCAGCGAATGCAGCTGCGGGAGATCCGAACTCACCGTTTAAATACTTCTGATATACTGCACCGACTGCTACCAGCGCGATGATACCCAGAGCAGACTCGATCAGCATGGAGCCGTAACCGATAGCCTTGGCATCCTTCTCGCTCGCTAACTGCTTGGAAGAAGTACCGGTAGCGATCAGGCTGTGGAAACCGGAACATGCACCGCATGCTACAGTGATGAACAGCAGAGGGAACAATGTCTGTCCTGCCTTGGGCTCCCAGCCATTAAACGCAGGGATATCGAATGCGACAGTACCGGTGAAAGCACCGGCAACGACACCGATGAATGCCAGACCGATCATAGCATACAGCAGGAAACTGGACAGGTAGTCACGGGGCTGTAACAGGATCCATACGGGAACCAGGGAAGCCACTGCGATGTAAACACCTACAAATACGATCCATGCGATACGGTTCATGGCAAAACCAACGTTCAGACCCAAAACAGTAATAGCTACGATACCGATGATACCACCGATGGTAGCGGGCAGAGTCTTAACGCCCATTCTGTTGGTCACATAACCATAAATAACAGCCAGAACGATGAACAGCAGAGAGATCATTGCGGTAGACTGATTACCGGTAGGATTGGTCACGAAACCGAAAGCGGTCTTGCCAGCTTCGTCTGCCGCAGTCAGGAAAGTACCTGCCACAATGTTAACAAAGGAAGCGATTACCAGAATCAGCACCAGAAGTGCGAAAATGATGAAAAGCTTCTTAGCTCTGGATCCCATGGAATCCTCGATGATCTCACCTACAGATTTACCGTCATGTCTGATAGATGCGAATAAAGATCCGAAGTCCTGAAGACCGCCAAAGAAAATACCACCGATGATACACCACAGGAATACGGGAACCCATCCGAAGATGGAAGCCTGAATCGGTCCGTTGATCGGACCTGCTCCGGCGATAGATGAAAAATGATGACCCATAAGTACGGCAGGCTTAGCCGCAACGTAATCCACACCATCTTCCTTCTCAATTGCAGGAGTCTTCTTGGTAGGATCGATACCCCACTGTTTTGCCAGCCAGGAGCCATAGAACACATAGCCGATAAACAACAGTACAATAGCGGCTACAACGATTAATAATGCTGTCATTTGTGTTTCTCCTTTTCTTAATACACAGATTTAATTTTTGTAAATACACGAATTGCTCCGCAAAATACTGCTCTCGCAATTCTAAACTGTTCGGAATTCGTTAATTTACTTCGTAAATTACTACTTCCTCACAGTTTTTCGGTCCATAAATTCAAATATCTTGCCATGCAAGCATGCCCGATATTTGGAATTTCTGTCCCTTGTATTTACTGTATTGCCTTTTTTACGAGCTTCTTCAGAATCTGTCCGTGGCGGTTGTGGACGATCCGACCCGAAGACAGCTCGGCGACAATCAGACGATAATTGCTCCAGCCATGGAATCCCCAGAGATAACTCTGATAATGCCTGCACTTTTTCACCTGTGCGAGAGCATCCTCCCCGGCATGAGCGGTCAGAATGATCAGGACGACATCACTGTTCCTGTGATTGGAAGACGGCTGCACATTTGCAGTTCCCCGCTCCCAGGCGATAGCGTCCAGTTCCAGAAGACGTTCCTTAGATAAAGATTCTTCTGTAGCAAAATACACTGTCTCGTTGGTGTCAATATCTGCCACCTTGGCTTTCTTGATCAGAAAATACTGCTCATTATGGGATCCGAAGATCGCCTCTGCTGCGAATGGCGGTTCTACAGCTTCTGTTTTAATGTTGTAGTAAGTCTGATAAGATCGCAGGACACGCCCAAGCGCTTCCCCGGGAGTAAGTATCTTTTGTAATTCCATTCTGATTTCCTTTTAAACATGTGTAAATGATTGCATTTACGTTCATGCTATTGATAACTTTAGCACGTCAAAGTGTCAAATGCAAAGGATTTTTTAGCATTTCTTTACACTTTTTTTATAAATACATACTTTATCGTTATATGTTAGTCCTCTGACAGCTTTTTTCCAAGGTGCAAATTTAACCTATATACCATTACAAATTTAATCTCTTTATCTGGATAAACTTATTGACTTTTGTTGGGTAACCGGAAATCATTCTAAAAAAAGCAGCCGATTTTCATCAGCTGCCGATTTTTAGGAATGATTCTTCTCTTCCTTGATCTCCCAATGGATCAGGAAAGTCAGTGCCGCACGAAGTCCGATGATACCGGCTACGGTAACGATCTCCTTCCAGTCTCTGACAATAACGGTCTTAAGGATCTCACTGCACAACTTGAATTCCAGCCCTACAGCAAGCCCCTGCGCCAGGGTGATCTTCATATCCGGCACCCGCCGCACATAATTATAAAACCCTTTCAGACCGGAGAGAATAATAACGATCACTCCGACAAATTCAAAGAACAGTATTGCCACCTGAACAATATTGTTCAGCACGTTTTCCAGGAATTCAATGATAAGCTCTATGTGGAACATGCACAGCCCCCCGCTTTTCTTACACTTCTTTTTTCATTGTAGCGTATCCAAAAAGGGCGTGCAAGATGTATCTTTATCTTTTTATCAGCTATTTTTCTTCTGTTTTCAATAATTCCTGCATAGTATGCCAGCCAAGCACCGCGCATTTTACCCTGGCGGGCATGTGGGCGATATCCTGCAATACGGAGGCTTCCTCCAGTTCGTCCCGCTCTTCCTCGGTGATACTTCCCTTGATCATTTTCAGGAACAGATCTGCCAGATGCAGTGCCTCTTCCTTACTTCTGCCAATGACCAGTTCCAGCATCATGTCCGCAGAAGCCTGGGAGATGGCACAGCCGTCGCCTTCGAAGGCACCGTCAACTACCACACCGTCCTCCACCTTCAGTTCCAGGAAAATATCATCACCACAGCTGGGATTAACGCCCTCCAACACCAGGTTCGCATCCTCCAGCTTGTGCTTGTGATACGGATGCAGGTTGTGCTCCGTCAGGATCTCATTATAAAATGTCTTATTCTCCATAACCCATCTGTCTCCTTATCCCGGCAAGACTTGTTAAAAATGCCTGTATCTCTTCTTCCGTATTGTAGACGCCCAGACTTACTCTGGTGGTGGACAATACTTTCAGATACTGTAACAGCGGCTGGGCACAATGATGTCCCGCCCGGACTGCGATGTGATCTGCATCTAAAACAGATGCCACATCATGGGGATGCACGCCGTCCAGCTTAAATGTCACGATGCCGTGATGATCCTCCGCCTTCTGTGATCCTAAAATATGCACCGCAGGGATCTCCTTCATGCCATCCATCAGCAGCTTCGTCAGCATCGCTTCTCTCTCTTCGATGAAATCAAAGCCGATCTTCTGCACATAACGGATAGCCTCTGCGAGGGCATAAGCACCGGCACCGTTCACCGTACCTGCCTCGAACTTATGAGGCACCTCTGCCCACACGGCTCCTGTACGGCTGACGGAATCGATCATTTCTCCACCGCATAAAAACGGGGGCATCTGCTCTAACAGCTCTCTCTTCGCATATAACACACCGATTCCCATGGGAGCGTACATTTTATGCCCGGAAAATGCCAGGAAATCCACATCCAGATCCTGTACATCCACTGCCATATGGGGCACGCTCTGGGCTCCGTCTGCCACGAAATAAGCACCTGCCTCATGTGCCAGCTGTGCAAAACGCCTGATATCATTTTTGCAGCCCAGCACATTGGATACCTGGGTCATGGCAACGATCTTCGTTCGGTCGCTCAGTGCCTCCTTAAAAGCTTCCTCGGTATATTTTCCGTCTTCGGTGCACTCCAGATACTTCACCACTGCTCCGGTTCTGGCTGCCGCCTGCTGCCAGGGCAGGAGATTGCTGTGATGCTCCATAATGCTCACCAGGATCTCATCTCCCGGTTTCAGTACCAGAGAGCCGAAACTGTACGCCACCAGATTTAAGCCTTCCGTGGCATTGCGGACGAAGATGATCTCCGCCGCTTCCTTCGCATTCAAAAACTCCCTTACCGTCTCTCTGGCTTCTTCGTATTTTTCGGTTGCCGCCTCTCCCAGCTCGTATAATCCGCGCAGGGGATTGGCATTGTATTTTTCATAAAATTCCCGCTCTGCTTCCAGGACACAGACCGGCTTCTGCGAAGTCGCTGCGGTATCCAGATAGATCACTTTCTGATTCTCCAGCAGAGGAAAATCCTTGCGGATCTCGTTGACTGAAATACTCATACTTCCTCCTGTTATCTTACTCTTTACGCTTCCTCTTCTTCCACGGCTCTGCCCAGGAACTTTTGTACCTTTGCCTGTGTGGAAGCGTCAGGGATCTTACGGCAGACCGCATCCACCTTCGCCATCGCCATCATCTCATAGATCTGCTCTCTGTTCATGCCGCGGCTCTCTAAGTAGAACAGCAGCTCATCATCCAGCTTACCGATGGTGGCACCGTGATTGCCTTCCACATCTTCCTCCGCACAGAGGATCAGGGGAATGGTCTGATTCACCACATCATTGGACAATAACAGTACGTCCTCTTTTTCATTGCCTACCGCACCCTTGGCACCCCATTTGAAGTCAATGGTGCCGCGGTATAATTTGAAGGCATGATCTCTTAACACGCCTCCGGCCTGCATATTACTCTGCGTCTTTTTGCCCTCATGCAGAGCCACATAATTCATATCCAGTCTGCCTTCGCCGTCTACGATATAGGCGGTATCCGTGTTCACGCTGCTCTCTCTGCCCTGCAGAGTGGTCTTACATCCAAGGTAGGTATTCTTCCCGCCCAGGATCAGCTGGATGACTTCCAGGGAAGCCTTCTCCTCACACAGGGCACCGATATCATTCATAAAAGTAAAATCACTGCCCAGTCTCTGCACCTGGATCAGCCGGAGCTTCGCGCCTTCTTCCAGATACAGTCTGGTGGATACCGCTGCCTGACCTGACGCCTCCCTGTCGGAAGCAAAGTCCTCGATCACGGTGATCTCACTGTTTTTACCTGCTTTTACCGCTACAGCTCCCGCCTGTAAGCTGTTCTGTGCATAGGCATAATCAAGCAGTAACGGCTGCACCTCTGTCACATCCGCGGGCACCTCATAATGTTTTGCTTTTACTCCCGCTGCGGTAAGCAGACCGTCCATATCTTCCCCCATACCGGAGGCAATCCCTGCAAAATCCGCATTCCAGGGCTTAGATCCTTCGTTTTCAGCGGTCGTTATCTTCTCCGGCAGAGTAACTTTTGCCTCTCCGGCCGCGGGGATCTCTATTTTCTCCAACTGCGTCTCGTTCATGCGAAGCCAGTTCCATGTCTTGGAGGGCAGTCGGTTGATGGTCATATTATATTCTTTTTCCATATTCTGTCCTCCCTTTACCCGATGCTGCCTTTCATCTCCAGGCGGATCAGGTTGTTCATCTCTACCGCATATTCCAACGGCAGCTCCTTCGATACATTGTCCGCGAAGCCGCTGACGATCATGGCTCTGGCGTCCTCCTCGGAGATACCGCGGGACATCAGATAGAACACTGCCTCGTCGCTGATCCTGCCGATTTTCGCCTCATGCCCGATATCGGCATCCTGCGTACGGATATCCATCGCCGGGATAGTATCGGAACGGGACTTGTCGTCCAGCATCAGGGACTGACAGGATACGGCGGATTTACTCTTTGCCGCACTGTTTTTCACTACCACGGAGCTTCGGAACGTACTGATCCCGCCATCCTTGGAGATGGACTTCGTGTTGATATAAGAAGTGGTCTCCGGTGCATTGTGAACCACTTTCGTACCGGTATCCAGATTCTGTCCGGCTCCGGCGAAAGTAATACCGGTAAATTCCGCTCTCGCTCCCTTACCGTTCAGCACGCTCATGGGGTACAGATAGGATACGTGGGATCCGAAGGAACCGGATACCCATTCTATGGTACCGCCTTCTTCCACCAGCGCCCGCTTGGTGTTCAGATTGTACATATTCTTGGACCAGTTCTCAATGGTGGAGTAACGCAGTTTTGCATTTTTCCCCACGAACAGCTCCACACAGCCGGCATGGAGGTTCGCCACATTGTACTTCGGGGCGGAACAGCCTTCGATAAAATGCAGGTATGCCCCCTCGTCCACAATGATCAGGGTATGCTCGAACTGTCCGGCTCCCGGTGCATTCAGTCGAAAATAGGACTGTAAAGGGATCGTCACGGACACTCCGGGGGGAACATATACGAAGGAACCACCGGACCACACAGCACCGTGCAACGCTGCGAATTTGTGATCTCTGGGTGTTACCAGCTTCATGAAATGTTTCCGTACCATATCCGCATATTCCCCGTTCAGGGCACTCTCCATATCGGTATAGACTACGCCCTGGGCTGCCACTTCTTCCCTGACATTGTGATATACCAGCTCGGAATCATATTGTGCCCCCACACCGGCGAGGGACTTCCGCTCCGCCTGTGGGATCCCCAATTTTTCGAAGGTATCCTTGATGTCCTCCGGCACTTCGGACCATTTGGCGCTCATATGGGTATTAGGTTTTACATAGGTTACGATGTCTTCCATGTTCAGACCCTCAATAGAGGGACCCCAGTCGGGAACTTCCATCTCATTATAGATCTGCAGAGACTGTAATCTGAAATTTGCCATCCATGCGGGATCCTTCTTTTTCTCGGAAATCTCCGCCACAATATCGGGAGTCAGTCCCTTTTTAATACGATAGACGTCCTTCTCCTCATTACGGATATCATAAATGCTTCTGTTGACGTCTTCCACGTATGTCTTTTCACGTTCACTCATTCAGATCGTCAACCTCCTTATGCTTCCAGAAAACGCTCGAAACCATGCTCGTTGATCTCATCTACCAGGGAAGCGTCGCCGGATGCCACGATCTTACCATTCACCAATACATGGGTCTTGTCCACATGGAGAGACTCTAAAATTCTGGTGCTGTGGGTGATGATCAACAGCGCACCTTTTTTGTCCTTCTGGTACTCTTCCACGCCCTTGGATACCGTACGTACCGCATCCACATCCAGTCCGGAGTCGGTCTCATCCAAGATTGCCAAAGAGGGTTTTAACATAAGTAACTGTAAGATCTCCGCCTTTTTCTTCTCACCGCCGGAGAATCCCACGTTCAGATCACGGTCCCCATAGGAAGGATCCATCTGCAATACCTCCATAGCCTGCTCCAGCTCCTTTTTGAAGGTCCACAGTTTGATGCGGGAACCACTTCTCTGTTCCACGGCATTACGAATGAAATTCCGAAGCGATACTCCGGGTACCTCCAGGGGATTCTGGAAGGACAGGAAAATACCGTCCTTCGCTCTCTGGTCTGTAGTTTCCTCTAATAATTCCTTCCCTTTGAACAGGATCTCACCACCGGTCACCTCATAACGGGGACTTCCCATGATGGTGTAACCCAATGTGGATTTTCCAGCACCGTTGGGTCCCATGAGGACATGGGTCTCTCCGGGACGAACCTCTAAATCTATTCCATGAAGGATGGGCTTGTCCTCTACACTTACGGACAAGTTACGCACCTGTAATAATTGTTCTGACATATACTTCCTCCTATCTCTAGCGTCCAACTAGGAATTACTATATCATTATATACAAGCATTTGCAAATATGCAACATATAATTCCTACAAAAGTACCGTACATTCTATTCAAATTGTATTACACTTTTTTGTATTACATTTTTTAGTTAGCAGCAACTTACTATAAAGTAAAACACAAGCCATTGCGAGGAGTTCTCTTTTTCTCTCACAATGGCCTTTGCTTTTTCTCTTTTTATGCTTCTTCTCTTTTTATGCTTCTTCTCTATCCAAAAGATTCTTCATGCTCTTGGTGCTGATCCACAGGGTAGATGTATTATGCAACAGAGCGGAAGTGGTGGGAGGAATGATACCTGCCACACCCAATACAATCAGTCCGGTGTTGATCCCTACGATCATGCGATAATTTTTATGGATCCGCTCCATCAGAGAGTTGCTCAATTCCTTCAGAGTAGCTACTTCATGCAGATTGTCCGCACCGATGGTGACATCGGCGATCTCTCTGGCGATCTGTGCGCCCTCGCTGATGGCAATACCAACATCTGCCGCAGACAATGCCGGGGAATCGTTGATGCCGTCACCGATCATAATGACTTTATGACCTGCCTGCTTCTCCTGCTCCACGAACCTTGCTTTGTCCTCCGGCAACACCTCGGAATAATACTCATCCACGCCGACGGTACCCGCAATTGCCCCAGCGATACGATCGCTGTCTCCTGTCATCATGACTACCTTGCGGATTCCGAGACTCTTCAGCTGTCGGATGACCTCCGGAGCCTCTTCTCTGAGAGGATCCTCGATGCAGATCACTGCAGCCAGCTTGCCGTCAATTGCCATATACAGGCGGGAGTATTCCTCAGGCAGCTGATCGAACAGCTCCTGTCTGCCCTCTGGGATCTGTGCCTGCTCATCCTCAAATACGAAATGATAGCTGCCGATGATGATCTTCTTGCCGTCCAGAGTAGAAGAGATTCCATGGGCTACGATATATTCCACTTTGGTATGCAGCTCTTCATGTACCAGCTCCTTGCGGGCTGCTTCCCGCACCACTGCTTTTGCCATGGAATGAGGAAAATGCTCCTCCAGGCAGGCAGCGATCCGAAGCAGTTCCTCTGCGGGTTGTCCGTTAAAGGATACCACATCCGCCACGGTAGGCTGTGCCTTGGTCAGGGTTCCGGTCTTGTCAAATACGATGGTCGTGGCATCTGCCATAGCCTCTAAGTATTTGCCGCCCTTCACCGTGATCTCGTAGGTGCTTGCCTCACGGATCGCAGACAATACCGCTAACGGCATAGACAGCTTCAATGCGCAGGAGAAATCCACCATCAGCACGGATAATGCCTTGGTCACATTCCGTGTGAACAGCCATACCAGACCAGTGCCTAAGAAAGTATAGGGTACCAGCTTATCTGCCAGGTGCTCTGCCTTACCCTCCAGAGAGGATTTCAGCTTCTCGGATTCCTCGATCATGGTCATGATCTTCTCATATTTGCTGGAGCCGCCGTTTTCTTTCACACAGATAGTCAGCTCGCCTTCTTCTACCACAGTTCCGGCATAGACGGTTCCGCCAGGGATTTTTCTCACAGGAACAGACTCGCCGGTGAGCGATGCCTGGTTCACCATGCCTTCTCCGTCCGTCACTGTACCGTCGAAGGGGATCACATTGCCCATGTGGATCCTTACCAGATCTCCTGACTTAATGGACGTGGACGGCACCAGGATCTCCTGTCCATCACTCACAACCCATACCTTGTCAATATTTAAGGACATGCTCCTCGCCAGATCACCGACAGACTTTTTGTGCGTCCACTCTTCCAGGATCTCGCCGATGCCTAACAGGAACATCACAGAGGCTGCGGTGTTGTAATCACCACGCAGCACAGATACACCGATAGCAGTGGCATCCAGTACCGGTACTTCGATCTTGCCCTTCGCCAGAGTCTTCACGCCGTGCCAGAGATATTTGAAAGACTTCACTGTGGTGATCACGGAACGGATATCCATGGGCAAAAACAGCCTGATCCCATAATGCATTACTACTTTATTGATCAGCTGATCCTTATATTTCCGGTTCATCTCTCTGCCGGAATTAGCAAGATAGTTCTCCGGCACTTCCGTACCCTGATACGTAAAATTCTCCAGTGTCTTCAGTGCTTCCTCCCTGGAACCGGTATAGACTACCGTGACATCCAGGGTGCGCTCCTGAATTTTGGCACTGACAATATTCTTCTGTCCGTCCAGATAGTATTGCAGTGTATCTGCCTGCGCAAAGCTCATACGGCTCTGCAGAATGTGAACCCTGAGTCTCCCCTTTATCTCATGCTTGATCACAAATCTCATAATTTATGCCTGCTTTCATGAAGGGATTATTCTTCTGTTGCAGTCTCTGCTGCTTCTGCTTCACCAGCATACTCTTTTGCTGCCTGTGCTGCTCTGTCCTCGTTGATCTGCTGAGCTTCTGCGTAGATATCCTCTGCGTTCTCCTGGATAGTGGTCGCAGTCTTCATGACACACTCCTTTGCACGCAGAACGGCTGCGGTGCAGTTGGTGTACAGCTTCTTCGCATCCTTGCTAGACAAAATCTTGATACCGGCGGTTCCGAACAGAACGCCTGCTGCGAAGATACCGGTTTTTGCTTTATCAATCTTTTTTAAACATTTCAACATAATTCATTTCCTCCTGTGTGAAGTCTTTGGTTTATTCTATTTATGAATGAATATTATAAGCACCTGTTTTTCCTATTTCCAGTTTTTTTCGTTTAATGAGAAATTTTATCATTTATTAAAAATACTAAAGGCCAGTGGATCAAAATCCACTGACCTTCTTGTATTCCTGTAATTTTTCTTTTGCTGCCGGGGTCAGATTCTTAGGCACCTGAATCTGGATCACGACATACTGATCGCCGTGGGCATTTTTATCCTTCATGGATACCACACCCTTGCCTTTCAGACGGATCTTGCTGCCGGACTGCGTACCTTCCTTCACTTTGCACATGACATCGCCGTACAACGTGGGTACACGGATCTCGCCGCCCAGGGCTGCGGTAGTATAGGGGATATTGACCGTGGTATACAGATCCTGTCCTCTACGCTCCCAGCCCGGCTTCTCCTGTACCGTCACCTTCAGATACAGATCGCCGCTCTCACCGCCGGAGTAACCTTCACCGCCCTTACCTTTCAGACGGATACTCTTACCGGTGTCGATACCTGCCGGAATGTGCACCTGCACGGATTCGGACTTGCCGGTAGCCGGATCTCTTAAGGTAAAGGTCTTGTCGCAGCCATGCATTGCTTCGTCAAAACTGATGGTGATGCCGGATTCCACATCTTGACCTTTGCTGCGGTAGTTCGCCCGGCTGCCCCGTCCGGAGCCTTTCTGTCCCTTGAAATACTGACCGAACAGATTGTCAAAAATATCCTCATCCCCGCCGAAGCCACCGAAATCCCCGGTACCGAAACCGCTTCCTCCGGTGCTGTAATGGAACGTGCCGTTGCCAAAGCCGCCGAATCCATCGGTGCCGAAGCCGCCTCCGTTCTTAAACTGCTCCTGATACTGTCTGGCTGCCTCCTCGTTAAATCCCTCCTGGAAAGCAGCAAAACCGTAAGTATCATATAGTTTCTTCTTTTTTTCATCCCCCAGCACATCGTAAGCTTCGTTGACTTCCTTCAGCTTCTCCTCTGCCACAGGGTCTCCTGCATTGGTATCCGGATGGTATTTTTTCGCCAGTTTCCGGTATGCTTTTTTTATCGCTGCGGCGTCCGCTGTCTTGCTGACACCCAGTACTTCATAATAATCTCTTTTTGTTGTCTTCGTCATATTCCCTCCATTCTGCCCAACCGGTGAGCCACACAACCAAGACGTTCTCCATGTAAAAATCAGCCACACAGTTCCCTGCGCGGCTGACCACTTCACATCTCTTTTCAAACAATTGTCTGCTATTGCAGTCGCTTGTTCCTCTTACAGAGATTATATTATCACTACTACTTAGCACTCGCAAGTCCCGAGTGCTAAAAAATATATTAAATAATCATAAAATCCATAAACCGGCTATTACAATTTGCCACCCTTAGAACCGCCAAAGCTTGCGGAATTCAGGATATTGGTGTCAAAGGTAAAGGTCAGTCTCTCCTCGGTGCGGGCTCTCTTCAAAGACAGCTGGATCATACGGTCCAGAAGCTCTTTGTAAGGAACTCCTACCGGCTCCCACAGATAAAATGCCAGAGATCCCGGGATGGTATTGATCTCGTTAAAATACAGCTTACCGTTGTCCTCATCGATCATAAAGTCGATACGGGACACACCGTTACAGCCCAGTGCTTTAAAGGATCTGACTGCCAGCTCCCGGACTTCCTCTCTCTTCTCCGGAGACAGTTCTGCCGGAATTTTGCGGGATACGCTCGCCATGCCCTTGGAGCCGCTGCCCTTGGCATTGCTGACGTATTTATCTTCATAGCTTAAGATATCTTTGGTGTGCAGGGGTTCTTCGCACTCGGAAGCAATAGCGTCATTCTCATCTCCCAGTACCGAGCAGTTGATCTCACGTAAATTAGTGATGGCGTGCTCCACCAGCACTTTGGTCGCATACTTGAACGCATCGTCGACAGAGTGAGTCAGTTCCACACGATTTTTAGCCACACTGATGCCTACGCTGGAGCCTAAGTTGACCGGTTTTACGATCACCGGATATCCCAGTCCTTTTTCCACTTTGTCGAGCAGAGTCTCTATCTGTGCATAATCCGACAGCGTATACAGCTGTGCATCCAGTACCGGGACATCACACTCCTTTAATACAGCTTTCATAATGTATTTGTCCATGCCGATGGCGGATGCGGTCACATCACAGCCCACGAAGGGGATTCCCATGGTCTTCAGATAACCCTGGAAAGCACCGTCCTCTACGTTGGTACCGTGAACTACGGGGAAAGCCACGTCGATCTCTACCGGTTTCTTCCCACCGAACAGTTTCACCGGGAATGGCGTCAGGAATACCTTTCCATCCTCATTGGTCATGATCACTCTCTGGGACTTTTTCAACAGGTCGTCGATATTTTTATAGGATTCAATCTTGCCGATCTCCTCACCGATGTACATTTCATTACGCTTGGTCATATAGACCGGGATCACTTCGTATTTGTCTGTGTCCATGCTCATGACAGCCTGGATGCCGGAGATCACAGATACCTCGTGTTCTACACTCTTTCCGCCAAACAGCATTGCTACTCTTGTCTTCATTTATTTTCCCTCCTGAATTTTACTACTCTCTGTCAACTATCCGGAACCACTTTCGCGAAATTGCCTCTGAGTCGTCTAATAGTTATCCGTCAGGTCATTCTCTAATAAAATATACTTATGTCCCTGCCCTTTGATGGCATAGGCGTAAGATACAGCTTCCTCCAGCTTGTCGAATACCAGGCATTTCTCTTCCGGGAATCCCTTCTCCAACACGCCCTCCCTGATGGGCTCGGTGTGCCGTCTGCCCACTAACAGAATGTAATCGCAGCAATCCGCTGCGTAGTTACCGAATTTATGATTGTATTCTGCTTCCTTGTCACCCAGCTCTACCATGCCCGGCGTGATCAGGATCCGGATACCGTCAAACATAGCCAGTGTCTCGACCGCAGCCTTAGAACCTACAGGGTTGGAATTATAAGCATCGTCAATAATGGTCACGAGACCGTGCTCCCGCATCTGCATACGATGGGGCACCGGCTCGATCCGGCGTACCGGGATCCGCAGTTCCTGCAGCGCCATGCCCATTTTATGAGCAACTGCGATAGCCCCCACCACATTGATGACATTGTGGGCACCGATGAGACGCATCTGGAATCTCTCGCTCTCGCCGTCCGGGGTCACTACCGTGAACTCCGTACCTAACTGGGATACCTTCACATCTTTGGCACAGTATCCTGTCCCTTCCGTCTCAGAATAATAGAAGATCTTCTCCGGGGTCTGATCATACGCGGGAGAAGCTGCCTGCTGCTGAATATAATCGTTGTCACCGTTCAAGAACAGCATGCCGCCTTCCGGCAGGGCATCCGCCAGCTCGAACTTCGTCTTCTGAATATTCTCCATGTTAAAAAAGGTCTCTAAATGCTGCGGTCCGATAGATGTGATCACACCGTGATCGGGATGCACCATATCGCAGATCTCCTTGATATCGCCCACATGGCGGGCACCCATCTCACAGACGAAGATCTCTGTGGTGGGCTTCAGGGAGCCTCGGATGGTCCGCACCACTCCCATCGGAGTATTAAAGCTCTCCGGAGTCACCAGCACATTATATTTTTCCTGTAAAAGTGTCTGCAAATAGAACTTTACGCTGGTCTTGCCGTAGCTGCCGGTCACACCGATGACGGTAAGTCCCGGGACGCTTTTCAGCTTTCTCACAGCATCATTGATATAATGCTGATTGATCCCCGCCTCCATGGGATGATTGATGACATTAGCCACAATATCCAGAAACAGATTCACAGATACCAGGATCAGGCACAGTCCCGGGATCCGCTTCATTCCGCCCAATCCACACACCAGAGCGAATACCGCAGCCGTAAGGATCAGCTCCGTAGCGAGCAATCTCTTGACCCGGGCGGTATACACCAGCTTTTTCTTCGTGTTCATCCGCTTCATGGCACGATATACCACGATGATCACGAGCAGTACCAGATACTCGAAGATTTCAAGGGCAAGGTATGGGAACACACAGGTCACAATGCCCAGTGCCAGACCAAAATAGAGAATCCATTGCAGCCGGAACTTCTTCTTCAGCCAGTGAAGGTGTTCTTTATTCTTATAGCCGTTCTGCTGGAACATATGAATATTATACCTCATGGTATAAAAATATGCCGGAACAGCAAGCACGACCGCTATCAGCACACGTATGATCATTTCAGATATGCCTCCATAATTCCCCGGAACTGTGCCGGCTTCTCAAGGAAAGAAAAATGACCGGTTCCCGGGATCACTGCCAGGCCGCAGTTGGGTATCTTCTCTTCCATAATATGTGCATCCCGGATAGGAGTTGCCGTATCCTGATCTCCCCAGATCAGCAGTACTTCCTGACGGATCTTTGGAAGCAGCTCCGTCAGATCCTCATTCACCGCCTTCACCATACACTGACGCATCATGGGTGTCGCATTGCGGTAGTCTGCCGATCCCTGTCGGCTCCTCCAGTCATCGATCACCTCCGGGAACATGGCATAGATCAGCTTCATGTTCAGGAATTTCTTCAAAATCTTGTACTTGCGGATCTTCCATTTCTGTGCAGTAGTCCGCACCGGCAGGACACCGGCACTGTCGATCAGGATAATATTCGTGATCTCAAAAGGGATGCTCTCTCTGGCTGCCAGCTTGATGATCACACGTCCACCGTAGGAATGCCCGATGAGGGTGGCCTGCTTTACCTGCATTACTTCCATAAATCTGCAGAAAAAGTCCGCAAATCCGTCCACATCCCAGGGTTCCTTCGGTTCATCGCTGCCGCCGAAGCCCGGGAAATCGAACTGGATCACACGGTACCTGCTACCGTCAATCACACCGGCTACGGAATCATACACTCCCAGATCCGTACCCCAGCCCTGTAAGATCACGACTGTCTTATCGCCGGTACCGGTTGTTTTATAACATATATTATATCCGTCTACTACTATATTCATTGAAAACCTCAATTTTAAGTTACACTGTTACAAATTTTTATTATAAGCGGAAAGTATCACAATATCAACCAAAAGCTTCTTTTCCTAATTTTATGCCATAGTTTTCATAAGCGAATTTACTGTTTCTTTCCAGCCAGCTATCAAACGAAATATATTCTTTTTCATAAGAAACACGATTTTCACTAATCAGCAAATTAACCTTACTCATTACCTCCTGAATATCTATCTTAAATTGTGCCTTCCCCTCTTTTTCCTTCTTGAGTTGGTAAAATAGAATATTCATCAAGGTTTGCAATGCCGAAAAACTACCGGCTACCTTGATCATAGCGTACAGACCATCTCGATAGCCCGTATCAATCCCTGATGTATTATCTCTTGCATAGCAATTATGAATCGCATCCACGACTGCCTGGTAATTATGACCGGCACCGGGATAGCTTTCAATACGGCAGCTGCCAACACCTGAAAGCAACGCTAAATATGCCATTCTATTACCTGCAACATATTTTTTATTGATAATATTCACCATTGCTTCCGCCTGATCCACTAATTTATCATATACGGTTCCCATTTGCTTTTCTCCTATCTCATAATAGATATTGTGTAACCAACACCGTCACTTATACCTGACAATTCATTCGATCCACTTGATACAGCATCACTGATTATATCATGTAAAGGCTTTTGTGTCACTTCAACTTCACCACTTAATAGTCTTCCGCCAGACACAAATTGATCCATGTAAGCACTCCAGCTATTGACAGATGGCATGGAAATATTTGTTCCGTTTAATGGAACTTTTGTAGTAATCATATATGCACCATCTGCTGAATTTAATGGCACACCGGATAACACTTCCTGTCCGAATCTTTCATAATCCGATATCTTAAATACCCCACCTTCATATGAACAAATATCACCATATTTATCTGCATACTCACTTAATTTGCTAATTGGTACCGAGAAAATGCCGCCACCTGATTCTAAGCTTGTATTAACATCTCCAAAGTTTCCTCCAAAGCTAAGAATATTTGCTCCATTTACTTCAGCATTTTGAAATGTCACAAGTTTCAATTCCACTGGATTTCTGCTTAGTTCATCAGCAACTTCCTGCAGATTTGTACATTTTAGTAAATGCTCATTATCAGGGCAAAGACTTTTAACATATTGAACTATCGCATCATCGCTAATAAATTCATCTGCTCTTGGCAATAACTCACTATGTTCTATACCTGCATATACCTTAGTACCTGCAGATTTTGATAATTTTAATTCAAGGATATCATCCAGGCTATATTTATCGGTATCAAACAGTCCTTCGTCATATCTACGCTTGTATTCAGTAATTGTATCTATTCCATTTAATTTATTTTCTGTTAATTTGAGCGCAGTTACATCTTTATCACTAACAATATCTTTGAGCATCTGCTGTTCGTCAGAACTTAATTTATCCCAGCCATTGCCCCAGGCATCTCTTGCCTCTTTCGTAATATCATACTGTTTGTCGGATTCTAATCTGGAAATATATTTATCAATAACCTCCTCGGAATACCCGGAATCTTTCCCTATTTGCCGCAATGCCTCTGTAGCTTCTTCATTGGCCTTGATCGGATCTGCCTTTTTGACATTAGAAATTGCTTCCTTTGTCGCTTGTAACCGGTCTTCATCTATAAAGCTTTTTGATTTTTTAGCTGTTGCACTTACTACTTCATCTGCATTTTTCCCAGAGGTTTTTGCAACAAATGCCAAATCATCTGTGTGCTTCAATACATCTCCAGCCTCGCCAATAAGCCCATGTGTATCCAATGCAAGTCCAAATCCATCCAGGGCAAGTGCTCCCCAGTCTCCTTCCTTGATATCATACGAGCAATCTCTAATTCCTGTGACAACACCAAACGCATCGCCAAATCCCGGTACCAGAGAAACTCCCAGGTTTAAAGCAGCAGCAAGTTTCGAATCACCTCCATATGGGCTATAATTTCCCCATATAAAATCGTATGCCGCCTTTCTACCGGTTTCCGTGAAGGTTGCTCCAAGCGCTGCCGCTCCAAAGCTGGTTGCTGCTGCGGCGGCTACGACTGCCGTACCAAGTCCAAATGTCAGACAGCCAACAGCTACAGCCGCTGCTAAAGTAAGAGAGAATCCCAGAACAGTCTGCCAACCATAGTTTTGCATAAGTCCCGACAGCGTGCTGCCTGACTCGGTCCAACCGCCATCATCAGCAAATGCAATCAATGGTGAAGCCGTCATAACCATTACTATCTGTACAGAAATGACAGATAATACAAAGATTGCTGCCACGGTTGGTTTATTCACCTTAATAATTCCAAGCTTGATAAAGGACAGAAGGATAACAACAATCGATATTGTTAATCTGACCCAGAAATTAAAATCCAGCACAAACCAGAGTATCGCATTAAGAATGGAACACAAAATCAATCCTATACTGATACCAAATAGTCTGAGTTGATATTCTCCAAATAACGGAGCCCGGCTTTTACCGCTCATCACCTTTTTATACCGGGTACTTGAATGAAATATCATCAGAAATGGGGCTATTGCACCATCTTCGCATTTCATACAGGAGAACAAAATCATGACAGCAAGTAAAAAAACAGTAAACGGATTGAATACCACCATGTTCAAAACGGATGCTATTGCCAGACCTGTCCATACATAATAACTCATCCCTCTCGGAACGGCAGCTGTGTAATGCTTGATGTTCTTCCCAAAAGAAAATACATGCGATATATTTGTTTTGACTTTTCCGGAAACTATGTCACCGACGATCGTTCTTAAAGCAATTGCCAACAGGTAATACAATAATGCCGTAATCGTAACCGTGTTAACTGTTCCGGCAAATGTCGGCATTCCGGTCACGGATGAAGTCTGTGCAACACCCGCCAGCAAATAGGCCGTAGTCTTTCCAAAAACAGCTCTTATATTAATGTTAAATGTATCATTCAGGTAACATAATGCATAAAGATTCCATATAAGTGTAAGAACAGACATCAATACACATAAGCCGACTCTTTTCAGTATATTTTTCCAGTTGGTAAAGCTCTTGAAAAAATTGACAAACATCATTTTTATGAAACCGAACAATCCTTTGGGAAATGTTTCATTTCTTGTCAATTTCAAAAAACTCAGTCGCGTGTAGTATTCTGGATCCTCTATTTTTCCATCTTTTGTTTCCGGCTTATTGTCATGCTCTTTATTGGCACGACAATGACTATCGATATATCTTACGATTACTTCCTTCAGTTGATCATTGCTATATTTTTCAATATGAATTACACTGTGATGATCATCTAAGGATATCTCTTCAAGCTGTTTTTTTCCAATATGGATCAACTCATCTGCTTCATATTTTTTACCGCTTATATTCTCAATGCACTGCAGAAAAACCTGGTTCACAGGTTCCACTTCCAAATGAATACTACGCCCTTGTTCTGAAAAAATCTTGTTGGCATTCTTCAATTTAAATTGCTTATTTGTATCTTTTTTCTCTATTTCGCTGCTAAAGTAATCATAAACAATTCCGATATCCGAATCTGCCACTAAAACAGCCCTGTCTTTTACCGCATCCTGCTGCATAGCAAGATACATTCCATCCAATTTGGTAACAAATATTCCCTTCTGATCCGAATAAGACGCCTTTTTTATCGTAACAATATTTGAACTTTGTGACCATGCATTTATAAATGTATATATAACCCCATTGATAGTGGTTTCGTTGCCATTTCGAACCAGTGTCCCATGCTTTATAGCCAGATTGATAAGTTGTTCCAGCTCTGTCTCATTCGGTTTTGCATAAAGTAACGGTGCATTCACAAAGCCCGTGGCATGCGCACAATTGGTTTTTCTCATAAAATACTTAAATACTAAAATAAATTCGTTTAAAGATAATTCATTTATTACTGCCGGTTTTTCCTTTTTCATAATGTTTGCCTACTCCACAATATTTTGGGGTACGATCGTAAGACCGTACTTTCCTCCAAGCCAATAACTATCTTTTACCTTTATCAGACACTTTATTTCATTATCCGACAAACCATTCTCTTCTTTTAAATACAATCCCTGAAGTTCTGACTGCAGACCATCCTCTGCATAGTTAAGGATGAGTACCCCATCATATTCCGTCGTGATCCACAGATAACCATCCTCATCCAGAAAAAGCTGTCTTACTTTTTCTCCCGGGACCCCGTTCTCACTGAAAAATGTAGCTGTGATCTTGTATTCTCCGTTTATCTTTTGGACAAGTGCCAGTCCACCATCATCCATGTATCCGGTTCCAACCAGCATTTTTTCATCTCCGAGATATTGCAACGAGGTAACATATGCATGGGGAAGTCCGTCTGCGACAGTAATAAATTGAGTGCCGTCATTATCCCAAATACTAATTCCTCCGTTTTTATGATCCAGATAGGATGCGAACCACAGGCTGTGCCCCGTGCTCTTTATTACATTGACAGAATCACTGCATAATCCGTTAGAGGAGTTATATATACTTTCTACCTTCCATCCCGACGGACTTCGTATTAAGCTTGCAGCGCCATGATAAGTTCCGATCCAGAGTCTTTCTCCATCCCATTCCACAGTATTCACGCGGCCTTTGGGAATATCCGGATAACTAAATTCCAGTCTGTCACCGTCTCCATTCTCCTGAATCCCTGTCAATCCATCTTCCTGTCCGATCCACACGGTTCCGTCAGAACTTTTTGTTATTCCGGCGGAATAGATAAGATTCAGCCCTCCATAATATTTTATTTCTTCTCTTGTATCTGCATTATATACATATACCCCATCGTTGCACCCTACCCATACATTCTCACCATCATAATAAAGTGCTGAAATTTCTTCGCCGGATCTCAGGATCGTAAAATCTTCCTTCCAGGGAACATTCTCATCCTGCTTTTCCACAATTTTCCGGGAAATAATAAATGCCATTAGGATAAATAAAGCAAACAGGAAATATAAACTATATGTAAGGAAACGTCTTCGCCGCATTTTACTCCCTCACATCCATTCTGATCTGCCGACATCCCAGAAAATCTGCTTCCATCTTACTGTGTGTTACATACAATATCGTTTTCCTGTCCTTATAGTTTTGGACCAGATACTCCAGATTTTTCAGTTTTGTCTTTTCATCGATATTGGACAAGGGCTCGTCTAATAGCAAGATTCCCTTATCTGCTGCCAATGCTCTGGCCAGTGCAACTCTTTTGGCCTGTCCACCGGAGATTTCTTCCGGAAATCTCTTTTCCAATCCACCGATTTCCAAAGCATCCATCAGTTCATAAATAACGTTTTTATCTTTTTTTGCCATTCCATACGCGATATTTTTCCACACCGGCATATGATTCCACAATACCGGCTCCTGATATACCAATGCTATATTTCTTTTATTGGGAGGAATCCGTTCATCCATGAAAATACCGTTGAGGCAGACACTTCCGCTATCCGCATTCTCCAGTCCTGCCAGAATTCTGATAAAGGTACTTTTCCCGCATCCGCTTTCTCCCAATAGCACCACCATTTCTCCTTCGTTTACAGAAAGAGAAAAATTCTTAAGCACTTCCTGTGAATACCGCTTACATAAATTCGTCACTTCAATCGCTTTTTGCATGGTGTCCCCCATATCTTTTTCTTATAAAACATACCGGAATCACTTCCAGCAAAAACAGAAACAGCGTTACCCACAGGCAAAATCCCGACACATATTCCGATGCGCCATAATGCAGATAATTATATATCTTTACCGAAACAGTCTCTGCTCCGGGTGGCATCAACACAAGCATGATTCCCTCTTCACCAAAGGACAAAAAGAAAACTAATAGGAATGAGCTCAATATTCCCGGCAAAAGCATCCCCAGTTCCAAAAGCGTTTTTTCATACCGGTTTTGTTCATATAAAACCGCTAATTCAATACTTTTTCTATCTATGCGCTTCATCGTACTCACTAAAATGATAAGAGCAATCGGCATATAATGTATTGCACACCCCAGTGCCGGCATAAGTAATGATGTGCTCAGCCAATGAGCCCAGGAACCGTTGACAACATTTAATAGTCCCATCGCCTGCAGCGATCCCGGTATCGCCATACTTCCCAACATGATCATCCAGATCAGTCCATTTTCGCAGTTTGCCAGAAAAACGGCTGCAGGTATCACACAAAGGACTGCTATAAGAGCTGCCAGAGAAGCTATGATCAATGTCACACCTGCCTGCTCATAAATCATATCAAATGATTTCCAAATATTCTGCATTCCTTCGGATGTAATTGTAAAAGTTATTACCGGAAGCAGTACCTGACAGACCAGAAGTCCAAACGAAACATTCATAATTCCTTGTAACCACACAGGATATTTACATTTCACAAAGCTTTCACTTCTCTGCGGTTTATTCAATTTTCTGATTGCCTGTTGCACAAATGCTAATGGCAAAAGTAGCAGGATCAACAGGGGAAATGACATTGCATACGCATTTGCACTGCTGCCTGTCCTTCCATATGCAGAATATAAATCCAGTACATAGGTATTATATTGAAACATGGACGGCACGGAGAAATCTGTTACCGATAGTATAAATACTGCTGCAAATGCCGCTACAATATATGGCAGAATTTCAGGGAGTATATTTTTCCACAATACTTTAGAAGACTTCTGATATACCATTGCCATTTCTTCAGACTGCCTGTTGCACATTTCAAGAGCAGAAAGAATCAATAATGTGGTAATAGGAAGGTACGTCATGGTTTCCACGAAAAGGCAGGCTCCAAAGCCTTGTGCTGAATATTTTAAAATGCCGGGACGGATGAAAGATAACACTCTGATCAGATACATCCACGATAATGCATAGATATAATATGGCACAGGCATCAGCAAAACGAAAAAATATCTGTACCACCTGTCTGACAACCATCCCTTATGAATGTAATTGGCAGCCAGACCTCCTAATACACAGGTCAGGAGTGCAGCAAGTCCTCCGAGTTTTACGCTGTTTAGCAAAAGACCTATCTGTCTGGCATCCGGCAGCCTGATCTGTTCAACAGTCTCCCTCCATGAAAAAAAGAGAGGGAGCCATACCATGATGATGTATGGAAGTATACTCATTCCCTTAAAAAACCTTTTACAATCTCTCATGCGTTGCTCCCTCGTGAAGCTCTTATTTATTGCGCTCTGCTAAAAATAGTCTCCATATCTTTGCTTGCGATATCCAGATACTCGTAAATATCTTCGAGATTAAGATTCATTCCTTTAATGCCACTATCTGACACAGCATCTCTGCAGCTTACATCAAAGAATCCCATGTCTACCAGCTTTCTCTCTACTTTTTCAGATAGAACAAAGTCCATAAATGCTTCTGCGTTTTTTTGATCCGGTGCTCCCTTAATAATAGCGGCAGTGCTGGGTGTCATCAATGTGCCCATTCCTTCTTCATCCTGATCCGGGAATACCATTACCACCGGTGCTCCGTCTTCTATTGCTTCTTTGGCATCATCCGTATCTGTGAACCCGATTGCCACCTGTCCTGTGGCTGCCATATCTTTGGTCACAGAGTTTCCATCCACTACCTGTACCCCTTTGTCAGCAATACTTTGAAAATATTCTCTCGCCTGTGCTTCTCCTAATTGTGCATAGATTGCCGCCGCCATAGTTCTGGTCGTTCCAAACATAGGGTATGCTATTGCTAATTGGCTTCCTTCATATTTATCATTCGCAAAATCATAAATACTATCGGGATATTCCTGTTCTGTCAATAAGTCCGTATTGACCAGAAATACTCTTGCCCGTCCTCCCATAGCCGTCCAGGTTCCGTCTGCAGCTTTATAATATTCCGGAATCGTATCTGCCTCTGCCGGAACATAGGCTTGCAGCATTCCTTTTTTCTCCAGATCAATCGTTTGAATAAACTCATTATTCCAGAATACGTCACACACCGGTTTCTCCGCTTCTGCAATGATCCGGTTGGTCAATCCTGTGGTTTTATTGGATTCCGTATCATAAACCGCCTTTACTGTAATACCGGTCTCTTCTTCAAACATTTCGAATATCTCATCTGCATATACCTGGTCAACTGCTGTATACACTACTACTTCATCCTGTTTTTTACCGCAGCCGGCCATACTTAACATAAGTATCATACCTATATTAAGTAAGAGCCATTTTTTCATTTGTTTCATTTTCAATTTTCACTCTCCCGGATATACATATAGACCAGCCAGAGGCCGGTCTATATCCATTTTGACTGTATCTTAAATGTACTTATCTATTAACTTATCAATTACAGGCAGCTTTACAGTTCCCTGGTTTAACGCTTTATAGATAAGTGCAGCAAATACTAAATCTTTCAGAAAGCTGATTATCTGAGAAATCACGCTAAAAATATTGTCAATAATTGAAAAACGAATACTGTTACCAAAGAAATTAAAGAATACATTGAAAACTCCGGTAATCACATCCACAGCATCCGGAATCAGACCAATTAAAAGAGACAGGAAGCTGAAACATGCCAGTGTTGCAACTGCTTTCACTGCGGTCTTCTTAAGCCATTCATTGGATTCCATGAGAAGCACATATCCTGCCAACAGGGTAATTGCTATATATCCTCCGAATAATGCTGCCACATATAAAAATGCACCAAAAATCCCAACGGAAACTCCTAATTTTGTCTTCTCCATTTTACTGTTCCTCCTCTATTTTGGTACCGCACTTTGCACAGAAAGCTGCGCCGTCGTTGATTACTTCACCACAATTGGGACATTTCTTCTCCACCACATTCTGTTCCGTGGCTTCCACAGATTCCGTCACCGGTACCGGCATCGCAGTACCACAGGTAGCACAGAAAGCAGCTGTCTTGGAATTCTCTGCGCCACAGTTAGGGCACTTAACTACACCCTTAATTTCAACGATCTGCTGTTCATAAGCCTTGATCTTCTCCATTGCCTCTTTAATAACTGCAATCTGCGCTTCGTAATCTTCTTCCGAATCTTCAGAATGATTCTCGAAATACTTTTTTCCAATTTCAGAATAAGCTGTTTTTATCTTATTTTCCTCATCTGAAATATTGGAATTGATTTTAGCTATATCCGCCAGTTCCTTTGTCTTGGCAATAGCCTCCTGCCCTGCTGAAGAAATCTTTTTTCCAAAATCATCAAAAAAACCCATTTTGTACCTCCTCATATTTTGTTAATAACTGTAACTATATTAACTCTTTTGTATAAAAAAAGCAATGGAATAAGATTTTAACCTCTTTCGTATTCTTCGCCCCCTCCCCGGTCCACTTCGGTATTGGCATCTCTCATGTACCCAGTGTAGCGTATTGGAGGTTCTCCTGTTTCAGTCAAACTTTACATAACCGTATTGGTACCCATCTCATCTTATACGCAAAATGCCACAGATCTTGATCCATGGCATTTTGTGTGTTTCCTATTCTGTTTTATCATCCGTATCGAGACCTTCCATCAGAATACGGTTCCACTCCGCATTATTACTTTCCAGTTCTTTCTTCTGCATAATACGATTGCGGTCACTTAAGATCGCCAGCATTTCATCCGCGATCTCCTCCGGCGGCAGATCAGAATAATGACACAGATAACCGATCATACGGCTCGCCGTAAAATCCGTATTCAGATTCTTCGTCACCAGATCACAGAAAGATTCCGGATAACCGCGGAATATGAGCATTTTATATAATTGCATACTTTGGGGAGATCTTGGTTTCATTCTGCCTTTACCCTTTCCATCCTATACTTAATATCAATTTCATAACAATTCATTAATCATTTTTTCAACTGCTGCGATATAATCGTCCATTTGTTTTCTCTTATAGACACATATATATGATGGATGATGAATTGGAACATAATAGGTTCCATTACATTCTGTATAATGATATTCGAAATCATTCCACTTTTCAAAATCTAAATGTAAATGCCTTGCGACAGAAGAATAAACTTTTTCTCCCAACAAAAATACAATTTTAGGTGACATCGCATTAATTTCACTTACTAAATTGTCAAAACATTTATCCATTTCTTTTTTGCTGGGATAACGCAATTTCTGTTGTTCCGTAAGCGGAAGACACTTTACCAGATTGGTTTTATAAGTACTCACTTCATTACACATCTCTTCTATCTTTTGTATCAGTTTTCCAGTATTTGTCTGCTCTGATAAAGGTGTTTCCTCTTCAGATGTAATTTTTTTAGCAGACAGTCCAACCCAAAAAACCTGACACGGTCTTTCCGAATCCAACAATGGTCTTTGATTATTGCATAATCCGCATTTACTACACATCCGTATATCTTCAAGCATTTCCTTCCCCTATCTCTTGTGTTTTGATAATATATTGGTTCAAAATTTCATCTGAAACTTCGCTATAGTTACCAAAATCAAAGTTAAATTGGTTTCTTCCCTTGAATTTACTTATTATGTCATTAAATTCACATTCATGGACAATTCCCTTCTCAGACACAATGTCATTATACAACTTTGTTCCATGATATGGTCTGAATTGAAAAACACTCGTCCTAAAATTGCCCTCTGTTGTCTGTGAAATATTGCTAATTTTTCTTGCCAGTTCGTATGTTTGTTGGAAATCATATTCTGTCTCTTGTGGAAAACCATAAATGAAATATCCTTTTAAGTCAATACCCTCCTGCAAAATTTTTTGAGCCACTTCTATAACATCTCCTGTACTTCCTACTTTATTGATCTTTTTTCTCATAGATTCTGATCCGGATTCTATGCCCATAAATAGTTCTCTGCAATTAGCCCCTTTCAGTTTTTCTATATCATCTAAATTTGGCTTTAAAGAAAGCACATGCGCCATTCCTCTCCAACTCAATTGCGGATATTCTGAAAATACATGTATTGCCTGTTTTATACGCTGTTTATTGCTCAGAAATAAATCATCCAAAACCCTGATACTTTTCACCTCCGGATACATCTTTAATATATCGTTGATTTCATTGACAATGCTTTGTTCTGATCTAATTCTGACAGGAATCCCTCCGTTCACACTTCTTGCCCCTCCGCAAAAAGCACAGTTGTAAATGCATCCTCTCGATGTTACCATTGCTATTTCTCTTTCGCCATAATGATTTTTTATTATTTCATCGTGGAAAAATTTTCTATTCAATACAATATCCGAAATATCTCTTGGAAAAAATTCTGATTCTGCATTTACTCTAAAAACTTTTATATTTTCAATTTTTTTAATTGGTTCTACCTTTTTGTTATCTAAAATAATTGTTGGAATAATATATTCGCCATCACCTATAATAATATTCATTCTGTTCTTAAGATTCCATTTTACAATTTCCTCATAAATGCTGCCCACTACCGGTCCACCAATAAACCACTCACATTTCACCTTGGTCTGTTCGCAAATATCCTTTACCAATTTATAGTTTTGGGTAAAAATATTTATTCCGACATAATCCGGCTGTTTCTCCTCTATATATTTAACAATATCTTCTACCGACTTTCTTTGTTTCACAGCATCCAGTATTTCAACCTGAATCCCGGCCTTCTCTACATATGTAGCTATATATCCAAGTCCAAGCGGTGAAAGATAGTTTTCTCCTTCTGCGGCAGCATCCCAAAATATAGGGGAATTAATAAGAATACATTTTTTCATTTCCTTTTCACCTCTTTTACAATATGTTCAACGATAGTATCTACATTTTTATCCAATTCGGTACAGTTATTTATTTCCAAAACCGATATTCCATTTTTCTTCAATATTTCTATTCCTTTTTCCATATAATACAATTCTTCATCCGATCGATTATTCTTTTCAAACCTTGTTAGTTCAGCACGAGCAGATAATCTTTTCTGAAGAGTCCCCACATCAGCCATAATCGTAACTTGAAGATCCGGACGTATTATCAGTGCGTTTAAATCCATTATATAATCAGCATTCACTCCATCCATTCTTTGCAATATCAATGATGATAAAATATAACGGTCTGTAATGACAATGTTGCCATCATAAAGCATAGGTTCAATTTCATTTTTAATATGTTCATATCGATCTGCCGTTACCATACATGCAATGCTTAGTCCCTTGTATCCTTCTGCATATTTTCGCACAAATTCTCCCAATATAGAATTTGTCGGCTCCCTGGTCACTTTCACTTTATAGCCCATCAAACCCAGTTTTTCTGCTATTGCATTAATGACTGTAGTCTTTCCACTGCCATTAGGTCCATCTACCGCCACAAAATAACCAGTATTGTTCGTTCTGCTTTGCATTCAATTTTCCTCCTTCGTTAATGTACTTATATAATATTTATGGCTGAATATCTGTAATTCTTACAAATATTGCTTCCGGTCAAATAAAGTCATTTTTTAATAAAAGTTGGGATTAAAAACTCGAATCATACATATATAAGAATTAATTAGATGCATAAAAAAACTTCTATGCTTTATATCCACAATAGCATAGAAGTTCTTTGATTGCAATTACATTTATTGGCAAATTATGCCTTCTTAATATGGAAGATCACGCCGCTCTTGGGGTAGATCCACTCGTCCTTGATCGCAATGTCATAGAGTCCGGCTCTCTGGATGCAGGCTCCGACATTGGCAGTGCTTTCCTTATTGAGATAGGAATACATAGTGACATCCATTCCGTTCTTGTATTTCAGCTTGATATGGGGTTCCTTGGTCGGATCCACCAGAGTCACCTCGAAAATAGAGTTCCATACCCGGGGCATCTTGAAATAGATGCTGACCAGATGCTCCCCGCTTGCCTCGTTCCGGTCAAAATCCAGCTTGAATTTCAGGATAAATCCGTTGCTCTTTCGCTCTACTTCGAACTGCGCTTCGTCGTCATTATCTCCGCTGTTGTCAATTCGCAAGATCGGCATGAACAGGTCATTGATCACATCCCGGACCTTGTCCGCGGGAATACTGTTGATGAAGTCCACGGCTTCCGGTTCCACCACCAGATCCTCATTGAAAATGCTCTTGGTGAAATCCGCATCCTGTCCGGTCTCCAGCAATCCACCGTCCAGACTCTTTTTATCATAGGCGAAACCGAGTCTGATCACATCGCCCGTGTAGTTCTCGTCTGTTCCTCCCAGACACTTTACGCTGAACTTCAATTCCTCATCGATCAGGTAATACTTTCCGTCTGTGGCTCCGGGGAATCCGGCTTTTACATATTCCTCTGTCAGATTCGGCTCCAGATTGATCGTGTAATCGAACATTTTCCGGATCCTGGCGCCTCTTGCCCTGTCAAAATATTTCTCCATATTGGTAGAAAGCATATCCACCGCATCTTCATCCTTTATCATGGAGGTAATGGTGGATTTCAGGAAAGTCTTTTTATCTTCATCGCTGAAAGAATCCAGGATCTCCGGCTCTCCCATCAGCGTCTTGGTGATCTGCTGGGAGGTCTCTCTGGCGTAGGCATCCTGGGTCAGCTTGTTGTTCAGTATATCGAATAACAGAAATGCCGCCAGCACACCGATGAGATTCCCCACAATATTGTCGATCAAGTCATCCAAGGTGTAACCGTTCTTCAGTGCCAGATAGGTATATCCCACAAATACCAGCAATAGTGCGATTAGCACCAGTACCATAGTAGCGGACAAGGTGTCCATCACACTTTTTTTCTTCTTTTGTTTCTGATTATCCATGAATTTCCTCCCTCGTAAATACGCCCTCATAGATTGCGGGCTTCCGCATGTAATATGCCCAGAACCGGTCACCATAGTCATAATGCCACCATTCCGACGGCAGATTGGTAAATCCCGCATCTATCATAACACAATAAAGCAGACGGCGGTTTTCACGGACCTGTTCGTCCTCTGCCCCCTGTACATGCTCCGCGGTCTCATAATACGCTGCGTAGGTCTTATCCGTAAAAGCATCGAATCCACATCCCATGGGAAGCTCTCTGCCCTCCGGATCCAGGATCGTTAAGTCAATGGCTCCTCCGGTGGTATGGGCGGGAGGCACCTTTGTATCCGGTACCGGATCCGAGACAAATTTGCAGATCGCAGCCCTCCTTTTTGCCTCCGGCAGCTCTTCTAAATGAAAATCCCGGATGATGTCCACAGAATATTTTTCAAACAATTCATGCTGCAAGGCAAAGGGGCGCCAGGCATCCCAGATACGGAACCGGTAACCGTCCGGCAGATTCCCCGCCGCCTTCACCAGCCTCTCATACATCTCCTTACGGACGAAGCAGTTCTCTTCCGCATGGTCCATATGCAGGATCGGATACAGCATTTTCACATCCCACAGATCACAGCTTTTCAATTCTATAAACGCAGAATCCACAAACGCACTGTCTATATAGCGCTCCGGATCTTCAATCGTCGGTATCGGCCTCATGGGATCAGCCTCCTTATTATTTATATTTATCATGCATTATTTTTAATTCAATTCTAACTCGTATTTAACTCATTTCCTTTTGAGTTAAAATGAATTAAGAATTAACAACTTTATACTTAGAGTATTTTCCCCCACATAGCAATTCCAACCGACCCTCTGCTTGAAGTTTTTTTATAACTGTATATGCCTGTGAAGGAGTTACTTTCAACAATTCAATCACATCATGCTTTGTGATAATTCCATTCTGAGTATTTGCCAGCTTCATTACTAATTCAGGATACCTAATACTGTCTATGTCTGTCTGTCGAACATACTGTATTGCTTTTTTATTCTCACGATAAATCCTTTTTCCAAGCATGCAAGTGCGATTTTTTCCTTTTCCGGATGCTTCAACCAGTCCTGACTCAATCATAAACTCAATTGCCGATCTGATCTTATTTTCTCCAAGATTTGTCAACTCAGCAATCCGTTCAACAGTACATCTTCTTTCATTATTAAGAACCGACAAAATCATTAACACATATATTGATAACGGTTTTCCCTGTCGATTTTGTTCATCTGCAACAAATTTTGCAAATGGTAAATCTGCTTTTGCTCTTTGAATAAATAATTTAACAGATCTGCTTGTAGATTCTGAATAGTCTGGCCAAGGTCTTCCAAAGAGGATAGATCCTTCATAAATTCTATCAATTCCTCTTCCCGTTTTCTCAGCTAAACCAATTCGCTTCATTACATCTGCAAGTGCTGGATTACGTCCATGTGGTTCTACTGTAAGAAGATTTTTTAAATTAACTCCATCTATAAATCCACCAGGATTACTAATAGTCATTCCTTCATCATCTATCAAAACCCTTACCGCACCAAGCATAGTATAATCCCTATGACAAAATGCATTTACCAAACCTTCTCGAAAAGCAGACCAGTCAAACTCTGGAATTGGAATTCTGAACAAACCATACTCTGTCTCCCTTTCCGGGTTCCATGCTTTGACATATGTCTCATAGCTTTCGAACAATTCCAGAAGTGGTTTATTACTATCCTCATTTACGCGGACAGCTGTCCCCTCTAAAACCTGAAATGCAGCTTTCGCTGTTGGTATCAACTCTGCAATGCGTTCTTCTTTACCAATTAACAGCATACCTGTAACTGTTGGAACATATTTACCAGCAACATTTGTGATAAGACGCAATGCAATATCCAATTCTTCATCCGGTAAAGAAAGTAAAGATTTTTCTCCTCCAGATCTATTCTGGATTATTCGCCGAAGTCTTACCCTCTGATTGGGATCCAGATCATCTAAAGTAGATCCTGCCAAAGGCTGAGCTGAATAATCAAGCATTCCAAGTTCTGCAAGTCGAGATGGTATCTCATATGAATACATCGGTATTACTTCCGGACTTCCATCCAGCTTATTACGCCTTCTTAATATTTTCCCCGATGCAGTAGATACAACCCCTCGACTTCTAGGTACTTCAATTTTCAAAACATCCTTATCCTCTTCCGTAATTATCTCTGCCCTGACAGCTATAGGCGGAACAGTACTATTAGCGATCAGAGCGGTTACCCCTATAGGATCATTATGCTTTTTATGAACACCAGTAATTGTTCCATCATCTTCAACGCCAAGGAATAGACATCCACCAGACGTATTTGTCATTCCAACAATTTCTTCAATAAGATCATGATCCGGGTAACACTTTAAGTCACTCTTGAACTCGACATCTAAACTTTCCTCTTTAGGGATTGTGCGCATTGCAATCACTCCTATCATTTAATTCAACTATAGTCTAACTCGTTTTAACTCGTTTGTCGAGTTAATTTTTCTATTTAACTCATTTTTACGAATTAATATACTATGTGCAATCCTGATATTTATATGTTTACTGTCTTCTCATGAAAATAGCGAAGCCCCCGCAGGTTCTCCTCCCGATCGTAGGTCTCACAGATTGCTGCAAATTCCTGTTTGCCATTTCCCGCAAGGCTTGTTAAAATAAGGATATGAAAAAGAAAAATTTATGTAAAACGTTATTAAAAACCATGTGTATCGTGCTGGGGATCCTCATCCTCGCACTGTTGGCTTACATCGTCTACCTCTATGCCAGTTATTACAGGATTGAGGACAATCAGGAACTGGTGGTGGAGGCACCGGTCGACGATACTACCACGGGTGCAGCTGCGGTGCTGGCTACGGATACGGAATATTCTGCAGTAACCTACAACATCGGTTTCGGTGCTTATCTACCGGATTACAGCTTCTTCATGGACGGCGGTACCTCCTCCTGGGCGGAAAGCCCGGAGACCGTACAATATGCCCTAAACGGTGCGGGAGAACTGGTGAAGTCATTAGACCCGGATTTTGCGCTGATCCAGGAGATCGATCTGGATGCCACCAGAAGCTATCATACGGATGAGTACGAGATGCTGCGCAACCTTCTGCCGGAATATACTACCGTATTTGCGCAGAATTATGACTCTGCTTTCCTGTTCTATCCGTTTACCCAGCCCCACGGCAGCAGCCGGGCAGGACTCGGACTGTTCTCGAAATATCCGGTGTCTTCCGCCCTGCGCAGAAGCTTCCCCATATCCACTTCCTTCAGCAAGTTCTTCGATCTGGACCGTTGCTACAGTGTCTCTCGGATCCCGGTGGACAACGGCAAGGAGCTGGTGATCTTCAATCTGCATATGTCCGCTTACGGCAACAGCGATGAGATCCGCAAGGGACAGATTGAGATGCTGTGCAATGATATGGCAAAAGAATACGAAGCCGGGAATTATGTGCTCTGCGGCGGCGACTTTAACCACGACCTGAAGGCTTCCGAAGAGGATACGGAGAGCTGTGAGTCCTGGGCATTTCCTTTTCCGAGAACGGAGCTGCCGGAGCATTTTGCCTTCTGTCTGGATCTATTGAGTTCTGAGGAACAGGCGGCACTTTGGAACAGTGCCAGAAACGCAGATATGGAATATGTTCCCGGTGTAACTTATACCGTAACTTTGGACGGATTCATTATCTCCGACAATATCGAGTGCCTGTCCTATGAGAATGTAAACACCGGCTATTCCTACTCCGACCATGATCCTGTGAAGGTGGGGTTCGCGTTAAAATAGTGTCAAGATTTACAAAGTCTGTTGACAGTGTTTGTCCTTTTTTGTAGAATGAGGGCACAGTTAAGAGGGAGTAGTTCCCGGATGGTTTCTGATAGAATGGTAACCCGGAATGGTAACTGAATGATACATGAAGCTGTCCGGAATGATAATCGTCATCACGTCCGTCGGACCGGTTATTATTGTAAGCAACGAGACTTTTATCGATCATTTTTGATGCGGTAAGAGTCTCTATTTTTATACTTTTTTATTTTTATATTTTTTATAAGAATACGTGAGTCACCGCAGGAAAGGACAGCTTATGGAATACATATTGTTACTCGTAGGATTTATACTTCTGATCAAAGGTGCGGACTTTTTCGTGGAGGGAAGCTCCTCCCTGGCGGGGATCCTGAAGGTCCCCAGCGTCATCATCGGTCTGACCATCGTCGCCATGGGCACCAGTGCTCCGGAGGCCTCCGTCAGCATCAATGCCGCCCTGGCTGGCAGTAATGATATCGCCATCAGTAACGTCGTCGGCTCGAATATCTTCAACGGGCTGGTGGTGGTAGGTATCTGTGCATTCCTGCACAGCTTTATGCCCCACGGAGAGATTCTGAAGCGGGATATGCCGTTAAATATCCTGGTAACTGTCGTATTATGTCTGATGTTTTTAGATGGCAGTTTAAGCCGCATGGAAGGCGCTGTCCTGTTGTTTTGCATGATCGTATATCTGGGATTTATGATCTATTCTGCCCGGAAAAACAGAGAAGAGGGCGAACCCGGCAAGATTCTCTCTCTTCCCCGCAGCCTTTTGTATATTGCCGGAGGTCTGGCTGCCGTTATCTTCGGCGGTGATCTCGTCGTGGATAAAGCGTGCATCATCGCTACGAATTTCGGTGTCAGTCAGAACTTCATCGGACTGACTATTATCGCCATCGGCACCTCCCTGCCGGAGCTGGTGACCTCCATCGTTGCCACGAAAAAGGGAGACAGCGGACTCGCGCTGGGCAATGCCATCGGCTCCAACCTGTTCAACATCCTGTTTATCCTCGGAATGTCAGCGGTGATCAGCCCTCTGCATGTCCTCGGAGAGTCTGTCATCGACACCGTACTGCTCCTTGGCAGTGCCATTCTGCTCTTCGTATTCGCCCGTACCGGCAGACGCATGACCCGCAGTGAGGGGGCTGCGTGCGTGCTTCTGTATGTTGCATATACGGCTTACCTCTTCGTGAGGTAACAGTGCGGCTATAGACGCACACAAAAAGCGCACCTGGGGGAGGTGCGCTTTTTGCTATTTGTGGCAGATATCTCTCCACTGGCAGTCGCCGCAGATGACTTTACCATATCCCGGCTGCAGAATTTTCTCTTCCACGATCCGTTCAAATTCCGCAAAGGTCATTTCCTGTCCTGCCTTTAATCCGGTGTATTTCAATACACCCGCATCATATCGTTCTACCTTCTCCGCAGACTCGCAGCTGCTACCCTTATTATGCGGGCAGGCGCTGCAGATCTCATCCGTCGCTCCGACCAGCTGCAGGGATGCCGGTCCATTTTTTCCCAGAAGCCATTCTTTCACCTCCGCCATATGCTCAGTGAACCCTTCACTGTATCCCTTCCCTTCGAAAAAATACAGGCACATGCCGTGGTGCGGACGGATCCGGTAAGTTGTTGTCACTTCCATATCCGGTGTATCCTTTATTCCTGTCCGTTCAGCTTCAGAGCCTTAGACAGTCTCTTGCTCAGTGTCAGTGCCAGTGCGATCTTCACCAGATCCGGAATGATGAAAGGAATTACACACCAACCCAGTACGGTAGCCAGACCGACAGCTCCGGAATTCTGCGCATACACAACCATGAACCATACCGTTCCGATAGCATAGCACACGATCAGGCCCAGTACCATGGAGATACCCAGCAGCCATGTCTTACATCCGAACAGCTTCTCAATCAGCCACATTAATAATGCAGAGAATAAAAATCCGATAATATAACCACCGGTATTGCCCAGCAGAACACCGATACCACCGGAGAACCCGGCGAATACAGGAATACCTACCGCACCCAGTAAAATATAGATCAATACCGCAAGGCTTCCTCTCTTACCGCCCAGTACGCCGACTGCCAGGAATACTGCGAAGGTCTGTAACGTAAAAGGAACCGTCATCGGGATGGAGATCCAGGAGCAGATCGCGATCAGAACCGCAAATACCGCAATGTACACCATGTCATAAGTCTTGCTACGAGTTGTTGTCTGTGTTGTCATAATAAAAAACCATGCCTTTCTGTCAGATGTTTTTTAAAAACCTCTGTCAGAATAGCATGGTGTTTTTTAATTGTCAACCCTTTTATAATATGGTTAACAATTAAGCAGATTCCCTGGTCATTACTGTTTCATCGTCTTCTTATTCCGGTACATATCCTTATCTGCACGCTCACGCACCTTCTCCGGATCCGTATCATCCGCCGTGAATACAGCATACCCATAGGCAATTCCCACCGGAACGGGAATAATGTTCTTATGATTCAATACCTCTACATCCTGGTCGATCTTATGTATCACACGTTCTATTTTAAAATGTATTCCCTTCGGAATGATACAACAGAATTCATCTCCGCCAATCCGATAACATTTCCCATAGCGTTCAAAATTGGCCTCTATGATATGCGCCGCGTTGATAATATACTCATCCCCTGCCCTGTGACCATATTGATCGTTACACTGCTTAAGATTATTCAGGTCAAAGGTCACTATGACATACCCTTCAAAATCCCTCTCGTTTTTCACAAAATAATCATAAGCATTTCGATTATATAAGCCGGTCATGGAATCATTCAGGGCAAACTGTTCCAGTTCCTCCATCCTGCGACCTTTTTTCAGCCGGGCAACCGTCTGTCTGGCAGATTCTATTCCCAGCACCACAATAAAGAGCAAGAAAGAGCTTCTGCCAAATACACCTACGGCGTTACCGGCTTTATAATAGCCGCCCACATCTATAATAGCAGCAAAAAATACAAGCAGCAGTGCCCCTACACATGCCTTCAGCCTCTGATCCAGCTGCCTTCTGACAATTTTGCTGCAGATGACCACCAGTAGGTATAGAATCGTCAGAATGATCAACACATGCGTCATCCACAGGCTTCTCCGGAACTCATATATCTCTGTTGCATTCAGTATATGCGTCAGGACGATCAATGCCAGATTAGCATTACAGATAATTCTACAAAACCAGTCATCCCTGATCTCCAGAAAGCTCTTCACAAACAGGATACAGGACATCGGCAACAGCATGAGCGTAGCAAATGCCAGATAAGAGCATCCCTGCCTGTTGGCCAGGAGCAGCGTTGCCACATCCGTCTCATTGGCCGACCATGTTCCCAGCAGGATGGAAAAAATACCCAGATACAATAAGGTTCCGTCGATCCGGCTTCCGCAGCGGATAACGATCCAATAAATACTAATATACAATCCTATCAGTATCACCATCATGCTGATGAGAAAGGCAGGCATTGCCCGGCGCATCACCCCACGATAAATATTATAGCCGCCACCGATATAAAACGTCTTCTGCTGACCTGCCGCTTCCGGATAACAGGGGGTGAACTGTACCTGCAAGCTGCTCACATTACTTGAAAACCTGACAATATTCCAGGTCCAGCCCGGGGTATTTCCCCATATGCCGGGCACAGCATCCAGCCGGTAGATCAGCTTCCCATCTGCATACACCGCAATCTCCTGATGTGCCGAATAAAACACGATCGAGTTCGTCTCATCATCGTTTTGATCCAATATAAAATCGTACAGCTCCCTGCCGTCATCCAGGACGCTGACTGCGTCCGGCGTACATGCCTGTAATGACTTTACCTCCGGCACACTGCCTGAGGTGCAGATCATGCACAGAAGCACCATAGCAAATACGACTGATACGATTATAATAAGCTTTCCCTGTTCCTTCTCCATTACTTCCCTCAATATCCAACGTACTGTTTAGTACTATGGTACTAGATTTCTTGCCATTTGTCAACACAGGGGCGTATCAATCTCATGTTTGAAAATATTATAATTCCGCTCATCCCGGGGGGAACAATAAATGGCCAGCTCTATCGTCTTGAAACACCTTCTGTATCGAGCGATCACATGGGAAAACGCAGCTGCCACAGCCTCCGGATCATTCTCAAAAGCTCCACAGCCGAACGCTCCCAGAATAACCACTTCATTGCCGCCCGCCACAGCCACATCCAGGATCCTGGTCAGGCGTTTCTCATGCAATGCCTGCTGCTGTGCTCTCGTCATCTTAACAGCATTATTACCGTCTCCGGGATTCATCCCATTGGTCGGAAGCAGACGCAGATTCGGTGCTGCACAGGTGATCACATTCACAGAATACCAATCTGATTCCGGAAGCGGTGCCGGTGCTGCGGTATCGGATTTGAATACAATGACTCCCGGCGTATAGATGCAGTCATCATTGTGGATCGGATCCTGCATATATCTGTGCGGAGAATAAAATCCAGCCCACATTTCCTTTGTATTCAGGCAGAAATACAGCGTAGAACAACGGCACAGACATTCCTCCTGGGCAGAGCTTCCCTTGGTCACACCACCTCCGGGATTCGTCGCTGAGGCAAAATTGTGCACACACACCCGTTCTCCCGGATATCCCGCAGCCGCTTCATAGCTTCGCTTTTTCGACACGATAATTTCCGCATCCTGCTCATATCTGTCAAAATTCTGTACAGCCTCCGGCATCAGATCTATGACTTCCATCATCTCCGGAATCAGCACCTGTTCTGCCACAGAGCGCTTCACTGCCTCCTGCAGTCCCGGATCTTCCTTTACTCTTTTTTCTGTATCCTGAAAAATTCTAACATTCTCATCCCTTGCCATGATCCGTTTCTCCTCCCATCTGTCCCGGTACCGGCACTGCAGATGCACTTTCCTTCTGTTCCAACGGCAGTATCGCATAGTATACCAGAGTGTGCCTCTCATCCGGCTGACAGTCCCGATGATAATGGCCGAAATACCAATGCTGATAATGCATCTTCTGTTCCAAAGTCTCCAGATAATCTGTCAGCAGATCCGGAGCACAGGAGCGTCCCGTCCCGGCATTGATCCGGTCCTGCAGCGTGCTGGCACAACAGTGTGTGATCACATAATCTACCTCGTAGTGATATCGTTCCAGATTGCGCAGGCCCTCCTGCAGTTCTCCCTCTGTCGGCAGCTCCTGGGGCCACCAGCTTTCCCGCCATGCCATTCTTCCAGCGGATATTCCCCGATCATATCATAGTTTTCATGGTTCCCCTGTACCCACAGAATCGTGTAGGGCTTCTCCGCAAAATTTTTACAATGATACTCAAAGGTTTTATCCTTCGCCCAGCACAGTCCAAAATCTCCGCAGATAATGATGTAATCTTCTTTTGTCAGTTCCATGCCGGTTCTCCGTAATCTTTTCGCGGAAAATCTTGTGAAATCCCCGTGGGTATCTCCCGTTATGTAAATCATACTGCTCTCCCTGTGCACTTTCTCTTCCATTCCGCACTATGCGGCATTTCCCCAGATATGACTAGAAGAGAGCACCAGGTCCTCTTCTACCAAAAGCTCCATCGGGCTTACACGATACAAAATAGCTAAAGCAATCAAATTGTCGGCCTGGGGAAAGCACTTTCCGGCTTCCCATTTATACACGGCCTGCGTGGATTCAAAGCCCATGTATTCCATGACCTGCTTCACGGAGATCTTCCGCTCCTGACGGATTGCTCTCATCCGTGCGCCGCTGGCCACAATGTCAAAATGCGGTCTTTCCATCATACGCCTCCTTCCGATGCCGTACAGCATCCAGTTGCATATCAGTCTTTCCGTAGACTTTTACTATAATACAAAGAATCTCTTTTGCCTATTAACCGTTGGTTAAATTATCACAAAATTTCCTACCAGTACTGTTCTCCCCAGTATCTGGCCAGAATCCTCTCCATGTTGACTCTCCCCACCGGGTTGGCCGTATGGAATGTCTCTCCGGTCTCTACAGACCGGTATTTTTTGATCGTCGGTCCCTCTTCGACATCCATCCACATGAAACGATGGCTGCAGGAAGGACAAATCACTTCACGTACCTGCATTTTTGTTCCTCATCCTATGGGCTCTCTTGCTCTCTCCTTGCTGTAGGATAATATTAGCATACTGCATGGAAAGAAATACTGTTTCAGGTAAAGTTTACAGGAGTTATCCCAATCATTGTGTGTGATAAACTTCCATACCTGACTTGCCAATGTTATATCACCACACCACAACAATGATCTACTTCATGCTGGATGATCTGGGCTGTCCAGCCGGTGTATTTGCCATGCTGTTTCCTGAAATTGCTATCCAGGTAATCCACTTCAATCTCTTCGTATCTCGTGCAGGGTCTCACACCCTCCAGTGACAGACATCCTTCCTCTGTCTGGTACGGACGCAGCTTTTTCGTGATCACCGGATTGATCATGACAAACTGAAACGGGCCTGCTGCCACTGCAATAATATTTTTCCGAACCCCTATCATATTTGCCGCCATTCCAACACAATGATCCAGATTCGCTCTCAGAGTATCCAGCAGATCTGTCACTACCTGTGCGTCCACCTCCGTGGCATTCTCGGATTTTTGTGCTAAAAACATCGGATCTCTCATAATTGTTTTAATCATTGTCCCATTCCTTCACGTTTCCTCAGTTCCAGCCCTTCCATACCTCCGGCTGATAACCGATGGTAGACTGTTTCCCGTTTCTGACAATCGGTGTGCGGATCACCGATGGATTCTCCAACACCTTTGCCAGCTTGTCCTCTTCCGCAATGTACTTAATAAGCGCCAAGGTGTCCTGATCCTTCCCCTCCCAGTTGACCATGTTCTCCAGGCCGCCGTTCGCCTGCGCAACGGAAGTAAACTCTCCCTTGCTCATGCCTTTTTCTTTCATATCTATAAACTGATATTTGATGCCGCGCTCCTTGAAAAAACGCTCGTCCTTCTTGGTGTCGTTACATTTTTTCGTGCCAAAAATCTGGATGTTCATTTGAATCTCCTGCTATCTTATTCCATACTTCTCCTGCATTGCATTCATTACTTCCGGATCATCTAATGTTGCAATCTTGTCTGCGTCCCCTCCGGCACCCATTTTTGCAATCAATGCCAGCAGTGACTTTCTCTCCTCCATGCGTCCCTGTTTATTTTACTTTAGACCTTCCTGTAACCCCTGTTGTAAACCCTCTTCCCTTCCACACTCCCGTTCAGCCTTGCGGAGCTTCTTTTCTTCTTTTTCTTTGTCATACTCAAATATACTCACTTTGTATACCTCCGCCCGATTTAGTTATTTTTCTCAAACTCTAATGTCTGTCTGATACTGTATCTGTCCTTTTTCAAATCAGAAAACAGTGCATTTATCCTGGCCGGTGTCACGCAGATCAGGTTCATGGGATGCTCTAATTTTTTCAGTGCTTCCAGTGGAATCTTCTTGTATTCCGCGTGGGCATTGTAGCTGTCTGAAAACGGTTCTATGATCTCTGCCCGGCCCATGATCTGCAGGCTTTCCAGATTACCAAATCCATCATACTTGTCAAAAATGGCAAGGCTTACATTTGCATTCTTCTCCAGACCTATGAACTTCTCCCCGCCTTCGGAAAACATCCAGAATTTTCCATCGTGGTAACTATACTCTATCGGCGTGCATCTGACATAATCACCGCTTCCCGTGGCAAGCGCACAGGTGTTGTTCTCGTGAATATATTTTTCTACCGCCTGCTTCAGTGCCTCCTCCGGCATGGTGATCTTTTCCTTTTTGTTCCAATATTGAGCTGCCTGTTCAAATTGTTCGTGGGTCATAATGCCATCTCCATACTCCTGAAATTCACACTTTTATTCCAGAAAAACTTAATAAAACCCTGTTCTGTATATCCCTTTAAACTTTTGTGTCAAATCTTCGCCTTCTGACTCGAAAGCATGCCTTACGGCCTTATTATATACCAGTTTCCCCGTTTCGACATCATATTTTCGGATTCTGCTGTTATATACGAAAATCAGCCGGTTGTCCCTCAGCAATATTTTTTGCAAGCGTTTGGTAATCACTCCCTGATGTGGAATGGGGTCCAATTCCCCTCTATATTGCCACTCTCCGTTGGCGAACCGAAACAAAAATACCCCGGCCCCCAGTCCTCTTGCCACCAAAAGTAACACCATACCGCTGCAATCAAAAACAGCCCCGCTCATGTATGCCGAAAATGTTCTTGCACAACTGCAACTGTTTGATGTCCTGTCAATGATGCTGACCTTTACGCCCTCGCAGGCAACCTCCCACTTTTCATCCTCGGAGGAGGCCAGTACTTTCCGGTGCTCCGTATTTGTTTTCGGCTTTTTACTGTTATTCTCCGGCAATAGTTTTACAGGAATCGTGTCCGTTCGGAAAATGACCACTTGATTTCTATTTATCCCGAAGGTATTTATAAAAGTCTGTACCCGCTCCAGATCTCCATTTCCATAACAGCCAAAGAACCACTGAATACGGTTCCTGTCTTTATTGCACTTTATAATCTCTGCGAAATAATCCCAGTCCACTGGATACAGCGAATGACCTATGGTCACTATCTGCCGGATATCCGATAATCCGTGAAAAAAGGCTTGATTGTTCTGAATGATCTCCCCACATTTTTTCGTCAGCGCATCATCGGCTTCAATGGCCATCTGCAAAGCGATCTGCTGCACATCATATAATAACTGTCCATGCTCATCCAGGTCATCAATTCCGGAATAATCGTCCTCAAAATCATAGGCCTCGCCATTGGCTCCCGGGATATGCCCCAGAATCAACCTTTGCCGTTCCTTGCCGGTCTTCTTCCGACAGCCATGAATATAACAAATATTCCCGGCATCCATGCCATACAAATCTTCCACAAATTCCGTGTAATTGAAATTTAGTACTTTCCCGTCCTTGATGATATCGCTTAATGGTCGGTCATCCGTATTGGTATGCAGACTGCAGATCCATTTCCGGAACCTGTCCATTAATTCCGTAGACATGGAAATGATCGGTCCCACTGCCATTTCCGCGGACATATAAATTTCAGCCGCACCTGCATCCTCATCGTATGCCCCATTTATATCCAAAAAATTATCGATGATATACGGCTGACACATAGCCTCTATGTTGATCTTTCCCAATGCCCCTTCAAAATCCGCCCACAGGTCATCTGTTTTCAGATATTTTTCCAGATAAAACCGGACAGAGCTCCTCTTTCCCAAAGTTCTGCTGAAATCGTAATAGCTGGATCTGACACCATGCAACATATCAAATCCATTACCAATCACATAAAGAGAACCCTCCTTAACAGATTCCCCCATCTCTTCCAAAGATAAAAGATTCCATTCTCTCAGATTCTCCTCAAACAACAGGACATCCTGCTCATGCTTTTTCTGCCAGGCAATATCTTCCCTCTGCTTTTCTTCCAGCATTTTCTGCTCATAATATTTCTTTCTGCAGATAGGGCAGTAGTTATGAGACCGTGCGTTGTCCTCTGAACGCACAATAAATATTTCGCCGCATTGATGGCATTGAAATTCTTGGTTGGTCATAAATAGTTTTTCTTAATCTCTTTCATAATGATGTCTTTACATTCCTCACTCATGTAAAACATCGTCGTCCGAAACGGAAATCCCTGCTTCGTTAATTCCTTCATCTTCGATGCACTTAACGGATTTTTCAGAACCGTAAAATCATCCAGATGCATGTAATACTCATAATCCTTATAACCATCGCAGTCCTTCTTCTCCAGTTTTCCGTCCGCTGTACCGTATGCGATAATGCCATAGCCACTCTTGTATAAAAAAACAGTGTCTCCACGCTGGAGCTTCCCGATCTTCTCTCTCCAACCCGGATAATAAGCCGCTGCTTTCTGCTCGTTTATCATATCATCCGTGTGATTCTTATTATTGGAATAGTTGGTATTTAAAACATAATTATTTCCTTCATACTCCAGATAACCCTCGATGGGAGAATACATATTGAACTCAATATAATGTTCCCCATTGATCTCAAACACCCAGTAAATAATAGCATCGATACTCAAGCCGTTGTTCTTCCAATATCTGATCGCATCTACTGTATTCTGATCAAGTCCATTGGTAACAATAAGGAAATGCTGGTGCATGTTAAAATCACTCTTGCGCAATGCTTTATCATCCGGAAGATCGAAATACTGCTTATGTATCTCCAACAACTCAACATTAGATTTGCTGTATTTCTGAAACAGTTCATTCAACTCATCATAATTGCTGCTGCCATATAACTGCCCATACCGAAGCACCTGCAGGAGATTTTCCCTATCCGAGCTCCATCTCTTCAGTTCCAGAATATATAAATCCCCATTCCTGTCAATCGCAAGAATGTCCGGTTCCTCCTGCCTCGGACGCTCATTGAAAATCGTGAGCAGATCGTTGGAATAAATAAAATCCTGAATATGCGAAGACATCAGACGCTGCAAATCCAGTTCTTTCCAGCCGATCTCCGCTAAGGTGACACGTTTTACTTTCGTATAATCCTGCTTGTTTTGACTTAATTTGTATAGCATAGTTACTCCCTGTTATCCAACTAGAAATGTCCTACCTCTTTTTGATTTTTTACCTGTTTCTCTTGAATACGCTTTCTTACTTCCTTATGATAATTTTCATGCCAAGTTTTTTCTTTTTCCCAATGATTTTTTATTTTGTCTGAAAGATGAAGTATAAAATCTACGTCTTCTCCCCAATGCTCCTCCACCTTTTCTTCTGACAAAGATTTTTCATCCAGTAATTCATAAGCAAGTAGCATTGCTTTCCACACATTCATTAATTCACAGAAATATGGAATTTTCAAAAATGCCTTCTCTTTTTTCATTTTTTTAAACAATTTACTTGTTATTTCATAGACATCACAGCCACGATGTAGATGTGAGATTTTTGTCAAAAGGCAATCTGTCTCTTTTTTATCTTCTATCTGCTCTTCTATCTCTTGTATTATTTGCTGCTTTCTCTTTTTAGCAAGTAGATATTCTTCATCTAAACTTTTTTCACGGTCTTTTTGAAAATATGTGACGGTCTCATCGTGGCTTTTAGGTGTTTTGTTCGGTCTATATAAGTATATCTCTTTACCATCTTTTTGATAGAAATACATTGCCTTCTGAATTAATTCATTCCGTTTTTCTTCATCAATCTCATCAAAATATGTTCTATCAATTCCAAAGAACGCCGCCATTTGGTTCTTTCTTTTCTCCGGAATAGCCTTTTTCCCACTCTCCCAACTACAAACTGCTTGCCTTGTAACTCCTAATTGATCTGCCAGTTCACTTGTTGATAAATTACAACGAATTCTAAGCCATCTAAGCCCATTCATTATTATTTTCCTCCATGTCTTCCATATGTTTATCGGTACAAGCATATGTTATCAATGGTTTACAAGAGCAATCAATCCGCAACCTTTTGTACGATTAGTAATCATTCAGCAATCATATTGCCATTCGCCATCAGTTACATCAATTCCCAGTTCTTCAAATATTATCTTGCTCCTATCTGAATCGTCCCATAATTCAAATTCCAAATGCTTTGCTCCAGACTCCTGAACAATTTCTTCCATAAGATCCTCAAAAAGCTCTAATCTGTTCAAGAGCTTCTTTTTGCCATCCATCTCCTCTTCCACGAACTGGCATAGTAGCTTGGTTAATAAACAAATTAGGCTCTGCCATCTCATGAAAAGCATTTTTATCTATTATCTATTACATAGTCAGGACGTAAAAGGTTTAGGTGCACAAATAAATCAGCGTATTCAAGTTGTACCGGGGTAGCGGTTAAGAATAATACCGCTTCGGCATTATCGACAAATCGACTAACTGCCTTATACGCAAAGGTTTCAGTGTTTCTTATATGATGAGCCTCATCCACAATCACTAAATCAAATTTCGGAGGGTCTACATTCATTAATCCACGCTGATCTCTCCGGCCATTTTCTACACCATAGATATTATTCTTATCAAATAGCGAATAAGGCATAACCACTTTATTGCTGTTTGAAGGCCATTCACCTTCCATATAGAGTTCATTTATGCAATAGCGTAGTTTTTCGCCATCAACAGCAACAAATTCCTCATCGAAACGCTTCATCTCCTTTTCCCATTTTCGCTCTGTAATAAGCGGTCTTGGGCAAATAATAAGTACTGAGTTGATGTTTCTTCTTGCTTCAAGTTCTTTTAAGATAAGGCCTGCTTCAATTGTTTTACCAACACCTACGCCGTCAGCAATTAACAAGCTTGGTCTATCTGATCTAATATACTTTAAAACTGGTCTGAACTGATGCGATATCAAATCGATTCGTGCAGTGTTCAGGGAATACAATGATGATAAAGACTGGTTTCTAATCAGAGAGGCTGTAAGTCCTGCATGAAACCTCTTTCCGTCTACCTCTTCTATTGACTCTTCTAACTCCTTCGCTTCAATCTGAGACTCATAATATGTCTGCATTCCAAGCGAATTTGTAAAGACCTAGTACCGCGTCTCAGAAGAGCCTTCCAAGACAGCTATAACAGCTCCTTCAACAGATCTATTCGATTTAAGAACAATCATCTGTCCCTGAGTGAATATTGCCATCGCTATCAATCCTTCCGTAGTTCTTTAAATATCTTCATTCCTACCATTTCTTTTAGTAAGGATTCCACTTGCTTTGCTTTGTCATCTGAAACTAAGCGGATACCCATTTCAACATTTCCTTGCATACCATGATATGAAAGATTTGCAGAAGATACTAAAAGTTCTTTCTCGTCAACAACTATTGTTTTTGCATGTAAGGCTGCCATTTCATCATCTTGTTTCTGATAATCAAATACTCTTAAGTGCTTTGTCCGTAAATCCATCAGCCTTTTTAAATTGGTTTTATGTTTCTCATAATCATTCAAATACAACCTAACATATATGCCCTGCTGGCTCTTTGATATGATTAGATCAATCATCTCAGAGAAATAGTCTGATACAGAATAACCTGTTAAAGTAATACTCTTTTGCGAATCCTGAATCATATTAGTAATTACTTCATTTATCTTTCTTGCTTTAAGCTTAAATGAAATAGGCGCAGTAATGGCCAATTCAGCTTTTTCTGCCTCTTTACCACCATACACATTTACGCATAGTCCTATAATCTGCCATATCTCTTGATCTGAAAGAGACGGAAACTCCTTCTTCAGGTTAGATATAACAGTTCCAAACACTTTGCTATCATTTCTAACGCAGAAAGCCTCTATCGCCTGGATGATTTCGCTTGAAATAATTTCAAGTCTTATATTTGAATCCCACATAGGTCATTCACCAATCCTCTGAAATATGCCATTTCTTCGTGCTCCGGTATCGGAACTACAAACGCTCTATCAAGTAATCTGTTTCCGCATTCACAAGCTGTCTCGGAAATCATTGTGCAAGAGTGGCACGCAGCTCCATTAAGTCTTTCTGATGTAGGATTTTTCATGAAGCACTCCGGATCTGTGGTACAAGTAAGGCCATTCTCCAAAGCTTTAGTTAACAATGGAATGAACTTATCCATCCCTCCCTGTTCAACCAAGCCTCCAAGAGAGCCTTCTTTATCTGCTGCTCCAGTAAATATCAACAACCCACACATGTTTTCATTACTATATATTCGTTCGCTCAATGCAGCTGAAGAATATCCAGACACAAGTGCCATTTCCTTAATAAGCATGTGGGATAATGTATGTAAAAGCACATATTCTGCATTTCTTTTCTTGTAATGCTCCCAGCCCTTGGCTTCACAATATTGTCCATAACATTCTTCATATTTCTTTGAGCGAGCCTCTACTTGTGGTATTTTCATCCATTCTGCAATAGAGTCACGGTTTAATTCTATGAAGATTCCTTCGCCATTTACAGCAACTGCAGGTAGCCATTTTTCGCCCTGGGCAGGCTTAAGTTTACAGATACGAGGTCCATCCTCTACATCCGGTTCAGCAGCCTCTAATCTAGTAAATCCAGTTAATACGCGAACTTCTCGCAATCTGTGAATTTTAATTACCCTGCTGATATACTTTTTCAATCCAGCAAGAAGGTTTACCTCTTCAGCCTTAAAGTATTTAACGTCATGCTGATACTTCACATCTTCATGATGTATGATGGCCATATATTCCATCTCTTTAAGCTCTGTAAACTCTTTGATATCTTCTGAAAGTCTTTCATAGGCTTCATCAAATTCTTCCCTGGTAAATCTTTCAGAAAAGTATTGTTGATAAGCAAGATCAAGACCTGGTTTACCCATCTTAGCGACAAGTTCTATTGCTGCTCTATTTGCACTCATGACGTCATTAATCGGATTAGTCCAAGGTGGAATTGAAATAGCATTTCTTGTAACAGAGAAGTATACGTTTGACGCACCTCTCTGACTAGGAATGACCGGTTTTCCACAACTTGAGCATTTTGCTCCGGGTCTGTGCGGATGATTTCCACTGCAACGAAGTCCTGAAAAGTTCTCTTTAGACATCGCTCCCATCATTGAGCGCTTTTCACCACAATCACACTCGACAACGAGTTCTGCAAGCGAAGATGTCTTTCCTGTTGACTTTAATCTAATCGTTTGTTTACAAGAAGTTTCACCGTGATGGCACCACCATCTCCAAGGGAAATCATCCATATGACCGTCTTCACAAATGGTTATAAATCTTGCAGGGAATGCATCCCAGCCACAATGTGGGCACTTAACCTGGCCCTGGGTGTCTCTATACATATCGATATTAAAGTGCTCTCTAATATCAAAGATTGCTCTACAATCCGACTTTGTGCATACATGCATGTATGGGAAAGATACAACAGGGATATCCTCCTTGCCGCCAGCCTTTGGTGAATACAACTTCTGAACCTGCAAATAATTTGCTAAACGTAAATCATTTATTTCAAATCCTTTTTCAGTCCAATACGAAAGATCCAAGACCGTTAATGAGTCGTTCACAGCATCCATAATAGATCCAGGACCATATGTTGTGATTAGCTGATTAGGTCTAATCTCACCTATTTTCTTTTCAAACATAACCTACCCTCCTAGTCCTGGTTTAAATGAAATAATGTTGCTGATTGTTCTACATCTCTCATAGAACTTAATGTCGGCATTTCTGTTGGTCCACAAGGTTGTCCATAATATGCCAATAAGCGTTTCTTATTTCCACTCCGGTTGTATACCCAATAAGTAAGGTCTTGAGAGTGTGCAAGTCCTTTCCAGGTACTGATAAATTCGTCCATTTCCTGCTCAGTTGCACCGTATGCACTATTTGCTACCACTGCAACTCTGTTTAGAATCTTCTGCTTAACTGAGTTTATTTCTTCGTCTGAAAGGGACAATATATTTGCTGCGCCTCCATTATCGGCCATGTTTTCGAATTGAAGCCTCAGCAATGAAACAACAAGCGCATGTAAATCTCTATCTCTAGCTCTGGCAGCGAAAGGTGTTGCTGTCGTACCTTCTACGTATCGATACATTTGAGAATGGAATCCCACAAAGTTCTCATAGTTAGACAAATCCCTTGGTCTGTATGGATTATAAACAGTGAAGATTATACCAGGATGCTCTCTGCCCACTCGGCTAGTAGCCTGAATATACTCTGAGTTTTGTTTTGGCTGACCAACTACAGTCATAAGTCCAAGTCTTCCAACATCCATACCGACAGCTATCATATTTGTTGCAATAACAACGTCATAGCATTTCTGCTTGTTTCCATTTTCAGGATCAAATGACTCCATAAGCTCTTCAAGGACTTCAGCTATCTGCCAAGAAGGAACTCGTGAAGTAATCTCTTTCTTACGATTCAAAAATCTCTGTTTCGAATACTTATGTTTTTTCATAAGCACCCTAATTCGGCTAACAATATCGTCGTCAAGAAGGCGCACTGCACCACCCAATTCTCGGATGGAGTTGAAGTAGCCTATCAAAGTGTAATATGGATCTACATAATCCATGTATTCACTATCTTCAGAGAGTTCGAACATCTTCTGCAAAATTGCTGAATATAGACGTACAATCGTAGTCTTAACAGATTGTCCAGGCGCGCATATTCCAACATATTGTCTGAACGGTTTTTCTCCCTTTTCAATCATCTCAGCTACTTGCTGTTCTGTTGCAGTTCCAACATCCTCTGAAGGTAAATCCACTTCCCTGATAAAGAACGAATCTCTAATATCTAATCCACTAGGTGGAAATTGAGCACTGATTTCTCGTGAATATAAGCCCTTAATCTGTTCACCGGCGTTTTTAATTGTTGCCGTAGAAACAACGTATTTAGGCTTAATTTTCTTTCCGTTCCTTGTGATGCTGCACATTTCCTCTACAACAGTTTCGTAACCACCATAGATTGTTCCAAGCGGACCTGTAATAAGGTGAAGCTCGTCTTGTATAATAAGTTCAGGAGGATAGAACAATCTGCATTCCTCTTCCTCACATGCTTCAATATCTCCTGTAGCGCGGTGCTTCACATGCTTCTCTCCAACCGCCAAATGTCCACATCTAATACAGTTTCTATCAGTTTTTCCAAACAATGCCCCGCATTGCTCACTCCAAGGTAATTTAGCGAACTTATCAACTGTGGAAATTATGATAGTAGGGCACTTTGCGTATATTTCTTCATCCACAAGATAAACAGGGAGTGTTGCTCCCGCTTCTGAAAAATAACAGCCTGAAGAAGCACAATGAATCTGAACAGTTTTACATTCTGGTATTATCTTAAAGTTCTTTCGCTCAATTGGTGTTCCACAGCATGGGCATTTTAAAATCTGTCTGGTAACTTTTCTAACAAATTCCCTTTTTGAATAATCATTCGTTTCATCATAGTCAGAAAACTTATTAGGTGTAACTTGTCCACCTACCCAAAATCCAATCGAAATACGCTCGTGACCGAAAGGCGATTCGTTTCTTCCCTCTTTATATGCCTTTCGCGCCTCTTGAACCCTCGTCATTTCCATTGCAACAACAAGTCTAAGCAGACGATCCCTCTGCTGTGTAGTTAGCAATCTAAGCGTATATCTAAGGAAAACAGTCACACCTCCATCCTTGTTATATTCATCTTCTTCACTAGCCGTAAGTCTTCTATATCCTATCGTAAAGGCAATAAGTCCCAAATAAGCTTCCGTCTTACCACCACCAGTAGGGAAGTAAAGAAGGTCTACAACATCTCTGTCAGGATCTTCTCCATCAATTATTCCTTTTATATTTAATAAAATGAAAGCTATCTGGAATGGTCTCCAGTCAAATCGCTTGTTTTCAGGCTTACTGTCTTCGTCCATGAACTCTCTAAGTTTACAAGGAATGCCTGATCCAAACTTAGCTGAATACTCTGATAAAGCCTTTTGCATGAACATAGTATTGTTCATAAAGAGAAATGCCTTAAAAGCGGTATCATCTTTCTCTATGATATCGATACCTTCGCAAATTCGCTCATAAGCTCTATTGCAATCACCAATAATCTTCTTTCCGGTATCAGCAAAGTCCTTTCCAGACATTAAAGGATCTTTATTAAGCTTTTCGATCCACGACTTATAAACCTCCGCAAGACTACGCAGGTTTTTAATAGATTCTGTCTTATTTCTATCTAATCCTAGATTCCTAACCGATAGAATGTGTTTCTCTAGTTCTGTGACTTCGGCACTAACGCTATGTATTTCATAGCTTGGCATAAATGATATGCCAACCGAATGAGCTGCATGATTTTCATCTAATACATCCCATTTTGCTGCACATCCTCTACCTCTTGCATATACAGGTCTTCCCTGGTAATAATACTCATCTTCTAAACCAGTATCTCTACATTCATACTCCGGCATGAAAATCGGAGATTTGTTGCCATCTGACAAGTCCATATGTACCTGGAATAAGACCTTCTCATACTCCTTGTCACCCTTTCCAGCCTTATCATTGTTATGGATATAGACAGATATCATCTTGTACTCATTCTTCAATTCCATTTGAATGATATACAAACTTACACAAGAATTCTTTTGCAGTTTTAGTTCCCCTGATCTTCCAATTGTAAAAAGGTCAATTTCAACCTGCTCTTCTTCCTGTTCTCTTACATATACTCTTTGTGACTTCTTCCTTTTGTTTTCAGCATCTTCTTCCAAGGTTCCGTCAATCACTTCACCTTGTACTTCTTCCGCATAGTATTTTCCCCATGAAATATCAGCCACCAGTTTAGAGACATCTTTAGCAACATAGAAAGAAACTCCTGCAGATGACGGTTTCTTAAAAAGACTTTTACCGTGATCATCCGCTCCGTCATCCTCAAACACAGCTGCTTCAATATTCTGATCTGCATCTAGTGCAGCATCTCCAAAACGATCCGAAAACTCTACATCACGGTAATTCTCGTCTTCAGTGATTGCCGCATCCGCAGGGAATAACATTCCCATAATATATGCATTTGTAGGCAAATCGGTGATAGTCTCATTTTCTTCCGCTGGGCCTATAAGGTCTTCATATACTGACTCAAAAAGTATCTTTCTGACCTTCGCCTCTTTGAAATCCTTCTCTGTTGCCATATGTCCCTCCAACTACTTATTCTTCAGTACTTATTTGTACAGCCATTCCTGCCACATACTTGAATGTATTACCAATAGCGATCTTATCTCCAGGTATCATTCGATACTCCCATTTCTTACCATCTGCATCCACCTGAGAAGCACATTCACACCATTTTATTCCAGCATGTGCCTTCTCAAGGACGTCGTCCTGTTCTGTCTGATTTGCAGCCTTAACCTCAATCATAAATTTGGCATCCTTTGTCTCTACCAAGAAATCAGGATTGTATTGCTTTCCTGCTCTATAATACAGACCCATCTGATTAAGAGGCGGTTTGATGTATCTCACAACTTCATCATCTTCCTCTAAAATAACGGCTAATCTACGCTCATCATCGCTATCAAACGAGTTTTCTGGATAGAATGACTTTTTGTATCCCTCAAAGATGTATTTCCTAATATTCTTTTTATCAGGAACTTCCTTTTTTAACCCGAGACGACCATCCTTTTTTGTGTTCTTCACAAATCCGGTAAACATAATCAAATCTGATTGCACTTGGAAAGTAAAATCTGTCTTTTCCTCTTTTGCCGAGTAGATTTGTTCCTTCAAATCCTCGATAATGACAGTTGCATATCTTCTTACTATCTTTTTCTTTTCTTCTTCATCACCATCGATGAGAGCAAGATACTGCTCGACAACATCCAAGATAAAATCAGCATCATCAGCAGATAACTCAGGAATTACCTCAAGTAAAGAACATGCCAAGAGGTTTTCTGGATCGTCTACCTCTAAGGCTTCTGCCTCTATCTCCTGAAGCAATTTGCCATTTACTGCATCGTATCGTTCTATCTTTGCGCTTGCGATTTCAAAATCCACCACATTTCTTTTCACAGTAACAGGCTTAAATGATACTTCGGAGCTATAAATCATTCCTATACGAGGAACTGATATTGCTACACGCTTTAATTCCTCTATTTTCTGCTCAAAAATAGCTTTAACATAAGGAATTACACGCTTGGCCATTTCTCCATTAGAATCAAGATCAATCCACGTAGCTGTGCTTTCAGCTGCTGCAGACGCTACTTCTCCATCTTTTGTTCCTGAGCCATTCTCAGATAGTTCCGGTATAATATCAAACAACGACATCTGACCTGTTTCCTCATCTGTCTGCTTTTTAGGTCTGTGACGTTTTATAAATGTCTGTTCATAAGCTTTGTATAGATCTTCTGTCTTACTTTCATCCAGTTGTTGGAATGAGGTGACATTTGCCTGCTTGAAAATCTCTTCAAAAATCGATGCATTATCATCACTTACAGTAGATGTGACTTTTACTGTGCTTGTCTCTTCAATTTCTTCCTCATCCAAATTTCTCTGTTTGAAAATAGGATTATTCTTGACATCATCAATTATTTCACGATAGTGATCATGAGCAACAATATCTAATGTATCTAACTCTTCTACACCTGTTATTTCACCAAATGGCAATCTAAGACCTCTACCAATTGTTTGTAATGCCAAGATGTCACTCTTAGCAGCATTAAGAGGAATGATTGTAAAGAGGTTATTTACATCCCATCCTTCTTTTAACTTATAAACATGAAGTACAATTTCAATAGGATTTGTATTTTTCTCAATTGTTAATAGCTTTTGTATATTTTCCTCTGTCTCGGCGCTTCCTGTACTAGAATCAATCTCAATTACCTTTCCAAGATATCTTCCATCAAAGAATGCATCAGAATCTATCATCGCCTTTATCTTTTGGGCATGGGTTGTGTCCTTACATGCTACTAACACGATTGGCTTTACCTGGTCGAGATGATTCTCTACGCAATATTTATAAACAACCGCCTTGCGTCTCTCATGAAGCTTAATTCCATCCTTTAGCTTCATCTCTTCAATATCTTCTTCTGAATATCCTGCTGTATTGGTTCTTCCTGTTACAACAGGAATCTTTAGGAATTTCCCGGCGCCTTCTGCAAGACCATAATGGTAAATAATATTTTTATTTGTATCTTTAGGAGTAGCAGTAAACTCTAAACCTAATTTTGGTTGTAAATAATTGATTGCCTTCATGGAAGCCGGTGCATAGTATCTATGCGCCTCATCCATACAAAATACAAGATCATCAAAGGAACGAAGTACCTGTGCAAATGATCCACCAAGGTTCTCGTTGAACTCATGGAACTTGAACTGAACGTCACCTCTTGTAAAAATTTTAGAGATATTAAATATAAAAATCTGTATCTCAGATGTCTTCTCAAGAACTATTTCCTGCTGCTGGAACTTTACTGGATAAGAGAGATAGTTTTCTCCATCGTATACCTTAGGTCTTCCCATCTCTGCTTCCAGTCCCTTAAACATATATTTAGGATGACTAGGAACAGTTTCGCGTCTCATCTTGTCATATATTGTGTTACCAGGAGCCAAAATAAAGAAATGCTTGTAGCCTTTCGTCTTATATAGATAGTAAATACAAGCTCCCATCAATCTTGATTTTCCAATACCAGTTGTCATATCGAAACAAAATGACGGAAAATCAAACTCTTTATCAACCTTAATCGTATGCTTTCCTTGACAATTCTCCGAAGCTATTTTCTCCGCCTCTTCCTTTGTATTAATACGATAATCGAGTTTTTCTGAAATATTGTCAAAATAACTAAGTGCCTCAAATTGAGGATCACGCAAGCTCATCGCCCATTTTATTTTTTCTGTTATCTGGCTCATGCTTCTTCCTCGCTTTCAAAAGAACACTTTTCCAATAGATCTTTAGGTATTTTTTTTACTTCAACATTTGCAGGCAATATCATATCTGCTTGATGCTTTTTGCAATAGATTAGTACTGATTGTCGTTCTCCCAATGCTTTTGTTAATCCCATTACGTACTTTCCATTTACGAACTCTTCTGTGACATGTATAAATCTGTTTTCTGATGAATATCCCATAAATTCACCATTCGGTTCATACATAAAGCCTTCAATCTTGCAAATAGCTTCACAAATCATTTCCCAAGTATACGAAGGATTCACCTGATAAATTGGCAGTTTAGGATGTTTTACAAGTAAAGGCTCTGCAAGTTCATAGAACTTATATCCACCACCCCCTTGCCAATTTCTGCTTTGTGAAATACCGCCCTGCTCACCGTCGATAACTTGATCCATTCTTGGCTTGCAATGTGTATAGCAATGCTCTCCCAATTCAATTCCAATCCATTTCCGATTCATTTTGTGGGCAACCGCAGTCGTAGTTCCTGAACCTAGGAAACTGTCTAAAACTATGTCACCTTCATTTGAAGCTATTGTAAATACCTTTTCGATTAATTTTTCCGGTTTGGGCGTTGCAAAAGGATCTTCTGGATTAAGAGTCTTCACTTCTTTTTTTGCATCTTGAGTAGACCCAACCTCTTCAAAACTCCAAGTAGTCATAGGAACAACGCCACCTTGAACTTCACTTAAGAAAGTTTTTTTCCTTGGAACATTATTTCCTTTCAACCCAAACCAAATTCTGTTGTCAGCTACTAAACGTTCGAACTCTTCCTTAGTGGAAATCCAACTTCTGCTCTTTGTCGGTGTTACAACTCTTCCGCTAGGTGTCGTAATAGGATAGTCCGTATTTGCACTATATGTTCGCGCAGTGAAATCACTAGAAGTCCATGGGCCTCTAGGATCATCATCTGGATTCTTATATCTACTATCCATATCAGCTGTTCTCTCCAAGAGATTTGGCTTCCAGGACTCTTTTTTCTTTGCGTATACTAAGATAAAATCATGACTATCCGAAAGCCATTTTGCATCATTTTGTGGAGAAAACTTTTTTTGCCAAATTACAGTACTTACAAAATTATTGCGTCCAAAAATCTCATCGCAAATTATTTTTAAATAATGACCTTCGTCGTCATCTATGCTAATCCATATAGTACCGTCCTCAGACAGCAAGTTTTTCATTATTTTCAATCTTGCATACATTAAACTCAGCCATATAGAATGTTCAATATTATCATTATATTGAGCAAAAGCAGCTCCAGTATTATAGGGTGGATCGATATAAATACACTTTATTCTTCCCTCATATTCGTTTTCGAGTGCTTTTAATGCCAGAAGATTGTCTCCATGAATAAGCATATTATCAGTTTCAGCATTACCATATGATTTACTCTTATCTTCAATTAATATACGTGGCTCCAATTCCTTTTCTTCATCATATTTTCCAACCCACGTTAATTCGAGTTTTCCAGTTCTATCCATAATGCCTCCTGTTTAATATTTCACTACAATTTTCGCGTATAAGTTAGGTTTCTTAAGAAGTTCCTTCTCATACGTGTTGGATGATTCCGTAGCTTCTGTTTCTAACTCCTGCATCTTTTCTTGGAAAGCTGCCTCTGAGTTTTCTTTTTCTTTTTCCAGCTCTTCTATCTTTTTCTTTAGCTGGATTTTTAATTTAAAGTTCTTTTCAGCCTGGTATTCTTCTTGTAACTTACTTATCTCAGAAGTGTCCTTCATATTTAGCAAGAACTCTTCTTTACGATAATTAAGCCAGACTTCCATCTTTCGTCTATTCGCTGCAAGTTCTCCAATTTTACCAGCGCACATATCGTCGTACAGAAGATTTTCCACGTGTTCTATAACCTTCCCAACCGAATTAGTGTCGCAGTTTTTTTCTACTACGCATCCATCAGTCAGTTTTGAAACAACCTCCCTGGACATTGCCTCCGGTATCTTCCGTACTCGATTATCTTCACCACAAACGGCCAACACTGAGCTTATTAATTGGCTGTCATTGTACCATCCGCCTATGATTAAATAACCATGAGAACCATCATCCAAGACATCTAGGTTTGTTTCCATATACTTAGGAAATCTTCCGGTTGTTACCGGATCAGGTACTCCATTCCAGTATTCGACCTGTTCTTTGTAATCATCTATTTCCGCTAAAATATTAGCAAAGCTCTTTTTATGCTCATCGGGAGACTGTTTCGTAATGAGTCCGCGTAACTCATCCATCTTTTTATTTCGCTTACGATCAATCTCCTTCTCAAGTGAATTAAAGCGTTTTACAAACTCATCTGAAGTCTTACACTCCTGATAAATCTGAGTAATTCTTTTTTCAAAATCCGAGCCACTTTCCAGAAGTCCAATAGCCTTATCTGAAGCACCAAACACACCCTTAAACAGCTGGAACTTTTCAGAAAGGATTTCATAAACTCTTCTGTCAGCTTCGTTCTGCGTATTTAAGAGATTTATAACTACAACATCCTTCTTCTGGCCGTAACGGTGACATCGACCTATCCTTTGTTCAATCTTTTGTGGATTCCAAGGCAAGTCATAATTGATAATCGAATTACAGAACTGCAGGTTAAGTCCTTCAGAACCTGAATCAGTTACCAAAAGGATTTTGTATTCATCTTGAAATGCTTCTACGATAGCATTCTTTATTTCGACATTCCTACTTCCATAGGACTTTCCGTAATTTCTAGCTCTCCAAGCTTTATAAATTGCTTTAGTTGTTGGATCTCCTGGGTTTCCATTAAACATTAAAACATCACCCTTGTATCCATGCTCTGACAATTCTTCAAAAAGAAAGTTTTGTGTACGGACAGACTCAGTGAATATAACCACCTTGTTGTCTGTGTTTTCTTTTGTTTGACTATCAAAGGCACGAGCAATAGCCACTCTTAATGCATCCGCCTTAGCGTTATGAGTAATGCTATTTGCCTTCTTTATAATTGCATCAACTTCATCAATCTCGTGCTGAATGAACTCATTAACCAATTCTCTTGTATATAATTCTTGACGTTCTTCTGGCTCATTATCATCATCAAGCTCATCATCAAGAAAAGCAAAGAAGTAGTCTAAACTCTCCGCAACGGATTCTTCGCGTGAAGACTCTTTCAATACTACAAGTCGCTTTTTTAGCACTTCAAAAGTCTCTGCAACAGCCACGCTCGAAGATGCAAGCAGTTTTCTAATTACAGAGGTAATAAGTGTTCGCCTAGAATTAGGCAAAGCGTATAATATCTCTTTTTTGAGATAGTTATTTATCATCATGTATAATTCTATTTCCTTGGGAGACAGAGAGAAATCTACCGTAATCTCTTTTCTTTCAGGAAATAGAATATAATCTGACACTTCACTTCTAAGTGTTCTTTGAACAATAGGAGCTAATTGCTGCTTTAGCTCATCATACATTTCATTCTTTACATAACGTTCGCAAAATACAGCCTTACTATAAAAGACTTTTTCATCAATAAACTGCACCAGCCCATACATATCAAGAAGCGTATTCTGCATTGGCGTCGCCGTAAGCAAAAGCTTGGGTATTGCTTTGGTTAATTCAAAAATTGCAGACGCCATCTTCATCCCGCTTTTATGTATATTTCTCATTCGATGAGCTTCATCAAATATACAAAAGTCCCAAGGAACTTTTCCAAGCAGTTTCTTTTGTCTTGCAACAAAATTATATGAGGCAATAATAACCGCTTTGCCCTTATGAAGTTCCTCCTGGTACTCCTCCAGATTCGAACTATCTACTATGAACGATTCAATATCAAATTTTTCTTCAAATTCAATCTGCCACTGTCTTCTCAAGTTAGAAGGCATGATTAATAAAATTCTGCTCTTCCCACTCATCAAAAGATGTTTAACAACCAATCCTGCTTCAATTGTTTTTCCAAGTCCTACCTCATCAGCAAGAATAGCACCACCATTCTTCATCGCAGCAAGCGAAAAAACATAAGCTTCTATCTGGTGTGGATTCAAATCAATTCTAGATAAAGATAAGCAGCTAAATGGATTTTGTGAAAGCTCTTGCTTTTTTATTTCTGCATAGGTTCCATCAACAATTCCCATGCTGCTTCTCCTTTCTTACAACTGATTGCGAACAGCCTCAGCTATCGCCTTTGCCATCATCGGCGGAACTGCATTTCCAATTTGTTTAAACTTTTCTCCTCTGCTGCCTTCAAAGAAATAGCTATCAGGAAATGTCTGAAGTCTAGCAGCTTCTCTAACAGTAATAGATCTGCATTGCTCACGATCCGGATGAATAAAATAATGTCCATCTTTGGCAAGATGAGCCAACACTGTATGGCAGCTATTTTTATTTCCTTCCACAACCTTAAATCTATCTTTAAAAGAAGTGGTATTTCTGTGGGTTCTTAATTCTTCCGGAAGTCTATCGTAACTTAATCTTTGTTCGCCATCATTCCAAGCTTCAATAGCCATACCGTAAATCTGAACATCTCTATCACAATTTGGTCTGGCTATGTGGTGTGTTACGACATCATGCGGTGTGCGTATTCCACTTTCTTTTAAATAGTCACTGCAGTCCTCATACGGAACAGCATATGCATTATTTTCTTCTCCTCGATTTACTGGAGCTAAATCATCTAACAAATCATTTACAATTGCCTCCGAATTGTGTGGCACAAAATCCGGATAAAAATGTTCTGTTCCTTTTCTCCAACCAATAATAATCATTCGCTTTCGACTTTGAAGAACTCCAAAATCAAATGCATTCTGCTCACGACATTCAAACTCGTAACCTACACGTTTTAAATGTGCCTGAAGATTCTTATATGCAGCTCCCCCTCGTGCAGATTTAATTCCTGCGACATTTTCAAAAACAAACATCTCTGGTTTAAATCTGGTAAGAAATCGCGTATACATCTTGTAAAGTTCATTCCTAGGATCTTCTTCCATCGGAACTATCATATGACTGCTTTGAGCTCTTCCAACTAGCGAATATGCTTGGCAAGGTGGTCCTCCAACTATTACATCAACATGTTCCACACCTGCATCTTGCATATTTTTATCAATCTGCTTAAATACACCCTTGATAGATTTATCAGATAACTCTTCATTGATTACCGTTGCAATTACTTCTTCCGAAATATGTTCCATCAATTCTGCTCTAGTAATCTCTCCTCTTTCATAGGCATAGTAAAACTGAATTGAGTTATCATCTTGTTTACTCAAATAATGAAATGCCGCTCTCGTCTCCAATGTCTGTGCAGCCATAGCATTCATCTCAACATGCGCAATCGGATTAAAACCCGCTTGGATAAATCCTTCAGACAAACCTCCGGCACCGGCAAATAAATCTATAAAATTAAAAATAATCTGGCCCTTAGGCATTATCATGATCTCCATTCGTATCATTTTCTTCCGGAATCATCTCCATAATGTCACCGACATCACATTGCAAATAGGCGCAAATTCTCTTCAAAACATCCATTGAAACATCTTCGTTTCGACCGAGTTTTGCCAATGTATTCGGGCTCATTTCAATAGCTTCAAGCAAGTCCATCTTTTTCATGTTCTTGTCGATTAGTAGTTTCCACAATTTGTTATAACTTACTTTCATACTAATCTCCATTCCGCCGCCTTCAGCCGGCGGCACAAATAGTAATGAAAGTGTTTTAACTCTTTACGTTGTGCTTTAAAATAGTTTGTAAGAAGCTACACTACAAAGCACGGGAGGATAAGTTGTAACAACTTTCTTCGTTTTAGACAGCATACTAATCAGTGTAAGTTCTGCCTTTTCAAGC